>Ga0209066_10001185_pt1 | contig 35431 bp, 30 predicted proteins | sample All_14_2_FD_187198 | JGI IMG/M metagenome (GOLD analysis project Ga0209066, IMG submission 187198) | Freshwater microbial communities in response to fracking from Pennsylvania, USA - Allegheny Zone_MetaG_DW_15 (SPAdes) (version 2) ... | reverse complement strand
CGGGTGGGCGGGGCAGTCCCGTTGGCAACAGTGGCCTGCAGCCGCTGGGCAAGGCCTATGACGAGACCCAGTTGCTGACCCAGACGCCCGGCATGTGGCGGTCGGCCGGCCAGGCCCAGGCCGTGCTGGGCAAGCTCAATCAGATGGTTCACCGCCAGGTGCCCGGTTTTGCCCCGACGGCGCCACTTCAGGTGCCGGCGCAGGTCAGTTCGGCGCTGGGGCAGGCCATGCAGGACGTGGATCAGGTGGTGCGCCGTCATGCGGATCCCGACCTGGGTTTGCCGACTGGGTCGCCTTCGGCGCTGTTGCAGGATCTGCAGCAAAGCAAACAAAGGCTCAAACAGGCGGCCAGCACGCCGGTCGAGCGCGCCACGATCGAAATCGTGGCCTTGCTGTTCCAAGCCATCCTCACGGAAGAACGCCTGCCCGCCAGCATCCGGGTGTGGTTCGCACGCCTGCAGATGCCGGTGCTGCGCGTGGCGGTCAGCGAACCTGACTTTTTCGCTACCACCAGCCACCCGGCGCGGGTGCTGATCGACCGCATGGGCGCCTGCGTGATGGGTTTTGTCACCGGTGCGCAGGAGCACGACGATGCCCTGCACCGCGAGATCAAGCGCATCGTGCAGGTGGTCGAGGCCTATCCGGATACAGGCCGGCGCGTCTTCCAGACGGTGCTGACCGAGTTCGAACGCTTTCTGGAAAGTTACTTCCGCGAGCACAACGATGCCAGCCGCAAGGGCGTGTCGCTGGCGCAGCAGGTGGAGCAGCGCGAGACCTGGGCGATCCAGTACACCATCGAGCTGCGCAAGATGCTGGACGGCGTGCCGGTTCACGATGGGGTGCGTGACTTTCTCTTCAAGGTCTGGGCCGATGTACTCGCGCACAGTGCCGTGCAGACCAGTCGCGTCAGTGATGAAACGCGTTTGCTCAAGCGCGCGGCAGCCGATCTGATCTGGTCAGCCAGTGCCAAGACCTCGCGCGAAGAGCGGGCCGATGTGTTGATGCGCCTGCCGCCGCTGCTCAAGGCGGTGCGTGAGGGTATGGCACGGGCCGGTCTGGCGCCTGACAAGCAGGATGAGCACATCCAGTCCCTGAACGCCGCGCTGGCGGCGGCTTTTTCTGCGCGCTCTGCGGCCATTTCGTCGGCGCACCTCAAGGCGGTCACCGACCGGCTCGATTCTCTGGGCGATGTGCTGCCCGATATCGGCGACGTCGAGCTGGACGAGCAGACCTTGCGCGATTTGTCGGGACACGAGAGCAGCGACCTCGAAATCGTCGCGGAAGGGGGCACCATGCCCACGCCCGCCATGTTGGGCTGGGCGCGTGACCTGCATGTGGGCGCCTGGTTCCAGCTGGACTACCGCGATCGCCAGGAGGCCGTGCAACTGGCATGGCATGGCCTGCAAAAACAACTGGTGTTGTTTGTGTCGCCCAGCGGGCGAGGCGTGTTGTTCCAGTTGCACCGGCTGGCGGCCTTTTTACAGGCCGGCTTGATCGTGCCCGTCGAGGACGAGCCATTGACCACGCGTGCCACGCGCGAGGCCCTGGCCAAGCTGGACGCCGACCCAGCGCGCCTGCTGAACTGAGTTCGTTCGCCGCGCGCATCGAGCGGGCGAGAAATACGACACGAACCGGCTTCTATTCCTTCCACTTGGTGGAATACCTTCTGTCAGCATCTCCCTGCAAGAGTCTCGGAGTGTTGAATGTTTTTCAGACGCCAATCACAAGATGGGTCGCAATGGGTCGGCGTGATCCAGGATGGCACCGTGCTGTATGCCACGCAGGTGGCTTACAAGGCCGGTGAGCGCCCCCGCGTGATGAGCCTGTGGCAAGGCGATGCGCCCACGCTGGAGGCGGGGCTGCGCAATCTGCGTACCTCGCCCTTGATGCAAAAGGGCGGGTCGCTGATTGGCGTGCTGGACCGCACTGGATACCGCATGCAGGCGGGCGACGCACCTGATGTGCCCCGTGAGGACTGGCGCGATGCCATGCGCTGGCAACTCAAGGAGCAGATGGACTTCCCGATTGAGGATGCCGTGCTGGACGTGCTGGACGTACCCGCCAGCACCCAACTGCGCCAGAACACGGCCGTGATGGCCTTCGTGGTGCCTAGAGAGCAATACACCAAGGTCGAACTGGCTGCCGACGACGTTGGCCTGAGCTGGGCCGCGCTGGACGTGCCCGAAACCGCCTTGCGCAACCTGTGCGCACTGGGTGAAGACGGTGAAAAGGCCCACGCGCTCATGGCCTTCGGCGAAAGCTACGGCATGCTGGTCATCACCTTCAAGGGCGAGTTGCTGATGGCGCGCCACATCGAGGTGTCCGTGTCGGCCGTGACGGGCAACGACGAGACACGGGGCGCCGCCCTGAGCCGCGCCGCGCTGGAGATCTTGCGCACCATCGACACCTTCGAGCGCATGCACAGCCAGGTCAGCCTGTCGGCCTTGCATGTGGCGTTGCCGCCGGGCTGCGGCGCCGAAGTGATCGAGATGCTGGCCGATCTGGTTTATGTGCCACTGCAGGCATTGGTGCTGTCGACCTGGTTTGACCTGTCTCCGCTGGGGCCGCAGGCGGCGCGTGTTGATGGCAACGCCACCTTCAATGAGTTGTGCGCCCTGGGCGCCACCATGCGGGCCGAAGTGGGCAGCGCAGACCGACAGCAACTGAGATTGCGGGATGCCAGCAGTGTGCTGGGGCAGTCTCCCGCCTGGGGCGCCTTGCTGGGGATCAGGATGGTGGGGGGCGTCCTGGCTTTGGGTACGGCGGCTGGCCTCGGCCTGTCTGCGGCCTCTACCGCCTACAACCATCAGTCCGATGGCATCGAGACCGAAGTGAACATCCTGCGTCAGGCCGATGCGGCGCAACCGATCTCGCCGGCCGTCAAGGAGCTGGACGACTTGCGACAGAAAGAGGCGCAGCAGCGCCAGATGCAAGAGGCCCTGCACGGTGGCATGGCCTGGGCTTCGCAAGGGTACTCCGACTATCTGATGGCCCTGGGGCGCCAGCTTCACGCCGGCGTGTGGATCACCGATCTGGTTGTGCATGGCGACGGGCGCGACATCGTGTTGATGGGCCGCACCAACGATGCGTCCACCTTGCCTTCCTACCTGCAAAGGCTTGGCCAGGAGGAGCGCTTCAAGGGGCGGCGTTTTGCGCAGTTCGATGTGTCTGAGGTCACAGCCGATGCCGCATCCGGCGGGCCTCTTGGTGTCGTGCAGTTCACCCTGCGCAGTGTGGCAACGGGCGATACACGCAAAGACCGCCAGACGGGTCAATCAACCCAGGATGCCTTGCGGTCAGTTGAACAGAACCGAACGCCACCTCAGGAGGCGCAGCAGAAATGAGTGCATCGATTCAAACACTGGTGCCCTTGCTGCAGACCCGCTGGCGCAGGGGCCGGCGCATGTTCGACAGCCGCTTGCTCAACGAGCGTCGGCTGATCATCGTGGCCGCCGTGGCCTTGTGCTGGTTCGTGATGGATGCGACCTTGGTGACGCCTTCATTCAAGCAGTTCCATGCCGCGGCAGAACGAAACAAGGCGACCAAGCTGGCCAGAGACATGTTGCAAGACGAGGTCGAAAAACACAAGCGCGAACGCCTGATCAAGGAGGCGGACGCGCAGCAGGAGATCAAGCGCATCAAGGAGCGCATCGAGCAAAGCAAACAGTTGCTGGCCGATCAGCAAGCCATGCTCGCCCCGGCGCGCGAAATGCGCAGCCTGATGGAGGGCCTGCTGAATCAGAGTGTGCGGCTGCAACTGCGCAGCATGCGCACCATCGCACCCGAAGAAGTCCACTTCACACCAGTACCCGGCGTGGCCATGACGCAAGCCATGTTGTATCGCCAGGGGATGGAGTTGTCCGTGTCGGGCTCCTTCCTGGATACCTTGGCCTGGTTGCGCGCCATTGAAGCCTTGCCCAGAAAGCTGCTGTGGGACGGATTGACCATGAGGGCCGATGAGCAGGGCATGGTGACCCTGTCCATGACGGTGCACACCTACAGTCCTGACCGCGACGCGCTGGAGATCGCACCATGACCAGGCCCCGCGCGTTTTCGTTCTTGTGCTTGGCGGCGGTCTTGCTGGTGTGGCCACTGGCGCCCACGCAGGCCCAGGCGCTCAAGGGCATTGGTGATCCCACCAGGCCGCCCGCCAGATTGTTCGCCAGGCAGGCCGCTGATTCTGCGGGTGCGCCGGCCCTGTCTGCCAGCGCGGTAGAGGCCGCGCAAGCGGCGTCGGCCGCAGCGGCGGCGGCAGCCAGCGCGACCAAGCTGAGCGCGATCCGGTACGACGTGAGCAAGAGCGAGGGACTGGCCTTGATCAATGACGAGTGGGTCAGCACGGGGGACAAGGTCAAGGGGCTGAGCGTCGTCTCGATCACGCGGGACGCTGTGCTGTTGAGTGGCCCCAAGGGGACCCGCAGATTGACCATGTTTGAAGACCCTCCAGAGCAGGGCAAACCGGCTCGTACCGCCAGGCGCGGTCGAAAGGAAAAGCAATGAAGTTCATGCATGCAATCCCGCGCGCTATGGTGTGTGCCCTGGCGATGGCGGGGTGGGGGACGGCTCACGCTTCGCTCGAAGACGAGGCCGGTTTGGCCACATCGATCGGCCGCATGAGCACCACGTTGGGTAGCAGGCTCTACGCGAAAGTGGAGACACTGTCGCCGGTTCTCAAGCCTGTTGGCGAGGTCAAGGACGGCGAGCCGCGCTTTGATCTGGCTGTCAAGAACGCGCCAGCAGCGCAGGTGTTCATGCAACTGGGCGCAGGCACCAACTACAACATCCTGGTGCCGCCGGATCTGCCGGGCACGATCACCGTCAGCCTCAAAAGCATCACCGTGCCAGAGGCGCTGGACACACTGCGCGAGATCTTTGGCTACGACTATCGCATCACGGGCAACCGTGTGTTCATCTATGCCAACACGGTGCAGACACGGATGTTCCGCATCAACTACCTGCCGGGGCGTCGCCAGGGCACGTCGGAGTTGAGCATCTCATCTGCATCTTCTCAGGGTTCGGGAGCGGGCAGTGGCTCCAGCAGTGGCAGCAGTTCATCCACCACGTCGGGCAGCGGCTCCAGCAGCTCGGGCAACACCCAATCGGCGCCGACCTCGTCCGTGCGGACCTCCACCGACACCGACTTCTGGAAGGATGTCTACGACTCCCTGGCCAACCTGATAGGCAACAAGGATGGGCGCAGCGTGACCATCAACTCGGGAGCTGGCGTGATCGTGGTACGCGCCACGCCGACCGAGCTGCGTCAGGTGGCGGATTACCTGCGTGCCATACAGGTCACCATTGAACGCCAGGTCATGCTGGAGGCCAAGATCGTGGAGGTCCAGCTCACCAAGTCGGCTGAATCGGGCATCAACTGGTCGCTGTTTCGTGGCGCATCCGGCCAGGGCAGAAAAGTGGGTGCCGTTGGCGTGACGCCCGGCGCGGATCTGAACACCAGTGGTGTGATCTCGACGGCCAACGGCAGCGTCGTGCCCGGTGTGGAGACCATCGCGTCCGCTTTGGGCAAAGGCTTTTACGGGCTGGCCATTCAATCGGCGAGCTTCTCGGCCTTGCTGTCCTTTCTGGAGACGCAGGGCAATGTGCAGGTGTTGTCCAGCCCGCGCATTGCGGCGTTGAACAACCAGAAGGCGGTGCTGAAGGTCGGCAGCGACGATACCTTTGTGGCGTCGGTCACCAACAACGTGACCGTGGTGAACAACTCCACGGTGAACTCGCCCACGGTAACCACCCGAACGATCTTCAGCGGCATCTCGCTGGACGTGACACCTCAGATCGATGACAGTGGCATCGTGATGCTGCATGTGCACCCGGCCGTCAGTGTGGCGACGAAGAAGGATCTGCAGCTGACACTGGGTGATGCGGGCACCTATGACGTCCCCGGCGTGGCGGTGTCCATCAACGAAACCGACAGCATGGTGCGCGTGCGTGACGGCCACATTCTGGCCATTGGCGGCTTGATGCAGCAGTCCGCCAACCGCAATAACACGGGGGTGCCGATTCTGGGCGATGCCCCGGTCGTGGGCAGCTTCTTCCGATACAGGACCCGAAGCGACGTCAAGCGTGAACTGGTCATCCTGATCAAGCCAACAGTGATCAATGGCGATGGCAGTGGATCGAACCCAGCCGAGCCCGAGGCACCCTTGTTGAGCTCCTTCAACGACAGCAAATAAGGCGCCGTCACATGTCTCGCCCTCAAAAATTCAGGCTTGGTGACCTGCTCGTCCAGGACAAGCTCATCACGAATGAGCAACTGGATCAGGCTCTTGGCGAGCAGAGCAGCTGCGGGCGCAAGCTGGGGCAGGTACTCATTGATCACAACTGGTTGACAGAGGCACAGATCGCCAAGGCCGTGGCGCGCCAGCTGCGCGCACCGTACATCGATCTGGCGCACTTCCCCTTGCGCCCTGAGTTGGCTCAGCTCTTGCCTGAGGTGCATGCCCGCCGCATGCGGGCCGTGGTGTTGGATGACCCGCCTTCGGGCTTGATGGTGGGCATGGCCGATCCGACAGACATCTATTCGTTCGACGAGATCGGTCGCCTGCTCAAGCGCAGCGTCGACCTGGCGGTGATCACCGAGACGCATCTGCAAGCGGCCCTGGACCGCGTCTATCACAGCACCGAAGAGATCGAAGGTCTGGCCCGCGAGCTGACCACGGAACTGGCTGGCGCTGAAACGGATCTGGGCGACCTGCTGGGGATGACCACGACCAGCAACGAGGATGCGCCGGTGGTGCGTCTGCTCTATTCGGTGTTCGAACAGGCATTGCGTCTGCGTGCGTCGGACATCCACATCGAGCCCCAGGAAAAGCAGCTGCGCATTCGCTTTCGGATCGATGGCGTGCTGCACGTGCAGACCGAGGCCGACGCCAAGATCTCGGGTGCGGTGGCCTTGCGCCTCAAGCTGATGTCGGGTCTGGACATTTCTGAAAAGCGCCTGCCACAAGACGGTCGGTTTGCCGTGCGCCTCAAGGACGGCACGGTCGACATCCGTATTTCGACCATGCCTTCGCAGTATGGCGAGTCGGTGGTGATGCGTCTGCTCAGCCAGAGCTCCGGCATGCTGGACCTGGAACGCATGAAGATGCCTCAGCGCATGTTGTCTGCCTTGCGTCTGGCCATTGAAAAGCCCAGTGGCCTGATCCTGGTCACAGGCCCCACGGGCAGCGGCAAGACGACGACGCTGTACGGCGCGCTCAACGCCCTGAACACCACCGAGCGCAAGATCATCACGGTGGAAGATCCGGTCGAGTACCGCCTGCCTGGCCTGAATCAGGTCCAGGTGATGGACAAGATCGACCTGGGCTTTGACCGTGTGTTGCGCGCCGCCTTGCGGCAAGACCCGGACGTGATCCTGGTGGGTGAAATCCGTGACAAGGCCACTGCAGAAATCGCACTGCGTGCGGCCATGACGGGCCACCTGGTGCTCTCGACCCTGCACACCAACGACGCCGCGTCCACCCCAGCACGCTTGATCGACATGGGCGTGCCCCGCTGGATGGTGGCCTTGTCTCTGCAACTGGTGGTGGCCCAGCGCCTGGTACGAACACTTTGCCAATCGTGTGCGGTACCGCACGAACCGACACCACAAGAGTTGGTGTGGTTGCGCAGCCAACTGGGCAGCGAGGCAGACAATGCCACATTCAAGTTTGGCAAGGGCTGCCCTGAGTGCAACAACTCGGGCTTCCGCGGGCGCTCCGGCGTCTACGAGTTTCTGGACATGAACCTGGGTTTGATCGACGCGCTCAATCACCCCGAGCCTGGTGTGTTTGCCAAGGCCTCGCGCACGCACATGTGTGGCAATACCCTGCGCCGAGATGCGGCCCGCCTGGTGGTGGAAGGGCGCACCACGGTCGACGAGGCCATCCGCGTGAGCGCCGAGGTTGACGAATGAGTCGCTTCACCTTTGTCGCCAAAGGGCCTCATGGCACTGTGCAGGGCGTGCAGGATGCGGCTTCGGCTTCGGCCCTGGCCAGTGAACTGCAAGCCAAGGGCCTGATCCCTTTGACGATCAAGTCTGATGGGCCTGTTGCCGCGGCGGCGAACACGGGCAGCGGGGCAAACGCACCCGTTGCGCTCCCGGAGTTTTTCAAGCCCAAAGTGCTGCCCATGGACGTGATGCTGTTTGCCAAGCAGCTCTATACCCTGTTCAAGGCCGGGGTGCCCATCTTGCGCGCCCTCGCCGGCCTGCAGGAGACCACGCAGAACACCACGCTCAAGGCGGTGCTGCTGGACCTGCGGCGCAGCCTGGAGGGCGGTGTCGAGTTGTCCGCCAGCATGGCCCAGCACCCCACGGTTTTTGACGGCTTCTTCATCGCCATGGTCAAGGTGGGGGAGGCATCCGGCCGCCTGGAGGAGATCTTTCTGCGCTTGTCCGAGCACATCGGTTTCGAGTTGTTCATGCGTCAGCAGGTCAAGTCGGCCTTGCGTTACCCCACCTTCGTCGTCATGGCCATGGTGGGCGCCATGGGGGTCATCAATGTGATGGTGATCCCGGCGTTCTCGGGTGTCTTCAAGTCTCTGGGCGCCGATCTGCCTTTGCCGACCAAGGTGCTGGTGGCAACGTCCAATTTCACGATCGCGCACGGCTGGTCCATCCTGGGCGTGCTGGCGGCGTGCTTTCTGGTCTGGCGACATTGGAAGAAGACGCCCGAGGGCCGGTTGATCTGGGACGGCCTCTTGTTGCGCATGCCCATTGTGGGCGGCATTGTTTCCAAGGCGTCGCTGGCCCGTTTCACCAGGGCGTTTGCACTGTCTCTGCGCAGCGGTGTGCCACTGGAGCGGGCGCTGATCGGGGTGGCCCAGACGGCCGACAACGCCTACCTGACCAAACAGATCGACCAGATGCGCGAACACATCATGCGTGGTGAGCCTCTGGCCCGCGCTGCAGCGGGAACCGGCGTCTTCACGCCCATGGTGTTGCAGATGATTGCCATTGGCGAAGAGACCGGCATGGTCGACGAGCTGCTGGACGAGGTCGGCGAGCTCTATACAGAAGAAGTGCAGTACTCACTCAAAACCCTGTCTCAACAGATCGAGCCCATCTTGATCGTGTTCATGGGGGCGATGGTGCTGGTGCTGGCGCTGGGCGTGTTCCTGCCGATGTGGAACCTGGGCAGCGCCGCCATGAAGCATTGAGCGAAGGGCAAACCGTGAGGCATGACCGTGAATCAGTTCACTACCGGGCGCGACAGCAGCATGGTTTCACCATGATCGAGCTGATTGTCGTGATCGTCATCCTGGGCATCCTGGCGGCCACCGCGCTGCCCAAGTTCGTGGACCTCTCCAGCGATGCCAAGGCCTCGGTGCTCAAGGGCTTTGCCGGTGCCGCGTTTGGCGCGATGACCACCAACTATGGCGGGTGCTCGGTGACATCGCACTCGACGGCCGGCGCCAATGCGGCTAAGTGCCACACGGTGCGCTATTGCGATGACATCGAACCGGTGCTTCAGCAACCGCTGGATCCGACCGAATACACCATCTCGCACACGGACTTGTCCGCGGTCAACGGCACCACTGGCGCGTGCACGATGACGCAGATCAGCACCGGCGATACGGTCTCATTTGGCGGCATTTCTGCAGGTAATCCTTAGTTGCCGAAATCTGTAACAAGGCTAAAGAGACCACTGCGGCTGACGAAAAGAGTCCCAAGCGTGCAAATTTGATCAATCCGGGTGCGCGCCCCTTCACTTGAAACCGACTCACCATTTAAGAGGTGCTGATATGAATAGCAAACAATCCGGCTTCACCATGATCGAACTGATTGTGGTGATCGTCATCCTGGGCATTCTGGCTGCCACGGCACTGCCAAAGTTCGTGGACCTGACAAGCGATGCCAAGACGGCCTCCGTCAAGGGCGCAGCGGGCGCGGCAGGCAGCGCGGTGACCATCAACTACGCAGCCTGTGCCGCCAACGGGTTTGCAACCAGCACCAAATGCATTTCCATCACCAAGTGCGGTGACGTGGTCAACCTGATGCAAACAGGGTCTACCCCTTACGGCATCACGGCCACGGCCAACACCTTCATGGTGTCTGACACCAGCGGTGCCGCAGGCAACACATCGACCGCAGCGGCAGGTCAGGGTAGCACCCTGACATGTTATGTGTCGGACGGCGGTACGCCATCGATCACATCCGCCTTCACGCTCGTTCGATCCGTGCCTTGATGGGGCGGCTGACAACCGTCTGACCCTAGTCGGTGGTTGGTCGGTTTCAGCAACAGGCGCCTGGCGCGCAGTGAGCCGCAAGACAGATTCACTTCTGTTTTGCGGCCTTCGCCTTTTTGTCGTGCAATCCATCACATCTGGCTGGATTTGCTGGCCTGTTTCAGTGCTTGACCCATCGCAAACCATTTCAGAATCAGGCTCAGCATCCGTTCCGGCTTTTCACCATGTTCACACCGGATGCACTTTGTGGAGCGGCTCTGTGAAGGGTTTTCAGTCAAGGGGATACGGCGGCTTCACGATGGTGGAACTCGTGATCGTCATGAGCATCACGGGCATCATGGCTTTCGTGGCCTTGCCCCGCTTGATGCAGGCAATGAGCTTGCAGTCGCCCGGCTATCGCGACCAGGTCAGCGCGGCCATCCAGTACGCGCGCAAGATTGCCGTCGCCCAGCGACGACACGTTTGCGTCAGCATTGCATCCACCACGGTCACGGTGACCACGGACCGCGGCCTGCCGTCTGCGCACACGGTCGGCACCTGTTCGAGTGCGCTGCCTTTGCCATCGGGGTCGAACATCATCACGGCGCCCAGCAATGTCACCGCCAGCCCGGCCGTGAGCTTTGACTTCGATGCCCAGGGCCGGCCTGTGGCGGGCGCACCGGCCACGATCACGATCACGGATGCCAGCTCCAGCCATGCCGCCACACTGATCGTCGAGGCAGAAAGTGGCTATGTGCATTGAGTCAGTGAGCCGGCCACATGCACAAGGGCGCCAGCAGGGCGTGTCCCTTGTCGAGCTGATCATATTCATCGTGGTGGTCAGTGCCGCCTTGGCCGGCATCCTGCCTATGCTCAACATGGGCGTGCTGCACAGCGCAGACCCCATGCTCCGAAAGCAGATGCTGACCATTGCCGAAGGCCTGCTTGACGAAATCGAGCAGATGCCCTTCAGCGCATGTGACCCCACTGCCAACACCAATCCCACGGCCGTGACCACGGCGCAGTGCAGTCCGGCAACGAGCTATCAACAGTTCGGCTATCCCGCACTGGGCGCCTCGCCGCGCAGCAACTTCAATAACCTGGGCAACTACTGCAGCAACGCCGGCCCGGCCGCTGCAACGTGCTCCTTGTTGACGCTGGGCTCGTCTTCAACGGTCATGCCCGACCTGACAGGCAGCACGGCCGGTGCGCCGTCCGGCTACTGGGCCACGGTGGCCCTGACGCCCGAGGGCCTGTGGGGCATCAGCTCCAATGGCACGGCAGCGACGATGAATGTGTTGAGGGTGACGGTCGTCGTCCATTTCGGCAACGACAGCCTGACCCTCGAAGCCTACCGCACCCGGTGGTCCCCCGCGCCGATGATCACGCCATGACGGACAAACGCCTTTCCAGCCGCCACAGCAAACCTCAAGCGGGCTTCACGCTGTTGGAGATGATCATCACCATGACGGTGACGGCCGTGATCGCCGGCATTGTGGCGCAGACCATCATCGGCCCTGTGCGCAGCTACTTTGATTCGGCGAGGCGCGCTGCCTTGACGGATGCGGCCGATCTGGTCTTGCGCCGGATGACGCGAGATCTCAGGCAAGGCGTGCCCAACAGCCTGCGCATCTCTGATTCGGCGGGCAACGTAGGTACCTGCAGTGCGGGCACCTGCTACATCGAATACATCGCCACCAGCGGGGGCGGTGCGTTCACCACCGGCTCCGGCTTCTTTGGCGGGTCATCCACTTGCGCGGTCACACCCGCAAACTGCCAGCTGACGGTGATCAGCCCGATGCCCAGCAACCCGGCCATCGCCGCCGGTGCCAGCGGCGACTACATCGTCATCAACAACACCAACAGCAACGACAGTGCCAGCCAATACAACGCCTATGCGTGTGCGTCCCTGGCGAACTGCAACTACGCCCGGGTATCGAGCATCGCCGGCAGCACCCTGACGCTGGCGGCGGGGGGAACGGGCTACAACGTGTTTGGCTTTCCGGGGCCGTCCACCTCGCGCTTTCAAGTGGTGCCCAACGGGACCCGGGCTGTGACCTATGCCTGCCCGGTAACAACCAGCGGCACGATCCAACGCTACTGGAGCTATGGCTTCAACAGCGCGCCTGCTGCGGCTGCGCCCAGTGGCGGGTCTTCGGCCATCATGGTCATGAATGCACGGTGCAGCATCAGCTACCCGGCTTCCTCGCAGGTCTTCGGTGTGCTGATTGTTTCGCTGACGCTGACGGACAGCAGCGGCGGTGAAAGCGTGACGCTGATGCGCGAGATCCACGTGGACAACACACCATGACACACCGATTGCAGCGCGGCTTTGCGCTCATCTCCGCGATCATCATCCTTGTCGTGCTGGCAGGGCTGGGGGCATTTGCAGCCAGCTTCATCCCCATGCAGCAGGTGGGATCAGCGGTGGATGTCATGGGCGTGCGCGCGCTTTACGCCGCGCGCAGTGGCCTGGAGTGGGGTGCCTATCAGATCTCGCAAGGTGGGCCGTCCTGTGTGGCCTCAACCAGCAACACCCTGCCTTCCACGGCCGCCTCGATGCAGGGCATCACCGTCACGGTGGCCTGCGACGGCTCGAAAGCGCCCTTGTACAAGCTCACGGCCACCGCCTGTACCCAACCATCGGGTGGCGCCTGTCCCAACACCAGCAGTCCGACCAGCGTCTATGTCGAACGCCAGGTCGAGATGGTGCTTCAATACCCCTGAATGAGGCCTGTGATGAACATCTTGCACACCTTCAACATGCTGATTGAGCGGTGCCGCGAACTGCAACGGGTGCTGGCGATCCTGCTGGCGTCGATCGTGGTGGCGGGTTGTGCATCGCAGGGCGTATCCAGCGCGTACTTCGATGCCACCGAAGTGGGCGGCGCCTATCCAACGAGCCCCTCGGCGATCAACACCTACGTTTACACCAAGATCGTTGGTGTGCCGTTCAGCCTGGACATCCTGGCTGGCGCGATCATGGACGCCGCCCATGGCGGAGGCATTCAAGACAATGTTTCAGGGACCTACCCGACGGGTGACTCGAATGTCGACCTGGTCGACTGGAATGCCTCGGGTGGCTCATGCGGCTCGGTTGGTGACGCCAGGCAGGTCAGCGGCGTGACCATCGGTTCGCCAACCACCACCGCTTATGGCGGCAGCAACAGCAGTTACTACAAGTGGACCGGCGCAGAGCGTGGGCGCAAGACCTACACCTCGATCACGGTATCGAAGCCGGTTGCCAATGCGCGGGTGCGCATCTACGGCATGGGCTGCAGCCCTGTCTTCCCGTTCTCCTGCACGACCTCGACCCAATGTTCACGTGATAGTTTTTCCGTCCGCCCGGCGTCATTGGTGGTGGCCTCCACGCCCACCAGCGCCTCCACCCAGGCAGCCGGTGTCAACTACACGATGACCGCCACAGCGGTCAATGCAGCGGGCACGACCATCACCACGTATACCGGCACACCGGTGCTCACCACGACGGGCATCACCGACTGGAACAGCCAGACCGTTCAGTCCGGCGCATTCACGGGCACCTTTGGTGCCGCGGTGGCTGGGGTGTCGAGCGGCAGCTTCAGTTATGGCGATTTTGGTCAGTTGAGCATCCCGGCCGGGGCGGTCAAGGACAGTAACTACGTGACCACAGGGGGCTCGGGCGATGTGGCCAGCAACGACTGTGTCGCCAACTCGAGTTCGAACACGGCCAACGGCAGTGGTCTGTACGGCTGCAACATCGGGAACCAGGCTGCGGTGTCCACACCCCGGTTCATACCGCACCACTATGCGGTCACGCACGCGATCACGCCGGCCTGCAACAACAAGTTCACCTATTTCGGTCAACCGTTCAACTTCACCATGAGCGTGGAAGCCTTGAACGCCTCGGGGGGGCGTCTGACCCGCCTGACATCCGGCGCGCCCAACAAGCCAACGATGTCCATCACGCAGCTCAACAGCGGCAGCGCGACGATCAACCCCGTCACGATTCCCGCAGCCAACCTGGTGTGGTCTGATAACTCGACTTTTGGCACCAGCAGTGGCGGCGCGTATTTCACGTCAACGACGACATCGGCCCCTTACTCTGCTGGCGCCATCGCGGTCACCACGACGCGGCCTGCCGGGCTGTCGTATGCGTCGGCGGCCCCGCCCAGCTACGAGTCCTTCGTGCTTCGGACCACATCGAGTGACGCCAACATCACGCTGTGCAACGGCGTGGTGGTGGGCTCGTCAACGACCTGCGACTCGCCCGTGACGGCACTGCGTTATGGCGTGCTGAAGCTCAACGATGGGGTGAGCACGCCGCTGTCCCCCGCCACCATTCAGATATCAGCGAGGTACTGGAATGGTTCGGCCTTTGTCACCAATACGGATGACACCTGTACGACCATCCAGTTCAACACAGGCACCATCGCTTCCAGCGGCACACCCAAGCCCGTTGCGAAAAATGCCAGCACCACCTTGTCCAATGGCGTGGGGGCGTTGATGCTGAGCGCCACGCTGTCTTCCAATCTGGCCATCAGGCTGGGTGGCAGTGACAACAACTGTGTTGCGGCCACCAGTGGCACGGTCACCTCACCGAATGCCTTGAGCAGCTATCTGGGCGCCCTGTCGTGCTCTGCCAGCTACGACAAGGACCCCAGCTCGGGGCTCACCTTCGGCACATTGCGCAGCACCTACATCTACCGCGCCGAGAAGTTCTGAGGCGGCATCGGCGCCGACCATCGCTCAGACGACGGCGGGGGCATCCGAAGCCTGTGCCGGCGTCGTGCCGGTGGGCTTGGGGCCCGCTTCAGCGTGATGGTGAGACTGGCTGTGGCTCAGCAGCAGCGCGCCAAACGCGTCTTCATTCATGGGGCGAGCCAGGTAATAGCCCTGGGCTTCGTCGCAACCATGGGCCAGCAGGAAGGCGGCCTGCTCTTCGGTCTCCACGCCCTCGGCCACGATGCCCACTTCCAGGCGGTGACCCATGGCGATCAGGGCAGCCACCAGGCGGCTGTCACCCACCGATTGCGGCACGGATGACAGGAAGCTGCGGTCCAGCTTGAGGCGGTCAACAGGCAACTCGCGCAGGTAGGCGAAGCTGGAATAGCCCACGCCGAAGTCATCGATGGCGATGCCCACACCTTGCGCACGCAGTTGCGACAGGATGTCGGCGGCGCGCAGCGATTCACGCACTACGACGCTTTCCGTGATCTCCAGCTCCAGCGCGGTGGCGGGCAAGCCTGTTTCAGCCAGCACGCGCGCCACCAGGGCAGGTATGTCCTGCTGGTCCAGTTGCACCGCCGACAGGTTCACTGCCACGCGCAAGGGCCAGCCTGTGTTCTCTCGCCATTGCTGTGCCATCACACAGGCGCGCCGCAGCACCCATTCGCCCATCGCCACGATCAGGCCGGTTTCTTCTGCCATGGGGATGAAGTCCGATGGTGGCACCAGGCGTCCGCCATGCTCCCAGCGCAGCAGGGCCTCGGCCCCGGTGATCTGCCCGCTGGTGCAGTTGTACTGAGGCTGGAAATGCAGGCGCAGCTCATCGCGCTCCAGGGCCTTGTACAGGTCGTTCTCCAGCACCAGGGTCTCGGGTGTGGGCGACTGCATCTTGTCGCTGTACACCTGGATGCGGTTGCGGCCATCGCTCTTGGCCTGGTACATGGCCAGGTCTGCATGACGCATGAGGGTGATGGTGTCGGTGCCATGCTCGGGGTAGATGGCCAGCCCGATGCTGGGCGTCACGCGCAACTCGTGCGGCCCGATACGTAAGGGGTCCGTGAACAGGTCCAGCACCTTCTGCGCCACACGCTCGCCGTCTGCCACCTCGGTGATCTGGGGCAGCAGGATGACGAACTCGTCGCCACCCAGCCGGGCCACGATGTCCGAGGTGCGCATGCCGGTGCGCAGACGGCGCGCGATCTCGATGAGCACGCTGTCGCCGATGTGGTGGCCCAGCCCGTCGTTGATCTTCTTGAAGCGGTCCACGTCCAGGAACATCATGGCCATGTGGTGGCCCTGGCGCTCGGCCAGCGCCATGCAGGTCTTGAGCTGTTCCTGCAGCATGTTGCGGTTGGGCAGAGCGGTCAGCGCATCATGCTGAGCCATGTGTTGCAACTGGTGCTCGGCTTCGCGGCGCGAGGTCACGTCATAGGCCATGGCCAGGTAGCCGCTGAGGTGGCCGTATTCGTTGCGCAGCTCGGTCACGGTGATCTCGGTCACGATGAAGCTGCCGTCAGAGCGGCGCATGGTCCATTCGCTGGGCAGGCCGGGCGATTCGTTGGCCAGGTGGGTGAGCACGTCCAGTTCCTGCACCGGCTCGTTCAGGCGCAAGGCCAGCAGACGGGCGCGTTCGGCTACCTGCTCAGGGTCGAAAAAGCGTTTGGTGGTGCTGCGCCCGACCAGTTCCTGCGCCTTGTGGCCCACGAGCTTTTCGCCAGCCGGGTTGACCGTCTGGATGACGCCTTGTGCATTGAGCACGAAGATCGCGTAGGGCGCGTTGTGCACGATCACCCGGCGCATCTCGTCGACTTCGTTGAGCTGGCGCTGCGCTTCGAAGATGGCGCGCTCGGCCGCGTCCTGCGCGGTCAGGTCGCGCATGATGCCGATGTGCTGGCGCTGCCCGTTGATCTCCATGCTGCTGACAGCCAGGTCCAGCGGGAAGAGCGCACCATTGGCGCGGCGCCCTTCCGTTTTGAGCCCGACCCCATCCAGCCCCACACGCTGGTCCCGCAAGAAGGCGTCCACCCGTTTGCCTGCCGTGGCGCTGGCCGCACTGGGCAGCAGCCGGCTCAGGTGGTGGCCGACCATGTCTGAATCGGCGTATCCGAAGATCAGGCAGATGGCGTGGTTGACTGTCAGGATGTCGCCCGACGGGCTCAAGGTCACGATGCCATCGATGGTGTTGTCCAGCAGGGAGCGCAAGCGGAACTCGCTGTCACGCGCCTTGACGCTCAGGTCCAGCGCCAGCGCGGCCGCTTGACGCTGGCGGGCAGCCACCGTGCGGATGGCCCACCACAAACCCAGCGACCCGACGATGCCGCTGAGCAGCAATGCCAGCGGGTAGGGCTGGGTCAGGGCGTGAACCGGCGCGCGGGCGAATTGCATTTGCCAGTGGCGTCCGCCGACGTTCATCGTGCGGGTGTGCAGGTCTTCGGGCGCTGGCTGCGCGGCGTTGCGGTAGCCGTTTCGGAACGCGCTGGCGCTGTCAAACAGAAGCTGGCGCTCATCGGCGTCCGGCGCCAGTTCGGAGCCCTGGTCTGCCACGGTCCATTGCAGGTGCTGCCAGTTCTTCTGGTTGGCCGCCAGGCTCATCATGGCGCTCGCCCTGACCACGCCGCTGACCACCCCGACGAAGGCCTTGCGGCGGTCGAGCGTGCTGTCGACCACGGCCCCCGTGCGGTAAACAGGCAGGCGGATCAGCAGGCCCAGTTCGGCATGCTGGCCCTGGATCAGTTGCACGGGCGCCGAGACCTGCGGCAGGCCGGTATCGCGGGCGCGCTCCAGCACCTCGTGGCGAGCCGGTTCGAAAGCGATGTCGTAGCCGAACACAGTCCGGTTCGCCGTCATCGGCTCATTGAATACGGTGGGCAGGTACTCGGCGCGCTCGCCTGCGGGCTTGATCTCGAAGTCGGCGTAACCGCGGGGGTCCAGGCTGCGGTCGGCGCGCACCGCGGCCTCGAAGGCCGCTTTGTCGGGGTGTTCGACGCGCTTGGCGAACTGGATGGCCAGCATCGCCGGGTATTCCTTGGCGACGTCGAGGTTCACGTACTGCTGGTGAAAGGTGTTGCGCTTGACCTCGTCGCTGACCAGGTACATGGCCTGGAAGCTGCGCAGCACATCCAGATAGTGGTCAACCAGTTGGTCGACATGGGCATGCACTTCCCGCACCTGTTGCTCGAACGCGGCATCTGCCTGTGCCTGCAGGTGGCTGCTGGCCCGCCACCAACTGAAGAGGCTGAGTGCCAGCCCGAGTGCAAGCACCGCCCAGGCGCAGCGATGCAACCAGCGGGATTCTTCCTCGGTCTTGTGAATGTCGATCAGCATCCAGGGTCCTTGACACACCGTTGCCTACCGCAAAAGCGGTGGGCGTAGACGGTGTATCGGCCACAGGACCCTGGTCTTGATACCCAGACACTCAAATCGTGACAGGCATCACGCCTGCCGCCCTGATCAAGCCTGGCGAGCGAGGGCCATCAGGCGTGCCACACGCTCTTCCGTGGCGGGGTGCGTCGAAAACAAGCCGCGCAAGCCCCCGCCCGACAGCGGGTTCATGATCATCATCTGAGCCGTTTCCGGGTGGGCCTCGGCGGCCTCCATGGGCAGGCCTTGTGCATGGCGCTGGATTTTTTGCAGCGCGCTCGCCAGGGCTTGCGGGTCGCCGCTGATCTCGGCGCCGCCACGGTCGGCTTCGAACTCGCGTGCTCGGCTGATCGCCATCTGGATCAGGCTGGCCGCCAGCGGCGCCAGGATGGCGACGGCAATGCCGGCGATCGGGTTGGATGGCCGACCTTCCGAATCACGCCCGCCAAAAAACGCGGCGAAATTGGCCAGCATCGAGATGGCACCGGCCATGGTCGCGCTGACGGTGCTGATCAGGATGTCGCGGTGCTTGACGTGCGCCAGCTCGTGCGCCATCACGCCGCGCAGCTCGCGCTCGGTCAGCACATTGAGGATGCCGGTGGTGGCCGCCACGGCGGCGTGCTCGGGGTTGCGGCCCGTGGCAAAGGCGTTGGGCGCAGCCTCGTCGATCAGGTAGACGCGGGGCATGGGCAACTGCGCGCGTTGCGCCAGCTCCTTGACCATGCCGTAAAAGCGCGGCGCGGAGGTTTCGTCCACCTCGCGGGCGTTGTACATCTTGAGCACCATCTGGTCGCTGAACCAGTAGCTGAAGAAGTTCATGCCCACCGCCACGACCAGCGCCAGCATCATGCCGGTGCGGCCGCCGATCATCCCGCCGATGGCCATGAAGAGGGCGGTGATCGCCGCCATCAGGATGGCGGTTTTCATCATGTTGAACATGGTTGTCGGGCCTCCTGACCCGTGAGTGAAGCACACCACCCGCATGGTGGCAGCTCATTAGATAGGGTGTGGCGCCCCAGGTTCAAGCCAATGTTGGCGGCAGGGTGCAGCTTTGCAAAAATTCACGTGCGCTGACCCGCTTGCCGCCTGGTTTTTGCAGGGTGTGCAAAGCCAGGGCCTGTTCGCCGCAGGCCACCACCAGTGCATCGCCCTGGGCCTGCAACACCTGGCCAGGCTGGCCGCTGGATGGCTGCACGCTGGCGGCCCAGACCTTGACCGTGTCCGGGCCCAGTTGAAAGGTGGTGCCCGGGAAGGGGTCGAAGGCGCGAACCCGTCGCGCGATCTGCGCGGCAGGCAGGCGCCAGTCGATCGCGGCCTCTGCCTTGTCGATCTTGTGCGCGTAGGTCACGCCCTCGGTGGGCTGCACCACAGGCTGAAAGCCGCCGCAGGCCGCGATTTCCAATGCCTCGACGATCAGGCGCCCACCGAGCAGGGCCAGCCTGTCGTGCAGGGCGGCCGTGGTGTCCTCGGGGCGAATGGCTTCGCGCTCGATCAGGAGCATGTCGCCCGTGTCCAGGCCGGCGTCCATCTGCATGATGGTGATGCCGGTTTGCGCATCACCCGCCTCGATGGCGCGGTGAATGGGGGCGGCACCCCGCCAGCGCGGCAACAGCGAGCCGTGGATGTTCAGGCAACCCAGGCGCGGCAAGTCCAGCACCCACTGGGGCAGGATCAGGCCATACGCGGCCACCACCAGCACATCGGGCTGGGCGGCCTGCAAGGACTCCCTCGCGGCGGCGGCTTCATCCGGGTACTTGCCATCGAGCTTCAGGCTGTGCGGTTGGGACACCGCAATGCCATGTTCAAGCGCCAGTTGCTTGACGCTGGACGCCTGCAGCTTCATGCCGCGGCCGGCCGGGCGATCGGGCTGGGTCAGCACCAAAGGCACGGCAAAGCCGGCGGCCAGGATGGCGCGGAAGGCCTCCTGGGCGAACTCCGGCGTGCCCGCGAACGCGACCTTGAGGGCGCTCATGAAGCCGGGTGCTCGTCGCGGGTGCGTTTTTGCATCTTGGTGCGGATGCGGTTGCGCTTGAGCGGCGACAGGTATTCCACAAACACCTTGCCCAGCAGGTGATCAAGCTCGTGCTGCACGCATACCGACAGCAATTCGTCGGCGTCGAACTCATAGAGCTCGGCATCGCGGTTGGTCGCGCGCACCCGGATGCGGGCATGGCGCTCGACCTTGTCGTAAATCGTGGGCACGGACAGGCAGCCCTCTTCCCAGATGATCAGCTCGTCGCTCACCTGGATGATCTCCGGGTTGATCAGCACCAGCGGGTCATTGCGCTCCTCGCTGGTGTCGATCACGACCAGGCGCTCGTGCACATCCACCTGCGTGGCGGCCAGGCCGACGCCCTTGGCCTCGTACATGGTCTCCAGCATGTCGTCCACCAGGCGGCGCACGCGGTCGTCCACCTGAGCGATGGGCTTGGCCACCTTGTGGAGGCGGGAATCGGGGTACTGAAGAATGGGCAGCAGGGCCATGGTAGGGGAGGGAAATCAACAATGTCGTTGTGGAACCGGCGCAACGTCCGGGGTCACCAGAGGCAACCAACAGCAGGTAACACGGGGCAATTTTCGTTGCGACCGTGCGGGTTTTACGGGCAGAATCAAATGATCATTGACCAGATTTTGCCGAATCTGAGGCTTTCTTGTTTGCGGAAATCTCATCGGCCGGTAATTGGAGACTGTATTCATGACCCAGCGATCGCTGTTCCCTATGGCCCGCACGACCCAGGCAGGCCATCCCGCCTTCCTGCGTCAGACCCGTGCCCTGAGTGTATCGGCGCTTGCCGCCCTGGGCCTGCTGGCTTGCAGCCTGGTCGGGTCGGCCGTGGCACAGACGGCACCCAACTTCCCGATCACCTCGCAGCAAAAGGCCACCGCCCAGCAGGTCGCCGAAGCCGGCGTGCCCCTGTCGGAGCTGTCGCCCAATGCGCCTGATTCGTACACCGTCAAGCGTGGCGACACCTTGTGGGGCATCTCGGGCTTGTTCTTGAACAAGCCCTGGCGCTGGCCCGAACTGTGGGGCATGAACATCCAGCAGATCCGCAACCCGCACCTGATCTTCCCGGGTCAATTGCTGTATCTGGACAAGAGCAATGGCCGCGCCCGTCTGCGCGTGGGCCAGCCGGTGGGCGATGGCGGCAACAGCAAGCTCTCGCCCCGCGTGCGTGAGGGCAGTCTGGACGACGCCATCAGTACCGTGCAGGTTCACCTGCTGGAGCCCTTCTTCAACGAGGCCGTCATTTTTGACACCAGCGAAGAGTTGCTGCGTGCACCGCGCGTGGTGGCCACCCAGGAAGGCCGCGTGATGCTGTCGCGTGGTGAAACCGCCTACGTGCGTGGCGAGCTGGAAGGGCGCCGCGAATGGCGCCTGTTCCGCGAACCCAAGCCGCTGCGTGACCCGACCACCCGCGAGGTGCTGGGTTTCGAAGCCCAGTACGTGGGGACCTTGAACCTGGTGCGCGATGGCGCTGAAGGCACGGGCGCCGATGGCCAGCCGCTGGTCATCCCCTCTACCTTCACGATCAACAGCTTGCGCCAGGAAGCCGCCATCGGCGACCGCCTGGCACCCGTGCCGCCGCGCGAGTTCACCAACCTGGTCCCGCATGCGCCCAAGGCCGATGTGGCTGGCCAGATCGTGTCCATCTACGGCGACAGCCTTGCCGCAGGCCAGAGCCAGATCGTGACCCTCAACCGGGGCACGCGTGACGGCATGGAGCGCGGCCACGTGCTGGCCCTGTGGCGCGATGGCGCGCTGGCCCGCGACACCACGGTCGAAGGCAAGCCTGTGATCAAGCTGCCAGACGAGCGCCATGGCCTGCTGTTCGTGTTCCGTGTGTTCGACCGCATGTCCTACGCACTGATCATGAACGTGCAGGAGCCCGTCAAGCCAGGCGACCGTTTCACACAGCCGTGAACGCGTAAAGAGGCACCGGCCAGCCTGGCGGTGCACAAGCAGGGCAGACGCGGCAGACCGGTCTGCCCTTTTTCTTGATCGATACGGATACAACAAAATGGAACGGGAGGAACTGCGTGCCTGGTTGCGCCTGGTGCTGACGCCGCGCGTTGGCCCTGGCACCGCACGCACCTTGCTGGCGGCCCTGGGGTCGCCACAGGCGGTGTTCGAGGCGTCGCCGGCCGCGCTGGCGGCCCTGGTGTCCAAGCGCGAAGCCAACGAACTGGCGCGCGAGCCCGCTGACCTGGATGCCCAGCTCGATGCGACCCTGGCCTGGCTGGACGCCTTACCCACGCTGGCCAGCGGCCAGCCCGCGCGCCAGGTGCTCAGCCTGGGCGATGCCACCTACCCCGCCACCTTGCTGGAGGCGGCCGACCCACCCTTGCTGCTGTTTGCACAGGGCCGGCTTGAGCTGTTGAGTGCACCCGCCGTGGCCGTGGTGGGCAGCCGCAGCCCCAGCGCCCAAGGGCAGGACAACGCCCGCGCGTTCGCCCAGGCGCTCAGCGCAGCGGGCGTCACCGTGGTGTCTGGCCTGGCGCGTGGGGTGGACGGCGCGGCGCACGAAGGCGCGCTGGACGGCTGCCCGGCCGCCTACCCTGAGCAGCGCCCTGGCAGCACCATCGCCGTGGTGGGCACGGGGCTGGACCGTGTCTACCCGAAAGCGCACCAGGCCCTGGCCCACCGCATCGCAGAGCAAGGCTTGCTGCTGAGCGAGTTCACGCTGGGCACGCCGCCCCTGCCGCCGAACTTTCCCAAACGCAACCGCATCGTGGCGGCGCTGTCGCGTGGCACCCTGGTGGTCGAGGCGGCCTTGCAGTCGGGTTCGCTGATCACGGCGCGGCTGGCGGCTGAGTTGGGGCGCGAGGTGCTGGCCATACCGGGCTCCATCCACTCGCCGCAGTCCAAGGGCTGCCACGCCCTGATCAAACAAGGCGCCAAGCTGGTGGAAACCGCGCAAGATGTACTTGAAGAACTGCGTCTTGAGTCTGCCAGCCCGCAGGGTGTGGGGGCACCGCTTGCCAGCGAGGGTGACCAGACCGCACCTGACGAAGACCCCATCCTGGCCGCCATGGGTTACGACCCGGTCAGCCAGGAGGCCTTGTCCGCCCGCACGGGCTGGGGCCCCGCCGAGCTGGGCGCGCACCTGCTGGAGCTGGAGCTGATGGGGCAGGTGGCCCGCCTGCCCGGGGCCTTGTTCCAGCGCATGGCCACGGCCTGAAGCGCTTCGGTGTTACAAAGCGGTCGTGAGCACGATCATCCAGAACCTGGGCCTGGTGCCCTACGCCCCCACCATGGCGGCCATGCAGGCCTTCACCGAGGTCCGCCAGGCCGACACACCTGATGAGATCTGGGTGTGCCAGCACCCGCCGGTTTTCACGCAGGGCCTGGCCGGCAAGGCCGACCATGTGTTGTTCAACCCCGAGGGGCCGGACCACATCCCCGTGGTGCAGACCAACCGCGGCGGGCAGGTCACGTACCACGGGCCCGGTCAGGTGGTGGTCTACCCCTTGATGGACCTGAAACGCGCCGGGTATTTCGTCAAAGAGTACGTGTACCGGCTGGAAGAGGCCCTGATCCGCACCCTGATGTACTTTGGCGTGACCGGGCACCGTGTGGCGGGGGCCCCCGGCATCTACGTGCGCCTGAACGACCCGTTTGCGCACGCCGCCTTGACCGACCCTGCTGACCCGCGCGACCCCTTCAAGGGCCTGGGCAAGGTGGCCGCGCTGGGCATCAAGGTCAGCCGGCATTGCACGTACCACGGGGTCTCGCTCAATGTGGCGATGGACCTGAGCCCCTTTGCGCGCATCAACCCCTGTGGTTACCCCGGGCTGGCCACGGTCGACCTGGCCTCGCTGGGTGTGCAGCTGGACGCGCAGGAAGCGGCGGCCAAGCTGGCCGAACAACTCGCGCAACGCCTGGCGCCCTGAGCGGTCTGGCCGGGTGCGCCATGTGACCATCCACAATGGCAGGCCAGGGGTGATGGGCTAAAGTGTCATCTGGCGTCGCCTTGTTGGCGGCCCCAGCCAGCCATGACCACAGACCAGACGCCTCCCGCCCCGCCCGCCTACGACCCCAGCGCCAAACAGAAGGCGCAAGCCAAGACGGCGCGCATCCCCATCAAGGTGGTGCCTGCGGGCGAGGTGCTGCGCAAGCCCGAGTGGATCCGCGTCAAGGCCGGCTCGCCCAGCACACGCTTTTACGAGATCAAGAACATCCTGCGCGAGCACAAGCTGCACACGGTGTGCGAAGAGGCCTCGTGCCCCAACATAGGCGAATGTTTCGGCAAGGGCACGGCCACATTCATGATCATGGGTGACAAGTGCACCCGCCGTTGCCCATTTTGCGACGTGGGCCATGGCCGTCCCGACCCGCTGGACGTGGACGAGCCCGCCAACCTGGCCAAGACCATTGCGGCGCTCAAGCTCAAGTACGTGGTGATCACCTCCGTTGACCGCGACGACCTGCGTGACGGTGGCGCCGCCCACTTTGTGGAATGCATCCGCCAGACGCGAGCCCTGTCACCCGAGACCCGCATCGAGATCCTGGTGCCCGACTTCCGGGGCCGCGACGACCGTGCCCTGGAGATCCTCAAGGCCGCCCCGCCCGATGTGATGAACCACAACCTGGAGACCGCGCCGCGCCTGTATAAAGAGGCCCGCCCTGGCAGCGACTACCAGTTCAGCCTGAACCTGCTCAAGAAGTTCAAGGCCCTGCACCCTGATGTGCCGACCAAGAGCGGCATCATGGTTGGCCTGGGCGAAACCGATGAAGAGATCCTGCAGGTGATGCGCGACATGCGCGCGCACGACATTGACATGATCACCATTGGCCAGTACCTGGCACCCTCAGGCCATCATTTGCCGGTGCGCCGCTATGTGCACCCCGACGTCTTCAAGATGTTCGAAGAAGAAGCCATGAAGATGGGCTTCACGCATGCGGCCGTGGGGGCCATGGTGCGCAGCAGCTATCACGCTGACCAGCAGGCTGCGCACGCGGGTGTGGGTGTCAGCCACCAGAATTAGCTGAAAAAGTCCAGAGGTAGGTGAGAAATTTCTGGATCACTGCTACGTGTGGCTTTGTCACGCACCTGTTTGCTCGCTTGGCCTCCTCAAACCACGTGTTTTCTTGAGTTGAATAACGTGTAAAAGTTTGGCGACTGAATTGCATCGCAAATGAAGAAGACTAAAGCTGGGGAGCAGCCCTTGGCCTGGGGGCTTCATAGACCAGATGGGCCACTCAAACATGTTCATCAGGTTCCCGCAACGGAGAATGGGGCAGCTTGCAGCTGTATCTGTCCGGGATGTGGTGGTGCACTGGTGGCCGTGAATGCGGACAAGGATGGTGAGTACCTAAAAAGGCCGGGAACGCAGCGCCCGTTTTTTAGGCACGCCAACGGGAAGCAGCAGTTCAGTTGTCTGATCCGCGCTGCGCGGGCTGCTGCCATGCAGATGCTGATGGAGCAAGACTACGTGACTCTCCCGAGCCAGCGGTACCAAGCTTACGATGGTGAGGCATTCGAGCACTTGTCGCCAATGCATGCCCCTGAAATAGTCACTGTCGCTGCCAGGCGGTGGATTGACTCTTTCCACGGCGTGCTCGTCCTGTCGGATGGCCGAGAGATTCTGCTGACAGCACATGTGGACTCCGAGTTGACCCAATCGGGCGGGTTTGAGCGGGTGATACGGATCGACTGTGATGACCCCTTGGTGGCTACGATGTCCCCGCAGGAGATCCTGGATGCGCTACGCGCCCCGGACGGTTCCATGCTCTGCTGGCAGAAACATGAAGATGACGAACGACTCCAGCAAGAAGCTGTTGAGCTGGCCAATGAGTACCTGGCCGGAATTCCGCCCGAACTGCTAGCCGGCCTTAGTCGGCTACATGCGAACGAGACGATCCTTCACTGGCTGATCAAGGAGGCTGTGCGCAAGAACCCACTTATGAGGGTTCCTCACCTTAGGGGTAGCCTTCAATCCCAACGTTACAAGCAGGTGGTAGTGGACTTCGAGCTGCCGGCGCTTGTGCTTGAGATACTTGAACCCAGCCTTGAGAAGTGGATGGGGTCCATCGTGCCGGACGTTGTGTGCAAAGCGCGGGTTAGAGGCTCATCAGATGAGCCGTTTGATCTGTTGATCGAAGCTGCTGTCACCCACAAAGCTGATGAGGACAAGCTCAAGAAGGTACGTGATCAGGGCTTTTCCGCGATTGAAATCAGATCAGATCTATTCAAGAGGGTTGGCATGATCAAGGCCTCAGTTATCGAGCATGACGTTTGTAATGACCCATCTAACAAGGTCTGGCTGCATCATCCAATGTATTTAGCCAAAATAGCTGAAGCTCAGCGCGAACTGTCGGCTAGAGAGCGACTCATATTGCAACAGGAGCGGCAGAGGCTTGCGTTGGTCACTTGGCTCAAGGATGCGAAAACCGGTGCGCTCTACAGATTGGCTTATGGCTATTTGGCCGCGTCATGGGACGGTCGCCCGCCTCCGCGTGATCCACACCCTGGTGTGACGCTGGAAACCGTGCGCGAGGAGTTGTCGAAGCGAAAGGATCATGACTTTAAGAGCCTCTGGCTTTCAGGACAGAGCGGGCTTTTGGGGGCAACAAGAACAGTGCAAAATTCAGCTATGGGCCATGTCACATCGATTCCGATGCATGAGCTTCTGGCGCGTTCGAAAGTTGTGCCATTTGGCGAAAAGTCGCTTGGGGTGTACTTGCTGCTGGCAATCGAGTGTTGGCAACCGTACCTGACAAAACAGGAGTGCGAGGCTGCCGATGAGCTGCGCTCGGCAATGGAGGCGTCGTTCAAGTCTGGATCGCATCGACACTGTCGATCGCGGCAGTATGACACCCTACTCAGCCAGATCTATCCCGACTTAGTGCCACTTCTTTCTGGCGAGTTTGGAACGGTGTCGTATGCGAATTCGCTGCGAGCTCAAATGGTCGAAATTGAGACAAGGATGAAGAATCTCGCGGATGCAGAAGCTGAGGTTCTATACAAGGAAGAACTGCGGAGGCAGGACGAGGTACGCGAACGTGAGAAAGCGTGCCAACGCGAGAAAGAAATCGAAGCCGTCATTGATGCGGCATCCAGGGTATGGGTTTGGAGTCCTGTCTCGGCCCTTACATCGACACAGCAGGCTGCGCTGAAGCTGGCCGTCAAGATGACGACCGTGACTGCCGTAGGTGTTGACCTGGAGCGTCTTGTCCTGGTGGGATGGCGCGCTCGAGTTGAGGGGCGATCGATAGGGGATGCCCTTCGCGAGCTTCAAGTCCAAGACGCTGATGAAGTGAGTTTTGCCACTACTACCTGGACGAAAATCCTCATGGCACGGCGGGCTTTGACGTAGAAGCTATTCAAGCTATGCAAATAGGCTTCATCAAATGAAGTCAGCACTTCTTTGGGGGGGCATCCGGTGTTGTCTGTGCCATGGATGAGCTCAGCGCTTTCGGTACTTTTGAGGGGCGCCGACATCAGGGTGAAAAGCTCAAACCTGCTTTGACGTTCATCGATGTGACGCGAGCACAGATGCGCTAGCGAACTGGTCAAATCTTCTTCTGGTTGTTTTCTCATAAGTTTTGGGCTCAGACAGTAGGCGCCTGAGCCCTGCGCCCATCAAGGCGCAACCGGGTAGCTGCAATGCGCCACCGGGTTGAGGTTGTAGGCCGTGGTGGCCGGGTTGGGCTTGATGGCCTTGAGCGACTTGATCAGCTTGTCAAAGCTGCCTTCGGCGGCAAAACGGCCCTGTTCGATGCAGGCAGAAAACCCGCCTTCCTTGCCATAGCCGTCGACGTGGAAGTAGTCGATCGTGCTGTTGTAGACAGCGGTCGACAGCGCGAGCTTGACTTTGCGAAACGCGGCGGCGTCCACCCCTGGCCCGATGCCGCCGATGTAAATCTCCAGGCCCGGTGCGGTGCCGGTGGTGGCGGCGCTGGCGGTGGTGTTCAGTGCGAGCGAGAGCAGGGCGGCTGTCAGGCCGATGAGGGTGCGTTGCATGGGGGCTCCTGTTTGTGGTGAGTTGCCCAGTCTAGGCATCGGGCGTGCGCCTTGTCCATCGGTCCAACCCGCGGCACCGTGGTATCAGAAACCCATCTTCGGGTCACTTGTGTAACGGCTTGGTTCACCCTGCCCGGGTGAGCGTATGCATGTGCTTACGTCTGCACGTCGATCGACCCTAGCATCCGCCGGCGTCGGGTCTGGATGACCTGCCCCTATCGCGGCCATGTGGCCGCCATCAACAGGAGAGATCAATGAAATTGCAAGCACTGGCACGCCAGACAGGTACGGTTGGGATGCTCACGGCGGTGGCCATGTCTGCGCATGCGGCCACGAGTATGTGCGTGTTCGACATCATCGGTTCGGGCGGGGACGCCTTCAACATGGCCAAGGATTACGCCGTGGCCATGCAGAAGAATGGCGTCAACGTCGAGCTCAAGGCTTATACCAACGAGAGCACGGCCACCGAAGACTTCCGCGCGGGCAAGTGCGATGCGCTGTTGGCCACGGCCTTCCGCACGCGTCAGTTCAATGGCGTGGCCGCAGCGATTGATACGCTGGGCGCGACCACCGTGGTGCGCGACGGCAAGATCGACATGCCCGCCAGCTACGAGGTGGTGCGCAAGGTGGTGCAGACCTATTCGTCGCCCCAGGCTGCCAAGCTGATGGTCGAGGGCAACTACGAAATCGGCGGCATCTTCCCCTTTGGCGCAGCCTACCCCGTGGTCAGCGACCGCAGCAACAACACGGTCGAGTCCCTGGCGGGCAAGAAGATCGCGGCCTTTGACCACGACCAGGCGCAGTCGCTGATGATCCAGCGCATCGGGGCGCTGCCCGTGTCGGCAGACATCTCGAACTTCTCGACCAAGTTCAACACGGGTGCGGTGGACATGATTGCCGCACCGGCCCTGGCCTACAAGCCGCTGGAGCTGAGCAAGGGCATAGGCAGCAAGGGTGGCATCGCGCGCTTCCCGCTGATGATCCTCACCTACCAGGTGGTGCTCAACCAGGGCAAGTTCCCTCAAGGGTATGGCGAGAAGTCGCGTGACTACTGGGTGTCCGAGTTCGATCGCGCCATGGCCTTGATCAAGAACGCCGATGCCGGCATCCCCTCTGGTGCCTGGATTGACCTGAGCGCCGACAACGTCAGCAAGTACAACAACATGCTGCGCGAGTCTCGCATCGCCATCGCTGAAAAGGGTGTCTACAGCAAGCAGGGCCTGAAGGTGATCAAGAAGGTGCGTTGCGCCGCCAACCCCGCGCAGGCCGAGTGCGCCACGGGCTCTGAAGAGGGCTGATCACGCGCCGATGCAGGTCTGGTTGCGGCCGGCGGACTTGGCCTGGTACAAGGCCTTGTCCGCGCGTTCAACCAGTTGCCCCAGCGTGTCGCTGGCGATCGAGCCGGCGATGCCGGCTGAAAAGCGAATACGCAGTGAGGGTGCGGCCTGTGATACCTGCGTCAGCGCCAGCAGGCTACGCACGCGTTGCAGGCCGTTCACGCCCAGTGGCGCAGGGTCGGTATCGAGCATCAGCACGACGAACTCCTCGCCACCCCAGCGGCCAATCAGGTCGGTTTCGCGCAAGGCCTGTTTCGCTGCCATGGCAAAGCCGATCAGGGCCTCGTCACCCACTTGATGGCCGTGGGTGTCGTTGACCTGCTTGAAGTGGTCCAGGTCCAGCAGGGCCAGGCTGAAGTGGCCGCCGGTGCGCGCGGCACGGTCCAGTTCGGCCTCAATGCGTTCCTGCATGAACTGCCGGTTGGGCAGCCCGGTAAGCGCGTCGTGCAAGGTGATGCGCTTGATTTCGGCAAGCGCGGCGCGCAAGGCGCGCTTCTCGCCAGACAGCCGCTGGCGCATGGTGGCCAGTTTGCCGGATTGCCAGGTCAGCAGGGTGATGATGAAGCACGACGCGCCGATCTTCAATGACTCGGTGGGCAGGTCAAAGTGCGCCATTTGCTGTGTGGCCATGAACGCCATCATGCCCAGCAGCATGGCGAGGGTGATGCCCCCCATCCAGAGTGCGGCCCTTGGGGTCAGGCTCAGGAAGCCAAAGATCTGGATCAGGCACAGTGTCTGCAGGGTCGCTGGCCGGACGGATTCAACCGCCGCGTAGCCCATGATCACGGCGGCACTGGTCCACAGCATCTGGGGCATCACCATGGCCGGGTCGGACCAGTTGCGGGTCAGACCACTGCGCACCAGCGGGTAAAAGCTCAAAGTGGCCACCACTTGCTGTGCCATGAACATGTGGCCTAGCCAGGGCGGCAGCAGGCCGGCCGGGATGCCGACAAAGTAGATGACGGCAAACCAGGCCATGTAGAGGCAGGCGGCCAGGAAGCACAGGCCCGTGGTCAGGCGCAGGCGTGGGTCGGTGCCCACGATCAGGTTGCTCGCGCGGCGGCCCAGGGTGAGGGGCGTGGTGTGCATGGGCCCGCCTGCGGGGCTTCAGCGTGAAGCCGGGTCGGCCGCCTGGACGCGGTCACGCCCTGCAGCTTTGGCGGTGTACAGGGCCTGGTCAGCCTGGTTCACCACGTGGTCGATCTTGTCGCCAGGCACATGCTGGCTCACGCCGCACGAGAAGGTGATGCGCAAGCCCGGTGCGAGGCGGCCCCAGTCGTGCTGGTGTGTGGCCAGGCGGATGCGGCCCAGTGTCTGCAGCGCCTGCAGCAAGCTGGTATCGGGCATGAGCAGCAGGAACTCTTCGCCGCCCCAGCGTGCGAGCGCGTGGCCCTTGTCCAGGGTGCCCTGCACGCATTGCGTGAACGCGACCAGCACGGCATCTCCCACGGCATGACCGTGTTGGTCGTTGACCTTCTTGAACCAGTCGATGTCCAGCATGGCCACGCAGAAGATGCGGCGGGTGCGGCGCTGCCGGGCGGCTTCTTCGTCCAGCAGTTGCTGCATGTGGCGGCGGGTGAATGCGCGTGTCAGGCCGTCGCGCACCGCCAGCGCCTGCATCTGCGCCAGGGCCTCGGCCATGTCGACGTGCTGCTGGTGGCTTTGCTTGCGCATGCGCCTGGCCAGGCCCGATACCAGCACCAGAATGGGCAAGGTGACCGATGCCATGCCGATGTTGATCAACTCGCCGATCACATTGAACCGGTCTGGTTGCGTGATCAGGTCCCAGGCCACGATGCTCGACAGGCCAGCGACGGCGATCAAGGTGGCGTTTCTCACCTGCCGCTTGTGCAGACGGTGCATGTCAAAAGCCAGGATCAGGCAAAGCCACTGCAGCGCCAGTACCCGGGACACCTCCATCGTGGCATAGGCCAGCCACACCGCCCCGATGCTGAACAGCACCTGCGCGAAGGTCAGTGCCGGGTCCACCTGGTGCTGCGCCCAGCCGCCTCGCAGCAAGACGTAAAAGGTGAGGAGCCCCGCGTAGCTGTAGGCGCTGAGCAGCCAGGCTGGTTGCGCTTCGATGCGTTGCAGGTGCACCCCCACGGTCAACAGGGCGGAGATGAACAAGTAGGTCGGGCACAACCAGAGCAGGCGCCTGATCGCCTGCCGCGATGGTCCGGGGGGCCCCAGGATGGCCTGGTGCCAGGGTGCGCCGGCGTTTTCGCCGGTTGGCGCGCTGGGCAAGAGGGTGGGGTTCATGTCCGCCATGGTGGGCGCGCTGTCCGGTGATGCGTGGACAGAGCTTGCTTCGGATAACGGCCTTTGCGCGGCAAACTTGATGCCCCCTCGTTCATGGGGGGTGCTCGGGTCAATACCGAAGACCGTTATCCGTTAACGAGCGCACGATCGGCTCCATTCATTGATGCCGTTCAACGAGAGGCCCGCATGCCCGTCCCATTTCTGCGCCGAAAGGCTGTGCTGTCCCTGGCCATGGGTGTGTTTGTACCCTTGGTCGCACAGGCTGCAGATGCCACGGTCACCTACTACAAGTGGACCACGGTCACCCTGCCTGCCGCGGCTTCGTGTGGCAACGGCACGCCGGCCCGCGTGTTTGTCAACCGCACGCCCAAGACCACCAAGACCCTGGTCTATTTCGAAGGCGGCGGCGCCTGCTGGGATCAGAACAGCTGTCTGGGCAAGGGCAAGCTCTCTGAAGTGGCCTCCAACCCCAATGGCGTGCCCGAGAACTACCTCAGCCAGCTCAACGTGGCGGCCTACGGCCTGAGCACGCCGCTGATCACGCGCACGCCTTTGCTGGGCAAGATCTTCACGCAGGACTGGAACCTGGTTTACGTGCCTTACTGCACGGGCGATGTGCACACCGGTTCGACCTCGCAGGTCTATTCAGATGCTGACGCGACCAAGCCCACCACCTACTTCCACTACGGTTACCGCAATGCCAAGGCCCTGAGTGCCTGGATGGCGGCCAACCTGCCCAAGCCCGAGCAACTGCTGGTGTCCGGTTCGTCGGCCGGCGGCGTGGGTGCCACGGCCAACTACGGCGTGCTGCGCCTGGCGGTCAAGCCGTTGAAGTCTTCGCTGGTGGCTGACTCGGGGCCGCTGTTCCCCGCGCCGCAAACAGGCACCGCAGACCAGTACCCCTCTCTGCCCCTGCAAAACAAGGTGCGCAGCCTGTGGGGCATCGACCGCAGCGATGGCGTGGCCACCGAGTTGATCTCGCAGTTCCCGCAAGCGGGTGACGTGTCTGACTTGTCCACCCTGAATACGGGCTTGTCCAAGGTTTTCCCGCAGGACCGCTTTGGCTACATGACCTTCCAGGAAGATGGCGTGTTCTCGGCCTTCTCGTACACCAAGTTCTACGCGAACCTGGCTGGCATGAAAACGGGCAAGGAAAAGGACGCGGCCCTGAACGTGCTGTGGCGCAAGGACCTGGCCAACTGGACCAGGCAGATTGATGCGGCCAATGCCAACACGGGTTACTACATCCCCACGTGGCGCCCGTTCATCAAGGCGCACACCCTGGCCATGATGGACTTCACCGGCACGGGCATTGAAGAGCGCGGCATCAAGTCCGTGGTGACCTTCTACGAGAACGTGGCCAACGAAACCAAGCCAGTCCTGCGCGCCGTGGAGGCCGATCAAAAGGGCGACCACAACCGCGTGTTGTCGGTCAACCCCCTGCAGTGGCTGGTGGCCCTGTTCGAAAACGCCTTCCTGTAAAGACATGCGGGCCATGGCCCGACCTTTGCGCAGGCCGCCCGTGCGTCACCGCCGGGCGGCTTTTTTTTTCGAACGAGGAGGCCCAGGCTCAGCTGGCCTGGGTGGCCTGTCTGGCCAGCGCTTCTTCCTGCTCGCGGGCGTAGGCGATGGACGCCCTGAACAGCGTCAGGGTGTTGTGCAGCACGAACTCCACCGGTGCCTTGCAGCGGTCGGCCACCCATTGCGTGGCAATGCGGGTGTTGGCGCCCACCAGGCCGTTGGCCAGCATCTTGAAGTCAAGCTGCCCGGTGGCTTCCAGCCTGGGGAACATCTGGTGCATGAAGCCGGCGATCAGGTGAGCAAAGTCTTGCGAGGCCTTGTCGGCCAGCATGTTCATGCTCTCGCCCACGTTCAGTGCATCGATCAGGGCCACGCGGGCGCGGTGCGGGTCTTGCCGGATGAACTCCAGGAAGGTGCGCAGGGCGGCTTCTGCCAGCTTGTCGGGTTCGGGCTGGCAACTGGCCAGGGTCATGATGGTTTGCTGCATCAGTTCCCGGTTGACTGACACATAGACGGCCCGGAACAGCGCCTCCATGCTGTCGAAGGACTCATAGAAATAGCGCGAGGTCAGCGCGGCCTGTTTGCACACATCCCGCACCGTGGACTGGTGGTAGCCCTGTTCGCCGAACACGGCCAGCCCGGCTTCGATGAGCTTGGCCTTGCGCTGGCGCAGGCGCTCGTCCGAATCCACGCCACCGTAACGACGCCCGGTAGTCCCCGGAGTGGAGGGTAATTCAGGGTTTACCCTGTTTCTGGAAACGGACATTGTCAAATACTATTTCTGAAATTGACCATTGTCAAAATGATGGCGTTGGCACATGGTCATGGCGTGAGTGGCAAGGCAAGTGGCGCAGGTTCAACAGCGCCTTTGAGCCTTGCCACGTTGTCAGGTATCTTGCCCCACGTTCGCGTTGTCGCCAATGTGGTTAGTGCCCGTTTTGACAATAGTACGTCCACATAGGTGGGCGCGCGCCAAGCAAGCTTCTGTACCCTTCATCACGACAACGCGGACCGAGCAGAGACATGAAGAACTTCAAGAACAAGGTAGCGGCCATCACGGGTGCCGCGTCAGGTATGGGTCGCACGCTGGCACTGGAGCTGGCGCGCCGCGGTTGCCATCTGGCACTGAGCGACGTCAACGAAGCCGGGCTGGCAGAGACGGCGCAGATGGCGGGCAAGCTGGGCGTCAAGGTCACGACGGCCAAGCTCAATGTGGCCGACCGCGAGGCCATGAACGCCTGGGCAGACCAGGTGGTGCGTGACCACGGCAAGGTCAACCTGATCTTCAACAACGCTGGCGTGGCGCTGGGTGCTTTTGTCGAGACGGTCAAGCCCTCGGATTTCGAGTGGATCATGGGCATCAACTTCTGGGGTGTGGTGTGGGGCACGCAAGCCTTCCTGCCGCACATCAAGAAGGCGGGCGAGGGCCACATCATCAACACCTCCAGCTTGTTCGGCCTGCTGTCGGTGCCCACGCAAGGCACCTACAACGCCAGCAAGTTCGCGGTGCGCGGCTTCACCGAAGCGCTGCGGCAGGAGCTGGACATGGCCAACTGCGGCGTGAGCGCCACCTGCGTGCACCCAGGCGGCATCCGCACGAACATCGCCAGGGCCGCCAAGATGGACGAGAGCATGCACGCGGCCACCGGTGGCAAGACCGAAGAGGCGCGCGCCAAGTTCGACAAGCTGCTGAACTTCACCACGGCCGAGAGCGCTGCGCTGCAGATCCTGGGTGCGGTCGAAGGCAACAAGCGCCGCGTGCTGGTGGGTGGCGATGCCTGGTTCCTGGACAAGCTGGTGCGCATCCTGGGCTCGTGGTACCAGCCGATCATCACCCTGTTCGCCAAAAAGGGCATGTTGGGCTGATGGCTCACGAAAGGACTTCAGCCATGTCGGCCACGTTTTCATCAGAAACAAGCGCTTCAGCAGATTCGCAGCCTGTGATCCGTGAATATCCCCCGCTGCCGGGCATGCTGGAGGCCGTCACGGCCGCGGCCATGCGCTTGAGCCTGCGGGCGTTTTTCAAGTCGGTGATGAAGCCGCCGATGCCGGTGCAGATTCAGCGCGGCTTTTTGCATACGCTGTCGGTGCTGATGCCGCCGGCAATGGGTGTGAAGG
>Ga0209066_10001184_pt1 | contig 35435 bp, 37 predicted proteins | sample All_14_2_FD_187198 | JGI IMG/M metagenome (GOLD analysis project Ga0209066, IMG submission 187198) | Freshwater microbial communities in response to fracking from Pennsylvania, USA - Allegheny Zone_MetaG_DW_15 (SPAdes) (version 2) ... | reverse complement strand
TTGCGATGGACTCGTCCTTTCTAACTCCAGTCATAACGACCGGGGCTTTCCAGATACCCATTCCATCGAGGGCGGAAAATACTTCTTTCTGCGCCCTCATATTGACGCTGACTTTCCAGTCGGTACTGCAGTCAGCCCTATTGTCTGGAAATGATGGTAATGCTCTACCACCTATCACGCGAACCGGGAATGATGCGTTTAGTGTGGGCTGGCTGATTTTCGTTGTGAGTGGGATATTGTGTTTTTCAGCATATTCCGTCATCTTTTGTATTTCAGATTCTGCTAGTTTCACAATCTCCGGTTGCTCCACTCCTGTATTGCCGTGTGTGACAACAATTGGAGGGCACTCAAAACCGCTCGCTATTATTTCGCGGGCTGCATTCAGAGCTAGTGCCACCAAAACGGTGGAATCCTTACCACTTGAGAAGGCGAGCACGGCGGGATGACCGGCTAAGAGAACCTTACGAATACGGTTCTTGCCTCTGTCAACGATTTCCTCATCATCGTCCATGTTGGCAGCACCCGTAGGATGCGTTTCGACGATTTCCTCTTCTTCCGCAAACAGGTCTAGCATGGTCTCTCCTTGTTGTGTCCTGGCGTTAGTGCCGAAGTAACTGCAGGAGAGATGTCGGTTCTGGCGGAAAGGAGCTTTCTTGCTCGTCAGGCCCGGCCCTGGGTCAAGGCCATGGGGTGCCTGTGGCTGGCTCCAAATGACCTTCTGGTGGATTTGGAGGGGGCATGGATCTCAGTCTCCCCTCAGTTTCCGTGTCGTTGCACATCTCCCAACCAGTCACGGCATCCCGCCGTCACACAACTGGAGATAGACATGACTCAAATCACGCAAGGTTTCGCATACGCTGATGATCTTTTCGGCTTTCCCCGTTTCCCTGATGCGGTTCGTGAAGCCTCGCGCTTCCCGGTCAAGTCTGGGTATTCGCCCTACGTCCCCGAACGTGATGACGCCTATGTGTTTCGCAAGGAGCACCTGCGCATCATTCAATTTTGGGCTGCAGGCACCGAAAAGAACATCCTTCTGCAAGGAGAGACCGGCTCTGGCAAAACCACGTTGATCGAGCAAGTTGCCGCTCGATTGAACTGGCCGACCTTCGCTGTTGGGTGCCACGGTGGCCTGGAGTTTCAGGAACTCATTGGCCGTGTGACACTGCAGGCCGATGGCTCAACAGGCTGGGCAGACGGCCCCCTCATCGCAGCAATGCGTGTTGGCGGCATCTTCCTTCTCGACGAGCTTAATTTCCTGAAGGCTGAGGTTGCTGGCGGTCTCAACACGGTCTTGCAAGCCACGGCTTACACGATCCCCGAGACCGGCGAGCTGGTGAAGGCACATCCTGACTTCAGGATCGCCGCAACCGGCAACGCTATTGATGGGGTTGGCAAAGGCGCGTACCGAGGCACCCAAACCTCGAACATCGCGCTCCTGGCCCGCTTCACTCTGGGCATCCGGGTGAAGTACATGACCGTTGCAGACGAGCAAAAGATGATCGAAGCGAAAGCTCCTGGCATCTCCGAAAAGGTTGCCAACTACCTCTCCGAGGTGGCAGCAATGGCTCGTAAGGCTCACGAAGACGGTGCCCTCAAAGCGCCGCTGTCTCCTCGCGAGACGATTGCATCCGGGCGTCGGCTCACGGCTTACTCTGGCAACCTGAATGGCGATGATGCTTTTCAGGCCCAGTGCAAGGCTGTGGCCAATGCGTTTGAGATGTCATTTCTCTTCCGGTGGTCGCCTGACGACCGTGGAGAGTTCGTGAAAGCGTCTAACTCAGTCGCAACCCGACTGGGTTTGCCTATCGTTCTTGAGTGATCTTCACTCATTCCCAAACCCTGGCTTTTGAGCCAGGGTTTTTTCATGGTGCGCCCAGCATGGGCGCACACCTGCGGGTGCAAGTCCCGCCGTAAGTTGATCACGACGAACGAAGCGAAGCGCAACTGCATGAGGGCGACCGAGTGTGGGAAGGAAGCGTGGAGCGTAAATCGCGAGCCGATGAACAAGAACCGCATAGAAGGCGTTGCCGAGCAGGGCGAGCGGGCCATGAACCGCGAAGCTCTTGTGATCAAGGCGAGGTGGCGTAGATGCGGCGGTTGTGCGATGAAGGTGTGCGTTCTTACCTGGGGAGATCTCGCCTTGTGCCTCAAAGGGCGACGGCGCTGCCGGAGCGAGAAGTCAGCAGAGGTCGTAGTAGCTGGCGCCGGGACCGCTGAGGTCGCAAGGCAAGGGCGAAGGACCGAACGAGAGTGAGTGCTTGAGGACACGAGGGATGTCAAAGGCCATGCGTCAGATGTCGGCGAGAGCCGAGCGGGCGGGCGTAGCGCGCGGTGAAGCCGTGCGCGATCCAGTCAGCGACGAAGCCTGCGGCCCGCCCCGTGAACACCAAGGCACAGGGTCAGCAAAGACGAAGGCTGGCCCTGGCGGCTTGCTGGAAGCGGCGCTGACGAGAGAGAACCTGCAGGCAGCGTGGAAGCGGGTCAAAGCCAACAAGGGCGCAGCGGGCGTGGACGGGCGCGATATCGAGCAAACGGCGCGCATGCTGCAAACGAGCTGGCCGCAAATCCGCCAAGAGCTGCTGGCAGGCAGGTACCGGCCCGAGCCGGTGCGAAGGGTGATGATTCCCAAACCGGACGGTGGCCAGCGTGAGCTGGGCATCCCGACGGTGCTGGATCGACTGATTCAGCAAGCACTGCTGCAAGTGCTGCAACCGCTGATCGATCCTACCTTCAGCGACCACAGCCACGGGTTCAGGCCAGGCAGACGTGCGACTGACGCGGTCAAGGCCGCGCGTGCGTATGTGCAATCGGGCAAACGTGTGGTGGTGGATGTGGACCTGGCCAAGTTCTTTGACCGGGTGAACCACGACATTCTGATCGACAGGCTCAAGAGCCGCATAGGTGATGCTGCACTACTGCGGCTCATCCGCGCGTACCTGAACGTCGGCATCATGGATGGCGGGGTGGTGATCGAGCGCCATCAGGGCACGCCGCAAGGCGGGCCGCTGAGTCCGCTGCTGGCTAATGTGTTGCTCGACGAAGTGGACAAGGCGCTGGAGGCGCGGGGCTACAGCTTCGCGCGTTACGCCGACGACTGCAACGTCTATGTGGGCAGCAAGAAGGCAGGTGAGCGGGTGATGGCGTGGCTCAGGAAGCTGTACGGCGAACTCAAGCTTGAGATCAACGAAGCCAAGAGCGCGGTGTGCAGCGCTTTGGGGCGCAAATTCCTGGGCTACGCGCTGTGGGAGGCCAAGGGCCGAGAAGTGAAATGCAAGGTGGCTGAGAAGGCGCTGGGCAACTTCAAGGCCCGGATCAGGCAGCTCACACGCCGTTCAGGCGGATGCAGTATGGCGCAGGTGGTGGACAGGCTCAGGCCCTACCTGCTGGGCTGGAGGGCGTACTTCGGGTTGGCGCAAACGCCAAGCGTCTGGCGCGAGCTTGACGAATGGCTGCGCCACCGGTTGCGTGCGATCCAGCTCAAGCACTGGAAAAGGCCGAGCACGATCTACCGGGAGCTCAAAGCCTGCGGAGCAGCGGAAAGTGTGGCTAGACGGGTGGCGGTCAACAGCCGCCGCTGGTGGCGCAACAGCAACCGCCTGCTCAAGACGGTGCTGACCATCGCGTACTTCGACCGACTGGGCGTACCCAGACTCTCCTGACCTCAAACTCTCGAACCGCCCGGTGCGGGCCCGCATGCCGGGTGGTGTGGCAGGGGTGCCTTCAAGAATGGAGGCCCCCTATGCCGATCTCGCGTGAGTCGAAACGTGGGCGGGAACTCGGGGCACTGGTGTCCCGACATCAGGGTAAGGACGTGAGCGAGTAAACCCACCAGGCAGAAAGAAAGACTGCGGCGACGAGAGCCAAGCAGATCAGCGGGGCGGCTTGGTATGCCCTTTTCTCAGACCATCCCAGCAATCGTCTGAGCGCCTCGGCAACAATCAGGACGGGCAGGTGATCCACTGGGCTCAAACGAAAACAGCCACCGTCAGGAGCATTGTCCCGATCCAACAGATGACGTACCTGCCCACGATCAGCAGGTGCAAGAGAGAACGCTTTTGACCGCTCATGGCGTCACGCTCGATGGCTTCGGCCTGATTCCGGTCTGCCCCCCCGAAGATCAGGAAACGTGCCGGTGAGGCTGCCCAAGCTATGAAGATCAGCGACACGAAGATCAGTGCTGCATCCATGCCAATCACTCCGCAGCAGTGACGAGGGGTTGCGGTTGACAATAATCCAGCGGCAGATCTGTCCCCGCTGTCATCAGCAGCTTGCGAGCTGCGTGAGCCTTGGCCTGTGGTCTGGTCAGGCCAAAGGCGACGTGGGTGGGCACGCCAGCGCCAATGCGCCTCACGGCGGTCAAACCAAGCTCGCGGGCCACGTTCAGCGTGGCCATCTCAAGGGCTGTGATGCGTTGCTCGCGGTCGAGAAGCTCGCCGACCACCCTTGCCGGGCGCAGATAGGGACGGCCAACGCTGTCCAGGCACTCAACAATCGGCCACATGGTCAGTTCTTCCGAGCCTGGGGGATGCGCTTGTTCTCTTGGCGCTGTTGGTGGCGCGTCTGGCTCTGAGCGGCCAATGCGCTCGTGGCGCACATGACCAGGCCCAATGCGATGGCGATTTTGTTTTTCATCGGCGATCCCCGATATAAATGTGACAGTCACACAAATAAGGGCAGAGAACCGTGACAGTCACGGAAATTCCTTCCCTTCCTTGCGTGTGGCTCCATTACCCCTTACTCACCCCTGCGGCCAGCGGCACGGTCGGCCAGGATGCGAGCCTTTGCCAGGTCAGCAATCGGCTTTTGGGCACGCAAGGCCATCTTGTCCAAGGCATCAAGCACCGACATGTCACCGAAGATGCTCGTATAGGTATCGGGGCGTGCGCAGCCCTCTTCTGTGACCTTTCCACTCTCCGCCGTCGCAACAACAAAGGCGGGCACCTTGTCGATCTTGAAGTGCTTGAAGGGCTCCGGGCTGACCTCCCAGCGGGCACCGGACTTGTTCAGGCGCATGATCACTTCACGGGTCTTGCTGAGCTTGTCATCGACGAAGCCGCGCAGCATCAGCACCGCGTTGAAGCGTTTCGCTTGCTGGGCGTATGCCATCAACATCTGCTCTGGCATCGACATCGAGACGAAGACCATCAGGTCTTCCTCATATTTGGGTTTGGGCGGCTGGGCCTGTGCAGCACCAGGACGAGCCAGCCTCTCAAAGTCAGCCTTGGTTGACTGCGCATTGAGTGGCGTGGTGTTCTGGGTCGCTACAGCGTTCGTGCTGGCCCGGTTTGATTCCATCTGCAGCCTGATTTGCCCGGAGTTAGGCGCGGGCACCCGGCCAAGGGCTTCCATCACCTGACGCTGCTTGGCAGCGATGTCGGCTTGAGAGGGAAGGTCTTTTTGCTGGGCCTGGGCAAGGGCCACGGTCATGGGCACAAGCAAAGCCATGGCGCAGACCGTGCGGGAGAAGATGTTCAAAGGACGATTCATTGTTGCCTCCACCCGATCACTGAAGGAGCGATGGCGAGATCACGCCAGCGCAGCAATCACGCTTGCGGAACACGGAGTAGCCAAAGTCCTTGAAGCCGGACAGCGGCACATTGGTCATTTGCTCGCGCAGAGCCGTGGACCGGCCAATAGGCGTGCAGCAGCCACCCAGCATGGTCTTCCAGGTGTAGGGCGTCGGGAAGAGCCGCTGTATCTTGTATTGCTTCTTGAGCATGATCAGTTGCTCAGGGAATTGCAGAGGGGTTGCCGCACACATCACCTGCTTCGTGATCTGCGTCGTGCAACCGATCTCACCTGGCTCACACGCATAGCTTCGACCGGAGCCCTTGCCAAACAACTCCGCCATTTCATCCATGGCGTGCGCCTCGGCCAGCATCCGCGTGGCCAGTAGGTGCCCTGTGTTGTCGGGGGACTTATGTACCGCCACGTTGCCGGTGATCGGGTAGATCGGACCCCACGAGCCTGCTTGCCAGAAGATTTCATTCTTCGGGAAACCGACCATGGCCGCCGCTGAGTCGATGCCAGCAGCCATGGCACCGGCCAGGTTCCCGAACGCGAAGGACACAGGCATCTTGATCATCGCAAGCTCATCGTCATTCCAGCTTGGATCGAACTCACTGGTCCAGCCCACGTCGAATGGCGAGCGATCTGAGCACGCATCATCGAGCACCATTTCCAGCAGGTACATCATGGGCGCAACATAGTAGGCTGCATTGCGGTAGGCGTACTTGCGGCGGGGTTCTCGATCTCCAATGACGCCATAGTTTTCCGATGACCACTCCAGATCGAGCTTCAGGCCAGCCAGGGTTGGCAGGCAGCCCGGCTGTGTGTGAACATCAACCATGTACGCCATCTCCCAAAAGGAGACAGGCAAACCAGCTTTCAGTGCGTTTTCGCAAACGCAAGTAGTGGTATCTGCGTTCGTGGCGAAATCTTCACCATCCTGACCTGTTGCCATCTGCAGCCCGGCGAGCTTGAACGGGAACATGCACGACCAGCAAACATCGTTGATGAAGTCGGGGAACTTGTTGGGGCACAGCGCCCCACCTGCATCCGGGTCTGCGCTTCGCGCCTGGTGCGACATGACCAGCATGCAGACGGCGAGTAGGGTTTGAATCCAACGCTTCACAGCGCGATCTCCTGAACTTTGAGCATCTGACCTTGTTGTGAGACGACCGAGGGCAGCCTTCTCACCTGCATGCGCTTATGTAGCCCTGGGATGTCCAGGTAGACCGTGCGCTTGAGGAACTTGTTGGCCGTGAATACCGACCCACCCAGCAAGATCACCTTGTCGTTGGGGCTTGCCTGTTGCTTGACCAATTGCAATTGGCGTTGATCCTTCGCGTCGATGAAGAAGACCTTCTTCGTCAGAGGCTTGATGGCCAGGGGGTTGATCTTGGTGCCAGCGGCCACCACCACGTTGCCGCGACCATCGGTGATGGTCTCTTTGACCGTCTCGGTCAGGTCAACCATCCGGGTCGTGGTTGCACGAGCTGGCGTGATGCCGCGTGGTGTGGTCACGTTTCGCAAAGACGCCAGGTATCGATCCTGAGCGCCCTTGATCATCTGCTCTTTGCCACCGTTGGCGAGCTTCTTGCGCACCGCATCTTTCATCGCGTCGATGGCGTCACGTTCCTTGATCGGGTAAGCACGACCATACGTGCCCAGCGACTCAGCGTGTACCACCTGGGCGAATACCAGGCACAGGCTTGCAATGAGGATGCGGTGTCTGGTCATGACCGATTACTTCTTGGCCATCAGCTCTTCAATGCGACCAGTCTCCGCGTAGCCCTTCAGCGTGTGACCGCTTTCAAAGACCACTGCAGGAGTGCCATTGAAGCCGTACTTTTTGAACAGCTCCAGGTGCTTGCCGGTTGCTTCAATCCCCTCTTTGGTGGAGTTAAGAACGGGCTTGGCACCATCGACCATCATTGCCTCCCACACCTTTGCCTTGTCAGAGGTCAGAGAGTTGATGGCGTTGGCCTTGTTCACCGAGTCTGCACCCAGGATGCCCAGCGGGTAGGTGTAGATGGTCACGTCCTTGAGGTTGGCCAGGTTGGCTTCCAGCTTCTTGCAATAGCCGCAGTTGGGGTCTGCAAACACGGCGATCTTGCGCTTGCCATTGCCATGCACCGTCTTGACCGCTGTCTTGAGGGGCAGTTCGCTGAAATCAATTTTGTTCAGCTCCGCACGGCGCTCTTCGCTGATGTTCTGGCGCGTGACCATGTTGACCATGGTGGGGAAGAAGTAGGTGCCCGTGGCATCGACATAGAGCATGTCCTTGCCGAAAACAGCTTCATAGACGCCCGGAGCGGGGGTCTCATTGACCTGGGTGAAAGCAATGTTCGGATAGGTCTTCTTGAGCTTTTCCAGCAGGGCATCGGATGCCGGGCCAGCGAAGGCCAGTTGCGAGAGAGTAGCTGCAGCCAGGGTAGCGATGATGGACTTGATTTTCATGATCGGTCTAAGAAAGGGTAGTGTTCAGTTAGGTGAGGCGGCGTGGCGCGATGTCGATCTGCGCTCAGGCCACGTCGATGCAATCGGTGGTGAACGAGGCGGCAGCAACCGTCTCGGCTGTGCAGGTGTTGGTGTTGATGACGTGCTCTTTGAGCGTGATGATTCGACCTTGGATGCGGTGTTGGTAGATCTCCTCGCGCAGGCGCTCCACGTCCAGGCTGCTGAGCTGGCCCTTGAGCATCAGGATTTGCTCCCAGCGGCGCTTCGTCGGCACATAGGCCACATCGCTCGTTGTGCTCATCACTTCCTGCAAGGTGGTCTTGCCTTCGAGGACGGTGCGCAGGCCCGCTTGAGCCAGGGTCTCGAACTGCTCTTGCTTGACCGCAAGCTCCACGATCTGTGGGACCCAACTGGTCGCATCCTCGCCGCCCTCTTCCATGATTCGGCGGATTTCAGGCGTCACCTCGATCATCTCAACGAGGGGAATGCGCCCTTGGAAACCACCACTGACAATGTGCGGCAGCTTCATGCCGGGCTCATACATGTTCCGGCGCACGAGCCAATCACGTTCAACGTCCGTGGGGTCAGCCCAAATCACTTCAGCATCGGGCGAAATCTTGCGCACGAGACGCTGAGCGATCACAGAAGAGAGCACCGAGGAGACCTCGAAGCCCCGCAGCCCGAAGGCCAGCAGGCGTGTAATGGACTCAGCCGCGCTGTTCGCGTGGATCGTCGAGAGAACCATGTGCCCCGATGTGCCTGCCTTGTGTGCGATGTGTGCCGACTCTTCATCGCGCATTTCGCCGACCATGATCACGTCAGGATCAAGGCGCAAAGCAGCTCTCATGGCCATGGGGAAGGTCATGTTGCCATCCACGTCGATCTGCGTGAATGACTTGACTGCGTACTCCACCGGGTTCTCGATGGTGATGATGTGGCGGGTCACATCCTTGATGTACTGCAGCAGAGCGTACAGCGTGGTCGTCTTGCCGGAGCCCGTTGGACCCGACATCAGCACCATGCCTTCTGGCTGAGAAACCACCCGCTTCATGGTCTCGCGCACCATGAAAGGCATCTCCAGTTGGTCAATGTCCGAATCAGCGTTATGCGAGTCCAGAAGACGGAAGACGAACTTGAAGCCGCTCACGGTAGGCGTGATGGCCACCCGAACGTCCACACGGCGATCCCCGAAATAGACCATCATCCGGCCATCCTGAGGTGCCAGGCGCTCCTGGTCGTCGAGCTTGACCTTGGCACAAATCTTGGTCTTGGCCACGCGAGCTGCATCGGGATCGAGATACCAATCCAGAGCCTCCAGGTGCCCCGATTTACGGATGCGAACGCTCATGCCTTCGATCTCATCAAGTTCGATGTGGATGTCAGAAGAGCCACTCAGCACCGCTTCCTCGAACACGTTGTTCAGGAACTCGACCACCCGATCATCGTGAACGCCACCCGTTGAGACGAAGCGACCTACTTGCTCGATACCTCGTGCTTTGATCGGGGCCAGGGAGCGCATGGTGTTCATTTGACGCATTTGGCTTCGTCTCCATAAACAGTCTTCTCAAAGAAGCCCTGGGTGGCCACAGTGGTCTTGGCTTTCCACAAAAGCAGCTTCAGCTTCATGTCGTCATCGACCCAGTGTTTGGACAGGGATTCGATGGCGCTCATCGTGTACGTCACGGGCCATGCAGATCGGTAGACCCGCGTGCATTTCTCACCCGCAAAGACCATTCCTGTCACCCACACCAAAAGCAGGGACACAAAGATCCATGAGATGAACTCTCCTAATTTGGTCATTCACTCCTCCAGTTAAGCCGCGCTGTTCACGGCGTTTCTTAGTTCACGAGCATGCTCACCAGCTCGTAATTGCGTTGAACCTTTTTGACATAGACCACCTGCTTTGACGGCGTGCGTGCGTTGTATGCACCGACAGCCTTCCAAGTTGGGCCATGCACCTGGATGTTGTTTGCCAAGATCCAGGCACCCACATGGATGTTTGTGCATGGGTCCAACAAGCCATGCTCGCTGATGCCGTACTTGGCCAGCGTTGGTCTCCAGGCGGAGTTGATTTGCATGACACCGATGTCATAGGTGTCATTGCCGTTCTTCGGGCCGATCACAGTCCGAATGCCTGACTCCGTTTTGGCGATGGCCACAAGCATCCGCTTGTCCAGGCCGTAGCGATTGGCTGCCTCTTCAAAGCACTTCTTGTAGGGCACGCTCGCGAAAGATGATGCTGTGGCCAAAAACGACGCCAATGCCGCTGTAACGACTTTGCGCATCATCACGCCATCTCCAGCGTGATGCGCTTCCCCGGCACGTTGATGTCCACCAGGCGAACGCTGATGCTCTCTCCGATGGAGTCACGGTTGTATTGCCGAAGATCAGGCATCGAGCTGACGTGCAGGAGACCAAAGACACCGGGGCGCAACGTGACGAACAGGCCATACCCGACGATGGACTTGACCTTCCCCACCACTGTGTCTCCCACCTTGTGCTCCGCAACGAACTCTTGGAAAGCCTTGTTGGCCCGTGTCTGGCGGATCGACAGTGACAAGCCCCGGCCCGCCTTGAAGCCGATGACCATGACGTTCACCTTGTCACCCACACCGTAGGTGATGTCTTCGCCAGGCCATGTCACTTCGTGCTTGAACACCAGGCCGGACTCGCCATTGGGCAAGCGCACAAACACACCGAAGTGCTCAATGCCAGTGATGAAGCCTGACAGCTCATCGCCAATGTGATATTCGGTCGTCTCGCGGTTGTTGCGGCGTTGAGAACGACCACCGGCATTTGCGTCGTAAGGCAGCGTGCTCATCCCCACCTCTTGCTGCTTGTCCTCGCTTGTCAGGAAGCGGTTCACGAATCGATTGAAGAGAGCCCGCATCACAGGATCTCCGAGGTCAGGCCATTGAGGATGTTGAAGAACATCTCCTTGTCACCCATCACATCGTCCGGCGTCATCACATACTTCCCACCTACTGCGACGCTGGGAGTGGCACGCAGATCGTAGGCAGCCGTCTTACGAGCTGCGAACATCACTTGCTGGTTGTTGGCCGGGGATTGCATCGCATTCGCAAATCGATTGACATCGATCCCCGCCGCCTTCATCGCCCTGATCCACATGTTCTGGTTCATGAGCGAGCGGGTCTCCGGGTACATGCTGTACACGTTGGAGACGAAGGTACGCACCTGCTCGCGTGAGGCAATGTCCTGCACTGCATAGAAGCACTTCGCTGCCGCAATCAAGTCGTTCTTGCGTGCCTTTTCTGCAGGGTTCACCACCGGGATCAGCAGTGTTTGGATCTGCTTTGGCACTGACGACTGAAAGTTCATCAGCGAAGAGTGGTACTCCGCGCAATACGGGCACGCGAAATCGAAGAAGAAGAGGACGCGACGACCATCCTCCCCTACGTTCACACGGCGAAATGGGCGAGAAGGGTCTTGGCGGGTCGGCTCTGCGGTACTCGCTTTGCCGGATGCCGTTGCCAGAGATGGCAGCCCCACCAGGCAGGAAAGAGGCGCAAGAGCGAGAGCTTTGTTAATTTGACGGCGATTCATGATGTTCTTAATGCGGTTCCGTAAGTGGCCCGTTGCAAACATCATAGCACCAACAAAAAAGCAAGCAACGTCAAAACGAGGGATACGCCAAGACGTGCCTGGCCTCGTTCAGCTTAGCTCCAATTGTGCCCATCCTTGCGATTGAGGGGGTCTGCAGGTGTGCCGTAAACGAGTGGATCGAGAGAGTCCCAGGTCTTCACATCGAAGTGCTTGCCGCCATCAATATCCCGACCGTAGGTGTATCGGCGATATTGATAATCACCCCGATGCAAATTACGTGCTTCCTTAATTGCACCTGGAAGGACAAAGGCCAACAACCAGAAGAGAGCCCAGCCAATCGCAACAAGCAGAGCATCAACGCCGAACATTTGTTGGCCGGATTCGACCATAAAGATCGACGACAAGGCTGCCGCAACGCGGGCCAGCATCGATACCAGAGACAGCAGTGAATAGAAAAAGCGCATAACCTGCCCTACCCAGAGAGCGAGGTGATGCGCTTCAGGAAATCAAATGAAATCTTGGGTGTGAACTAGCAACCAATTGCAGTAGTCACTGGGCAACAGACGCCGGTTCCAGCGGCACCTGTTGCATTAACTATACCCAAAAATTCAAGGACGCAAAACTATCGGTCTACGTGGGCCACGAGGTCCGACTGGGCCTCGGTTAGCTGCTGGAATGCGCTGCCGTTGACTTTCTGGAATGTCAGGAGTCTGGCGCTGGTTTGTCGATGCAGGCTGCCCTTGTGGGTTTGAACCTCGGTTTGCTGGAGGTGTACCACCACCGTTTCCTGGGGGCGTACCACCACCGTTTGCTGGAGGCGTGCCACTACCGTTTGCTGGGGGCGTGCCACCACTGGTGTTCCCACCACGAGCGGGCTTGCCGTCATCTTGCGGTGCCGAAGTACCTCTAGCGCCTGTCCGATATTGGTTAATGACACCATCCACAGCCGCCGCTCCTGCACCGACAACTGCAGCAACAGCGATAGCTTTCTTGTTTTGGGCCTCTTGGTCCTCAAATTCACCCATCTCGGGTGGCCTCATGCTATTGAGAGTCGCCAGAGGTGCCGGAGTTGAGGTAAAGGCTGCGTTGTTGGTTGCCGTTCCTTGGTCAACAAAGCCATTAACCACCTTCGCGTCATCGCCCTTGCCGATGTTCTTGCCAAGACCCTTCAGCGTGGTCTTATCTGACTGTGGAACTGGCTTCTCACTTGGTTGCGGTGCAACTTGTAGATTGCCGTTCTTGTCCTTCACTGTGCTGACCGTTCCACCAACCAATGCGTTGTTCGGAGCATTCAGGTTGGAGGTTGTAATCTGACCCCTCATGGCGTGCTGGAAAATCAGATTCCTTTGGAAGTCAAAAATTTCCTGGCCCCTTGTGCCGCCACCATAAGTTGCTGCACTCAAACCTGCCGTGGCCATGGCCACTTGACGATTCGCTGCCGCGATTCGATTCGCATCCCCCGTTGACCTAAGAAGCGCAGCGTTTTCACGAGTTGTCTGCATCAACTGCTGGCCAGAGATGTATCCGTCCTCTCCTTCTTGGCCTACGCCACGCACAGCCAGGCCCATCACGCCCTCCCTATCCATGGAGATAGTCAAGGATTGGCTTTGGCCACGGCTGTCGCTGTTGGAAGCCTTCTCAGCGTCAGCTCGCTTCCACATTTCGTCGAGCTTCTCAACTTCCGATCCAGAGAAGGTTTGGGTTCTCGTCTGGTTCTTCTTCGAGCCTGCACCAGTTTCAATCTTCTTGGCGCTCTGGATAGCCGCTTGATATGTGGCACCCAGATTACCTGCCAAGGCATTGGCAACGGCTTCAGTTCCACCACGCCCGCTTCGAGCGAGATTGGATACGGCATTTACGCCTTCGTTGATCGCAACATCCTTCGCTGTGTCCTTGATCTCATCTTTTAGCTTGGACTTCAGCGTTGAAACGGTTGCCTTGCGAGCTGCAGTGCTCAAGATCGCGCCACCAGTAGCCGTAGCAGGTACAGCAAGCCCGCCTACACCTGTCATCGTTTCAGCGCCTACGGCCACGGCTGTCAGTCCCATCATGCCGTATTCAACAACGTCTGCAGCAGCGTCGATCTGAGCGTCCTTGCCTGCCTTGCCCATCAACCTGTCGATGAACCCAGCATCCTTGGCTGCCAACTGTTGGATTGCCTGGCTTTGTGCTTTTTGTACCGCCGCATCTTGCTGGGCCTGAGTCATCTTGCCCTTCGGCATAACCTGACCCAGCCACTTGCCCAACGCACCGGCCACATTCGAGCCGACTGTCCCCTGAACCTGATCCAGTGCCGTCTTTGCGCTCGTCACAGTTGCAAACTGTTCTTTCGAGATACCAAATTGATCTTGCAGCGTTCTTTGCAGTTGCGTCGTGTCCGTTCGGGTTTTGTCATGGCTGAGAGTCGCTTCAGTCCCACGCGATTGGCTGGTGCCAGTCGTCAACGTGCTTTGCAAGTTGAAATTGCCGTCACCCACCTTGGTGATCGCCGAAGTCGCCTGCCCGTTCGGCCCAACAATCGTGCTGACCGAGTTCAGTGGGCGGTTTTCAGTCATTGCAGAAGACTTGGCGACATCCATCTGCAGCTTGGACGAATCCATCTGCTTTTCGGCACTCCACTTCTTGGCCAGACCGCTCAAGGCAATCATCGACCCAGACAGTAGGGCCAGCGACAACATCTGGGCAGAAGCCATGATGTCACCGGCCACTGCGAGCTTGGTGGAAAGAGTCTGATACACCGCCATTGAGTTGGCGAGCGTCATACCACCGGCACCTGTCATGATCTTGCCCATCTCTTCGACGATGGAGGTCTGGATGTAGGACTGGATGGGGGCCACTGCCAGCAGCCACGATTGACACCAAATACCAAAGAAGATGAACCCCCCAAAGACCTTTGCTGTCTTGGTCGGCACCACCAGGCCATAGATGGCGATGATGGGGAACAGGGAGAAGAAGAGCGCCTGCAAAACACCCATCGACGTGAACATGGTCTTGAGGAAGCCACTGCCAGCCATAGCCGCATCTGTCTTCCACTTCTCCATGCTATTGGCCAGTGCAAGTGCTCCTGATTGGCAAGTATCTGGAGTAGTCATCGCCCCGGACTGAGACATGCAATCCATGGTGTACGTGAGCGTCGATGCCGTCAGAGCATTCTTGGTGAACTCGATTGCGTTTTGCGTCATCCCCACTGCAGACGCAATCAGCATGTTGTACGAGGTGCTCAGGTTTGAAGCCTGCCACAGACCGTTCGGGTCTTGAGGGTTGCGCTTATTGGTCTCCCCGTTGATCAGGTTCATCAGATCGGAGTTTCCGGCTGCAACGACGCCATATTCGTCGTTGACGTAGTTGATCCCATCGGCGCAAGTCTTTATGACGCCCTGGCCTGTCGGATCGTTTTCCGGGAACACGCGTGTCAACCCAGTTTGTCGTCCGTACATCACCAGCCAGTTGAGGGCATCCGTAGACTTGGAAATGGGTGGAGCCGGACCCATTGTGGGATCTATTGCGCAATCATGCACAACCTGAGTCAGTGATTGGCTCAGCCCAGGTCTGATGTTCCCCATCTTCGGAGAGCGCAGGGAAAGCAGGATCTCCAGTGGCCCCATGAACCCGTGTTGCGACACGGCCATGTAGCTGCCCGTCACACCAGAGAAGGCGGTTTCCATTGACGTGAAGACCTTGTATCCAGCCTTGGAGAACGCACTAGCTGGCACAAGGGCCAGTGCAGGCACGTTGTTGACCACCGTCACTTGGTTCGTGTAGATGTTGTAGACGTTGGCCTGCCCTGTGAGACCCATGCACGACATGAAGAAGAACCATGCTCCTAGCGTTCCTCCACTGACTGACGACTTGCCTACCGTTGCGCCGTAGAGCGCAATGGCGAGCACGATCAACGCACCGAGCCATGCTGCGTTTTGAAGTAACGGCCCTGAAGCGTTGAACCAGGCTGCAAGACCATTCAGCGCACGCCAAATGGCGGTGTTGTCAGAGAAGATGTAGTAATCCCACTGACCGATGTTCGCTGTCGAGATAACCGATGAAGTAAAGCTGGGCACGGTTTCACCTTATTGCAGTCGATAGCGCAGGATTGAACCGTTGGCCCGGATCGCTGCGTCAATGTAGGCAGCGATCTGGTTCAAGCGAGTCAGGCTTTTCTTGCTTGCTTGCTCAACCTCCTTGAGGTCTTCCATCATCTCTTTGATCGTCAAATCGTAGTTCTCGGGCTTGGGCAAATCGGTGCTGGAGTAGCTTGTGATGGCGACATCGAGCACTGCCCGTGCATACACGACAGAGATTTCATCGACCATGGCGTCCAACAAGTCACCAGAGATCATGCCGATCACACCTGGTGCTGCTTGAGCACGCATGAGCAGGCCCACAGTGGGAATCTTCCCGATGGCATTAAGGAATGTCATCTGGGCAGGCGTCATCCCGCAGTTAGTGGAAGTGCAGTTCATCATGTTGTAAACAATCGAACCTGGCATAGCAGTCGTTGCCGTCTCACTTCCAAACATCTTGGCCCGCACATAGCCAACCACACCTGATGTGGGGAACGCCTCAGGTGTGGGTGTCAGGCAGTCATCAACGTCAGCCCCGCAGCTCCAGATCGGTACAGCCGCCACACCGTTGGGATCGAGGCTGGGATGGAAAAGCTCACGCAGGCGAGTACGTTTGCCGAAATTTTTAACCTCGGGCTCGTTGTCGTCCGTGGCACCTTCTTTTGCAATCTGCGTGCCCATCATGCTCATCAGCAATTGCTGAGCCATAACTGGGTTGTCTGTGATGCCAAAGGTGAATCCGGCGCTCTTTCTGACATTAAGCGCGTTCCAAGTAATGTTGCCGGTCTTAGCGATCACTTGTGTGCCATCCGGGTGCTTCAGCTCGCGTGTCTTCTTCACGTTTTCAGAGGGCTTCTCCATGACCTTCGAGAGTGCCCCTGTGAAGTCATCTGCCCAACCTTCGAGAGCCGCAACACCGCTGGAGATGGATGATGTCAGGCTGTTCCAGGACTCTTGAGGGTTCATCGCTGCATCGACAAGGCCACGGGCCATCTGACAGCTATTCCGCTGGCTGTCGTTCATCATCTGAGCCATGTGCTGGAATTTGTCGAGCACACCACCCAGTTGTGGAAACGTGGCTTCAATGGCCATCTTGAATGCCAGTGGCGCAGCGTTCTGAGCTACGTGACGCAAGAATTGCGTGAGCTTCTCAGCCGAGATAAAACTGAACGAGCCCAAGTAAAGATCAATCCCCCCGCAGCCCATCGACAGCCTCGGAGGATCAATGGCCATTACCTGAATCGAAGAGATCGGTGATCGAACATAGACCCCGCCACCAGAGATCGCACCCCGGAATTGGTTTGTAACCACATCCGGTGCTGTGACGTTGACGAACATCCCATCCAATACGTCTTTGATGCCCGCTGCGCCTGCTGTCCCGATAGTCGCAGTCGTTGCGGCAATGACAGTGAGTTTCTTCCAGGTTTTCATTGGATGCCCTTGATACGGTCTCTCATTGATCTAATGACCTCGGCTGGGTCTTTGTTCGCTTCCAGCCCCGACATTTCATCGGTCGTCAACACACCCTTGCTGTATGGGTTTGTGCCTTCGACGAACTGCTTCGGCAAATGCCCGCCTGTCTTTGCCGCGATCAACAGGCGGTCGGCGAGTGCGGGCTGCGACATGAGCCCTTGGCTCACGAGGTAAAACCCTTTCGGTGGCACAACCAGCATGGTTGTGGGTGTCACCTTCAGACCCAGTCGTTTCGCTGCGGTCCGCCCTTCCGCCGTGCGTACATTGATCTTGCGAAAGTCGAAGTTATGGAGCGTCGCAATGCCCTTGTTGCCACGAGTGCCAACCAGTATGTTGTTCACATAGTTTTCGCAGGCAGAGCACTTGTCCGGCTCATCCACAAACACCCACAGGCCCGCTTGAGAACCCAAGTAATCTAGTGCTGCAGTCTTTGTATTTGAGATCCCGCGCTCGAATCCTGGTTGTGCAAACTGCGCAATCGGGACACGGTTGTTCTCGTCGAGGAAGGGGTCCATGGCCACAACCTCTTTGACTGCCGAGCTGAAGTTTTGTGACTTGTCGAGCAACACACGCTGGGCGTACATGTAGTTGGCGACGTTCTCTTTCGATGGGTCGTCAATGGCCGCATCAAGGAGCTTGGGCATATTCACCCGAAACCATTCGGCGCTCAGTGCTTTCGTTTCTTGCTTGACTGGGCCTGGAGCCGGAGCCGGTTGAGGAGCAGGTTTAGGCTTTTCCTCGGGCTTCACTTCTGGTTCTTTTTTGTACCAGTAGTAGCCGTCACCTTGGAAGTCCTCGAATTGCGAAGGGCGAGCTGAAAAGGAGTTCACTGGGCCAAACAGCCCTGAAACCCCACCAAGCAGAAGAAGGAGTTTTGCGGAAGGCTTCATAGGATTGGCTTCACCATGCGATCAACCGTGGAGGCTGGCAGCACTCCCCAGTAGCGTGAGTCGAATGACCTTGGCAGGGTGCCGATGACAACAAGCTCACCTGGTGCCAAGACACGATCCATGTCCATCGGCTGCTTGCCCTTGGCTGCCAAGTTCTTGAGTGAGATGGGATGACGCTTGGCAATGAACTTGCCGTTGATGAACAGGCCCGAGCTGTTCGATACAACGTGATCGCCTGGCATTCCAGCAATCATCTTTGCGATGCGCTTGCCGGTCATGATGTTGAACATGATCTGGTCGTTCGCCTTGAACGAGACCACATCACCTCGTTTGAGTTCAGCTTCTCTTGGATAGCCCACATAGAGGTACTCCGGCAGGCACCGCGTCTCGGCCATGTCCAAAAACACCCCGTACTGCGTGTTGAACACCAACCCCAGCGCACCCAAGATCGCCACGATTGATCCAGCCGTGATCAACTCCCTTTGTGACGCGTTGAACAGAAACGCAAAGTGCGGGAGCACCGATTCCCGCACAAAGCTCACTGGGCTGCGCAGCATCCTCAGCGTGCTCATTTCCGACCTGTTACCTGCTTGATGACATCTGCGGTGATGTCATCGTCAGACGCACCTTGGATCAGCGCCTTGGCGTTGATCACTGTGTAGCCAGAATCGGTGTAGCCTGTGATCGCACGCTTGATTTCACCCTGGAACTTGTCGGCTTGGATCTTCATGTCATCCACGCCGCTGCCAGCATTCATCGCACTCTCCAGGCCGGCACTCAGTACCTTCTCAAAGTCGAGGTAGACGATCTTGCTGCCCGTGAGGTGTCCTGCGCCGGGCAGCGCGATTCCTTGCTTTTGGGCGATGGCTGGGCCATACGCCACGATCATGAGCGTGATCAGCGATGTGAACAGGCACAGCACCACGGCAGTGCCCATGGTCACGAAAGATTGAGGGTTGGCCTGACGGCTGGCTTCCGCCTGCTTCGTTGTCGAAGGATTGGTGACGGTGTTATCTGTCATGGTGATAAAGTGGTAGTGTTGCAAACATTGTACCGACAGAAGTAAAAAGAGAAAGAGGGTCGGACTCCCCCCGTATTGGGTGGAATCGCGCCCTCTTCCTTGCTTCGCCTGTTTTGCAAAGGGGCGCTGCCCCTGCCTCAAACTTCCATTTCCAGCATTGCGTCAACCCGATCAACCGCATTACGGATAATGTGCTTGATCTCCTCACGGCTGGTGCCGCTGCGCATGAGTTCTTCGATTTCAGCTTGCATGACTTGCAGCTTCTCGTAGTTGGTTTGACCAACGATCAATCTCTGCAGCGATTCGATGACATCCACACCGTTTTCGATGTCGTTGAGCACCTGGACGCGATCCTTGCCGGTGGTCGAGTACATGGCCTGCGTGAAGCGGTCCACGGTCATGCGGAAGATGCCGCAATTGCCCTCTCCAACGATCATGATCTCCGAGTGCGACCCAGGGACGGTTCGCACCGTCTTGAGCATCTGATAGTTGTAGCCATCCAGAGCCAATTTGCCTGAGTTGTAAACGTCATCGATCACCTCAGCCTTTTGAGCCAGGATCAATTGCCATGCCGCATTGGCCACCATGGCTTTGCCGCCAGGTGAGTTGTGCATGTCTGCAAGCCCCTGCGTCACCGTGATGACGGCTCCTTCCATTTTCCGGGCCTGGCGATACGCCACTTCCATCGCACGAGCCATCACTGGGTCATCCAGCAGTTCAAAGGCTTCGTCGATGATCAAAATCTTCTTGCGCCCACGCGTCAAGTACATCTCGTTCGTGATGTGTGCGACGAGCTGCAGCAGGACCACTTGTTGAAGCTGCTTTTGGTTCTTGAGGTCATCCAGCTCACAGACCACGAAGTCTGCCCCCATGTCCACGTTGCTGTGGCCATTGAAGAACTTCGAGTATTGGCCGTATGCGAATGAGTCAAGGCGTGTGGCCAAGTCACGCGCCATCGGGTTTCCGCTCTGAGCCGACAGCCAGTTAGAGATGTCTTGAACCGTTGTGTGCCCCTGGTTCTCGATGAAGGTCTGACGAATCGCTTTGCGAATGACTTCCATCTCCAAGTCGCCCACAGCATCACGCTGGGCAACCATGCGCTCCACCAGTGACGAGAGCATCTCCATCTCATCGTCAATCTTCTTGTTCTCCCCACCACGCTCCGGTAGGAATGAGGTGAACGGGTTCAGGCAGACGTTTGAATCTGGGCTGAACTCCATGAACGTCCCCTCCACACCGGCTGCGAGCTTCTGATAGCTTCGACCTGAGTCAATGACCCAAACCTTGGCTCCTTCTGCCAGGTACGCTGCAATCAATGCCTGTGTCCAGAAACTCTTACCTGAGCCCGCTTGAGCCACAAGCACGGCATTGAAGTTGGTTGAGGAGGCATAGAGGTCAAATCCACCGACTTCGCCACGGCGAGTGGTCAGCAGCACGGTCGGGTTTGGCGAACCTCGCCACTCAGCCGTCATCGGCAAGAATTGACTTGCCTGAGAGGATGTCATCGTGTGTGTGCGGTTGAGCCCCTTTGCAGAGGGGTACGAGGCGTTCAGTGGAAGCGACTCACCCAGCAAGACATCCAGGATGATTTTGTCCGGTCGAACATCGAAGCCCAGCGTTGCCCAGTAGGTGCGAATGTCCTCCTGCATTGCCTTGACATCTTGCAGCTTGCGGCCATACACCCACATCGTGAAGGAGGTTTCAACCACGATGGCGCTGTTCGATTCGATCTCGTTGAGCAGCGTGTCAAAGCCTTCCTTTTTAAGGCTCAGGCCGTGCAGGAACTTTGCTGCGTTACCACCAAAGAGTTGGTGGTTGATCCAGCTTGCCTTCTTGTCGATGTCAGCCTTCTTGGCCATCTGCTCCGGGTAGTACAGAGTCAGCACCATGAAGTAAGGTAGCTTCATTTGGTTGGAGATCCCACGCGGGTCGCCCATCACATAGTTCATCATCCCCATCGAAAAGTCCTTGGGGAAGAATTTCGGTGACATGGCCCCCACACAGAAGTTCTTGTCGTCTGTCGCGCCCGTGTTGAACTCGATGTGGTCCTTGTGAACCACCACATCGTCGCCCGTGTAGAAAACCTGTTCGTTGATTGGCAGGTTCTCGTCGTAGCGCGTATCCAGTTCGTCGTACATGTGCGTCATCAAGCGCACCAGGCCGAGGTACTCGTGCGGTGTTGCTCTGTGCAGATCCAGTGAGTTGGCCTTCAGGCTGGACTCGAAGTTGCTCGCCAGTTCGTTGAACTTGATCAGGTTGCTCTGCGCCGGTTTGTCGAACTCGCACTTGATCGAGATGATGATGCGCTTCTTGCACAGCAATACGCCCGACGACTTCACTACGGGGTGCTTGATCCCGTTTTCAATCAGTTCAGCCTGCCGCTTGGCCAACTCGCTCAGAAGCGGGTGATTTGCATCCTTCTTCTTATAGAGGTATTCCGCAATGGTCTGGTCGATGTCTGGCGAGGACAGCAAGCCAAACTGGACCACAGCGTTCGGGGGGAAATTACCGCTCAGAACGGATTGAAGTGAAATCAGCGTGCCTTCATCTAGCCCGATCATGGGCTCACCAATCCAGAGCGCACCGAGATAGATGCGGTTCTTCTTGTCACCTGGGATCGGCCCACTGAACGTGTTGGTTCCTGAGTCGAAGGCTTGAATGCGGAACATCGCATCAAGAGAATCGTAGTTGCCTTTGATCATGGTGTGTGTATCTGTGATGCCTATGGATCAGCGTTAGTGCTGAGTACGTTTGACGTTGGCCTAGAGACCAATCCAATGCTCACGAGTGGCTATAGAGCATTGGGTTGACCACATAAACAAATCCCGCAACAACCCCACGGGGGGCTATTGCGGGACTGCACCGAAGCCTATTAGATGGCGGCGGAGAAGATCGACGACAGAACGGTCGGGCCAGCGGAAGCAGCCAGAGCGATGCCGGTGCCGATGGCCACGGACATCACGGATTGCTTGACGATGCCAACGCCCAGGCCAACGGCCAACGAGCCAATCGCGAACAAGCGACCCATCGAGCCTTCCAGCCAGCCGGTCATGGTGCCGACAGGGCCAGAACCAGCAGCGGTGGTGCCGAATGTGGTGTCAGTACCAGCGATGGCAGCGCCAGTGGCGACGGCGGCAACAGCGGCAACCAGAGCAGCCTTCTTCATGGTGGTCTTGGACATGGTTTTTCCTTTTTTTGGAATGAATGCCTTGCGAGAAGGCGTTGATGAAAAGCCTTAGATGGCGGCGGAGAAAATCGAAGACAGAACGGTCGGGCCAGCGGAAGCAGCCAGAGCAATGCCGGTGCCGATGGCCACGGACATCACGGATTGCTTGACGATGCCAACGCCCAGGCCAACGGCCAGAGAGCCAATCGCGAACAAACGACCCATCGAGCCTTCCAGCCAGCCGGTCATGGTTCCGACCGGGCCGGAGCCAGCAGCGGTGGTGCCGAATGTGGTGTCAGTACCAGCGATGGCAGCACCAGTGGCGACGGCAGTAGCGACTGCTACGCCAGCGATAAGGGACAGCTTGTTCTTTGTCATGGCTTTATGTGTGTGTTGCAAATATCGTGATTGGTGGCCAGATCAATTGCCTGGAGGGGCAATCAAGTTGGCAGCCTCGCGGCTTGTCTGAGAACTGACAGTTGGCGCAGTGCCAACTGATGGGCGCTTCTCATCGCGCACATTCGAGTCAACAGGGCTCTCGATGGAATCGAAGGCCATGTGAGGGATCACGTAGCCAGAAGAAGCTGCCACTTCGGGCTTGCCCACCGTCCAGGTGCGCGGCTTGACTTCTGTGTAAAGGGTCTGCGCCAAGTGCAGGTTGTCGTTTTTATCGACCCAGGGGGCAATCCAGATACGCGCCACGCGAGCTGGCTCACGCACGGGACGCGGGCCGGGCTTGACGGTAGATGCTGCGCGTTGAACTGTCTGTGCGCCACCTTGGGCCACTTGGGCTTCTGCCTGGGTTTCCGCAGTCACGCCAATGGGCTGATCGAATGACGTTGCCGCCACTTCACCGTTGGTCGATTTGTAGACAGCCGCAGGCGTCTTGCAGGTCACGCCCATGGGCATCCCAGGACACCCGTAGTCTGCGTTGTCAGCCGTATTGAGGACGCTTGAGCAGCCTGACAGCGTGCCAATCACTGAAGTTGCCAGCACAAGTGCCTTTGCACGATTAAACAAGGTAAGTCTCCATCTGCCGCATTGAAACGCGGCGTTGCAAACATTGTAGCGAAACGCGGAATAAAAGAGAGTTTTTTAACGCCCGACCCTCAACTGAGGGATCGGATCAATGCCTACTAACGCTTTTTCTCCATCGTCAGCTCAACACCCTTGATCAAGATGATCGTCATCTTGCGCGAAGCATCAAGCTCCAAGACGGGGTGCATTTGCTGAGCCAGCGAAATATAGTATTGCGCCAGGGCATTAGCCGATTTGCTGAAACCGCCCGCCACACCATTACCGACCAATGAATCTGCGTCGGGGTATTGGTATTGCTGTGTGCTGCCACCAGTGATGTTGAGGGCTTGAACAGGCTGAGGCGCAAAGGCTTGTCCAATGCCACCCAGGAAGCCAGCCATGAAGCTCTTGGCCAGCATGGAGCCTTGCTTACTAACCAAACGGCCACGAGCACCTGCCTTGCCGTCCTCGCCGACCACGTAGCCCTCGATCTTGCCTTCGTAGACTTCGCCGTTTTCGGACACGCAGCTCATCGTTTCGGTACGCATTTCAACGCGTTCGCTGCTCATGTTGCCGAAGCCGCCAACGAGCACGAAACACTCACGCACGTTGTACGAATGCAGGTTCGGCAAGATCGCGTCGGTCTTCACGCGCAGAAGAGCTGGCGTCGGGTTCTTGTTGGCCCCGATGCTTGTCGAGGCGTCCATACCCGTCAAGAGCACAGCTTCAAAGTTTGAACCCGAGGGGATCATCACCTTGGGCTTTGCCTTTTGCTCTGCCGACTTGGCCTGCTCCTTCTTTTCGCCTCCAACAACCTGGATGCCAACCTGTGCAGGAAGAGGGGTTGCGGATGCGCCAGTCGGTGCGCCTGTCTGTGTCCCGACTTCTTGTGACGGAGCCTCTTGGCCCGGCAGCGGCAGAAGTGTGTTCAGGACTGAGCTGTTTTGACCCCGAGGTTGAGTGCCAGTTCTTTCCACGGCTGGCTGCCCTGCTCCGCCACGCTCACGCATCCCGTTGACTTCTTCCTTGAGAGACTGGATCTGTGCCGTCAGGTTTGCGACTTCGCTCCACTGGCCATCTCCGCCTTGCGCCCTTTCTTGCGCTTGACGGATCTGCTCTTCAAGCAAACGCATCTTTTGGTTTTGCTCTTCGATCTGACGGCGAGCAACCACCAGATCAGCCGCCACAGCTTCGGTGCTCTTGCTGTCGTGGCCTGGATTGAACACGGTCAGCGTGCTGGTCTCAGCGCCTTGCTTCTTAGCTACCGGCCCTTTGGGGTCGTCAGACATGAGCGTGCCTAGAGTGAACAGCCCAACTACGACACCGCCACCAATGATGGCCGTGCGTGTTCCCGCTGGGAGAGCCTTGAATTTGTCAGTCAGAGATTGATTGGTTTGGCTCATCGTGCAGCCTCCGATGCAGGACGGTCAGCGACGACGAACACCGTCGTTTCTTCACCAGTCTGGAGCATGGCCGAGGGGTAGAAAGCCACAGCACGAACGACATCTGAGTAGAACGCGTCTTCCTTCATTTCGAGAGGTACGGTCGAGACAGAGCGCACCTTGTAGGCGTAAACGTCATAGGTCGAGCCCGAATACTTGTGCTGCGGCTGGATCACCAGTTCTTTGCCAGTCACAACAGTGTTTGGCAAACGACCTTTGGTGAAACCTGCTGGGACGTTGCCCAGAGCCAGGCTCTTGATGATGCCGTTGATGCGCGAAACGTAGTCGCTGGCAACTGGTTCATCTGCGTCTGCGCTTGCGACTGAACGTGCTGCGGCGCTCGGATTGTCCAACTCCAGCACAATGCTCTGCGCTGGCATATTGGCGCGTGGCACCAAAGTGATACCCGTCGCTTGGCCTTTGCCGCCATCAGTCACGTAGACCGTGAACGGCGCATCGCTGGCAGGCTTCAGGAAGAGATCCTGGCCAACAGCCTTGAGTGTCGCGCCCGTGGCATCAATGATCTGCGGATCTGCGAATGGCGTCGAGATTTTGTTGAGCTGGTTGAGCGCAACGTAAACCGCTTCGTTACGGTCGCTGCCTACACGCACGGTGACAACGCGCATCTCGCTCTTCTCACCGGGCATGTTCCCAATGCCAGGCAAGTATTGAGCACGAGGACGCGGCAAAGGCAGGCGCAAGGCGGCTGTTGACGTGTCTGCCTCAGCCTTGGCCGCTACAGCCGGTGCAGGCGCAACGGGAGCCTGCTTGACCCGCTTGAGTGTCAAGACCGTGGGAGCCTTGACCGCTCCAGCCGCAGGTGCCGCTGTAGGCGTCACTGCAGGTGCCGCTGCAGCCCCCTTCGCCGCCATGAAAGGTGGCATCGGCGGCATCTGCTTGGGCACTGCTGCAACAGGTGCAGGAGCCGATGCGGTGTTGACTGGCGGTGTCGGCTGAGAGATGGCCTGTGCGATGGCCGAGCTAACCTGAACGGCAGCAATCGATGCGAATAGAAGGTGCTTTTTCATCATGGTGAGTTCTGCTGTTTAGGCTTAGCCCTGCTGCTGCCTCGGCTTATCCCAGCCTGGGTTGTTCGTTTTCCACTCAAGGGTGCGAGCGTGTATGCCGTTGTAGTTGGTGACCGACTTGACCACCGGGCGACCTTCGACAATGCGGATGTCCATTTCGTAGACCACAGGGTTCTTCTTCGGCTGACCGGAACCTGCATAGACTTGGTTCTCACCCAGCACGAACACCTTGCCGGTTTCGGGCTCGTAGACCACTTGGTTGCTGACGAAGTTGGCCGTCGCACCCGAAGAGGAGAAGGACGGATCTTTTGCCAATGCCAGGATGGACTTGCGGATCTCGGCATAGGCCGCTGGCTCTGTCATGGCGGTGAGCCGGTCAGCCACGTACTCAGCGTTGCGGGGTGTGATCGTGCCGAGCAACGTCGAATAGAAGACGCCGAATGCCTTGAGGTATTCCGTGTCTGCCTTGCCCCAATCGACGGCGGTTGGACCCGACAAGCCTGGAGGCACCACAACGATCCGGTCATGCGTCGAAACGAGGGAGCCGACCGCGAACACCAGGGACACAGCCATCCCGATGCAGATAAAGCCCAGGACCGACACCTGCCGCTGAAGGCTGGCTAGGGTTGTTGCATGGATATTCAAGTTCACTTCATCATTCTCCGAACGCCGCTCCGGGGGAACGTGGGGTTAAGGTTGAGGATGTTTTTCCAGTGGAAATAATGGTTAAGCTGACCGGGGAGTCCGTCTTGCTTGTACTTTTTGAATTGACCTACAAGGAAAAATCCAGCGACGATGCCAAAAAGGGTATTGAGCCCGCCGAACATAATCCCACCGCCGAAGCAGGCCGCGAGAATCATGAACTCGTCGATTTCCCAAAAGAAAATCTGGGGGGCAGCGTCGATATAACGTGGAATCTTGACGTTCTTCATTCGAGCACTCGGAAGGTGATGGATGCGTGCCTGTTTTCTGCCAGGGTGGGATAAAGACGGGATACCCCGGCCCCAGAGGTCTTGACGCGGGTTTCGTTCACGCCACCGGCAATCAAAGCATCAGCGACGGCTTGTGCGCGATCCTTGGAGAGTGTCAGGTTCTTCGATTCGATGCCCGTTTCATCTGCGTAGCCGACGACATAGAAGATCCCGCTGACACGCGCTGCGAGCTTCAGCAGATCATCAATGCGCGTCTTGTCCAGAATCTCGGTTTCGTTCACGTTGAAGTGGACGCTAGAAAACAATTTCGAGTGAACGTCAGCACCACCGACACCTTCGATGTCCTTAGGTCGCGCAAAGCCGTGATCCATTACGACCCAACGCTGGCCGTTCCCCTCAACCGGGTCCAGCTTCTTAACCTGAAGTGGCGAGCTGGCGAGGACGTTGTTGGCCACAGCATCTTCCAGCGGGATCGTCTGGAGCGATCCAGCGTTGTCATCCATGCTGTCGATGTAGACGTGCTGGTAGTGCGCTGGCTGCTTCACGTTGCCGACACGCGTGGGCAAGGCCCGCTGAGCCGACTCGATCCCGTTGTCTTCTTTGACGATCTGGATCTGCGTTGCGGAGGCTTGTGGCTCAGCCTTGTTGGTTGCACAGCCAGCCAGGGCACTGGCCACCATGCAGATGAGAAGTGTGTAAGTCTTGGACATCATCACGTTACGGTTAGCGAGGGGCAGCAACTTGGGCACCAGGCATGCAGGAGACACCACCAACAGAACAGGCGATGACTTCCGGCTTGTATTGGTTCTTGCGGTCGCCGGGGCAGAACGTGGAACGTGTGACGGTCACATAGTCGCCCACGATCTTTCCGCTGCGATCTGGGATTTGGGGCTGAGTCAGGGTGAAGGTGAACACCTCACACCGATTGGCCATCGTCTCGATGCGCTCGATCTTTCCGAGCGTGGCCGCAGTAGAGTGCGTTGCGGCTTTGAGCTGATCCGCCATGCTTCCGGTCAACTCGCCTTGAGCTTTGCCATCACGCATCGCCTTGGTCATGAGATCCTGAGGAGTGATCGCATGCACCTTCGACGAGAAGGCCAGAGCTGCGACGGCTGCAACAATGATTAGAAGGTGATCCATGATGCTCTAATTGTCGTGTTGCAAACATCATAAGGCAAAAAGAAAAAAAGCAGGCCCCCCTAGTGAGGTGGGACCGCCTGCTCACGAAGCCTTACTGAACGATCTGTTGCTCAACCACCAAGTTGGCTTTTTCGCTCATCACCTTTGCCACAGTACCCTCGTCGAGCTTTGGGCCGCAGAAGGATTTATACCGGCTCGTTTCCTTCTCCTCCACGGTGGGCAGCTTCGCAATCAACGTGCTGACCTGCAAACTGTTCAACTCAGGAACGTAGAAGACGCGTACGCGCTTCCCCTGCGCGTACGCACGCCGTTCTTGGTCGGCAGGTGGGGCAGTCAGAGGAAGATTGAGCACACCGCCGTTATCCATGGCGATCCTGACTGCCTGGACGTTATCCCAGCTCTCCTGAGATTTCACTGCAGCATCAGGCGTGGTCTTATCGGCAATCACCTTATCGGCCACCATCGATGTCACTGCGGCGGCGGCAAACCTAACGACACCACCGGCTGTGAGCATCCCTGCAAGACCGGACGTGCTACCTACATTCCCATTGAGCAGATCGTACTCTTTGTCGTAAAGAGGAGCCTGATTGACCTTGCGAACGGATGTGATCTCCCCACACCCGATCAGGTTGTCCCTATTCATGAAATCCACGGCAAAAGCCGCTTGAGAAGACAGGGCCAGCACAAGGCCCATAGCGATCACAGTTTTCATCTTTTATCGAATCTCAATTACAAACCGTTGTCGGGTCCATTTGCTGACGCTGCAGGCACAACTCATGCGAGTTATCTGCCGCACCTTGCTGAACGTAGCCCTTCACCGTGCCATTTTGCAGATATGGGGCAGTCCGGCTTTGGTACGTGCTCATGATCTCTTGCTTGAACGGCTCAAGAGCATTCTTCATCTCGCCAGAGGAGAAATCCAAGTTAGTGATTTGATCAATTGAGAGGCCACTGCAGTTCGGGTTCTCCGCTGAACCCCAGCTCAGGCCCAATTGTTCGTGTGCGCCTTCCTGAATGGCTTTAGCTAGGAGACCGTTGTAGCAGCAGTATGAGTCAGTCGTTTCGTTGCATCCAACCTGCTGACCTAAAACCATGATTTTGCTTGAGCAATACTGGCCAACGTAATGGCACAGGTTCTTTGATTGCAGTTTTGCAAGGTTCATTTCCTCTTCGTTGCAAGACATCGCCTGCATGATGACTTGAATAGCAACTGCCAATGCAAGTGCATAAGGGTTGAAATACAGACCCGTTTGACCGATGGCCATGGAAGAACCAGCACCGAAAACACCGCCCGCAGCAGATGCAGATGTGCCGAAGCCAAACGCACCGATACCGGACGAGAATTGCATCGAGTTTTCCATGCCCGATGCCAAAGCCGTGTTAATAAACTCAGGTACAGCCGCGTCTGCCATTACCAAAGTGTCATAAACGTAGGTCGAGCCCTTTGCAATGGCTAGACCAGCCTCACTGGTGAAGGCCGACATAGCAGCAGATCCAGCAAGGCTGGAAAGAATATCGTTATTGGATTTGGCGCTACCCTGTGTATCAGCATCACAGCAATTGCGAAGACCAAACGACCCCTCGCGGCAGCCATAAGGCTCGCCTGCGAAGATATTGGTAAAGCCGTTTTCGTCGTTCTTGCCGTACTCAACGATCTGACGTGCAAACTCTTGGGTGGTCACTGCTTCAACGAAATCGCCTGCAGCAGAGTTTGAGGGAATTGTCCAATCCAAGTTGGACATGTCACCCAAATTGCAGTTTGACTGAGAATCAACCTCCGCATAAGTTGGCATTACGTCAGCACATGTGTACTCATTTGCCAGTGCGCCGCATGAACCTGCCAAATTGAGAATTGGATTCCCCACTGCATCAGTTTGGCACGTTGACGATGATTGAACACATGCTGGGTTTGTCGAGTACGCTGTGCAGCCATCCGTGTACTGCTCGCATGCGAAGTTCTTCTGATACTTCCAACATGCTTTTGTGATGGGGACACCGCCAATGATGCGGGTTTCATTCAAGCCTTCCACGCAGACCGTATCTTGAAGATTGCAGCTAGGCTCTGCAGACAAGCCTCCGCACCCATCAGTCCAATTCTCGGTCACAGTTGTGGGACCAAGCGGCTCTGTGAATGTCAAGTTGATAGACGAGCTTGATCCAACGGTGAAATTGAAACTACAGTTCGTGCCATTGCATGTTGAACCTGCCAGCACATTGACGCTGGTCGTTTTGCAACTTCCCCCCCAGTGTGGCCGTACGGTAGCCTTTGTTTCATTGGACGTTATGGTTTTGGCTGTCGTAAATGTCTGCTCGGACGTGCAAGATCCGCTGCCACCCCACGCATGAACCTTGAAGGTCAGAGATCCGCTCGTGTCGCAGATCGCACGGAATCTGATTCTGTCTTTACCACTAACGGGGCCACCAGTGCGACTAACTGTTTTTTCTGCCAATAAGGCACCAGGCGTACAAGCAGTGCCTGGGGTTAGCACCTCCGTCACCAACTCTTGAATGCAGCTCTGGTTTTCAATGCTGTATGCCTGATTGCAGGAATTCGTCGTGTATGTCTGCTCTGTTACCGGGTTATTCGCCGGGTTTGTGCATTTATACGATGTGGTCGAGTATATGCAGTTTCCTGATCCATCAACCATTGGCTGGCCCATCGCATCAGTGCCGCAAGTAGGCCCACTTTCCTTTGTGCAATTTGAGTCACTTGAGTATTTGGCGCACGTATCGACATAACGCTTGCACGTATAGCTCTTCTCATATTCCCAGCAAGTGTCAGGCACAAAAGATGCGCCGGGTGGGGCGCTGGTTGCACCATTCAAACACACCGTGACGCCGCCAAGTGTTTTGCATGGTTTATCGTCCACGCATTGCAAAGCGGGCTCCGGCACGCAGGAGGTCGTATTTGGCAGTAGTCCAGCCGCGTATGTAACTTGAAAAAGATGGGCTAGGCAAACAAAGATTGCTATGAATTTTTTGATTAAGCTGCTCATTGCACCAACCCCTCGTGACCGCCACAATAGTCAACCCAATTCATTTCGCAAATTGCAGGGCATTTTTGTGTTGCCTTGAAATATGCGGCTCCCATGCCTGGCCCGCCACCGTTGATCACGTTCATGACAATGGTGTTTTCTCCATTTTGGAGGTGGGGCTTGATGTCAATGTCCATCGCAGAATAGAACCCCCCCCCCGTTTCTGGAGCGTGATAGCCCGTGTCGCTATATCTGACCTGGCCCCCTTCCATCACCAATCGGTCAGACCATGTTGCAATGCCACCAAATAATCTTGAATGTGTCCCAATATAGGTGCCGTTGACCGTCAGGCCCACCCAGTTGTCTGATTCGACCCCTGTCAAACTGAATTGTTTGATCAAGTCGAGGGATGCCACGGTGAATGTGAAGGAGGCGGTTGTAACGCTGTTCTGCGCGGTCACGTTGTTTCGGATGGTCAAGTCGTAACCGTTGAAGGTGAACGAGTAACTTCCGTTATTGATGGCGGCACTGCCTGCAACGATCCCTGTAGCCGAACATGTTGCCGAAATCGGTGCCGGTTCACAGTTGGGTGCAGCTTCTCTTCTGCAGCTTGACGTGTAGGTCGTGTATGACTGCGTGCATGTGTATGTTGCGTCGCTGTCGTAGTTCGTTGTGAATTGCGGCTGTGTGCAGCCTGCCTCACTTGCTGAAGCGAAAGTCGGGTTGTTCTTCAATACATTGACTGATCGAAAGATCGGATCGTCAGAGCTGAGGATCGGCTTTGCATTCGTGCGCGTGGTCAGGAAGACAGTTGCCTGCTCCGCCTGCTTTGCGCGGTCGTTGTTGTAGCTGGTGAAGTTGGTGTGTGCGGTTGTCTTGGCCTCGTTGCCTACGCCAATCATCGAAGGCGCTCTGACCTTTTCTGTCTGATCGGGGTTGGTCCCCCCCGTGAACTCAGCACCCCAGACGTTCTCAGTTGCGCTTGGAGTCGAGCCCTTCACGTTCAAATCATTGGGCGTCAATGGACCGCTGCTAAGCGCCTGATTTCCAACAGTGGTGCCCAACGCTTGGGCATCCTCTTTTGTCATCGCCAACGCTGCACTACTGGCGCAGTACAAAGCTGCGCTCAAGGCAGCAAGTCTGAGAGTGTTCCTCATTCGGGCCTCGTGTGTTTTGTTATTCAGTTGCGCGGGTTAATCCCTGGCAGGAACTCAATCCCCGTCCGAGCGACCAACTCTTCATAGCGAATTGGCTTGCTCGCTCTTGCGTCATCTCTGTTCGGCAGCCAATGCGCCCAGGCCCGCTCGGTGGAGGGGTCGTAGACGAGCTTGAAGATGTGGCTGGGGACCGTCACACCGCTGCCGATCTGGCAGTTCGGCAATGCGTACTGGCACTCACCTGGCAGAAGAAGTGAGCCGGTGAAAACGTAAACATCCCCCTTTGCGCGGAGGATGTATTTACGGGTGGCCTGCTCGATGTCAGCCCACTGACCCTGATTGTTCTTGGGTGCCTGGGGCATCATGTTTGCCAGCGAAAAGCTCTGTGCGACGCCTTGAGCTGTGGCCAAGTCGGCTGCGGGCACGTTGTGGCCACGATCAAAGCCAGAGCCCCGGTAGTCATCCAGGTTGGCCCGCTCTCGCGCAGGCAGCCGGGCATCAGCGAAGAAGATGTTCGTGCGCTCTTGCTTGCGTGCGGCCAGGATGCGATCCCTGTTCAGCACCGCTGCGGCGTAGATCGGCGTCTTGGTCTGGCCCGAGTGCAAAACAGCAAAGCCGTTGAAGCAAAGCGGCTTGGCACGACGCGCATCTGCATTGGGCACCCGTGGCGGCACGCCATTGGCGAAGTGCTCCAGGCAGGCAGCGAATGTCCCGTTCCCGCGCGGAAGGGACACCTCTGTCTGCCCGGTGCTGCGCTCGCGCCCGCTCTCCGATCCAGGGTCGAGCATCTTCACCAGTCGAGCTGCTTGCCAGATGTCGAATGCTTGAGCCGTGGGAGCGACGCAGCCAAGCAGCGCCAAGAGCATAGCGGCTGTGCTGGTTCGTTTTGCCATATCGCATTGTATGTCGTTGCAAATATCGTAGCTTAAAACCTGAACCCCCCCAATAAGGGAAGGAAACCCTTCTTCAGCACCCTCGCTGGTATGATCTCCGCAACAGCAACTACGCGCCCGCGTGCGAAACGTGCGTCATGACCGCCTCGGCATCTCCAGATCAGCCAACCTTTCGGCCATGGACCTCGAATCTGGTCCTCCTCTGCTACGGGTTGATCTGTGCGTGGATGGCCTACCACTTCCTCTTCACCAGGGGCCACCTGGTCGAGTTCGCTGGTGCCCTGGCCGTCTGCTTCGTGTTCATCGCATACCAATGGCGGCAACTGTCAAGACGGACCTGGGGGCAACGGGTCGAGGTGCATGCGATCAACGAGCTGCGAAAGGCGCTTAATCGCATCGAAGGCACTGCCCTCTCCAGTGGGGTCAAGCTCCCACATGGCGGCGACGCGGATGCCGTGGTCATCTTGGATGGCGTGCGCTTCAACCTCGAAATCAAATCGATTGAGAACCCGCGCAAGGTCACTGCTGGCCACGCAAAGCAGGCCCAAAAAGCTGGCGAGGCGCTCATGAGCATTCCGGTGATTTGGCTACCCGGTTCCAAGCTCAAGCAAGGACGCGAGGTACGTGGAGTCCACGTTGTCGCAGGCAACAGCAAAGACCTCATCAAGTTTCTGAGGACGCTCCGATGATCAAGACCCTCCAAGCCCTGATGCACGAGCCCATTGGCGGTAAGCAAGAAACGCTTTACTTGCTCATGGCCGCTGCAGGGCTGATGTCCATCTTCCCGCCCATCGCAGGCGCCATCGAGGCATTGCCCACTGCCGCCAGTCATGTTGCACGGCTGGGCCTGCTCGCCGCCGCTGGATATGCGAGCTACCAGATCGGCTACACAGCACTGAGGAAGGAGCGACGCGAGTTTGTGTTGCCTTCCTCATGCCAGATCGAGTCGTCTGATCCGCCTGAGTACAAACCTGGCACATCAGGGTTGCTCTTTGGGTATTCAACGGACGATGGCTCACCCATATTCATCAGTGACGATGATTTATGTCGTCATGGCCTGATAACTGGTCAAACAGGTATGGGTAAATCCGTCCTTGGCAAAACATTGATGTACCAACAGATTGCCAGAGGCGGCGGTATATTATTTATTGACGGGAAGCTAGACGAAGACAACATTCAAGACATCTACGAGTATGCTGCATATTGCGGTCGGGCTCATGACTTTATGGTCATCAACCCTGGTCGTCCAGAGATGTCAAATACATACAACCCCATTTTGTATGGTGATCCAGATGAAGTGGCCGCTCGCATCATCAGTCTGATTCCAGACACATCCACCTCGGCTGGTTCGGACTACTACAAGTCCACCTCCGCACTAGCCCTGGTGTGCTTCATCTCAGCCTTGCAGGAGAGCACCCAAGAACAGATCGACGAGTGGATCAGAGAGTGCCAAGGCAAGGGCTTGCCAGAGGGCTATGTGGACAGCAATCGCGTCACTGGTGTCGCCTACAACTTCCTTGACTTGGCGCTGCTGACGATGAACGAAGGCGTGCTCAACAGCCTTTTGCAACGCGTTCAACTTGCCTCGCCGGATTCTCTCACCCGAAAGAACCTCAGCATCTTTCTCGAACAATACGCCAAGGAAAATAATCAATTTAACGGCGCAGTTGCTCCTGCCGGATCATTGAGCATCGACCTCAAGCGACTCAAAGAAACGCTTGGTGGTATTGGCGCACGCATGCAGCAATTTGGCAGCGGCAAATTCGGGCCAGTCCTCAACAGTTACACCCCCGAACTCAAGATGTACGACGCGATTCGGGACAACAAAATCGTGTACGTGGCCTTGCCTACCATGGGCAAGGACGTTGCAGCCCAGGCTCTCGGGAAAATCGTCATTGCTGATTTAAGAACGGCGATCTCGTGGCTTCAAATGAATAAGCAGGACCGTCCAATGATTCCATTTCTAGTATTTATGGATGAAATGGCGAGCTACTCAACAGAAACTCTCACGATTATGTTCGAGCAGGCTCGTTCGGCGAGGGTGAGCCTCTGGCCTGCGATACAGACCGATTCTGGCCTATCTAATATCAGCGAGGATTTCAAAGAACGGGTAATGTCAAACACCGAAACCAAGGTGTATTTCAAGCTCTCGTCTCAAGATACTTCTGAAACGGCCTCCAATAGTATTGGTGTGACCAAGCGGGTTATGAGCAGCGAAACTGCCAGTCAGGGCACTTCTGCTTCTGCTCAGGCCATGACCATCGGACCGAATAAGAACCTCTCCGACTCCTCCACCAAAGCCAGTGGCGAGCGGGAGCAAGAAGAGCCCTTGGTCCATCCCGATTTGATCAAGGCCCTGGAGCCTGGCGAGTGCATCATCTTGCGCTCGCCTCGCGTCTGGAACGTACGTGTTCCCATGCTCGATCTTGAGCCCGCCATCAAACAAGCCATTGGGCCTTTGCGCATCAACCATCGCTTCAGCCCCATTCATAAGGACAAGACCTTCAACGCGATGGCTCGTGTCGATGACTACATCAAAGAAGCCCAACGCCTTCGTGCCCTACGGCCCAAGAAGGACAAGGGGGGCGACCGCAACAGCGAAGCTCCAAGCACGAGCCAGCAACGAGCTGAAGCTGGCGCAACAACCGTAGAAGAAATCGCCGCCACCGTGAGCGACGACATGCCGAGCGAGATCTAAAACATGGCAACCACTGAAC
>Ga0209066_10001183_pt1 | contig 35440 bp, 36 predicted proteins | sample All_14_2_FD_187198 | JGI IMG/M metagenome (GOLD analysis project Ga0209066, IMG submission 187198) | Freshwater microbial communities in response to fracking from Pennsylvania, USA - Allegheny Zone_MetaG_DW_15 (SPAdes) (version 2) ... | reverse complement strand
GTGGAACCAATACGGCGATCTGCGGGGGGATCCTATATGCCGATCACAGACTGGCTCCATTACGCCGATCATGACCTGGATCCTATATGCCGATCATCAAGTGGATCCTATGGGCCGGTCACTGACAGCCCGGTTCCGGGTGCTCGACGAAGGCGATGTCGTGCACCTTGTGCGAGCAGGACATCCAGATTGCCGCGTTGTTTTCGTTATCGGGGGCGAGAACGCGCTCGACGAGGTAGAAATCGAGCACTTCGGTGAAGATTTTCTGCACGCCGGCGATGTTCGGGCCGTAGAGCAGGCAGTGGTCGAGGCGCACCGGGGCGATGCCGTTTTCCGAGGCCTTGGTCCACGGCGCCGGGTTCAGCACCTGCAGGCCATTGCCGACGGCGGTTTTTTGCGCGTAAAGCTCGATCAGGTGGCCGGAAGGCAGCTCAAAACGCACGCGCTCGCCGGTTTCCAGCAGTTCGCCGGCCGGGATGCGCTCGGTCGGCAGGCCATAGGCGCGCAGGTCGGAATCCAGCTTGTTCAGGGTGGCCGCATCGCGCACCTTGAAACCGAAGAAATCGATGCCGGCGCGGTCGGCCTGGCGCAGGATGACGCTGCTGTGGTCGCGCTCGTCCCAACATTTCAGATACACCCGGCCCTGCGCATCGCGCCCGGTTTCCACCAGGCCGAGCACGTCGCGGTAGTGATGCACCGCTTCTTCAAGGTCAAGCACGCGGATGGCGCCGTGGCCCGGTCGTAAAACACCTGTCATTGCCATTGTCTTCACTCCTTTGATAATGAAATTGCGCCTATTGGGATGGCGCTTGATCGTTAGTAAACCGCTGAAAAATTAGTAAGCGCCGGGCAGAGCCTCATTGCCGAGTTCCGGCTTGTAGCTGCGGGCCAGTGCGGTGGTCGCAGCGCTGAGCAGCAGGGCATCGACGCCGACGGCGACAAAATTGGCCCCCGCCTGCATGTAACGCTGGTTCAAGGCCCGGTCGCCACACAGCACGCCACCCGCCTTGCCGGCCGCGCGCACGCGCTGCAGACCTTCTTCGATGGCGGCAACAATGTCGGGATGGGTCGATTGGCCGAGGTAGCCGTAAGACGCTGCGAGGTCGGCCGAGCCGAAAAACACCCCATCTACGCCGTCGACCGCAAGAATCTCGTCCAGACACTCATAACCTGCCCGGGTTTCGACCTGAACCAGCAGACACATCTGGGCGTCGGAGAGCGCTGCGTAATTGTCGATTCTCCCCCAGCGTGAAGCGCGAGCCAGGGCGCTACCCACGCCGCGCATGCCGGCTGGCGGATAACGCATCGCTTCGACCAGCCCACGCGCCTGCGCCGCCGATTCAACCATTGGGATCAGTAGCGTCTGTACGCCGGTTTCGAGCAGCTGTTTGATCAGGACGTGGTCGCCTTGCGGTGGCCGCACGACCGCTTGCGAGGTATAGGGTGCGATGGCTTGAAGCTGGGCGAGGATGCTGCGCAGATCGTTTGGCCCATGTTCGGCATCAATCAGCAGCCAGTCAAAACCGGCGCCGGCACAAATTTCCGCCGTGAAGGTCTCCGCCAGCCCGAGCCATAACCCGAACTGGGTTTGACCGGCCCGAAGCGCCGTCTTGAACTGGTTATGAGGTATTTGCATTGACCCTCTGCCTCTGAGAATTTTTTTGTGAGTAGACGCGGTGAAATCATTAAAACGTGATGTCGCGCATACCGTCCAATACCACTTAAATGATGTTTCATACCTATTGGGTATGGTCATGGACCTTGTAAAGCCTTTGAAGACGAGTCGTCAGGAGATGACGCCTAAACCAAAGTCTAATTTCGGCCTTTTCTCCTTCCGGATAACTTTCGCAGCCATGGGTGCCGTGCCATTCCGGTTCGGCGCTACAGAGGAGGGCGGCAACGAACGCCTCGCTGCGGGAGATTGAAAACTCCCGGGTCTTACTAGGAAGGAGACATGGATGGCTGTACTCAACAGAATGGATTGGTACGACCTGGCCAGAACGACAAACTGGACCCCGTCGTACGTGACCGAAGATGAACTGTTCCCGCCCAAGCTCTCGGGCGATTTCGGGCTGCCGCAGAATGCCTGGGAAAAGTACGACGAACCCTACAAGCAGACCTATCCGGAATACGTGAAGGTCCAGCGCGACAAGGACGCCGGTGCCTACTCGGTGAAGGCCGCGCTGGAGCGCAGCCGGATTTTCGAGAACGCCGATCCGGGCTGGAAGTCGGTGATGAAGGCGCACTACGGCGCCATCGCCCGCGGCGAATATGCCGCCGCCTCGGCCGAAGCGCGGATGATGCGTTTCTCCAAGGCGCCGGGCATGCGCAACATGTCCACGCTCGGTTGCCTGGATGAAATCCGCCACGGCCAGATGCAGCTCTACTTCCCGCACGAGCATGTGTCGAAGGACCGCCAGATGGACTGGGCGTTCAAGGCCTACGACACCAACGAGTGGGCGATGATCGCGGCGCGTCACTTCTTCGACGACATCATGATGACCCGCGACGCGATCAGCGTCTCGATCATGCTCACCTTCAGCTTCGAAACCGGCTTCACCAACATGCAGTTCCTCGGCCTTGCCGCCGATGCCGCCGAAGCCGGCGACCACACCTTCGCCAACCTGATCTCCAGCATCCAGACAGACGAATCGCGCCACGCGCAGATCGGCGGCCCGGCGCTCAAGGTGCTGATCGAGAACGGCCACAAGGCCGAGGCGCAGAAGCGCGTCGACATCGCCGTCTGGGGCGCCTGGAAGCTGTTCTCGGTGCTGACCGGCCCGATCATGGACTATTACACGCCGCTCGAGCACCGCAAGCAGTCGTTCAAGGAGTTCATGGAAGAGTGGATTGTCGCCCAGTTCGAACGGGCGCTGACCGACATGGGACTCGACCTCCCCTGGTACTGGGACATCTTCCTCAAGGACATCGCCCAGACCCACCACGGCATGCACCTCGGCGCCTATTTCTGGCGGCCGACCCTGTGGTGGAACCCGGCCGCCGGCGTCACCCCGGACGAGCGCGCCTGGCTGGAAGAGAAGTACCCCGGCTGGAACGACACCTGGGGCCAGTGCTGGGACGTCTTCATCGACAACGTCGTCGACGGCAACATGGCCATGGCCTATCCGGAAACATTGCCCTACGTCTGCAACATGTGCCAGCTGCCGATCCTCGGCACGCCGGGCAAGGGCTGGAACGTCAAGGACTACCCGCTGGAATACAACGGCCGTCTTTACCACTTCGGTTCCGAAGTAGACCGCTGGGTCTTCGAGCAGGAGCCGGAGCGTTACGCCGGCCACCTGTCCATCGTCGACCGCTTCCTGGCCGGCATGATCCAGCCGATGGACCTCGGCGGGGCGCTGCAGTACATGGGCCTGGCCCCCGGCGAGATCGGCGACGACGCCCACAACTATGCCTGGGCCGAGATCTATCGCGCCATGCGTGCCGCCAAGAAGGCGAGCTGAACAAAAACCACCTGAACGGACCGGCGCCGCGGGCGCCGTGTCCGGTCCAACGAGGAGACTTAACCAATGGCCTTATATCCGCTGACCTCGAATTTCGAGGGCGATTTCGTCCTGCAACTGCTGCCGGTCGATACCGATAACACCATGGACGAAGTGGCTGCCGCTGCTGCCGTGCATTCGGTCGGGCGCCGGGTGCGTGACCGTCCCGGCTGCATCCTGCGCGTCCGCCGCCAGGACGCGCCGGAATTCTTCCCGCGCACGATGAAGGTGGCCGAATCCGGCCTGAAGCCGACGGAAACCGTCGAGATCATCTGGGAAGCCGCATAGCTCCCAAACATGACGACATCGGAGAGAAGCATGAGTTTTACCAAGGTGTGCACGGTCGACGACCTGTGGGAAGGCGAGATGGAACCATTCACGGTCAACGGCCACGAGATTCTGCTGGTCTGTGCCGAGGGCGGCGACGTCAGGGCCTTCCAGGGGATTTGCCCGCACCAGGACATCCCGCTCTCGGAGGGCAAGTTCGACGGCCAGAAGATCATCTGTCGCGCCCACCTCTGGCAGTTCGATGCCTGCAACGGCAAGGGCATCAACCCGGACGACTGCGCCCTGGCCGAATACCCGGTCAAGCTGAACGGTGACGACATCCTGGTCGAGACCGAGGGCGTCAGCCCCCTGTTTGCCCACAGCTGAACGCTGCGCTCCCGGAACGGAACATCGGATGGACTTGATCAACTGGTTCAGCAATTTATTCAGCCCGGCGGCGACCGTCGTCGCCACGCCGGGGCCCGCCAGGGCGGCGGTGCAGGAACAACAAAAGGAGACAGCAATGAGTACGTCGACAGCAGGACAGTCCTATCACAACAACATGGTCGGCCCGGTGATGCGTGCCGGCGACCTGGCCATGGCAGTGATCGAGGCGGCGCGGGTGGATAACCCGGGCAAGGAAATCTTTGTCGAGGACAAGCGGGCCTACATCCGCATCCACGCCGAACAGGAAATGATCCTGCGCCAGGAAACCATCGCCGAAGAGCTGGGGCGGCCGTTCAAGATCAACGACCTGGAAGTGGACCTCAGTTCCTTCGCCGGGCAGATCGAGAGCCAGCCCAACGCCGTCCGCTTCTATTTCACCAAGACCCTGTAGGCCGTCGTCGGTAAAAAAACCGGCCGCGCCCGATACCCAGAACATCGAGGAGACAAAGACATGTCCGAAACCCAGATCCTGAAACCGCTGAAGACCTGGAGCCATCTCGCCGCCCGCCGCCGCAAGCCGAGTGAGTACGAGATCGTCAGCGCCAACCTGCACTACAACGACCGCGATCCGGACTCGCCCTACGAGCTCGATCCCAATATGTTCATGAACCAGTGGTACAAGAAGAATACCTTCGGTACCTCGCTCAAACATGAGGACTGGAACGCCTTCCGCGATCCGGAGGAAGTTGTCTACCGAACCTACAACCTGATGCAGGACGGCCAGGAGACCTACGTCTTCAGCCTCTTTGACCAGTTCAGCCAGCGCGAGCATGACAAGGCGCTTGATCCGCGCTGGGCCGGCTCACTGGCTCGTTTTTATACGCCTGCCCGCTACCTGTTCCACACTGTGCAGATGGCCTCGGCCTACGTCGGCCAGGTGTCGCCGGCCAGTACCATTACCAATTGCAATTACTTCCAGATGGCCGATAGCCTGCGCTGGCTCAGCCACACCGCTTACCGGACCAAGGAACTGTCGCTGCAGTTTGCCGACAAGGGCTTCGGGGTCGACGAGCGGAAATACTGGGAAACCGACCCTGTCTGGCAGGGCTTCCGCGAGCTGATGGAGAAGACGCTGACGGTCTGGGACTGGGGCGAGGCCATCGTCGTCCTCAACCTGATCGCCAAGCCGGCGATCGAGGAAAGCGTCCTGCGCAAGCTCGGTGAATCAGCCCGCCACAACGGCGACACGCTACTCGGCCTGATTACCGACGCAGAACTGATTGACTCGGCCCGCCATCGTCGCTGGGTCAGTGCCTTCGTCAAAATGGCGCTGGAAACCCCGGGCAACCTGGAAGTTCTCCGTGGCTGGATCGCCAAATGGGAGCCGTTGGCCGACAAGGCGATCGACGCCTACTGCGGCCAGCTGCCGGATGTCGCCGACGCGGCCGAGGTCGCCAAGGCCTCCACGCGCGAGTTTCGCCGCTCACTCGGCTTGTAAGGCAAAGCCTTGTTTCACGCGCCGGGGCCGTTGCGTTCCCGGCGCCATTGCCTAACCAGCGAGGGGCTATGAGCGATCAGGCAAGAATCACCAATCAGAAAGATGGCAGTAGTTTTGTCCAGGCCGCTGGCGACAGCATTTTGCGTGCGGCCCTGCGGGCCGGCGTCGGGCTGGCCTATGAATGCAATTCAGGTGGCTGTGGCGGCTGCAAGTTCGAGTTGCTCGATGGCGAAATCGAGAATCTGTGGCCTGCGGCACCCGGGCTGACTGAGCGTGACAAGCGGCGGGGGCGGCATCTCGCATGCCAGTGCCGGGCCTGCGGGGATATCACGATCGCGGCACCGAGTGCCGGCGACTATGTGCCGCAGATCCAGCCACGTCGGCAGTCGGCGCAACTGGCCATGGTGCGCGATCTGACCCACGACATCCGCGAGTTCCGCTTCGTGGCGTCCAAAGGGGCGAATTTCCTGCCCGGGCAGTACGCCATGCTTGATCTTCCCGAGGTGGCCGGTTCGCGTGCCTATTCGATGTCGAATACACCGAACGCCCAGCGCGAATGGCATTTCCAGATTCGTCGCGTGCCACACGGCCAGGGTACGCACTTGCTGTTCGATCGTCTGGAAACCGGCGACGAAATCGGGATCGACGGCCCCTACGGTGTGGCTTATCTGAGGACTGACAGTCCACGCGATTTGGTCTGCGTGGCGGGCGGGTCGGGCTTGGCGCCGATGATCTCGATTGCCCGGGGGGCGGTCGAGGCGGGGATGCTGAGCGACCGGACGCTGTATTTCTTTTACGGGGCACGGACGCCGCGCGATGTGTGCGGCGAGGACATCCTCCGCACCCTGCCGGGGTTTGGCGAGCGCATCCGCTTCATTCCGGTTGTTTCACTGCCTGGCAACGACGATGCCTGGGCCGGTGAAACCGGCTATGTGCACGACCAGCTGGCTCGCACGCTACCGGGGAATTTGGCCGATTACGAGTTCTACTTTGCCGGCCCGCCGCCGATGACCCAGGCTCTGCAGGAACTGCTGATGGTCGGTCACCAGGTGCCGTTCGGCCAGATTCATTTCGATCGCTTCTTCTGAGGCGCGCTGTCCCGGAAGCATTGCCTTCGCACGGATTAAAACAAGAGGAGATAACACATGTTGCAAAAGAAACTGGTCGTTGGCCTGGTGGTCAGCGCACTGTCGGCATCGGGTCAGCAGGCCTGGGCGACCGATGTCTTTCATCTCGAGGGGATTGGCGCCGTTTCCCGCGCCATGGGGGGGACGGCCGTGGCGCAGGATGTTGGACCCGGTGGCATGCTGACCAATCCGGCGACGCTGTCGCTGGCACCCAATGACCGTCAGGCGATGATCGGCCTGGATCTGGTGACGACTGATATCACGGTCAGGGACCAGGCGACCGGCGAAAGCGCAAGCTCCAATAGCCATGGCAAGAACCGCGGCCCCTACATCGCCCCCGAAGCGGCATTCACGCAACGCATCGGCGACGTGGTCTTCGGTATCGGCGCCTTTGCGCGGGGTGGCCTGGGAACCGAGTATGGCAAGAACAGCTTTCTCTCCCGCGGCATTGATCCGGTGAGTGGGACCGCCCGGAATACCGGTCTGGAAAACTCGAGCCGCCTGCTGGTGCTTGACATTCCGCTGGCGGCCAGTTTCCGGGCCAGCGAGGCGTTGACCGTCGGCGCCAGCGTCGATGCCATCTGGCAGGGGTTGAATCTGGATCTCTTCCTGCGGACCGATCAGGTCGGTGCGCTGGTCGGCGATGGCCGGGTGTCCGGTGGCCTGACCAATACCTTGTTGAATACCTTGGCGCCGGGCGGCCCAGGATTGCAGGGGGCGCATTTCAGCCTGACCAAGAATCAGCCGCTGGCCAGTGGTATCGATGCCTGGGGCTATACAGGTCGCCTGGGCATGCTTTATCAGGCCTCTCCGGCAACGCGATTTGGTGCGTCATACCAATTCAAGAGTCAGATGGATGACATGGAAGGACAGGCGACTTTGACGGCCGTTCTGGGTGATGGCACTGAACTGCCCATTCACGGGAGCATCAAGATCCTTGATTTCCAGATGCCGGCTAAGCTGGATCTTGGCGTCAGCCACAAGCTGTCCGACCATCGGATAGTCGCGATGGATGTCTCGCGGGTGTTCTGGAAGGAGGTGATGAAGGACATCAAGGTGGCCTTTGTGGCCGACAGCGGGGCCGACCTCAACATCCAGCTGCCGCAGAACTACAAGGATCAAACGATCCTGGCCCTCGGCACGTCCTATGCCCTGTCGAAGGAATGGACTTTGCGTGCCGGAGCCCGTTTCGCCACTCAGGCCTTGCGCGGCGACACCTTGTTTGCGGTGATTCCGGCAACGCCGCGCAAGCACCTATCCTTCGGCTTTTCGTACGCGGTCACGCCGAGCAGCAAGATCGACTTTGCCTACTCGCATGCCTTGCGTGAACGGATGAGCAACAGTGGCGTGCCGAATACTGGCGACCCGATCGAGGTCAAGCACTCGCAGGACAACGCCACGGTCAACTACACCCTCAGCTTCTGATCAAGCCCCACCCCCAAACCTCCTTTGGGGCTTTTTTGAGCGAGGCTTGCCTCGCTTTTTTTTGGAGAGTGTTGGATGCTTGAGAGCCGTCGGTTCTAGCGATGTTTACATGGTCAATAATGCAGGCTTCGTGCGTGAGCAGCGGAGCACTTCGGTGAGGGGCGTGCAGTTTTCCGAAGCCGATCCGGACGATGTCAGGCGCCAGAAGCTGGCGCGGATCATCCTCGACTCCATGTACCAGTTTCTCGGTTTGCTCGATGTCGATGGTCGGGTGATTGAGATCAACCAGGCTGCGCTGGATGGTGCGGGTGTGCGCCTGGACGAGGTGGTTGGCAAGCCATTTTGGGAGGCGCGCTGGTGGGCACTGTCGGCGGCGACGCGCGAGCGCGTGCGCGAGATGGTGCAAGAAGCCGCGACCGGGCGTTTTGTTCGCTGCGATATCGAAATCTATGGCGAGTCGCGGGGTAGCCGGACCATCGTCGTCGATTTCTCGCTGACGCCTATCTTCGACGATGCTGGCCGGGTCGCCTTCCTGCTGCCTGAGGGGCGGAACATTTCGGAGAAAATCGCCATCGAGGCGGAACTGACCCGACGCAACAACGAGGTTCACGCCGCCCTGGAAAAACTGCGCGAAATCGACGGTTTCAAGACCAAGTTCTTCGCCAACGTCAGCCATGAGCTCCGCACGCCGCTGACGCTGATTCTCGGGCCGGTCAGCCAGCTGCTGCAGTCTTCGGATGGTTTGGACGAAAAGGCGCATTTTCGCCTGTCTACTATCAAGCGCAATGCGCAGGCTTTGCTGCAGCAGGTCAATGACCTGCTCGATTTAGCGCGCATCGATGCCGGGGAAATGCCGCTTGTCTATGTGTGTGCCGACCTCGTCGGGCTGGTGCGCGAGGTGGCGGATAGTTTTGCTGCAGCTGCAGCTGCAGCGGAGCGGGACGTCAACCTGTCGTTCGACGGCGAGGGGACCTTGTATGTCGATGTCGACCAGGCGAAGTTCATTCGGGTCGTGACCAACCTGCTTTCCAACGCTTTCAAGTTCACGCCGCGCGGCGGGAGGATCCGCTGCTCGTTCGACCTTCAGCCGGGCGAGCGCCTCCTGTTGAGCATCCAGGATAGCGGTCCGGGGGTCCCTGAACACATGAAGGGCGCCATCTTTGACCGCTACGCGCAAGGTGAAGGCGAGTTTTCGTCAAAGGGTAGCGGTCTCGGGCTGAACATCGTGAAGGAATTCGTCGAGCTGCATCATGGGACGATTTCACTGCTCGATGCACCGGATCACGGGGCCCTTTTTCAGATCGAACTGCCCTTACGTGCGCCGATCGGTGCCTATGTCCGGACAGGGGAAGCGGGCTGGCTGCCAGCCGTCGAGCCTATTGACTTGCCCACCCACTGTCCATCCGGCGAAGGGGCGGGCAAGGTAGGGTATCCACGGATCATCGTGGCAGAGGACAATCCCGATCTGCGCCAGTTTCTCTATGACGTGCTAGCTGACGACTATCAGGTGATGCTGGCCGAGAACGGCGAACTGGCGCTGCAGATGGTGTGTGCCGATCCGCCGGATCTGGTGATCACCGACCTGATGATGCCGGAGATGGATGGCGAACGCTTTGTGCACGAAATGCGTCGTCTGCAGACTTCGCATATTCCGGTCCTCGTGCTGTCAGCGCGGGCGGATGGTGCGCTGCGCGAATCACTGCTCGAGGACTTTGTTCAGGATTACCTGACCAAGCCGTTTTCACCGCAGGAGCTGCGTGCGCGGGTCCGCAACCTAGTCATGGTGAAACGGACGGTCGACATCCTGCAGAAGGAGCTGAACTCGCAGGCCTCCGATATTAGCGAGTTGATGCAAGGGTTGGTTAGCAGCCATAAGTCGCTGCAGGAGGGGATGCTCGCACTACAAATTTCCGAGCGCCGCTGGCAAGGCTTTTACGAGAACACGGCGGTAGGTATCGCGCTGATCAATGAGGACGGCAAGATCATGAAGGCTAATCCGGCGCTGCAGGCGATGCTGGGTTACGGTCAACAAGAGATTCTGGATGTTTCCTTGGTCGATATTAGCGAGGCCAGTGAGCGGGCAACGACGCGTGACAACGTGTATAGCTTGCTTGAGGGTCGGCGCGGCAGCTATCAGTTGCAGAAGCGTTATGCACGCCGCGATGGTGGTTACCTGTGGGCCAAGGTCTGCGCTTCAGTCATTCCGGTGGTCGACCGCGAAGGGCCGCGGATTGCGGTGATCGTTGAGGATTTGTCGGCGCAGAAGAGTGCTGAGGATGCGCTGGCCAAAACGCAGGCCGATTTAGCGCGCGTGGCGCGGGTGACGACCATGGGCGAACTGGTGGCCTCGATCGCGCATGAGGTCAACCAGCCGCTGGCTGCCATCGTGACCAACAGCCACGCGGCATTGCGCTGGCTGGAACGTGAGGAGCCGGACTATCAGGAAGTGGTGGCGGCCTTGCAGCGGGTGCATCGCGACGCCGCACATGCCGGCAACGTGATCGCGCGCATCCGGGGCTTCCTGAAGAAGGGCGGGCTGAAATGGGAGCGGGTGCATATTCTCGGCATGATCGATGCGTTGTGCCAGATGCTGCAGCGTGTCCTGCAGCAGGCCGATGTGCGCGTCGAACTGCATATTGCCCCGGGGCTGCCGGAACTGCTCGGCGATCAGGTGCAGTTGCAGCAGGTTATCCTCAACCTGCTGGTCAACGCCATCGATGCCATGCGCGGTCAGGCGGAGGGCGCGCGCCGGATCGTCGTGGATGTGCGGGCGGAGCCGGCCTGCGGCCTGCTGTTCACCGTTGAGGATTCGGGGCCGGGCGTACCGGCCGAAGTTGTCGCCTCGATCTTCGAACCTTTCCATTCGACCAAGAGCGACGGCCTGGGCATGGGCCTGGCGATCAGCAAGTCGATCGTCGAAAGCCACGGTGGCCGTTTGTGGCTGGATGCATCCGGTTCTGCCGGGGCGCGCTTTGCATTTTGTATTCCGCTGGGTCAATCATGAACCCGGTTACGACATCTCCCACGGTCTACATCGTTGACGACGATATTTCCATTCGCGAATCGCTCAGTAGCCTGATTCGTGCCGAAGGCATGGCGGTCGAGGTCTTCGCGTCACCGCTCGATTTCCTCTCTCTCGACCAGCTCCGGGAATTTTCGTGCGTTGTACTCGATGTCCGCATGCCCGGGCTGGACGGGCTGTCGCTCCAGGATGAACTGGCCCGTCGTGGCTGGCAGGTGCCGATTATCTTCATCACCGGCCATGGCGATGTGCCCGATGCGGTACGCGCGATGAAGGCGGGCGCCATTGATTTCCTCAAGAAGCCGTTTGAGGATTTCACGTTGATGCGTGCAATTACCTTGGCACTCTCCCGCGTTAGCAGCGAGTTTGACAAGAAGCTGGAAATTGCGGAACTACAGGCGCGCTATAACTTACTGACGCCGCGGGAGAAGGAAGTGCTCGTCATGGTCATCCAGGGGCGGCCAAACAAGGTGATCGCGATAGAGCTGGGGGTCTCGGAAAGTACGATAAAAGTCCACAGGCATAATGTTATGAGCAAGATGCGTTTTCGTTCGTTGCCAGAGCTTGCGTTGGCCATACAGTGCCTGAAGCAGGCGATTTGAAGCCGAAATGGAACAAAGATAACTGGAGCTTGTAGGTCATGGCGCCTGAGTTCTCTAATAGGCTTTGCCGGTACGATATTTAACGACCAAGGCGTTTCTGGTGAAAGTCATGGATTGTTTGAAGAAAAGCTTTTAACAAAGGCGAATGGTCTTCTGTTCGGTAAATGCAACTCAGGTCGACCACTGCATCCGGTGCATTTTCCAGCGGCCGATAAACCACGCCAGGCACGCTCAGGCTGGTCGCGGCTTCCGGTACCAGGCTGATGCCAAAGCCGCTGGCGACCAAAGCGACGCTGGTTGGTGCATCGCCGACTTCCTGCGCCACTGTCGGCTCAAATCCAGCGGCGACACACAGCGACCAGATCTTGTCGATAAAACTCGGCCGCGCGCCGCTGGGGAAGAGAATCAGCGGTTGATTGGCCAGGGCCTTCAGCGGAATCGCTGTGCGAGTGGCAAGCGGATGAGTTTCGTGCAGGGCCACTAAAATGCTTTCCATCGATACCGGTGCTGAGGAGATATCGGGCAGGGGGGCCAGCATGCGGTTGAAGCCAGCCACAATGCGACGCTGGCGCAGCGCCTCAATCTGTTCTTTCTTCGACATGGTGTGCAGCACGATCTGCACATCGGGATGTCCGGCACGAAAAGCATGCAGAACTTTCGGGATGACATCGAGAATGCCCGAGCCAAAGATGCCGATATCCATTCGCCCCAGTCGCCCCTGGCCAGCCTGGCGGGTACGTTCCTGTGCCTGCTCCATCAGTGAGCGAATATTCAGCGCATCGCGTAAAAAGATGTCGCCAGCCTGAGTCAACTCGACGCCGCGCGGTGTGCGCAAGAAAAGCTGGGCACCGAGTTCTTCCTCCAATTGCTGAATCTGGCGCGTCAACGGCGGTTGCGAAATATGCAAACGCGTCGCTGCCCGTCCGATGTTCAACTCCTCGGCAACGGCAATGAAGTACTTCAATTGACGAAATTCCATACGGCCCTCCTGCGACATATCTCCGGCATCCTGCCGGGAAGACGAAATACTCCACTGGAAACATGACGGTAACCGAGGAGGTAAGAATATTAGCCAAAGAAATTCGGGCTTGCCTCAGCACAACAAATCCATCCCTAGCGCATAGAACTCAAGACAGAATCCTGTGTCCTTTAGCCGCTCGTGATCGCCCGATTGGTCGAGAAACAGCACCTTCATAGGGCAGTCGCCTCTGCGACCATCGTTTCCACTTCCGGCAACCGTAACTGACCGGAGATCAGGCGGGGGAGCCCTCCCATCCTCAACATCACCTCAGCCCCGTAGCCGCGCCACAATCTGCTCCGGGCTGGGCAAGTCGTCGCGGTAGTTGGCAGGTAGTTGCCTTGTCGGAGATGTACTTGAGGAAAATCAAGCCGAGGACGAGGTGCTTGTATTCCGCCGCGTCCATGTTGGCGCGGAGTTTGTTGGCAGTGGCCCAAAGGGTTTTCTTGATGTCGTCGAGCATGTGTGGGCTTCATGGTTGAGGCGATTAGGCCGGCATTATGGATTGGTGCTAATCAATCCGCCAATTCCCCGATTTGTTGCGCCGCAGCAGGGTTTCAGGCGGGTAAACGTCCGTGTGATCAATTGGTCACTTCATGCGTAACCAGTTCACTAAATCGTAATGGCTGCGGTCTCGGCATTTTTCCACAGAAAGAACAAGTGGTTTAAAAACAATTACTTGAGTATCTGGCACGCTCCTTGATTAAGAAAACTGTCGCAGCGGAGTCGTTGCACTGATTCAGGAGACGCAAGATGGCACACAGAAATTCTTCGCAACCAGCGGGTAGCTTCGATGCCGCCCGACGATATGTGCGTGTCTGCCAGCAGCGACCGGACGGTTTCATCGAGTTCGAGTTTGCCATCGGCGATCCCGCCCTGGCGGTTGAGCTGATGTTGCCGGAAGCGGCGTTTCACGAGTTTTGCCTGGCCAATGAAGTGATCCTGCTCGAGCCGGTGCAGCCAGGTATCAGCGATTGGGTATCACGGTTGAATGCCGCGTCGCGACAGGGTTTTGAAGACGCAGTCTGAACATCCCGGTCACGGGAATAAAAAAGGAGACAACTATGCAGATCGATCTGCGCACGGTATCAATCAAACCGTTGCGGAATACCTTTGACCACTTGGTCGAACGTTTCGGCGACAAGCCAGCCAGCCGTTATCAGGAAGGCAGCTACAACATTCAGCAGGAACACATCTTTCACTATCGCCCGAGCTGGGATGCGGACCGTGTGTTGTTCGACAAGAAGCGCACCCAGATTCAGATGAAGGACTGGTATGCGCTGAAGGATCCACGCCAGTTCTACTACGGCGCTTACACCATCACTCGTGCCCGCCAGCAGGATGCTGCCGAGTCGAGCTTCGACATGATTGAAGATCGTGGTCTGGCGGAGATGATTCCAGCCGAATTGAAGCAGCTCGCGCTCGATATTCTGGTGCCGCTGCGCCACGTCGAGTGGGGTGGCAATATGGGTAATTCCTATATTGCGGCCTATGGTTATGGCACGGTGATTACCCAGCCCTGCCTTTATCACGCCATGGATCATCTGGGGGTGGCGCAATACCTGACCCGCATTGGGCTGGTGCTCGACGGGCCCGCGGCACTCGATACCGCCAAGGATGCCTGGATGAATTGCCCGAACTGGCAGCCGATGCGCGAGCACGTTGAAAACCTGCTGGTTCTTCAAGATTGGTTCGAGATTTTCGTGGCCCAGAACCTGGTGCTCGAAGGGCTTTCTTACCCCTTGTTCTACGACCAACTCGACAGCGATTTTTCGGCCAATGGTGGGACGGCAATTTCGATGATGACCCGTTTCATGGGCGAGTGGGCTACCGAAACCGGCAAGTGGGTCGATGCCCAGATCAAGGTGGCGGCAGCTGAGTCGCCGGAAAACAAGGTTTTGATTAGCCAGTGGGTGCAGCAATACCGCAGCCAGACGCTGGATGCCTTGGCCCCGCTGGCGCAACGCGCTTTCGGCGACAAGGCCGACGAAGTCATTGCTGAAGTCACTGCCGAATTCAACGCCCGTTGTACCAAGCTCGGCTTGGCCGTCTAGGAGTTTCCATGTCTACCGTATTTATCGCCTTTCAAACCAACGAAGACACCCGTCCGATTGTTGAATCGATCCTGGCGGACAACCCGCATGCCGTGCTCGATGAGCAGCCGGCCATGGTCAAGATCAATGCCGAAGACAGCATGGTCATTCGCCGCGAATCCATCGAAGAGCGTATCGGCCGCGATTTCGATCTGCAGGAACTGCAGGTCAACCTGATCACTATTTCCGGCCACCTGGATGAAGACGACGACACCTTCACCCTGTCCTGGAAAAACTGAGGAGACACCGACATGGATATGAAAGCCAGCAAGAAGAAACTGGGCCTGAAGGAAAAGTACGCCCACATGACCCGCGGCCTGGATTGGGAAACGACCTACCAGCCGAAAGAAAAAGTGTTCCCGCAAGCCACCTTCGAAGGCATCAAGGTGCACGACTGGGACAAGTGGGAAGACCCCTTCCGTCTGACCATGGATTCCTACTGGAAATACCAGGCCGAAAAGGAGCGCAAGCTCTACGCCGTGCTCGATGCCTTTGCCCAGAATAACGGCCACCTTGGCATCACCGATGCGCGCTACCTGAGCGCCATCAAGTTGTTCCTGACCGGTATTTCGCCGCTGGAATATGTCGCCCACCGTGGCTTTGCTGCTGCCGGCCGCAACTTCCCCGGCGTTGGCCCGCGCGTCGCCTGCCTGATGCAGTCGATTGACGAAGTGCGTCACGCCCAGACGCAGATTCACGCGCTGTCGAACTACAACAAGTTCTACGAAGGTTTCCATGCGGGTGCGACTCACCAGATCGAACGCCTCTGGTACTTGTCGGTGCCCAAGTCCTTCTTCGACGACGCCTTCTCGGCCGGTCCCTTCGAGTGGATGATCGCCATCGGTTTCAGCTTCGAATACGTGCTGACCAACCTGTTGTTCGTGCCCTTCATGTCCGGTGCGGCCTACAACGGCGACATGGCGACGGTGACCTTCGGTTTCTCGGCCCAGTCCGACGAAGCCCGTCACATGACGCTGGGTCTGGAGTGCATCAAGTTCATGCTTGAGCAAGACCCGGACAACCTGCCCATCGTCCAGAAGTGGATCGACAAATGGGCCTGGCGCGGTATCCGCGTGCTGAGCCTGGTGTCCACGATGCTCGACTACATGCTGCCGAAGCGCGTGATGAGCTGGAAGGAAGCCTGGGAAATCTATTTCGAGCAGAACGGCGGCGCGCTGTTCAACGACCTGGCCAAGTACGGCATCAAGGTGCCGGACTGCATCGCCCAATGCACGGTCGACAAGGAACATCAGTCGCACCAGCTGTGGCTGACCTTGTGCACCCACTCGCACGCCATGGGCCTGCATACCTGGCTGCCGAATGCCGAGGAAATGGACTGGTTGTCGGCCAAATACCCGAACACCTTCGACAAGTACTACCGCCCGCGTTTTGACCAGCTGCGCGAATTGGCCGACAAGGGCGAACGCTTCTACGCCAATACCTTGCCCATGCTGTGCCAGGTCTGCCAGATTCCGATGCTCTTCACTGAGCCGGATGACCCGACCAAGATCTGCTATCGCGAGTCGGATTACCAAGGCGAGAAGTACCACACCTGCTCGGACGGCTGTAAGCACATCTTCGACGACGAGCCGGAAAAGTACATCCAGGCCTGGTTGCCGGTGCATCAAGTCTATATGGGTAACTGCTGGCCGGAAGGCACCGATCCGACGGCCGAAGGCTTCAATCCCTTGGCCAAGTATCTCGAGTGGTGCCATATCGACATCGGCAAGGACGGCGGTGATTACGAGGGCTCCAGCGACCAGGCGAATTTTGCCGCCTGGCGTGGTGCGGCGACCCAAAACACCTGATTGATCAATATCAGCGGCGGGCGGCCACGCCCGCCGTACAAAAATTTAGGAGACAAACATGGCTGTCACAGCGCTCTACGATTACCAATATCCTGCGGCTGATACTCAGGACAAGTTTCACGGCAACCAGTTGCTTTACGTTGGTTGGGATGACCACTTCATGTTCGCCGCGCCGCTCGCATTTGTGCTGCCGCCAAGTAGCAAGTTTTCCGAGTTGGTCGAGAACACGCTGACCTTCGCTTTTGGCCGCCATCCGGAATGGGCAAAGATCGATTTCAGCAAGGTCGTTTGGCTGAAGTCCGGCCAGCCTTTTGTCCCGGAGATGGACAAGACCCTGGCCGAGCAGGGGTTGAGGCACAAGGATGTGCTGCGCCTGCAAACCCCGGGTCTGAACGGCAACGGCACTTATTTCTAAGCGAATCGTCATTCCCGTCCAGGCGGGGATGACAGATTTCAAGCGTATCTCCCAACACTGGATCCTAAAAATGAGCTACGAGCTAACCATAGAGCCGCTCGGCCAGACCATTGAGGTCGAAGACGGACAAACCATTCTGGACGCCGCCTTGCGCGCGGGTATCTACCTGCCACATGCCTGTTGTCACGGCCTGTGTGCTACTTGCAAGGTGCAGGTCACCGACGGCGAGGTCGATCATGGCGAAGCCTCGACCTTTGCCCTGATGGATTTCGAGCGTGAAGAAGGCAAGTGTCTGGCTTGTTGCGCTCGCTTGGAGAGTGACACGGTGATCGAAGCCGAGATTGAGGATGATCCGGATTCAGAAAACCTGCCGGTCGAGGATTTTGCCGGCGAAGTGGTGCGGATTGAAGATCTGACGCCGACTATCCGTGGTATCTGGCTGAAATTGGACCGGCCCATGCATTTTCAGGCCGGGCAGTATGTCAATCTGGAGGTGCCGGCGGTGGGGGCGGGGCAGTCGCGCGCTTTTTCACTGGCCAATTCGCCAGTCAGCCAGGATGTGGTCGAGCTGAATGTGCGCATTGTCCCGGGTGGGCAGGTGACCACCTGGTTGCACGAACAACTGGCGATTGGCGACAAGCTGAAGCTTGCTGGGCCATATGGTCGTTTCTTCGTCAAAAAATCTGCCAATTTGCCGTTGATCTTCATGGCCGGTGGCTCCGGCCTGTCCAGTCCGAAATCGATGATCGAAGATTTGCTGGCCGAAGGCTGTTCCTTGCCGATCACGCTGGTTTATGGTCAGCGCAATCGCGCTGAGTTGTACTACGACGCCGAGTTTCGGGCCCTCGCCGAGCAGCATGCCAATTTCAACTACGTACCGGCCCTGTCGCATGAAGCGGCCGATTCGGACTGGGCGGGACTCCGTGGCTTTGTCCACGAAGCCGCCAAGGCCCACTTTGCCAACGATTTTCGCGGCCACAAGGCGTATTTGTGCGGGCCACCGGCGATGATCGAAGCGTGCATTACGACCCTGATGCAAGGGCGCCTGTTTGAACGCGATATCTACATGGAGAAATTTTTCTCTGCGGCCGATGCCTCCCAGCAACTGAAAAGTCCGCTGTTCAAGAACATCTAGTTGCTTAGTTGCCAGGGGCCTTGCGGGCTTGCTCAGCCGCACGGCAACAGAGCCGTATTGCCCGCGTTAATCAGCCCGGGGTGCTGCAAATAGTGCTCATCCCCGGGCAACCAGGACACTAGAAAAATGATTTATCACACCATTGTGATTGAGGAAACCGGTGAAAGCTTTCGCTGCGCACCGACCGAGACCCTGTTGGCTGGCATGGAAAGGCTGGGTAAGAAGGGGATCCCGGTGGGGTGTCGTGGTGGCGGCTGTGGCGTATGCAAAGTCGAAATCACCGCGGGGAGTTACGCCAAACGGGTGATGAGTCGTGATTACGTCAGCGTCGATGACGAGGCGGCCGATCGTGTGCTGGCTTGCCGGGTCAAGCCGACCAGCGACCTTCGCCTGAAGGTGCTGGGGAAAATGGCCAAAAATGTCTGTCGACCGCAGCCAGCAATAGCTGCGGCTGCCTGATGGATCAGAACTTCAGTCCGCTTGCTTTTCGTTCAGTTGATCCTCGGGAATCGACTGAACGCAACGGAAGGTGAGCGTGATGTGCTCGCCAAGGAGTGCGGTGGCCTTGTCGGTATCGCGTGCCATGGCGGCATGCAGGAGGGCCTCGTGTTCTTGGTGGACGTCCCGGGGAATTGGTTTTAAGTAAAGCGACAGGCGACGATAGCGTTCAGCCTGCTGGTAGAGGATGGCAATGAAATGTTTCAGCCAACGCGAAGGGCAGGCCGAGATCAGCACCTCATGGAAGATGCGGTTGCGCTCCTCCCATTCCTCCCGGTCATCGGTGCCGATGCGTTTTTCTTCGGCCTTGGTCAAGCGGTGAAAGGCGGCCAGCAGGTCGCCTTCCCAGGCATCGTCGCCTTTGGCAATGGACTGACGCAGCGCATCGCATTCCAGCATGACGCGGGTTCGGGTGATGTCTTCGAAATCCTCAAGGGACACCGGGGCCACCCGGAAGCCGCGTTGTCCCTGGCTCACGACCAGGGCATCGGATATCAGCAGCGAAAGTGCCTCACGCAAGGTGCCGGCACCGACGCCGTAGTCGTCCTTGAGGTGCTCGACACGGAGCTTTTCCCCTGGGGCCAGACGGCCTTCGATGATGTCGCGGCGCAGGGCGCGGTAAGCCGTTTCAACCAGGGTTTTCGGTTCGGCCGGCGTGCTGTCTCCAGCGGTGTTTTTGTGAGCCATAAGGGGATCGGTGAATTGGTTTGACCACGTACCGAAATTTTACCCTGAACCGGCAGATGTACAGAGTTTTAAAAAATCTCGAGAATAAATATTGACATCGAGATTGTGTGGCAATATCGTTATAGTAAATCGATTGCATAGATTTGAAGTCATCACACACAAGAAAGAGGAGCAGACAAAATGGCAATGACAGGTGTACTTCGTCCCGGACACGCTCAAATGCGGGTGCTCGATCTGGATGAAAGCGTGGATTTCTATTCGAATGTTCTGGGCTTGATCGAAACCGGTCGCGATGCCCAGGGCCGTGTTTATTTCAAGACTTGGGAAGAGCGCGACCACAACAGCGTGATCCTCCGTCAGGCCGATAAGGCCGGCATCGACTTCTTCGCCTTCAAGGTCGATAGCGATGCGACGCTGGCCAAACTCGAGAAGGATCTGAACGCCTACGGCGTCGCCACCCAGCGCATCCCGGCTGGCGAACTGCTGGAAACAGGCGAGCGTGTGCGCTTTACGCTGCCGACCGGGCACGACATCGAGTTGTATTCGCAAAAGACGTGTATTGGCAACGACATGGGCGAACTCAATCCGGAAGCCTGGTGTGCCTCCGCCGAAAAGGGTATCGCCCCGATCCGCCTCGACCACTGCCTGCTGTATGGTCCGGACATTGAAAAGGCCCAGGCCATTTTTCAGGACGTGCTCGGCTTTTTCCTAGTCGAACACATCGAGCTCGAACCGGGACAGGATCTGGCGATCTGGCTGTCATGTTCGACCAAGGCGCATGACATCGCTTTTGTCCGTCATCCGGAGCCGGGCAAGCTGCACCACGTTTCCTTCCTGCTCGAAACCTGGGAACAGGTGCTGCGCGCTGCCGACCTGATGTCGATGAACCGCGTTTCCATCGACATCGGCCCGACGCGTCACGGCGTGACCCGTGGCACGACGATTTACGCTTTCGATCCCAACGGCAATCGCTTCGAAACCTTCTGCGGCGGCAACTATGCCTACCCCGATCAGAAGCCGACGAAGTGGACCATGGATGAAGTGGGTGCGGCCGTGTTCTATCACGACCGCAAGCTCAACGACCGCTTCCTGACCGTGGTGACCTGATGCAGGTCGCTGCCACGATCCCAGGGATTTCAGCCGAGGCGGCCTCGGCCGCCTGTGCAGCGGCGGTGGCGCACGCCACGGCCAATGGCTGGAAGATCAACGTCGCCGTGGTTGATCGTGGCGGCAATTTGATGGCCTTCCTGCGTATGCCGGGGGCCTTCATTCACTCGATTGATATTGCTATCGACAAGGCCTACACCTCGGCCAGCTTCGGTTTTCCGACCAAGGCGTGGATGGGGGCGATTGGTCACGACGAAGGGATGAAGCTGGGCTTTTCGGCCCAGCCGCGACTGATCGTTTTCGGTGGCGGCTTGCCGATTGGCTCCGGCGACTGGCTCGGTGGCATTGGCGTTTCCGGTGCTTCCGAAGCGCAGGACGAAGAATGTGCGCGGGCCGGGCTAACGGCCATCGGTCTGGCTTAAGAACAGCAAACAAAAAAGGAAAACAAGGGAATGAAACAAATCCTGAATTTCATCAACGGCGAATTTGTCTCGACGGCCAAGCAGTTCGAGAAGCGCACGCCGCTCGACAACTCGATCATCGGCATGGTGCACGAAGCCGGCAAGCCGGAAGTCGATGCCGCCGTGCAGGCTGCGCACGATGCGCTGAAAGGCCCCTGGGGCAAGATGACCGTGGTCGAGCGCACCGACATCCTGAACAAGGTGGCCGACGAGATCACCCGCCGTTTCGATGAATTCCTCGAAGCCGAATGCGCCGACACCGGCAAGCCGAAGAGCCTCGCATCGCACATCGACATCCCGCGCGGTGCCGCCAACTTCAAGATCTTCGCCGACGTGATAAAGAATGCGCCGACCGAGTTCTTCGAAATGGCCACGCCGGATGGCAAGGGCGCGCTGAATTACGCGATTCGCCGCCCGGTCGGTGTGGTCGGCGTCGTCTGCCCGTGGAATCTGCCGTTGCTGTTGATGACCTGGAAGGTCGGCCCGGCGCTGGCCTGCGGCAATACGGTGGTCGTCAAACCTTCCGAAGAAACGCCGTCGACCGCGACATTGCTCGGTGAGGTGATGAATGCCTGTGGCGTGCCCAAGGGCGTTTATAACGTCGTGCATGGCTTTGGCCCGAATTCGGCTGGCGAATTCCTGACCACCAACCAGGGTGTCAATGCCATCACCTTTACCGGCGAAACCCGTACTGGCGAGATTATTAACAAGGCGGCCGCGCATGGTTCACGTCCGGTGTCGCTGGAAATGGGCGGCAAGAATCCAGGCATCGTCTTTGCCGACTGTGACATGGATGTCGCCATCGAAGCGACGATTCGTTCCTGCTTTGCCAACTGTGGCCAGGTCTGTCTTGGCACCGAGCGGGTCTATGTCGAACGCCCGATTTTCGACGAGTTCGTTGCCCGCATGAAGGCCGGTGCCGAGAAGCTCAAGCTTGGCATGCCGAGCGATCCGGCGACTAATATGGGGCCGCTGGTCAGCCAGGAGCATCGCGACAAGGTGCTCTCCTATTACAAGAAGGCCGTCGACGAAGGTGCAACGGTCGTCACCGGCGGCGGCATTCCCGCCATGCCGGGCGAACTGGCCAACGGTGCCTGGGTGGAGCCGACCATCTGGATCGGTCTGGACGACAACGCCACGGTCGTTCGCGAGGAAATCTTCGGCCCCTGCACCACCATCATGCCCTTCGACAGCGAAGACGAAGTCATCGCCCGCGCTAACAACACGACCTACGGTCTGGCCGCCTCGGTGTTCACGCAAAACATCAACCGGGCGCACCGCGTTGCGGCACAGATGGAAGTGGGTCTGGTCTGGGTCAACAGCTGGTTCCTGCGCGATTTGCGCACGCCGTTCGGCGGCGCCAAGCAGTCGGGTATCGGCCGCGAAGGCGGCGTGCACTCGCTTGAGTTCTATACCGAACTCAAGAACGTCTGCATCAAGCTGTAAGGCGAGGCGATCATGTCGGCGACTTCTCCCGAAATCGGCCGCCGCATCCGGGCGTGCGGTATCGAAACCAATTATCACGATGTCGGTAGCGGGGCACCGGTGCTGCTCATCCATGGCTCCGGGCCGGGCGTGACGGCGTGGGCCAACTGGCGTCTGGTGTTGCCGGAACTGGCAAAAACCAGCCGGGTCATCGCGCCGGACATGGTCGGCTTTGGCTATACCGAGCGTCCGGCGGGTATCGAATACGGTGTCGATGGCTGGGTCGATCACGCCATTGGTCTGCTCGACGCGCTCGGTATCGAGCAGACCGATCTGATCGGCAATTCCTTCGGCGGTGCCATTGCCTTGGCGCTGGCTATCCGTCATCCGCAGCGTGTGCGCAAGCTGGTGCTGATGGGCAGCGTCGGTGTGCCGTTCGAGATCACGCCGGAACTCGACGCGGTGTGGGGTTACGAGCCGTCGCTGGCCGCGATGCGTCGCCTGCTCGATATTTTTGCCCATGACCGTAGTCTGGTTAACGACGAGCTGGCCGAGCTGCGCTATCAGGCCAGCATCCGACCGGGCTTTCAAGAATCATTTTCTGCCATGTTCCCGGCCCCGCGCCAACGCTGGGTCGATGCCATGGCCAGCCCTGAAGCTGATATCCGGGCGATCAAGCACCAGACGCTGGTCATTCACGGTCGCGATGACCGGGTTATTCCACTCGCTAATTCACAAACCCTGAATGCCTGGATCGACGATTCGCAACTGCATGTTTTCGGGCGCTGCGGTCACTGGGTCCAGATCGAACACAGCCGCGATTTCAACCGTTTGGTCGCTCATTTTTTGGCCGACTGACAAGAGGACAACTGACGATGGAAAAAGCACAAATCACACAACTGGGCGACGAGTTGTACGAAGCCCTGAGCGCCGGCAAGACGATGAGCCCGCTGACGTCGCGCGGCTTCGACATCACGATCGAGGACGCCTATCACATCCAGCAACGCATGCTGGCTCGCCGTATTGAGAAGGGCGAGAAGGTGGTTGGTAAGAAGATCGGCGTGACCAGCAAGGCGGTCATGAACATGCTCGGCGTGCATCAGCCTGACTTTGGCTACCTGCTCGACGGCATGGTGTACAACGAAGGTCAATCGATCGAGATGAGTCGCCTGATCCAGCCCAAGGCCGAAGGCGAAATTGCTTTCCTGCTGAAGAAGGATTTGAAAGGCCCGGGTGTCACGGCCGCTGATGTGCTGGCTGCGACTGAAGGGGTCATGGCCTGTTTCGAGATTGTCGATTCCCGTATTCAGGACTGGAAGATCAAGATCCAGGATACCGTGGCCGACAACGCCTCCTGTGGTGTGTTTGTTCTCGGGGATCAATTGGTGGATATCAGCCAGGTCGATCTGGCCTTGTGCGGCATGGTGCTGGAAAAAAATGGCGAAATCGTCGTCACTGGTGCCGGTGCTGCGACTATGGGGCACCCGGTCAACGCCATGGTCTGGCTGGCCAATACCCTGGGCCAGCTCGGCATCACCCTGAATGCCGGCGACATCGTGCTGTCTGGTGCCATGGGTGCCATGGTGCCTGTGGCCAAGGGCGATAACCTGCGCGTCACGATTGGTGGCATCGGCAGCTGTTCGGTTCGTTTCATCTAGCCGCCTGCCATGGATTTCCAGATCAATTCAAAAATTGCCGTTATTTCCGGGTCGACCGCGGGAATCGGCTTGGCGATTGCGACTGAGCTCGCCCAAGAGGGGGCGCAGGTTGTGATCAACGGCCGGCACCAGGAAAGCGTTGATGCGGCGATCGATAAACTGCGTGCCCTGCTGCCGGATGCCAAGCTCCAAGGCGTGGTCGCCGATCTCGCGACACCCGAAGGTTGCCAGGTGTTGTTCGATGCTTGTCCGAAGGCCGACATCCTGGTCAATAACCTCGGCATCTTCGATCCCGTGCCCTTCGACGCTATTCCCGATTCGGAATGGCAACGCTTCTTCGACGTCAATGTGATGAGCGGCGTGCGCCTGTCGCGGCATTACCTGCCGGCCATGAAAGCCGCCAAGTGGGGTCGCATCGTCTTCATTTCCAGTGAATCCGGCATCAACACGCCAGGCGAGATGGTTCATTACGGCATGAGCAAGTCAGCCCAGTTGGCGGTGTCCCGCGGCCTGGCGCAAAGCTGTGCTGGCACGGGGGTCACGGTCAATGCCGTATTGCCTGGCCCCACCCGTTCCGAAGGTGTGGCCGAATTTTTCGGCAAGCTCGCCGCTGACGCCGGCATTTCTCTTGATGAGATGGAGCAGCGCTTTTTTGCCGAAGGCCGCCCCACTTCCATTCTCAAACGCATGATTGATCCCACCGAAGTCGCTGCGCTGGTCGCTTACGTCTGCAGCGCGCGAGCTTCTGCCACGACCGGTGCTGCACTGCGTGTCGAAGGCGGGATTGTTTCCACCATTTGTTGAATTTCCCTGCAAGGACCAAGCACATGACCCAAAAAATCAAATGCGCGCTGATCGGACCGGGCAACATCGGCACCGACTTGCTCTACAAACTCAAACGTAGCCCTTTCCTCGAACCGGTCTGGATGATCGGTATTGACCCCGAATCTGAAGGCCTGAAACGGGCCGCTGACATGGGTCTAAAAACCTGTGCGACGGGCGTAGATGGCTTCCTGCCGCATGTTCTTGAAGACAATGTCCAGATTGCTTTCGATGCGACGTCGGCCTATGTTCATGCCGAGAACAGTCGCAAGCTCAATGCCCTGGGCGTTCTGATGATCGACCTGACGCCGGCGGCCATTGGTCCCTACTGTGTGCCGCCAGTCAATCTCAAGGAACACGTTGGCAAGCGTGAGATGAACGTCAACATGGTCACCTGTGGTGGCCAGGCCACCATTCCCATGGTCGCCGCTGTCTCGCGCGTTCAAGCGGTGGCCTACGGCGAAATCGTCGCCACGGTGTCTTCCAAATCGGCGGGTCCCGGCACCCGCAAGAACATCGACGAATTCACTCGCACCACGGCAGGTGCGGTCGAGAAGGTGGGGGGGGCCCAAAAGGGTAAGGCCATCATCATCATCAACCCGGCCGAACCGCCGTTGGTCATGCGTGACACCGTCCATTGTCTGACGGTCGACGCCCCGAATCAGGAAAAAATCACCGAATCCATTCACGCCATGATCAAGGAAGTCCAGAAATACGTGCCGGGTTACCGCCTGGTCAATGGCCCGGTTTTCGAGGGCAACCGTGTTTCTGTCTACATGGAAGTGACCGGCCTTGGCGACTTCCTGCCGACCTATGCCGGCAACCTCGACATCATGACCGCCGCCGGTGCGCGTACCGCCGAGATGTTTGCCGAAGAAATGATCAACGGCACGCTCAAGCTCGAGCCAGTGAAAGCCTAAGGAGAAAAAGAGATGACACTGAAAGGCAAGAAAGTCACCGTCCACGACATGACCCTGCGCGATGGCATGCATCCCAAACGCCATCTGATGACCCTTGAGCAGATGGTCAGCATCGCCACCGGCCTGGACGAAGCCGGTATTCCGCTCATTGAAGTCACCCATGGCGATGGCCTCGGCGGCTCCTCGGTCAACTATGGCTTCCCGGCGCATACCGACGAGGAATATCTCGGCGCCGTCATCCCCAAAATGAAGAAGGCCAAGGTCTCGGCCCTGCTGTTGCCCGGCATTGGCACGGTCGACCACCTGAAAATGGCCAGAAACCTGGGCGTGAACACCATCCGTGTCGCCACCCACTGTACGGAAGCGGATGTTTCTGAACAGCACATCACGATGGCGCGCAAGTTGGAGATGGACACCGTCGGTTTTCTGATGATGGCGCACATGAACAGCGCCGAAGGCCTGGTCAGCCAAGCCAAGCTCATGGAAAGCTACGGCGCCAACTGCATCTACGTTACCGATTCGGCTGGTCACCTGCTGCCGGAAGGCGTCAAGGAACGTCTCGGTGCTGTGCGTTCGGCATTGAAGCCGGAAACCGAACTTGGCTTCCATGGCCACCATAACCTGGCCATGGGCGTTGCTAATTCCATTGCCGCCATCGAGGTGGGGGCTAACCGCATTGATGCGGCCGCAGCCGGCCTGGGCGCCGGGGCTGGCAATACGCCAATGGAGGTTTTCATTGCCGTGTGCAGCCTGATGGGCATTGAAACGGGCGTTGATGTGGCCAGAATCACCGACGTCGCTGAAGACCTGGTCGTGCCGATGATGGATTTTCCGATCCGTATCGATCGCGATGCGCTCACGCTGGGCTATGCCGGGGTCTATGGCTCCTTCCTGCTGTTCGCCAAGCGGGCTGCCGTGAAATACGGCGTGCCGGCTCGCGACATTCTGGTCGAACTGGGCCGGCGTGGCATGGTCGGCGGCCAGGAAGACATGATCGAAGACACCGCCATCACCATGGCTCGCGAACGGGGACTGCTCAAATGAAACTGAATCAACAAACGATCGAACAACTTGCCGAATTGCTTGAAAACGCCGAGTTGCAGGCGCACGACGTCGTCAAGATTACCGATGCGCATCCGGAGATGGATTGGGATGACGCCTATGCCATCCAGAACGAGATCCTGCATCGCAAACTGGCCCGCGGTCATCGCGTCGTCGGCCTGAAGTGTGGTCTGACCTCACATGCCAAGATGAAGCAGATGGGGGTTGATACCCCGTGTTTCGGTTTCCTGGTCGACTACTTTACGGTGGCCGATGGTGGCGAAATCAGTATCAAGGAATTGATCCACCCGAAAGTGGAACCGGAAATCGCTTTCGTGCTGAAAAAGGCGCTCAAGGGACCCGGCTGCCATGTCGGTGCGGTGCTGGCGGCGACCGATTTCGTGATGCCGGGGATTGAGGTCATTGACTCTCGCTACCGCGACTTCAAGTTCGACCTGAAGAGCGTCATCGCGGATAACTGCTCGTCGTCGCGTTATGTCCTCGGCGGCATGGCCGTGCCGGTGGCGGGCCTCGATCTGCGCACGCTGGGCGTGGTCATGGAAAAGAACGGCGAAGCAGTGGCCATCGGCGCCGGGGCGGCGGTGCTGGGTCACCCGGCAGCGGCCATCGCCATGCTGGCCAACCATCTGGGGGCGCGTGGCGAAGAGATTCCGGCTGGCACGATGATTCTTTCCGGTGGGGTGACCGAGGCTGTTGCGGTCAACGCCGGCGATCACGTCAATTTGCGCATCCAGTCCCTGGGTAGCGTCAGTGTCCATTTCAAGTAAGCGACCAGGGAGAAGAAGATGCCATTCGCCCAGATTTATCTGATTGAGGGTCGTACTGACGAACAAAAAAAGGTGCTGATTGAGAAGGTCAGCGCTGCCATGGCTGAAGCGCTGGGGGCGCCGCTTGAAAACACACGGGTGTGGATTCAGGACGTGCCTAAGGCGCAATGGGGCATTGGCGGCAAAACCGCCCAAGAACTCGGGCGTTAGCTGCTTTTGGGGTAGGTCTATGCACCTGCCCCAAGGCGCCGGTTGAGTTTATTCATGTGGATGGCGATGGCTGCTCGCTTAGGCTATTCAATACCTTTTAGGTATTTTGTGTGCTTACAAATGGTATTGGACGGTATTGATCTTTGCCGCGCATAGTTTCAACAGAGAAAAATCAGGTTGGCTGCTGGCCAGGTATGGCGTCGGTGGCTCGGACCAACTACATGCCCAATAAAGGCGGACGAAGGAGACATTTATGAGGTGCTTGACTGATTTCAGGCAGTTAACACTGAGTCTGGTGGTTGCAGGGGGGGTACTCGTGGGGTGTACCCAGGGGCCAGATATGACAGGTATTCAGGCAGAGCGTCTGAAGCCCGTACAGCGCTATGACATCAGTCAGGCGATTGCCGCGAATGGCGAGGTGGTGGTGGTCGGGACCCAGACCGGCAGCATTCTGCGCTCAACGGATCAAGGGCTCAGTTGGTCGAGGCTGACACTCGGCCAGGCATCGCTGGTGGATATTGCGGTCTGTCACGACAAGAGCTTTGTCGCGATTGATCATTATCGGCAAGTCTGGTTTGCCGGCCCCGATGGCGCGACGTGGCAGGCGGTCAAGCTGGAACGGCCACGCACTCCGTTGGCTGTGACGTGTGATCCGCAGGGGGGCTGGTGGGTGGCCGGCATCAATTCAGTCATCGCCGGTTCTCGCGACCAGGGCAAAACATGGCAGATCACCGATCTGGGCGAGGATGCCCAACTCACCACTATCCAGTTCATCGATGCCGAGCATGGTGTGGCATTGGGTGAATTCGGTATGCAGGTCTGGACCCACGATGGGGGGGCCTCTTGGGCAAAAGGGCCATCCTTGCCGGATGATTTTTACCCCTATGCGGCTTTGTTCAGTGATTCTCAGCAGGCCTGGGTGGCCGGGATTGCCGGTCAGATGCTGCACACCCGGGATGGTGGAAAGAGCTGGCAGAAGCAGAGCAACGAAACAGGGGCGTCCTTGAACCGTTTGTTCATGCATGAGGGCATGCCCTATGGCGCTGGCAATGGCGGGGTGATTGCCCGGTTGCAGGGCGATCGTTGGCGCAATGTGCCCTATTCCGATCCGCAACCTTTGTTCCTCGGTGGGGCGGCTGCCTTGCCTGGCCAATCTGCGGTGGTGGTTGGTGGTCCGGGTGGGCTGCTCCGTACCGTCAGCACAGCCAAAAATAACTAAATCGGGGAGCGAACAAGATCATGGTTAGCCAAATCCGCCATTCCATTACCCATCGCCTGCATCAGGGCGAAGAGTGGATTTTCCGTAATCCGAAGATCGTCCTGGCGCTGGTCCTGGTGGTGACGATCCTTTTCGGCATTGCATTGCCCAAGCTGCGCGTTTTTACGGATTTTTCCGACCTGTTGCCGCAGAACCATAGCTACATCAAGGTTTACAACCGCCTCAAAGAGAATTTTGGCGGTGCCAACATGATTGTCATGGCGGTCGAAGTCGATAAGGGGACGATCTTCAATGATGAAACCCTCAAGCTGATTCACCAGGCGACTCAAGGCGTCGACAACCTGCCCGGGGTGAATCACAACCTGGTCAGCAGTTTGACCCATCGGACGGCCCGCAAGGTTTTTCTGGATGATCAGGGGGGCTTTGCGTCGGAGTCCTATTACGATCCGCTCCAGCCGAACCGAACCGTGGCCGAACTGGAGCAACTGCGCAACGACGTTATCGCCAATCCGACCATTTACGGTTTGCTGGTTTCGCCCGACATGAAGGCTGCCTTGATCAAGGCGCAACTGAATGAAGGCGACATTGACTATCCCACGACCTTTGCGGCTTTGCAGGCGGTACGTGCCGAGTTGAATCGACCGGGTCATCAGATCCATATCACCGGGAATCCGGTCCTGACCGGCTGGGTGTACACCTATCTCAACCAAATCGTCGAGATCATGGCCTATACCCTGATCTTGCTTGCCACCTTGCTCGTGGTTTATTTCCGGCGCTTTTACGGCATTGCGTTGCCCTTGCTGGGGATTGCCCTGTCGTCGATCTGGGGGCTGGGATTCATGGCAGTGATGGGGATCAATCTCGAACCGCTATCCCTGCCGATTCCTTTCCTGATTGCAGCCCGGGCTACCTCGCATGGTGTGCAATTGGTGGTGCGTTATTACGAGGAACTGGCCATTGTTCATGATGGCAAAAAGGCGGCACGCAATGCGCTCGACGCCTTGTTCCGTCCGGGCTCGCTCGCCATTATCGTGGATGCGGTGGGGATTGCCGTTCTGGTGCTTGGGGCGGCGCCATTCAACCACAAGCTGGGTATTGCCGCCGGCTTCTGGGGCTTCTCCGTCATTTTCACCGTGCATTTCATGGTTCCGCTGGCGTTGACCGTGTTGCCCGCGCCGAAGAATCACGAGAACGGCAATGAGTGGATACGGAATTTCCTCGGTCGGGCCATGGCGCTGACTGGTGGAACAGAGGGAGGCGCCCGTTCGATTCTGATTTTGACCCTGATCGGTGCCATCGGCGGCTCCTATCTGGTCGGCAAAGTCCAGTTGGGTGAGTCCGAACCTGGTTCGCCCTTGCTGCACCACGATCACGATTACAACCTCTCGACCAAGGCCATCAATACCCGCTTCCCTGGTTCGGAAGAGTTGCACGTCGTCGCCCGCACCGATGACAAGGGCGGCATCAAGCGTCCTGAAGTGATGGCGGCAATCGAGCGTTTCCAGGCGCACATGATGTCCGACCCGCAACTGGGCGGGACCAAAGCCATGCCCGGGGTGCTGCGCGTGGTCAATAAACTGATCCATAACGACGATCCACGCTGGATGCAGTTGCCGGATGCCAAGGACGAGATTGGTGGCCTGATGTTCACCTACATGGCGTCCAGCCCGATTCCTGGTGCGTTGAAGGAATTCGTCACGCCGGATGAAGACGAGGCGGACATGGTGTTCTATTACAAAGATCACCAAGCAGACACCATCAAGCGGGTGGTTGCGCTGGCCGAGGAGGGCATCAAGCAGATTGAAGCCGAGGTGCCCGGACTGCACATTGAGCTGGGGGGCGGCATCATCGGCGTCACCGCTGCAGGCAACCAGGCGCTGCATACCGACCACATGATCATCATTCCCGCGGTGATGGGACTGGCCTTCCTCATCGTGATGATCTACTACAGCTCGCTGCATGCCGGCTGGCTGATGATCCTGCCGATGCTGTTCTCGACCTTGATGACCTATGCCTACATGGGGGCGCTCAATATCGGGATCAACGTCAATACCGTGCCGGTGATTGCGGTCGGCGTCGGTGTCGGTATCGATTACGCCGTGTATTTCATGGACCGTATTCGCGAAGAGTTCGCCCGCTTGCGCGACATGAAGCAGGCGGTGATTACGGCGGTGGCGACGACCGGTGCGGCGGTCAGTTTTACGGCGGCCACGCTGATTGCCGGGGTCGTGATGTGGATTTTCATGTCCGACCTGCGTTTCCAGTCCGACGCCGCGATCCTTCTTTCTTTCATGCTCATCGTCAATGCGATCGCTGCCGTACTGATCGTGCCGTCGTGGTGCGTGGTTTTCAAACCGAAATTCGTGACTGCCGTGCATTACGACGAAGACGGCGTACTCGAGAACGATTAACAACACTCCGGACCACCGGGGGAACAGCAAACCAACCTTTAACAACCATTGGGGGATTAATCCATGGAGACAAAACTCAACTCTGGAAAGCGGCTGACGTTGATCGCCACAGCGCTCGCGGCAGCGTTTTCCGGGCAGGCATTGGCTTACGAATTGCCCTCCCTGGGCGAAGGCAGTTCGCCTTGGGATATTGATGTGTCTTACGAAAACCATACGGTCAAGCGTGAACACACGGGCCTGGCCAAGTTTCGCAACACCATCCAAGCCGAAGGCGACAAGAAGGTCGGCAATGGCTGGACAGTTCACGGCATCATGCGCGGCAGCTGGGATGGGGTGTATCGCCTGAACAGCAGCGAGTACGGAAACAAGGCGGGTAGTTCTGCCGGCAATCCGACCATGTTGCAAAGTACGGTCGGTGGTGCATGGGTGCCGGTTGCCTATGCCGGCGCAGGTCCTATCGTGGATTACAACGCTGGGGTTGGCGCACTGACTGCGGGCTATACGGCTGCACCTCCTGCCGGCCCAGGCTTGCCCTTGGCGACAGCAACCGCATTGGCGCAACAAAACAAATTTCTCAGTTCGGCTGCGATGTCGGCCAGCAGTCCAGATGTTGGTTTGCGTGTCCTGGGTGACCGTTGGCATGACATCAATGGCGGTGTGGCCTTTGCTGTTCCGGTTCGCCCCTGCGATACCGATAGCCGTGGTTGTCGGGATTTTGGTGGCTATGGCAACCAGAAACTGTCCGAGCTTGAAGCACCGGAGTTCAACGACCGGCTCGACTTCGTGCGCGAACTTTATGCCAAGAAAACCTTCGACCTGGGTGATGGCAAGGGTTTGTTCGTCAAGGTGGGTAAGCAACAAGTAGTGTGGGGACGTACCGACCTGTTCCGCGTCCTGGACGTGATCAACCCGGTCGACTACTCGCGCAACAACATTTACGACGAGCTCTCCGATATCCGCATCCCGATGTGGATCGCCCAGGCCGAGTACCGGATGGGTGCCAGCGAGACGATGCAGGATCGCAATTTCCAGATTGTCTGGAACTTCGACAAGTTCCGGGCCAATAACCTCGGACAGTGTGGTTCGCCGAACAGCATTCTGGATGCGGGTTGTTTCTTCCGTGGCATGGCCAATTTGTGGGACAACGGCGGGACGGTGGCCAACTTCGCCAACGTGGCACCAGGCACCTTGCTGGCAACTAATTTTGGTCCGGGTCAGATTGGTATCAAGGATGTCAACTTGCCGGACTGGAGTTTGGCCAATACGCAGTTGGGTATGAAATATGAGGGCGTGACGATGGATGGTTTGTCCTTCTCGCTCAATGCCATGACCTATCGTTCGCAACTGCCGTCGCTGCACGGAGGAAAACGGGCAACCAACTCCTTCACCGGTGTCCAGCAGAGTGCCTGGCCGTACCTGATTTCGTTCGACATGGAATTCCCGCGTGTCAACATGATCGGCGGCTCGATGGACTTCCAACTGCCGGCCGCCAGTGCTGCGGTACGCGTTGAAGCCGCGGTGACCGATGGTGAGGAGTTTGCCAATACGGCACGCGAAGAGCTTTATTCGAAGAATCGTGTTTTCCGCTCGGTCATCGGGGTCGACCGTCCGACCTTCATTCCTTTCATCAGCAGCAGTTCGGCAACGCTGATTTCCGGGCAGTTGTTTTACCAGCACATCTTCGATCACGAGCGCAAGCAGGGCACTCTGGGTACGGTTGGTATCCCGGACTGGGAAGACACTGTGATTGGTACTTTGCTAATCAAGGGCTTCCTGAAGAATGGCACGGTCAGCCCACAGGTCATCTTTGCGCATGACTTTCAGGCTCGCGCCACCGCGATGGCACCGCAAGTTGAATGGAACGTCAGCAATGATTTGAAACTGACCATTGGCGCCAACTACAAGATCGCCAGCAATCGGGATCGCTGGTCTTTCGATGACTGCCGTTCCTGCAACCCCTTCGCACCGTTCACAGCACCGAATGGCGATACCGATCCGTTTACGGCCTATTCGCGTGGTCTGAGCGGCATGGAACCGCTGGGTCGCTTCCGTGCTGGTCCGATCGGGGCCGCATTCAAGGAAAACGACTTGTTCGTCAAGTTGAACTACAAGTTCTGATCACCGAGGAGACAATTCATGAAAAAAACACTTATTGCCCTGTTGATGGCTGGCCTGGCCGGCAGCGCATTCGCCGCCACTGAGGCGGATGTCGACAATTCGTTCAACCCCTATAAAAATGGCTTGCCGGCGTTTCCTGGCCTGAAGGCGGGGATGACGATCAGCAAAGCGAACGTCGATCAGTTTAAGGAGGCCCTGGGAGCAGGGGTCTTCAAGCTGATCAAGGACGGATCAATGGAAATAAAGATTGGTGAAACAACCCAGTTCTCAATTTCCAAAGCGTATGTTGATGCCACCAAAAACAATTTGAACAAGACCAAGCTAGGTGCCAAGCCAGGCGACATGATCAGTGGTTACGTTGCCGGTCGCCCTTTCCCAGAGGAACCGGATGCCAAGGATCCGCGGGCTGGCGAGAAACTCGCGTGGAACTATAAGTACGGGGTCAACTGGGGTGATGGGGCGATTATTTCGCCCTTCTACTGGCAGTATCGCAATATGCAAAGCGGCCAGGTCGAAAAGGAGATCAACTGGGATTTCCATTTCCTGAATTTCATGCATCGGACCAAGGATGCCCCGGTTCCAGAAATTACACCGAATCCATCGGGTATTTTCCGTGCCATTTACGTCAAGGCGCATGAGCCGCAGGATCTCAAAAATACGCAGTTGCTGATTCAGCGTTTTGAAGATGATGCCAAGCTGGACGATGCCTACCTGTACCTTGGTTTCCAGCGGCGCGTCCGTCGTCTGGCACAGGGGCAGGCAACCGATTCTTTCTTGGGCTCCGATCTGATGATCGAGGACTTCGAAGGTTATAACGGTCGCGTCTCTGACATGAAGTGGACCTACAAAGGCACCAAGAATGTCCTGTTGCCGATGTGGAACCACAACGAGCTGAAACTGGCCTCTGACAAGCCGGCTGAAGCCGATGGCTACAAATATGTCAATTTCCATGGCCAGGGCGGTTGTTTTGCCGATGGCACCTGGCAATTGCGTAAGGTCTATGTCCTGGAGGCTGCCCCGGTCAATCCCAATCACCCGGTCAGCAAACGGGTGTTCTACATGGATGTCCAGTTGCAGAACCTGAATGGCTCAAACGAGATCTACGACCGTAAGGGCGAGCTTTGGAAGGTCTTCATGGTCGGCAAGTCGCACGCTGACCATCACCTGCCGGTCAACAAAGGCTCCGGTATCGGTATTGACGATGCTTTCTCGATGGTCGACCTGCAGTCCAAGCATTGCACCACCGGTCAGTTCAAGGGTCAGGTTGATCCGAAGAAGAATCCGCCCCGTCTGTTCCAGGTGCAGAACCTGCGCGGCGGCGATTAATCCATCCTCCACACCCTCGGGTGTATCTGCGGTGAAGGCCTTGTGTTCCTGGCCTTCTACCAACCTTTGGGGGGCCTTGACTGGCCCCCTTTTTTTATCGGCTATATGCATTCTGAGGTTGGATGGCGGGAATTTTGCAGTCCGATCACGGTTGTGGCCAAGGTTGGAATTGGTGTCTCGTGCGCGAATGCCTCGCAACACCAATGGTTGGAACTGACCCCGTATTGCCATGCCTGCTTTGACCTGGAAAAGCCGTGTGCAAAGGTATGCCTGATGGCCGGTCCTCTCAGTAACCTGCCGCTTAGCGCGTGTTTGGTTGAATGTAAGCGGTCAATAAACCGCGTCATACCATCAGCAGACGAATGGGTGTAACGGACAGCTCCGGTAAAGCTCAATCATCCAAAGTCAGATGCCAAGGCAAGAGTTGTTCGTAGTCGTCCGCCGTTTTT
>Ga0209066_10001182_pt1 | contig 35445 bp, 30 predicted proteins | sample All_14_2_FD_187198 | JGI IMG/M metagenome (GOLD analysis project Ga0209066, IMG submission 187198) | Freshwater microbial communities in response to fracking from Pennsylvania, USA - Allegheny Zone_MetaG_DW_15 (SPAdes) (version 2) ... | reverse complement strand
CCCTGGAATGCCGGGCTCGCCGTGGAGTCTTTGGTGATGCAGGTACGAGGCGCGCTGCATGCTGCCTGATCACCGGATCACGCCCGGCACGGGGCATCTACACTGGCGGCCTACCGTCGCCACGCCAACCCAAACGTCCCGCCTCGCATGAGCGAACCCACTCCACGCCCTGTTGCCGCGGCTGCCACCAACCGCCCGAGCGTGATCCAGCTCGTGTTCCGCGAGAAGGGCGCGCTCTACGCGGCCTACATCCCCCTGTTTTCCGAGGGGGGGTTGTTCGTGCCGACCACGCGGGAGTACCGGCTGGGTGAGGATGTCTACCTGCTGCTCACGCTGCCCGATGACCCGCAACGCTACCCGGTGGCCGGCAAGGTGGCTTGGGTGACGCCACCCAATGCCTCCGGCGGCCGCACCCAGGGTGTGGGCGTGCGCTTCCCGGTGGACGAAAAGACACGCGCGCTGCGCGCGCGGATCGAAGAAGTGCTGGGCACCGCGATCCAATCCTCCAAGCCCACCCAAACCATCTGATCCCACCGTTGCCATGAAGGAGGGCGGGCCTGATCCCCGCCCTGTTTGCCGTGTACGTCGACTCGCATTGCCACCTCAACTTTCCAGAACTCGTCGCGCAGTTGCCAAAGATCCGGGCCGACATGCGCGCCGCACAGGTGGAGCAGGCCCTGGTGATCTGCACCAAGCTGGAGGAGTTCGACGCCGTTCACCGTCTCGCCCTCGACGATGCCGACCTCTGGGCCAGCGTGGGCGTGCACCCTGACAACGAGGGCATTGCCGAGCCCGACCTGGCTGCGCTGGTGGAACGCGCAGGTCTGCCGCGCGTGGTGGCCATCGGCGAAACCGGTCTCGACTACTACCGCCTGGGCGGCCGCTCAGTGGACGACATGCAGTGGCAACGCGACCGCCTGCGCGTGCACGTGTGCGCAGCGCTGGCCACCGGCAAGCCGCTGATCATCCACACCCGCAGCGCGTCAGCCGACACGCTGGCGATCCTGCGAGAGGAGGGCGCAGCCCAGGTGGGTGGGGTCTTCCACTGCTTCACCGAGACCGCCGAAGTGGCCCGCGCCGCGCTCGACATGGGCTTTCACATCTCCTTCTCGGGCATCCTCACCTTTCGCAATGCCGAGGACCTTCGCCGGGTCGCCGCCGAGGTGCCGCTTGAACGCTGTCTCATCGAAACCGACAGCCCTTACCTGGCACCCGCCCCCCATCGCGGAAAGACCAACACGCCCGCGCTGGTGCCTCTGGTCGCCGCCGAACTGGCCCGCATCAAAGGCCTGCCCGTGGATGAAGTGGCCCACGCCACGTCAGCCAACTTCAGGCGCCTGTTCCGCATTCCGGCGCCCGGCACTCCCGGCTGACGGCCAGGCGATCCCCGAAAAGACGGGGAAAGAGACGTGCTTGTCAGTTTTTTTCGGACACGATTTTTCTATTTCCGTGGACTGTCGGATCGAGGGTGCGCTACCTACAGTGGGTTCACCGATCAACGCCACCGAAAGCCCACCATGAAGAACGTCTCCGTTACCGCCGACCCCTTCGCCCTGATGATGAACCCGCAGGCCGTGCTCGCGGCCGTGGCCCACTCGGAGCGCCTGCAGCAACTGCAGCGCCGCGTCTATCGCCCGCTCGACAAGCCGCTGCTGCCCCGGAACGCTGCCGAAGCTGTCGACTTCGACCACGCGATCGACGCCGAGATCGAAGCCGACGTCGACTCGTTCGGCGACACGCAGCACTGAGGGCGCATGCCCCCGGTGAGCGCCCCTTGAGCAGGCGAGGACGGTGCTTGTTGCTATGCTCTGACGCCACCACCCACGCCATCGCCCGCCTCACACAATATGCCGGTCCGCCCGATTCTGAAAATGGGCGATCCACGCCTATTGCGCAACGCGCAGCGCGTAAAGCGCTTCGACTCCCCTGAACTGGCCGCGCTGATCACCGACCTGCACGACACGATGCTGCACGCTGGCGGTGTCGGCCTGGCGGCGCCGCAGATCGGCGTCGACCTTGCGGTGGTGATCTTTGGCTTCGAGACCTCGATCAGGTATCCCGATGCGCCCCCCGTTCCCAAGACCATTTTGATCAACCCGATCATTGAGCCGATCGGCGGTCAACAAACAGAGGATTGGGAAGGATGTCTTTCAGTGCCGGGTCTGCGTGGAAAGGTTCCGCGGTTTCACCATATCCGTTACAGCGGCTTCGATCCTGACGGTCAAAGCGTGGAGCGGGAGGTGGATGGTTTTCACGCCCGGGTGGTGCAACATGAGTGCGACCATTTGTGGGGCATGCTCTATCCCATGCGCATCCGAGACTTCTCAGCTTTCGGTTTCACTGAGGTGCTGTTTCCCGCATTGACGTCGGCTGCGGAGAGCACCTGATCCGAACTAGATGATCTCAGTCTGCCTCGACTGGCTCCAGCGTGGTGGGAGACGGCGCTGCGGCCGCAGCGGCCTCACGTCGCTTCTTCCGCCAATCTCGAACCCAGGCTTCCACCTGGAAGCGCATCGCCGACTTGCGTAGCACGGTCCAAGTCATGGTTTCCTGCACGGTGGACATGGTCGTCTTGTAACGCGACTCGCCCACCATCAGGTCGTACATGTCAAAGCCCAGTCTTGCATTGAATTCCACCGCCAGAGCGTGTGTCACCAAGCCCGGGCGTCCGTGCTTCTCCAATACGGTGTAGTCGAACCCGGACTGATACACGTACAGGCGCTTGCCTCTTACAAAGCTGTAGAGATAGCCGAGATCCCTGCCACCGGCATGAACGCGCAGCAGTTGAATCTCTCCGCGGGGCAAGTTCTCGCTCACCAATTGGCGATGGAAGCGCTGGAAGAAGTCACCATTGAAGGCGCCCGGCTCACCCAATGCAATCCAGCGTGATTGATGCAATTCACTCAGGCGTGCAAGGAAAGCCAGGCCTTCCTCTGCGGTCTGAGCAATCTCTACCTGTACGTCACCGAGTTTTTGATACTCTTTCAAGCTCTTGCGGATGAATCGACGAGCGTGCGAACTAAGCAGCGACACATAGTCGTTACCCTTGTCCCTTACAGCACCAAGATCGACGCCGTAGGATACGCGTTGGAAATCTTCCCTACCGAAGTCCCGCGTGACATTGGGGTACCAGCCGTTGCCAGTCAGTCCGGGTAAATGCAATTCACTAACCCGACCGGCCTGACTAGCCCAATGTGCAAGCATCAGGGGGCGCACGCGGCTGGCAGCCTCGCAATCCACCAACAAATCGTTATGCTCGATCATGACGACGTCCTGCGTCTTGTCGCCTGTCGAATGAAGATGCCAAGCCTCGCAGAATGGCAAGCCGAACCGCTGCCGTACTGAGCGCACCAACAAGGCCAGGCCAACCACACGATCTCCGTCATTGGCTTTCAAGAGCTGCGGACGAATGTTGTCGGGAAGGTTCTGCAGCCAGATACCAATCCATGACCATGAAGTGAAGAAGCTTCCCTCAGACCGCGCCTCCAAGTCGCGCCAAGTTCGCTCCAGCTCAGTCAGCGCCGGCAGGGGCTCCAAACACACGACAACACTAGCTGGGGAAGTTTTCATCACTGCACAAATCAAATCAATCGGAAAGCACGCGATTATTAGCGTCACACTAGCCGAGACGAACCCTCGTTCGCGGCGACTGGCAGGGAAGCCGGGACAACGGCACGACTTCTCCCATCCAAAGCCTTAGCCGCCCAGTTCGCTACCGGCAGCCACAGGAGCTTGCGCCTTGTGAGTTGGCGATGCCGGGGACTTGCTACCCGCAATGCGCGCCCAATCGGGCCGCTCAAACAAAAAGCGCAGAGCAGTCTTCCGCGTAGCCACGTGCAAAAGCACGGCAGCGCCAAGACTAAGTACCACCATCGCTGCGCCGAGTAAGTGATGATTGATGCTAGTTTGGGCTTGCGCGTACCACCACCCCATCCACTGCAGCGGTAGATAGAAGCCAAGGTACACGACAATTGAGTTTTTCCCTAGGTACCTGAAACCTTGCGCCCATGAAAACTGGTTGATCAGCGAGCTGAGTACCACAACAGCAGTAATACCAATCATGCCTGTGGCCAGAAGCACCACCGGAAAAGCGGTTGCACCGCTTGCCACGAGCATTTGATTAAAAACTACCCACGCCCCCAAAAATCCCCACGCCAACACCTTGCGCTGCAATGCGAAATCTGCAACCGCGAACCAAAAATTCGCAAACACATAGCCGCACAGGAAGAAGAGGTAGAACTCGCCAAACCAGTCGATAGGATAAATTCCGGTGTGATACTCGGACAGACGCAGCCAGAGCGCAAACAGCAGCAAGAGCGCCGATGGCACGAATCGCAATAAGCGAGTCACTACGAAATAAAGCGCCAATGTCTGAATGAACCAGAGCATGGCCTCTGGACGGTAAATGATGTAGGCAAACAGCTTCAGACTCTTGAGCACACCCATCTCGGGAATGAGATTACCCCAGTTCCATAGATAAATGAATATTGACCAAAGAGCGATAAAGTAAAAGTAGTGCAGGACTTTGGTGTCCAAGTAGCTGCGCCAAGGGCGATCAATCACTCGACTTAAGAACAGTCCAGAAATCAAAAAGAAATCGGGCATTCGGAACGGCTTGGCAAAAGCAGTCCATGTCGTCAGCCAACCAGGATCAACGCCAATGTTATGAAGGGTGTTGAATGTGTAGAGGCACACCACAGCCGCGATACAGATGCCTTTGGCGATGTCAACCCAGGCAAATCTGGACGGGCTTCTATCTCGCGGGGAGTGCTGCGCTGGGCTCATGGGATGGCGTGGTGCTGGGACCAATGAAGTCTAGCGGAGCAGCCCTTGCCGCGAGCCAAGCAAGAGGGGCCCGATCCGCGGGGTAGCAACAATTCGGCAAACTTAATTTAACATAATCTTCATCGTCATGATTTATTGGGGGCGTCGTTTGGCATTCGCCGCTTGATCGCGGGCACAATGCCACCAAAGGTTGGGTCGCATGAACATCATCATCTTGGATGACTACCAGGACGCCGTACGAAAGCTGAGCTGCGCCCAGCGCCTGGAACCTTACAACGCGAAGGTCTACACGAACACCGTCAAAGGCATCGGCCAGTTGGCGGTGCGCCTCAAGGATGCCGAGGTGATCGTTGCTATTCGCGAGCGCACGCAGTTTCCGGCGGCTTTGCTGGAAAAACTACCCAGGCTCAAGCTGATCGCACAGACCGGCAGTGTTGGCAGCCACATCGACATCGAGACCTGTACCCGCCTGGGCATCGCCGTCACCGAAGGACGCGCATCGCCGATCCCTGCAGCCGAGCTCACTTGGGCGCTGATCATGGCGGCCATGCGCCGTGTTCCCCAATACATCGGCAACCTCAAGCACGGCGCCTGGCAACAGTCCGGGCTGAAGGCGGCATCCATGCCGGCGAACTTCGGCCTTGGTATGCGCCTGGCCGGCAAGAAGTTGGGCATCTGGGGCTATGGCCGGATTGGACGTCTCGTCGCACGCTTTGGCCGCGCCTTTGGCATGGAGGTCGTGATCTGGGGGCGCGAAGCGTCGCTGCGGGCGGCCCGGGAAGACGGTTTCGAGGTCGCCGCCGACAGGGCCGCCTTCTTCAGCAGCTGCGATGTACTGTCGGTGCACCTGCGCTTGACTGATGACACCCGCGGCTTGATCGGCCCCACCGACTTTGCCTGCATGAAGCCCACCGCGTTGTTCGTCAACACATCGCGCGCAGAACTGGTGTCTGACAACGCCTTGGTGAGCGGCCTGAACCGAGGCCGGCCCGGGATGGCGGCCATTGATGTATTCGAAAGCGAGCCCATTCTGCAGGGCCATCCCCTGCTGCGCCTCGAGAACGCTGTGTGCACGCCACACATCGGCTATGTGGAACTGGAAGGGTACGAATCCCTGTTCGAATGCGCGTTCGACGACGTGATCAATTTCATCGCAGGGCGACCCACGCATGTGGTTAATCCTCAAGTGCTTTCGCAACAGCGCACCACCTGAGACAGGGGGCCGCGTGGTCGGGGTGTTACATGTCCATGACACTCCCCAGGTGAGCGTGTAACATCCCGCAAAACTGACAAAGGTCGCCCGCATTCACCAAGCGGCCTACGAGCGCGGCATCCATCTTGGGCAGTTGATGAGGTGTCGTCGCCTTTTTCAATTGTTTTCTAAAGAGGGGTCCGCGGATGGGAGCAGCCACGCGCGTCGGCAAATCGCTACTGTCAGCAGTATTGATGACAACCATGTTGGGGCAAACGATTGCCGCCCCAGCGATCACCACCCAAACCGCCGCATCAGCCGCCGTCACCGGCGACGCTCCGCTGGCCGCCGGCCAGCGCATCCAACGCTTCTCGCTCAGAGAGCTCGGTGCCTCGCGTCCCCTGGAGTTCCGAGGCGTCGACCACAGCATGTACCTGCCGCTGAGTGTGCGGCTGGACGAAACGATCGTCAGCGCCAAGCTCAAGCTCGGCTACACCTTCTCCCCTGCCCTGCTGCCAGATCTTTCCCAGATCAAACTGATGGTGAACGACGAGGCCCTTGGCACCGTCCTCGCCACCAAGGACAACCGTGGCACACCGCAACGCGCCGAGGTGTCGCTTGATCCGCGTTACTTCACCGAGTTCTCGAAGTTGCGCCTGCAATTCATCGGTCACTACACGATGGATTGCGAGTTTCCCTTCCATAGCAGCCTGTGGGCAAACGTCAGCAACGAGAGCACGCTGGAGGTGGTCACCCGCCCGCTCACGCTGAGCAATGACCTGTCGCTGCTGCCGGCACCGTTCTTCGATGCCCGGGACAGCCGCCGCCTGGTGCTGCCCTTCGTCTTCTCGGCCAAGCCGGCTGTGACCACCGTTCAGAGCGCCGCTGTGTTGGCCTCATGGTTCGGCTCACTCGCCAGCTATCGCGGTGCCCAGTTCCCGGTCTCGACCGACAAGCTGCCCAAGCAGCATGCCGTGGTGCTGGCCACCAATGAAGACCGCCCGGCCGGGCTGAAGCTGCCCAACGTTGAGGTGCCCACCATCTCGGTCGTGCAGCACCCTGAAGACCCGGCGGTCAAGCTGCTGGTCGTCATGGGCCGCGACGCTGCCCAGTTGCAGACGGCCGCTGATGCGCTGGTGCTCGGCCAGGCCTTGCTGACGGGCGAGCGCGTTCAGGTGCAATCGGTGAAGTATCCGCAACGCCGCGCTGCCTATGACGCACCGACCATGGCCAAGACCGGCAGCGTCGTGAAGCTCGGCGAGTTGGCAGGTGGTCCTGATGACCTTCAGACCCGTGGCGTGCAACTGCAGCCGGTGACTGTCAACCTGCGTCTGCCGGCTGACATCTTCACCTGGGAATCGAAGGGCATGCCCATCGATTTGCGCTACCGCTACACGCCGCCGCGCGAGTTGGGCATGGGCAGCCTGTCGGTGCAGGTCAACAACCAACTGGTCGAAAGCATGCTTTTGCGCCCCGCGGGTGCTGCGGCACACGCGGACCGTCTGGTGGTGCCGTTCCTTGACAACAATACCGCCGTGGCGCGTCAGAACGTCACCGTTCCGGCCTTCCACCTGGGCGCATTGAACCGACTCGACTTCCGCTTCGACATCCCGCCGACCGAAGAAGGCAAGTGCCGCACCACCTGGCTGAGCGGCTCGCAGGCAGCGATCGATCCCGACTCATCGATCGACCTGACGAAGCTCGAACACTACGCCGCCCTGCCCAACCTCGGCTTCTACGCGTCGAGCGGTTTCCCATTCACCAAGTTTGCCGACTTGGCCGAAACGGCGCTGATTCTTCCCGATGCCCCTCAGCGTGAGGAAATCGAAGCGGCCTTGACCTCGGTTGGCCAGCTGGGTGCTGCCACCGGCTTGGCCGGCACCAAGCTCACCGTGCTGCCTGCCAGCCGTGTCCGCGAAGCGTCTGACAAAGACCTGCTGATGATCGCCTCAGGTGCATCCCCAGCACCGCTGGCGGCTTGGGGCGAGACGCTCCCGGCCCGTCTGGAACAGGCCCAACGTGGCAGCTCAGCGCTGCACCGCGTGGTGGATGCCAGCGTCGAATGGTTCACCGGCGCCGTCGAGCGCACCCTGCCGCGTGACGGTTGGGCCACGCTGAAGGCGCAGGGCCCGTTGGGCGCGTTGATCGGGTTCGAATCGCCGTTGGCCTCAGGTCGCTCGGTGGTGGTGATCAACGGCACCGAAGCCTCCGCTCTGCCGGCAACGGTCAATGCACTGCTCGATTCGAGCAAGGCCTTCCATGTTCATGGTGACCTCACCCTCGTGCGCGGCGAAACCGTCGAAGCCTTCCGCATCGGCGACGTCTACCACGTGGGTCACCTGAGCTGGTGGCGCTGGCTGTGGTTCCAACTGCATAACCATCCGCTGGTGTTGGCGCTGTTGGGCCTGCTGGTCGGTGTGATCGTGGCACTCCTGCTGTATGGCGTGCTGCGCAGCATCGCTGCTCGCCGTCTGGCGGTGCGCGGCTGACGCAGTGGTGGCTGCCCTCAGGCGCGAGTCGGGTGCGAGGCGCGGTGCGCCTGCCCCGGCGCGGCGCCACCGTGGCCTGCGTCAGGTCTGGACCCGCGCATACGCAGCAGGCGCGCTGATGTTGATGTCGGCCGCGCAGGCGCAACCGGTGGCGGCCTGTCGTCCCTGGTCCGCCTGGGAGACTTACAAGCAGCAGTTCATCAGCGCTGACGGTCGCGTCATCGACCCTGCATCACCGCGTCGCCACACCACATCCGAAGGCCAGGCCTACGCCTTGTTCTTTGCGCTTGTTGGCAACGATCGGCCAGCGTTCGACCGCGTGCTTCGCTGGACAGAGGACAACCTCGCCGCTGGCGATCTTGGGGCGCGGCTGCCCGCGTGGCAGTGGGGTCACCGAGACGACGACACGTGGCAGGTGATCGACACCAACGCAGCGTCGGACGCCGATCTCTGGATGGCTTATGCGCTGGGTGAAGCCGGTCGACTGTGGGGGCAACGCCGCTACCTCGCGCTGGCCTCACTGCTGGCGGCGCGGATCCTGCGCGAAGAAGTCGCCGTGCTGCCTGGCCTCGGCCCGACGCTGCTGCCCGGACCACGCGGTTTCGGCCCGGACCTGCAGGACAGGCAGTTGCGCGCTCGGCTCAACCCCAGCTACCTGCCGCTGCCCGTGCTGCGCTGGTTGGCGCAACGCAGTGGCTCGCCCGCCTGGCAGGCGGTGGTAGCGTCGTCCGTCAAGGTGATCGAGGCGTCTGCGCCCAAGGGCTTCGCGGGCGACTGGATCCGCTTCGAGGCCGATGCACTGGACGGCGCTGACCTGCGGACAGGCTCATCTGGTGAGCCACCCGCTGGCGCCTTCCGGCCCGGCCGCATCAGCCCGTCCGATGACGCCGAAAAGCGCCTGGGCAGCTACGACGCCATCCGGGTGTACCTGTGGCTTGGCATCACGGATCCCGCTGACCCCGCCCGAGCACCGCTGCTGCGGCAACTGAGCCCCATGGCCGACTGGATCGAACGCCAAGGCCTGCCGCCGGAGCACATCGATCCCGTAACCCTGGCCGTCAGAGGCGATGGCCCCAGCGGGTTCTCTGCTGCCGCCCTGCCCTTCCTGGCAGCCCTTCAGCGCACGCAGGCACTGGGCCGTCAGACGCAACGACTACAACTGCAGCCCCTGCGCGATCACGCGTATTTCGAACAATCCCTGGCGCTGTTCGGCCAGGGCTTCCTTGATGAACGCTATCGCTTCGACCGCGATGGCACGCTGCTGCCCGCCTGGACCTCATGCACCAAGCCCCTCTCGCCATCACGCTGAGCGTGCTCAGCGCCTCCATCGCCGCGTTCGTGCTCGCGCCGGCTTCCTCGCGCGCGGCGGACACGCCCGTCTTGTCCACCGCTTCGCAGGACGCTGCCGTGGCCGCGCTGATGCGCCAAGCCCAGTTCCTCCTGTCGCACAACCGACCCGATCTGGCCCGTGGTGTGCTGCAGAAAGTGCTCGCGGTGCAACCCGACCATGAGGCCGCCTTGCTCACCCTGGGTGAACTGGAGCTGCGCAGCAACCAGAACGCCGCCGCGCAGTCGCTATTGGAGCGGCTGCAACGCACCCAGCCCAACAGCTCCGTTACCCGTGAGATGGAAGCGCTGTGGCAGCTTTACACCACCGACCGCTTGCGCCTGACGCAGTTGCGTCAGCTGGTGGCCGGCGGCAAGACCGCCCAAGCCCGCGTGCTGGCTCGGCAGCTCTTTCCCGGGGAGGTGCCCCCGGGCACGCTGTCGGGTGAGTTCTCCGATCTGCTGGCCGACACCCCGTCGCGCCGCCAAGCCACCGCCCAGGCCTTGGCACAGAAGGTCGATCGCGGCGGTGCACCGCGCGATCGCCTGTCGATGTACAACCTGCAAGCCAGGGACAATCGCACCCTGCCGAGCGCGTTGCGCGGCTATGCCCAACTGGCGCAAGACCGCAGCGTACCTCCTGACCGACTGGTGGGCCCGTGGGCCAATGCGCTGGCCAAGGCCCGCACCGGCCAGGCCGGCCGCGAAGCCCAGGTTCTGGCACGAGAACAAGAACCGCTGTACAGCCGCACCATGCCGCGCGATCTGCAGATCGTGCAAGCCAATCGCACTCGTGAAGGCGGCAGCAGCGCGCCAACCGAGCCGGCGATCCAGGCGCGAGAACGCGGCTACGCAGCACTCAGCGAGCGCAAGCACGCTGAGGCCGAAGCCGGCTTCCAGGACGCGCTACGACTGCGCCCGGGTGATGCCTCTTCCCGCGCTGGCCTGGGCATCATCCGCCTGCGTGAGGGGCGCTACGCCCAGGCACGCCAGTGGCTGGATGAAGCCGCAGCGCGCGAGCGCGATCCCAGCGCTCGCAAAGACTGGCAGGAGCTCGCCGCCTCCGCCCGCTACTGGGAACAGGTCGGCCGCAGCCGCGAGCTCATTGCCGCCCAGAAATTGCCCGAGGCCGACGCCTTGCTGGTGCAGACCCTACCGCTGGCCCCGGATCAGACCGAAGCCACCGTGCTGCTGGCCAGCGTGCGTGCGCAACAAGGACAAACCGCCTCGGCCGACGCGTTGTACGCCAAAGTGCTGGCTGCTGACCCGGCCGAAGCCCGAGCCTGGCGCGGCCGTTTTGCACTGGGCGTGCGCCAACCCAGCGCCACCCGCAGCGCCGATGCCTGGCTGGATGAAGCCCAGACACAGGCTCAGCGCCTCAAGGTGCCGGCAGGCGACCTGATCGATACCAGCGCCCTGCGCGACGCCGCCGACCACGAACTCGCCCAGGGCCGGGCCACCGTGGCCCTGCGCTTGCTGGAGCGCGGCGTAGCCATGCAAGGCCAGGACCCGTGGCTGCGCCATGACCTGGCTCGCCTCTACCTGCGCGACGGCCTGCCTGACCTGGCCCGCCGTGTGATGGACGAAGGCGTGGCCCAGACACCGAAAGACCCGCAGATGCGCTATGCCGCGGCGTTGATCGCCCTCAGCAGCGACCGCGAAGAAGACGCACTGGCCCATCTGGACGGCATTCCCGCCGCCTCGCGCGACGAATCGCAAGCCACGCTGGGCGCCACGGCGCGTTTCGAACTGGCCATGCGTCAGTACCGCGAAGCGCTGGCCCGTGGCGACCGTGACGCGGTGCAAACAGCCCTTCAAACCGCAGACCGCAACGCCAACGGACAAGCTACGCGGCAACTGCGATTGGCTCGTGCCGAAGCGGGCGCTGGGCAGGCCGACGCCGCTCGCCAGCGGCTTGATCGCTTGAACACCGGCTCACTCCCCTTCAACGACCGGGTGGAACACGCTGAACTGCAGGCCACCGTGGGCCGCGAGGCGCAGGCCAGCAGCGCGCTGGATGCCCTGGTGCCTGACGCCCGCGATACCGCCCAGGCAGCCACCCTGGTGCGCGCCCAGGAGACCGTCGCCTCGGCACGCATCGACCGCGCCCTCGTCACCAATCAGACCACGCAGGCGCGACAGGTCGCCGAAACAGCCTTCCATGCCTGGTCGGCCACTGACACCAACGCCAGCGCCAGCCCGCGCGCCCAGGCCCAGGCTCGCCTCTGGTTGGCAGCAGGTGCCCCTGACCGGGCGCTGGCCGCGCTGGACAGCGCACCGAGCCCCGCCGCCGACACGCCCGAAGGCATGGCCTCGCAGCGCACCCGCGTGCAGGCCCTCAATGCCACAGGTCAACGTGGCGAGGCACGCACGGCATTGGCCGCCCTGCATCGCCAGACAGTCAATGCCTCGGTGACCGAACAGCTGCGCGACGTCGAACTCGCCACCGACATCGGTGAGCGCGAGCAGGCCCAACGCTGGCTCGATCCGTTGCTCAGTGCCCGCCCCACCGACCCAGAAGTGCGGCTCGAAGCCGCCCGCCTGGCCCGCCTGGACGGCCGCTACAACGACGCGATGGCCCACCTGCGCGCCGCCGGCCCGGCACAGCCCGCCGCCACAGCCGCCAACGCAGGCAAGCCCACCGCTGTGGCGCTGCTTGAGGGCAACAAGGGCGCGCGCCCCGCCGCACTTGCTGGCGCCAACACGGCCAACACCAGCGGCTCGACACCGGCGGTACGTGCCGCGATGGCCGCCCTGGATGCCCGCCGGCAGCCGCGCATCGAAGCCGGCTACATGCAGACGCAGTACACCGGCGACGACGGCATCAGCAGCATGCGCTCGCGCGAGATCCCGATCGTGGTGACCTGGCCAGTGGGCTACCAGGGCCATGTCTTCGGGCAAGTCGACGCGGTGAAACTGGAGGCCGGCACCCTGGCGGGCGACTACAACGCCATCGACACCTTCGGTACCGTGCTCGCCCGCCCTCCGGGCACACCCGCCGCCATTCCCCGCCCGCAGAATGCCCAGGGCGCCAACATCGGTCTGGGTTGGCTGGACGACCGGCAACGCTTCGACATCGGCCTCATCGGCGTGGGCATGCCGGTGCGCAACTGGGTGGGGGGCTGGCAACGTAGCTTCACCCGCCAGCAGACCGACATCGGGGTCGAGATCGCTCGTCGCGTCGAAGCCCGCAGCCTGCTGACCTATGTGGGCGCCACCGACCCGATCACCGGCGCGGTCTGGGGCGGCGTCACGCAGACCTTCGGTGCCCTGCGCCTGTCGCGCCCGCTGGACGACACTTACACCCTCAGCAGCCGACTCAAGATCGGCTTCTACGATGGCCAGCACGTGCAGAAGAACAGCGCGTGGCAGTGGCGCAGCGTGATCGACCGCGACTTCATCCGCAGCGAGCCGCTGAACCTCAACATCGGCGTCGCGGGCATGCTTTGGCAATTCCGGCGCAACAGCAACTTCTACACCTACGGCCACGGCGGTTACTACAGCCCGCAGCGCTACTTCTCGCTCGGGCTGCCCATCGAACTCACTGGCCGGAGGGGCACCTGGTCGTACCTGCTGCGCGCAACGCTTGCCCATTCCTGGACCCACACGGACGACGCGGCCTACTACCCGCTCGACCCATTGCTGCAACAGCAAGCTGGCGATCCGCGCCACAGTGGCGGCAAGGGTGGCGGCTTCGGTGGCTCGATGCGCGCTGCGATCGAGAAGCGCATCACCCCGCAGTGGAGCCTGGGCGCCTGGCTCGACCTGGACCGCTCGGACGATTACTCCCCTACTCGCGGCATGATCTACCTGCGCCATTTCTTCAAGCCCCAAGGCAGCCCGGTGCCAGTGCCGCCGCAGCCGGTGGTGCCGTACTCGCAGTTCTGACCGGCCACGCGCCTTGAGGCGCGCACTCACCCACCGTCGACCGAACCCGTCCATGCAAAGGGGCCCTTCTTGAAGGGCCCCTTTTCAACATCCGATCACACCCGTTCGCGCCCGCTCTCAACTGATCACATTGCGGGCTACGCCGTCAACGATCAGACGCGTAGCGACTCCACTGCTGGTCGCGTGAGCGCACGTACACATGTCCGCTTTCGCGCAGGACGATGGTCTGGTCGTTCTCGGCCACCCAGCGCATCGGCGGGATCACCGGCGCCAATTGAGCCAGCGTCGCCCAAGGCGACTCCGGGCTGCGCAGCAAGGTGCTCACCACACCCACCAGCGCGGTGTAGCTGGTGACCTGATCGACATACACCGGTTGCTGGCCCGCCGGCTTGGGACCGAACCCCAGCAAGGCCACACCCGCCGGCACATGCGTGATGCGCGGCGTGGGGTACTCGCGCAAGCCGGGGATTTGCATGGCATCGCCGTGGATCGCCGCGCCGTGCTCGGGTACCAGCACCACCACGGTGGGCCGGCCGCCTTGTTCGACCAGTTCGAAAAAGCGCTCGAAATCAGCAAACAGCTTTTCTGCCCGCGGTCGCCACGTCTGCGTGCTCGATGCCGAGCCGTAGCCCGCCACCCGATTGCCGTCATGCAGGCTAATGGTGTTGTACATCAGCGCCCGCGGCGCCTTGGCACCACCCTTCGGTGCATTGCGCCACCAACGTTCCAGCAACTCGTAGTCGCTGTAGATGGGCGTGCCGTCAAAGCTGTGCATCGCTACCGGCGCCCCCCGGTTGCTCACCGGCTTCAGGCCGAGCCCGCCCTGCTGGCGCAGCTGTTCGGCAAAGTTGTCGAAGTGCCCATCGTGGTTCAGCAGCAGCGCAGGCTCGAAGCCGGTCTGTTCCAGCCGGCTGAACAGGTTGCAAGCTGGTGGCGCAGCCTCGTACAGCGTGTGCTGGGGCCCTTGGCCGCAACTGCCATGCAGCAGCCGCAACACAGCCGGGCCGCTGTAGCTGGCCGCCGAATTGAACTGCCGGAACATCAGATCGAAACGCCGCAGGAACGGTGCGCCGCTCATGCCCGCATTCGTGATGTCATCCCAGGCCAGCGAACAAATGCTCAGGAAGACCAAGTCGAACTTGGGACTGACCTCTTTCGCCGTCGGCAAGGCCACCGCCTTGTCGCGTTCTTCGCGATAGAAGGTATCGAGCAAGGCGTTGAGCTCGGCATCGCCCAGCACGGTCTTGCTGGGCGGCTCAGGCACAGGGCCTTCGCCCGGCGTGCCGGCAACAGCAGCAGCAGCCGAACCCGGCGTCTCCGACGTCATCGCCCGGCGAGCCACCTCCTGCATCGACAACTGCGCATCACCGCCAGCCCTCGGCGCCGGCAGCAGGGGCACCGTCAACAAAGCCACCACCGCCACAGCGCCCAGGCGCAGGCGCCGCGACAACACGGCATGCAGCCCGGCACCGAGCAGCAACGCGCCCACCACCTGCCACGACACCACCCGTTCGAGCAACTCGATCACGTAGCCGGCGCTGAAGGCCGTCAGCGCATGCCATTCTTCGACGATGCGCACCGGAGAAGGCCAATGGCTGTCGTGCCACAGCAGTGCAATGGCCAGCGGTATGGCCGCCAAATCGCGCCAGCGTTTGAATGCAGCGGGAGGAGACCACAACAACGCCAACGCAAACAGCGCGTTGAGCCACCAGTTCAGATCAATCAAGCCGGCGGCATACAGGCCCAGCTTGGCGAGGAAGTAAAAACTCCAAAAACCCATGAAACAACTTAGAAAATTGGGGTGGACAAAGACTTGCACGAAGGCGCCGGGCCCGCCTGCCACCCGGCGCTGAACACACCCCCCCCTCAGGAGGCGGGGTCTCGCATTCGCGCCAGGAAGGCGCGCCGAGCCCACAGACGCGTGAACCAGGCCTGGGTGTGTGAAGACACCGCGTGCGAATAGGTCTGGATCAGGATGGTGTAGCTCTGCAGCGCCAGGAGCACGATCTCCTGCAGGCCCTGCACAGCATGGTCGGTGTCGTAGCGTTGGGGCCAGTGCGCCCAAGCATCCGGCCGCGCCAACGTGCATTGCACCAGCGACTTGCGCTGCGACAGGCTGAGGTCGGTGAACGCGAGTCCTGCCTGTTCACCGCGCACGCTCTGCACCACGGCCGGGAAGGCATGTTCTTCCTCGCCCGTACTCAACACCACTTCAAGGTGATCACCAGCAGCCAAAGGCGGCGCCTGATGCAGCAACACGCCCAGCCCGCGCAGTGAATAGTCTTCGGTGTGAGTCACATGGGTGCTGCCGTCCGGGTAGACCAGGCACACCGGCAGGCGCGCCGCCACCCGGTGGGCCAGGCGGATCTGCTTGCGCTCGCGGGCCACACCGATGGCCGCGCCCAGCATGGCCAGGTTGTAGACTGTCCACACCAGATTGAGCAGCACGGTACCGGCTTCATAGGTGTTCCAAAAGAACAACCGGCCCAGGCCCATCAAGAAGCCCACCACGTTGATCAGCACCAGCGCCAGGTAAGGCCGGGAGATGCGCCAGTCGAAGTGCTCTTCCTCGATCAACCCGCCTTTGGCGGTGACGTTGAACTGGCCCAGCTTCGGGTTCAGGAAGGCCAGCGTGGTGGGCAGCGCCACATACCAGGCCAGCACGGTCTCGTAGACCTCGGCCCAGAAGGTGTGGCGGTGCGGGCCGTTGACGTGGGCGTTGGTGATGTGCGGCAGCACCACGTGCGGCAGCGCGTAGACCAGGATCATCAGCGCCGCCGCGTTGATGATGTGCAGCTGGAAGAACAGGTAGGCCAGCGGCGCCGTCAGGAACACCAGCCGCGGGATGCCGTAGAAGAAATGCAGCATCGCGTTGCTGTAGCACAGGCGCTGCATGAACGTCAGGCCGCGGCCCAGCAACGGGTTGTCGATGCGGAAGATCTGCGCCATGCCTCGCGCCCAACGGGTGCGCTGCGCAATGTGCTGCGACAGGCTTTCGGTGGCCAGGCCAGCGGCCTGCGTGACGTTCACATAGGCCGTGGTGTAGCCCTTGCGGTGCAGCTTGAGGGCGGTGTGGGCGTCTTCAGTGACGGTATCGGTGGCCACGCCGCCGATCTCTTCCAGCGGCGCACGGCGCACCACGGCGCAGGAGCCGCAGAAGAAGGCCGCGTTCCAGAAATCGTTGCCGTCCTGCACGATGCCGTAGAACAGCTTGCCCTCGTTGGGCACACGGCGGAAGGTGTCGAGGTTGCGCTCGAACGGGTCGGGCGAGAAAAAGTGCTGCGGCGTCTGCACCATCGCGCAGCGCGCGTCGCGCAGCAGCCAACCCATGGTGTTGGTCAGGAAGGTGCGCGTGGGCATGTGGTCGCAGTCGAAGAACGCGACAAATTCGCCGGTAGACTTCGCCAGCGCATGGTTCAGGTTGCCGGCCTTGGCGCCCGTGTTGTCGGGCCGCCGCACGTAATGCACCCCCGCGCTCTGCGCAAAGGCGTGGAACTCGTCGCGCCGGCCGTCGTCGAGCAGGTAGATGTTCAGCTTCTCGGCCGGCCAGTCCATGCTCAGCGCAGCCAACACAGTGGGCTCCACCACCGACAGCGGCTCGTGGAATGTGGGGATGAACACATCCACCGTGGGCCAGGTGCTGCGGTCTTCGGGCATCGGCAAGGTCTGGCGGTTGAGCGGCCACACCGACTGCACAAAGCCCAGCACCATGATCAGCCAGGCGTAGATCTCGGCCCCGAGCAAGGTCCAGCCCAGCACGGTTTCCCAACCCGGCTCCAGGTTGAGCGACTGCGTCACGCGCCACCAGCCGTAGCGTGTCGACGCGGCCATCGACAGCGCGATCAGCAACAGCGTGGGGATCTGGCCCGGAATTCGCCGGATCACCAGTGCTGCGAACCACAGCAACAGGAACAGCACCAGTTGAGGGCCCCAGTCGAGCGGCGTGGTGATGGTGAGCCAGAGCATGAAACCGGCGATGGCCAGCAGAACCCACCGCACCAGCGGTGCCTGGAGCCAGCCCTGACCAGCCCACCGCTCCAGGCGGCTGCCGATGCGCGGTAGATCGAGGCCGAGCCAGCCGACGGCCGACTGGATGAAGCCGGCGTCCCCATCATGGGCACGTGCCAGACGGCGGCGCTCCACCACCACGCGTGGCGGCGGTGGCGTGTCTTCGGCAACTGGCCGCAGAAAAATGCGCTGCAACCAGGGCCGCTGGTCGTCTTGCGGCACGCTCTTGTTCACAGACCGCAGCAGACGGCCCCAGGCTTCACGCCACATGTGATTCGTTCCTCAAAGAGAGTTCTGCCATCGCTGCAACCAGGCCAGCACGCCGTGAAGGTCGTGCATCGCCTGGGACTGCGGCGCGTGGTCGGGTAACGCCAGGTTCAACGCCATGGCTTGAGGTACTACTTCATCGCGATGCACCGGGTAGGGCACCAAGCGTTCACCCAACGCTTCCCGGAGTTGTCGCAGAGCTGCATTTTGACTCGGTCTGGTGATGTCCAGCTCATTGATGACAGCGGCCACCGGTCGGTCGCCCGCCAAAGCCAACGCCTGATCCAACAACAAGGTGCTCACCATGTCGGCGCGCATCACCAGCAGCACGGCATCTGCGGCCTGAACCGCCTGCCGTTGATAGGGCGACGGGCCAGCTGGCGTATCGATAAACACCTGCCCTTGCGCCGGGCCGTCCAGGGTGTCCAGCCGCTTGGCCAGCCACTGCGGCTCATCGGCCATGTGCCAGGCGAAGCCGGCCTCTTCGCTGGGCGTGAGTCGCCCGAAGGGCAGCAGCAAGGTGCCGTCGTCTGCGCGCAGGCCGGCCGACTGCCAAGGCACGTCATCGAGCGCCGCCCTGGCGATGCCCTCTCTGCCGCCATATCGCGCGCCCAGGTACCAGGCCAGCAGGTTGCGTGGATCCCACTCCAGCAGCAGGCTCCATTGGCCCTGGCGCGCCGTGGCCGTGGCCAGCAGGGCGCTGAGGGTGCTGCGTCCCACGCCGCCACAAATCGATATCAGGGCCAAGCGATGCATGGTGCGCAAGCCCTCAGTCATCAAGCCGCGGATCGAACACCAACGGCAGCGGTTCGACACAGGCCAAGCCGCGGGTACGCCCCAAGCGTCGGGCGCGCCATCGCAAGGCGCCAAGTTGGCGCATCAACAGCCGCACCAGCCAGAGCAGCAGCGCCCCGACACCGATGCCGATGAACAACGACTCCAACACCAACCCCACCATGATGCGCTCCCTTCAACGTGACGGCTCACGCACGGCCAGCACATAGGGCGTCAATACCCGCGTCCCCACCGGCAGCTGAAGCCCATCCCGCAATCCGGCCGCGGTACCGGTGGCGGGCTGCTGAATCGCTGGCGCCCCCAGCGTCTCACTGACTGGCGCCATCTGGCCGGCATGTAGCCGTCGCAGGGCGCTGTGACGATCTTTCAGCGCACCGGTCCAATCGGTGGGCGGGCTGACGTGGGCCTGGGCGGCGGCGTTCTCCAACGCCATGTTGATGTCGATGGTGGCGGTCACCAGCGTCATGTCGACGGCAATATCGGCCACCGGCACACGTAGCAGGCGCGCCAGCGTGCCCTGCGCATCGGCCTGCTGGCAACCGAACAGGAACAGGTGCAGTTCATCGGCCCCCGCTGTCACCAGGTCGCCATCGCGCTCAAACTGGAACGCACTTAGCGCGTCGAGGTGTGCCACCGAGGTGCGCAAGCGCAGGCTGAGCAGCGAGTGCCCGAGCTTGGCGTCCAACCCCCGGGCGAGCATGCGGCGGGCCGTGGCGCAGAAGGCCTGCACCGGCAGGTAACCCCGCACCGGCTCGGCGGCAATGGCGTCAATCAAGACCTGAGGGTCTGGCACCGGCGGGCGACCGAACAGCCGGTCACGCAGCTCGACCACCGCCTGTTCCAGGCGCGACAGGCTCACGTCGCGATACACCACCTGGTTCGCGCCAAGGCGCAGCAGCACCGCTTCCTGGCCATGCCGCAGGCGCTCGCCCAGCTCGCGAACGATGATTTTCAAGGCGCGGGGATGAGCGGCGCGCAGGCGATGCACGCGGCGAGCCAGCGCCGGAAATTCTTCGACCTGCTCGTACGGCAGGATCGCTGTGGCGGCCACCGCAAACCGGCAGCGGGCTTCGATCTCGTCAGCATGGTCCACCGTTTCCCAGCCAAGCGGTGGGCCGAAGCGGCTGGTGGCCACCGACAACACCGCGATCACGCGGTGAACATCATCGGCCCCCAGCAGCACCTGGGCATCCATCGCCAGCGCGCTGCCATCTGCTTGCCAGCCCACCTTGTTGCGCCCGCCCAGCCGGCGACCCACCAAGCCGTACACGCGCTGCCGCACGGGCCCTCCAGTCAGCGCAGGCCAATGCTGAATATCGATGACCGGATGAGCGCCGTCCTCTGCATACAACGTGGCCAGGCTCCACGGCGCTGCCGGCAGATCGTCCCAGGCCAGTGCTTCGAAGTGAGGCCCCAGGTTTTCGCCACGAAAGCGCGCCGGCACGATGCCCAACACTGGCCCTTGATGCACACGCCGGCAGGCCGACAGCAGCGCCGCGGCCAGCTGTGTCAAGGTGCGGGCATCTCGGGCGTCAGCCAGCCATGGCGCGCAGGCATCGATCACCAGCGCTTCGCGCCGGCGCAGGCCGCACACGCCCAGGTCTTTGAGCACCCGCTCCGCCCCGCGCACCTCAATTTGACGGGCAGCATCCGAGCGCCATTGCAGCGGAATCAGGCGCCCGGCCCGCACCGCAGCGCGCAGCGCGGTGCCGATGGCCCAAGGCGAATCGCGGTGCGCGCCGAGCCACATCACGGTGGTCCGCGGAAAGCCCGAGGAGAGCGTGCGCCGCAGCGTCGCGGCCAGCACCAGGTCGAGGAAACCGCCATCTTCGTCAATGTCGGATTCGGTCGCCGAGCCAGTGCTGGAGGCCTGGAAACGCTGGCCGGCCTCGATCATCAGCACACCGCATTCTTCGGGGAGCACGTCGCCCACCCCCGGTGGCAAACCGCCCACCGGCAGCACGATGCGTGCTCCCTTCCCCGTCTTGCGCGCTTGCCTCAACCGGGCATCACGCTCGGCATCTCGCGGCACTTCGTCGGACAGGCCCATGGCATCACCTCTGAATGCTGCTGGCACGCAAACATTCTCACACCCTTTGGGTCATGCGGGGCATGCGCATGCACCCGTTGTGGCCGCAGCGCCGCTCAGCGCGGGCTTTCGAAGAACACGTACGACGTCGCGTAATCGCTGACTTCGAAGTACACGCGCTTCTCGTCGTCGTCAGCCACCGCGTTCAGGTTCTCATCCAGCACGCCGTAGCCGTAGCGATACGGGCGAGGCTTGGCGTCGTCGGTACCGTAGGCAGTGCTAATTTTGTCGATCTTGATGAAGCGTCGCACCAGCTTCTCGCCCGCGTAGATCTCGAGAATGCCATTGGTGCCCGTCCAATTCTGGATGCTGCGGCGGATCTCGTTCTGTGACTCCTGCGTGCAGCCGGCCATCAGCAACAGCGCGGCCGCCGCTGCGGCCCCCAGCATCTTCGGCATGGTGGTCTTCATCATCATTGCTCGCTTCGGTTATTCAATCGTTGGACTGCAAAGGATCGCCCTTGTCCACGTCTGCGCCTTTACCTTCACGCTGGCGCAAGGCTTCATACAGGCAGACTGCGGCGGCCACCGACACATTGAGGCTCTCCACCGCGCCCTTCATCGGGATGCGCACCAGCTGGTCGCAGGTCTTGCGGGTGAGCTGGCGCATGCCGGCACCTTCGGCGCCAAGCACCAGGGCAACGGGCTGGGTCAGGTCCAGGTCATATAGGGTCTGTTCGGCGTCGTCGCTGGTGCCCACCACCCAGATCTGGCGCTCCTTCAGCTCACCGAGCGTGCGGGCCAGGTTGGTCACCATGAAGTAAGGCACTGTCTCGGCCGCGCCGCTGGCCACCTTGGCCACGGTGGCATTCACGCCCACGGCATGGTCCTTGGGGGCGATGACGGCATGGGCGCCGGCGCCATCGGCCACGCGCAGGGCGGCGCCCAAATTGTGCGGGTCGGTGACGCCATCGAGCACCAGCAGCAGTGGCGCGCCCGTCACGGTGTCGAGCAGGTCATCCAGCGAATGCTGGCGCGCCAACACCTCGACACGGGCCACCACGCCTTGGTGGCGCGGGCTGCCGGCGAGCTTGCTCAGCCGGTCGTCGTCGCTCTCGATGAGGCGGATCTCGGCCGCCTTGACCCGCTCGATGAACTGGCGCATGCGCGCATCACGCCGGGTGACGTCCACGTGCACTTCACGCACGGAAGCCGGCGCGGTCTTGAGGCGCACGGTGACGGCATGGAAGCCGAAAAGCAGAGAGGCTGACATGGCAGCATGGTAGCTGCTGCGCCCGCCGCTTCAGGCGTCGCGCAGGCGCCCCGCTTCCATGCGCACCTGGCGATCGCAGCGCGCCGCAATGGCCGGGTCATGGGTGACCAGCACGAGCGTGGTGCCGGCTTCGCGGTTCATCTCAAACATCAGCGCCATGATGGCGGCACCGGTGGCGTGGTCGAGGCTGCCGGTGGGCTCGTCGGCCAGCAGCAGTGCGGGCTGCACCACGAAGGCCCGCGCCAGCGCCACGCGTTGCTGCTCGCCGCCCGACATCACCTTGGGGTAGTGCCGCAGCCGCTCGCCCAGCCCCACGCGCTGCAGCATCTCGGTGGCCAGGCGCCGGGCGTCGCGCTCGCCGCGCAGCTCCAGCGCCAGCATCACGTTTTCCAGCGCCGTGAGGTGCGCCATGAGCTGGAAGTTCTGGAACACGAAGCCAATCTGCGCCGCACGCACCGCGGCGCGCGCATCTTCATCCAGCGAGAAGAGATCGACACCCGCGATGCGCACGCTGCCATTGCTGGGCTCATCCAGCCCGGCCATGATGCCCAGCAGCGTGCTCTTGCCCGAGCCCGACGCTCCGACGATGGCCACCGATTCCCTGGGCGCCAGCTGCAAATCGATCTCATGGAGAATGGTCAGCGTGCCGGTGGCATCGTGCACCGTCTTGCTCACCTGCCTCACGTCGATGATGGGATCCTGCTTGGAAAGAGTCATGTTGAAGCGTTGCAGCCTGGCCGGGTCGAGGCGGCACTGTATCGTGGTGGGCCTGGGACTGCTGGCCGCGGCCGCAGTGCCCGTGCGAGCGGCCCCGCCAGCCCCGCCCAAGCTGCTGGTAGTGGGCGACAGCCTCTCGGCCGAATACGGCCTGCGGCGCGGCAGTGGCTGGGTGGCGCTGCTGAGCGACCGGCTGGGTCAGCAGCTGCCCAAAGCCAGCGTGATCAACGCCAGCATCAGCGGCGACACCACCTCCGGCGGGCGCACGCGCCTGCCGGCGCTGCTGCAGCAACACCGCCCCAGCCATGTGGTGATCGAACTCGGCGCCAATGACGCCCTGCGCGGCCTGCCGCTGAAGATGACCGAAGACAACCTGCGCGCCATGACACAGGCCTGCCAAGCCGCCGGTGCCCGGGTGCTGTTGATCGGCATGCAAGTGCCGCCCAACTACGGCGGGCCCTACACCCGCGATTTCCAGGCGATCTTCGGCAAGGTGGCGCAAGCCGAGAGAACGGCGTTGGTGCCGTTCCTGCTGGCCGGCATTGCAGACGACGGCGACCCGGCGCGCTGGTTCCAGGCCGATCGGCTGCATCCGAATGAATCGGCACACCCGCGCATCCTGGGCAACATCTGGCCGGTGCTGTGGCCCTGGCTCAAGCGTTGAGCCAGGCAGCGGCAGCGGCGCTTAGCCCTGCTTGTCGTCGCCCTCGCCGGGCTTGAGGTGCGGGAAGAAGCTGGCCGCCTGCTTCTGCATCTGTTCCTGCACCTGGCTCATCAACTGCTTCGACTGGTCGAGGTAGTTGCCCATCAGGCCTTGCATCATGGGGGCCTGCGGGCTCATGAACTGAGCCCACGCCTCCGGCGTGAAGGCCTTCGGGTCCATCATGGCCGCGGGATCAGCGAACTGCTTCTGCATGTCGACAAAGGCCTGCAGGTTTTTTTCCAGGTACGAGCCCATCATGCCCTGCAGCGTGTGGCCATAGAAGCGGATGATCTGCGCCAACATCTGCGCGCTGAACATCGGCATGCCACCGGCTTCTTCTTCCAGGATGATCTGCAGCAGGATGCTGCGGGTCAGGTCATCTCCGCTCTTGGCATCGCGCACCTCGAACGACTCCCCCTCCAGCACCATCTGCTTCACATCGGCCAGCGTGATGTAGCTGCTGGTCTGCGTGTCATACAGCCGACGGTTCGGATACTTCTTGAGCACACGCGCCTTGCCCGCGCCAGACGATGGCGAGGCGGGATCAGTGGCGGGACGGCGTGAGGCACTCATTCAACAAACTCCGGAGGGGAAAAGGTCACCAGGACCGAAACCCATTCTAGGCAGCCGCCGCAGCGCCCGGCCCGCGGGATTGCCCGGCGCCGACTTGAGGTGCAGCAACTTCGTGGGTAGCCATCCCCCGGCGAAAAGCCTCTGCGCAAACAAAAATCCCCGATCAGCGAACCGAGCGGGGATTTTTGAAGCACTTGAAGTACTGTGTTTGGTAGGCGCAATTGGACTCGAACCAACGACCCCCACCATGTCAAGGTGGTGCTCTAACCAGCTGAGCTATGCGCCTGTGAAGCCTTGCACTATAGCATCGATTTGGAGACTCTGGCAAGCATCGTGCGCTTTTGTCGCCCGCTAGGGCTCATCGTCGCCGTGCCGAAACCACGCCTGAGACCTGCATCAGCTGACCCATCATGGCTTGCAGACGCCGCGCATCAGCCACTTCCACCGTGAAAGTCATTTGCGCTGCGCCCTTGTTGCTTTGGGTCTGCACACCGATGACGTTCATGCTGTCCTTGGCGAAGACCTCGGAGATGTCGCGCAGCAGGCCCTGGCGGTCGTGCGCCAGCACGGCGATGGTGACGGGGTACAGGGCCGCTTTGCCCTGCGCCGTGGGCCGCTGTTCGCCCCAGGTGACGGGAATGAGCCGCTCGGGGTTGCGGGCGGCGAGTTGGCGAAGGTTGCTGCAATCGTGGCGGTGGATGGCCACGCCCTTGCCGCGGGTCACATAGCCGCCGATCTCATCCGGCGGTGCCGGATGGCAGCAGCGCGCCAACTGCGTGAGCAGCGATTCAACCCCCACCACCAACACGCCACCGCCGGGCGCCACTGCGGGCCCGGCGCCACGTGCCCGCTTGAGCAGCGCTGGGGTGTCATCCACCACAGCCCCGCCCGGGCGCAGGAGCACCTCGATGTTTCGCAGCGAGTACTCGTCTTTGCCGACCACCTCGAACAAGGCCGATGCGCTGCGAAAGCCCAGCTGAGCCGCCAGGTCGTCCAACTTCATGGCCGTGCGGCCTTCGCGCTGCAGCAGGCGCTCCACCGCCTCCCGCCCGCGTGCAATGGTTTCCTGCAGCGCCTTGGCGTTGAACCAGGCGCGCACCTTGGCGCGCGAGCGCTGGCTTTGCAGGTAGCCGAGCTGCGGGTTGAGCCAGTCGAGCGACGGCCCGCCTTCCTTGGTGGTGACGACCGACACCACCTGCCCGGTACGTAGCGGCGTGTTCAGCGGCACCATGGCCCCGTCAACCTTGGCGCCGCGGCAACGGTGGCCCAGTTCGGTGTGCACGGCATAGGCAAAGTCGACCGGCGTGGCGCCCGCCGGCAGCTCGATCAGGCTCGACTGCGGCGTGAACACATAGATGCGCCCCTCGAACAAGCCCTGCCCAGCCTCGGCCGAATCGTCGCTGCCGGCGATGTCGCGCTCCCAGGCCAGCAGTTGGTTGAGCACGGCGCGGCGCGCCTCGGCAATGCGCTCTTCATAGTCGCCCGCCGCTGCCACGCCCGCATAGCCCTTGCTGCCGGCCTCCTTGTAGGCCCAGTGCGCGGCGATACCGCTCTCGGCATGGTCATGCATCGCCCGGGTGCGGATCTGGATCTCCAGCGGGCGCTGCTCATCGTCGAGCACCACCGTGTGCAGCGACTGGTAGCCGTTGGGCTTGGGCCGGGCGATGTAGTCGTCAAACTCTTCGGGCACGGCCTGCCACAGCTCGTGCACCTGCGACAGCGCGGCGTAGCAGGCCGGCACATCGGCCACGATGACCCGCAACGCCCGCACATCGAAGATGCGGCTGATGTCGAGTCCCTTGCCTTGCATCTTCTTCCAGATGCTGTACAGGTGCTTGGGCCGGCCCTGCACGGTGGCCGACAACCCCACCCGCTGCAGCGCCTGCGACAGCGCCTGGCGCGAGCGCTCGATGCCCTGCTCACGTGCCAGCCGGGTTTCGTCCAGCAGCTGCGCCACCTGCTTGTAGGCCTGCGGCGCCAGGAAGCGAAAGGCCAGGTCTTCCAGCTCCCACTTGATCTGCCAGATGCCCAGGCGGTTGGCCAGCGGGGCAAACACCTGCTGCGTTTCACGGGCCAGGGCGCGCGGGCATGGCGTCTTGCTCTGGGCATACCAGCGCAACGTCTGCAGCCGGGAAGCCAGGCGCAGCAGCACCACCCGCAGGTCGCGTGAAAACGCCAGCAGCATCTTGCGCACGCGCTCCAGCTGCTGCGCCAGCACCTCGCGGTTGGTCTCATCGCTCAGCGCATCGCGGGCGTTGCGCTGGGCCTGCACCAGCTTGCGGGTGTGGGTCACCAGGCTGGCACAGGCCGGGCCAAAGCTTTGCTCGATGGTGCCTTCCGGGTCGAGCAGGTAATCGCCCGCGTAGACCAGGTACGACGCGGCCTGCATCGACGGCGCGGCGCCGATCTGCGCCATCAGCGTGGCCACGCCCTCGGCATGTTCGAAGGCGTCTTCGCCGGTGTCGAAGCGGCGCCCAACCAGCAGCGGCTCGGCAAACGTCCGCGCCTGGGCCAGGCGGGCCGCTTCCTCCTGCGGGCTGGTGTCCACGGGGCTCAGGGCCATCGCCCCCGCATCGCCCGCCAGCTTGACGATCGGCACCACGGCCGCGTCCTCCCCCGTCACATCGGGGTTCGAGGTTCTCATGCCGATCGACTCACGCGTCCAGGAAGTCCATCACTGTGCGCACCTGATCAGGCTGCACCAGGGTGGGCGCATGGCCCACGCCGGCAAACTCGACCAGCCGGGCCTTGGGACCGACCTCGGTCATGGTCTGCGCGGTCTGGGCCGACAGCAGGTCGGACTCGGTGCCACGCAACAGCAAGGTGTCGCACTGGATCGCGCCATAGGCCCGCCACAAGAACGCCTCGCCCACCGCGGCCATCTCGGGCGTGGCGGCCTTCACCGGCACAGCAATGGCCGGGTCGTAGTGCAGGATGAAACCACCCTGCGGCGCGGGCTTGAGCTGCGGCGCCGTCAGTGCCAGCCATTGCTCGCGGGTGTGCGGGCCGAAGCTGCTGGAGATCTGCCACAGCGCATCGGCCGCTTCTTCGACGGTGTTGAAGTGCACCGGCCGGCCCAGGTAGCTGCCAATGCGTGTCAGCGAGGCCGGCTCGATGCGCGGCCCCACGTCATTGAGCACCAGCTTGCGCACCGGCGCGCCGCGCAGCGCGCACAAGCCCATGCCGATCAAGCCGCCCATCGACGTGCCTATCCAGTCCAGCGTGCGCGGTTGCAGGCGCGCGATCAACGTCACCATGTCGGCCACATACGCAGGCACCTGGTAGCCCATCGGGTCTTGAAGCCAATCTGACTGGCCACGGCCCACCACATCGGGGCACACCACGCGGTACTGCCCGCACAGGGCACGGGCCAGCGTGTCGAAATCGCGGCCCTGGCGCGACAGGCCATGCACACAGATCACCACATGGTCGTTGGCTGGGTCGCCCCACTCCCAATACGCCATGCGGTGCAGGCCCTTGGAGTCCAGGCACATCACATGCTTGAGTTGAGGTTGGTCCAGCGGCGTGTTCAGCGCGCCACTCAGGGCAACAGGTGGTGTGGTCGCATCCATAATCAATCGTAGGCAATCTTGAGAGGCATGAACATGTTGAAGGGCAAGACAGCACTGATCACCGGCTCCACCAGCGGCATTGGCCTGGGCGTGGCGCTGACGCTGGCGCGGCAGGGCGCAAGGATCATTCTCAACGGCTTTGGTGATGTCGACGGCCCGAAGGCCGAAGTGGCTGCCACCGGCGTGCAAGTGGGGTACCACGGCGCCGACATGAGCAAGCCCACCGAGATTGCCGACATGATGGCCTATGCCGAGCGCGATTTCGGCGGCGTCGACATCCTGGTCAACAACGCCGGCATCCAGTTCGTCTCGCCGGTGGAAGACTTCCCACCCGACCGCTGGGACGCCATCATCGCCATCAACCTGAGCTCCGCCTTTCACACCACGCGCCTGGCCATCCCGGGCATGCGGGCCAAGAACTGGGGCCGCATCCTCAACATCGCCTCGGTGCACGGCCTGGTGGCCTCGGCCGAGAAGGCCGCTTACGTGGCCGCCAAGCATGGCGTGATCGGCCTCACCAAGGTGGTGGCGCTGGAAACCGCCACCACTGGCATCACCTGCAATGCCATCTGCCCGGGCTGGGTGCTCACCCCGCTGGTGCAGAAGCAGATCGACGCCCGCGCGGCTGAATCAGGCCAGGGCCCGGAGGCCGAGACCCGCAAGCTGCTGGGTGAAAAACAGCCGTCGATGCAGTTCACCACGCCCGAGCAACTGGGCGAGCTGGCAGTGTTCCTGTGCTCGCCCGGGGCCGACAACGTGCGCGGCGTGGCCTGGCAGATGGATGGCGCCTGGACGGCCCAGTAAGCGCGTTGTCGCCGCCGGTCAGGGCAGCAACTGCACGCTGCCCTGCACCGACGCGCTCAGCTCGCCCTGCCCCGGCTCGGTGGGCACCGGCGCTGCGGCATCGGCCATCTCCACCTTGGCCCGCATGGCATACACCATCGGCGGCTGCCCCATCTGCTCACCAGTGTTCACGCTGATCTCGCGCAGCCCATACGTCTTGAAGCCGAACTGCGCGGCCACCTCCTGCGCCCGGCCACGGAACTTCTGGATTGCTGCTGCCGCCAGCGCGGCCTCACGCTGCTCGCGCAGCTCGCGCGACAGGCTGTAGCCCGACTGGCTCACCACCAGCCCGTTCAGACGCCCGGCCAGCGCGGCCACCTTGCCGATGTCTCGCCCGGCCAGCACCAGCTCGGCACTGCCTTGCCACCCTGAGATGCGCCCGTCGCGCCCATAGCGCGGGTTCACCTGGAAGCGTCCGGTACGCACCTCCACCGCACCCGGCGAGGCTTCCCGGCGTGCTTCGGCCAGCGCCGGCTCCAGCACTTGCTTGAGCTGACGCTGCACCCCGCCCGCGTCTGCACCGTCGCGCGTGACGCTGAGTACCATCGTCAACCAGTCCTGCGTGACCTGCTCCACCGCCGTGGCACTGAGATTCACCACATTGGTAACCGCCTGCGGCACCCCCACCGGCTGCGCCTGCGCAGCCCCCATCAACCCGCACAACAGGGCCAAAGACAACGATCTGCGCATCTTGAAATTCCTTTCGGATCAATAGGGTTACAGGTGGAATTGCATACAACGGATGAAGTACTTTGCGCGATGACAAACCCGCTGCATCCGGGCACATACCCAGGTTGCAAAGCCGGACCGACGTGGCAAATTCGCGGTGGGCGCAAGAAATGTAACAACGGGTCTTTTGGGCGAAAAAACCGGGATCCCCTGAGCACAATCGCGCCTGTTACAAATTCGGAGCGTCCCACCCATGTCTACAGCCAACGCCCAGCGCACCGACCGCATTGTGGTGGTCGACGACGATGCCCGCATCCGCGACCTGCTGCGCCGCTACCTCACCCAGGAGGGCTTTGAAGTCCTGCTGGCCGAAGACGCCAAAGCGCTGAACCGCATCCTCACCCGCGAGACGATCGACCTGATCGTGCTCGACCTGATGCTGCCCGGCGAAGACGGCCTCTCCATCTGCCGCCGCTTGCGCGCCGCCAACGACATCACCCCCATCATCATGCTCACCGCCAAGGTGGAAGATGTCGACCGCATCGTGGGCCTGGAAGTCGGCGCCGACGACTACATGCCCAAGCCCTTCAACCCGCGCGAGCTGCTGGCCCGCATCCACGCCGTGCTGCGCCGCCGCCCGATGATGGAAGCGCCCGGTGCCCCGTCGCGCGAAGCGCAGAGCGTCACCTTCGGCCCGTTCGAATTTGACCTGGCGCTGCGTCGCCTCACCAAGGAAGGCGAGAGCATCGCGCTCACCACTGGCGAGTTCTCCATGCTCAAGGCCTTGGTGCGCCACCCGCGCCAACCACTGAGCCGCGACAAGCTGGCCCAGTTGGCCCGTGGCCGCGAGTTCGAGCCGTTTGACCGCAGCCTGGATGTGCAGGTGTCGCGCCTGCGCAAGATGATCGAGCCCGATCCCTCGCAGCCGCGCTACATCCAGACGGTGTGGGGCGTGGGCTACGTGTTCGTGCCGGATGGCGCTGCCTGATCGCTGCTCGCGTTTGAACCTCTGCCGTCAAGGCATCATCGGGGCTGAAGCCCATGGTCAGCCCCACACCCCCCCACTCCTCCCTGCCGCCGATCACCGAGCCGCCGATCCCGGCGCGCTCGCGGCGTACCAACAGCTCAACCGGCTTTGCGCCCACACGCCCCGGCCTGCCCGGGGCCGATCTGCCGCATGGCAACGGGCACCGCAAGGCACCACCCAACACCCGCCCCGGCCAGCCCGGTCGCCCGGCACTCACCAGCACCATGCCCGGCCGCGTGCCACTGCGCCCGGTGGCGCCCACTTGGGCGCAGCTGTTTGCGGCGATGGCACGGCGCCACCTGCCGCTCAGCCTGTTCTGGCGCACCTTCCTGCTGCTGAGCCTGATGCTGGGCGCGGGCATCTTTGCCTGGGTCTCCACCCTGCGCTACCTGGAACTGGAACCGCGCGGCGTGCAGGCCGCCCAGCAGATCGCCTCGCTGGTGAACCTGTCGCGTGCCGCCCTGCGCTACACCGACCAGGTCAACCGCGTCTCGCTGGTCAAGAGCATTGCCGACCAGGAAGGCGTGCGCATCCAGCCACGCGAACCGGCCGATCGCTGGGAGCCCTACGAAGTCGACCGCTTCACCAAGACCATCGGCGCCGAACTGCGCATGCGCCTGGGCCCGCAGACGGTGGTGGCCTCCAGCGTGAACGGCACGCAGGGCCTGTGGGTGGGCTTCCTGATCGAGACCGACAACTACTGGCTGCAGGCCGATCCGAATCGGGTGCAAACCACCGTCACCGGCAAGACCTACTTCATCGTCATCGGCCTCACCTTCCTGCTCACGCTGGGCACCTCGGCCGCCATCGCCGGGCTGATCAACCGGCCGTTGCGCCAGCTGTCGTTTGCGGCCAGCCGCATCCGCGAAGGCGAATACGCCTCACGGTTGGACGAAGAAACCGCCACCCGCGAGATCCGCGAGGTGAACCGCGGCTTCAACCGAATGGCGCGTGAGCTGGCCAAGATCGAAGAAGACCGCGCCGTGATGCTGGCCGGCATCTCGCACGACCTGCGCACCCCGCTGGCACGCATGCGCCTCGAAACCGAGATCAGCGTGGCCGACGAAGAAGCCCGCCGCAACATGGCCGCCGACATCGACCAGCTCGACGCCATCATCGACAAGTTCATGGACTACGCCCGCCCCGGCGACGTGCGCCTGGTGCCAGTGCTGCTGTCGCTGTTGATCGACCGGGTGATCGCCTCGGTGCGCGATGCCGAGCACATCCGCATCCTTTCGCGCGTGGCCATCGACGTGCGGGTGTATGCCGACGAGACCGAGCTCTCCCGCGTGTTCGCCAACTTGTTCGAAAACGCCCGCCGCTACGGCCGCTCGGAAGACGGCGTGGCGCATGTGCAAGTCACCTACGCCCGCTCAGGCCAATGGGTGGTGGTGAGCGTGCGCGACGAAGGCCCCGGCGTACCTGCCGACATGATCACCCAGCTCACCACGCCCTTCTATCGCGGCAATGCGGCCCGCACGCACGCCACCGGCGCCGGCCTGGGGCTGGCCATCGTCGACAAGGCCATCTCCCGCATGGGCGGCCAGTTCGAGCTGGCCAATGCGCCGGATGGCGGGTTTGTGGCGCACATCCGGCTGCGCCGGGCGACCTGACGCCGACGCGACGGCAAGATGCAGCCGGTGTAGGCTGGCCCGGCCGAGCCACCCCGGGCAACATCTCGCTGGCAGCCTGGTCACACACGGTGAACACGAAGTCGAGCGCCGGTGCATCGGGGCACGCCAACTCATCCCAGGCCTTACCACCAGGCTCAACGAGCCGATGGCCACCAGCAACAGCAGCCAAGGTAGGTGAAGCCGCGAGCGCTCGCGATGGCGCTACCAATCGGCATACAGCCTCCCATCGGTGGATCGGCCGGCCGCGCCGCTGCGCACATCGGCCATGCTGCCTTCCAGCGCGGCATCGGGCGGTGGGGCCAAGGCCGCCCAGGTGTCGCGGCGGCCGGTCAGCGGGTCTTCGGGCAGTTCGCGCAGGTAGCGGGCTTGCACCAGATGTTCCAGGCTGTCGGGGTAGCGGCCCTGGTCGGTGGTGAATTGGTCGATGGCGTCGCGCATCACGTTGAGGCTGGTGCGTAGCGTGTTCTCGCGGGCCTTGTCGAGGCTGCCAAAGTAGCGCGGCGCGGCGATCGAGGCCAGCAGGCCCACGATGGCCATCACCACGATCAGCTCGATGAGGGTGAAGCCGCGGGAGCGCTTGGCAACACGGCGATCGCTGTGCATGCTGATCACCATTGGTTGTAGGGGGTGCCATCGATGGCCCGCCCACGGCTGCGCGAATGCACGTCGAACACATCGTCGCCGTCGCGTGGGGCATCAGGCGGGCTGGCGTAGCTGCGCGTGGCCCAGTGCTGCACGGCGGGTTGGTCGGGCGGGGCAAACGGGTCGCGCGGCAGGCTGCGCAGAAAGTAGATCTGCTTGTCGCCAGCCTTGGCATCCCGAACGCCCTGCACCAGCGCGTCGAGCCGCGGCGGGTAGCCCGAAGCATCGTCGGGCTTGGCGATGCGGCCGTCGTCGCTGGCGCGCTTGTAGGCATCGATGGCTTCGCGCAGGGTGCGCAGGGCGCGGCGCAGTTCATGTTCACGCTGGCGCTGCACGGTGTGTTCCACCATCGGCAACGCCGCCGCGGCAAGGATGCCCACCAGGGCCACCACCACCAGCATTTCGATGAGCGTGAAGCCGCGTACCCTCACCCCTGCCCTCTCCCGCCAGCGGGAGAGGGAACCAAACAGCTCGATGCCGGCAGGGTGTTGAACTCCCTCTCCCCCCAGGGAGAGGGTGGGGGTGAGGGTGTGCGCAGGCAGCGAGTGATTCATCGCGCCAGCACCTCCACCATGCCCTGGCCTTCGACCTGCACGTTCAAGGCGGCACCTTCGGGGCCGGCGCCCTGCACACTATCGACCCGCACGTCGAAACGCTGGCCGGCTGACTTGGGCAGCGCCCGCATCATGTAGACGCGCTGCCCGCCGGGACCCACAGCGAAGCTGAGGCGGCCATTGTTGTCCTTGCCGCTCTGGGCTGGCTGCAGCAACATCGGGTCGTAGCCCAGCTCACCGCGCAGCGACGCGCCCGAGCGGTTCTGCAAGGTGACGGCCACGGCACCGCCCACCTCCACCTGCTGGGTGGTGGACAGCACCAGTACGGCAGCCTTCGGCGCTGCTTCCTCAGGCGCCGCGGCAGCCGCTTCGGGTGGGGTATCGTCACCAGGATCGGTAGCCGGTGCCGGCCCATTGCCGCGGCCCAGCGGCAAGCCCATCTGGCCGCTGCGCAGGCGGATCGAACTCGCGCCCGGGTCGCCATCCACCCCCGCGGGCACGCTGATGACGGAGGCTTCTGGCAACCCGATGTTGCGCACCACATGCGGCGTGATCAGCAGCACCACCTCGTTCTTCACCCGGCCATCGCTGTGCACGCCAAACAGCCGCCCCACCAGCGGCAGACGGGCCAGGCCCGGCAGGCCACTGATGGCCTTGCTGTCGTCATCGCGGATCAGGCCGGCCAGGATCTGCGTTTCGCCATCACGCAGGCGCAGCGAGGTGCTGGCCTGGCGCGTGCCCACCTGGTAGGCCACCGATGAGCCGGGGCCGTCGACCCGGCCGATCAACGTGCTCACATCGAGGTTCACCTTCATGATCACGTCGTTGTCAAGCTGCACGCTGGGCTCCACCTCCAGCTTCAGTCCCACCTCCAGGTAGGTGACGGTGGCCGCCAGGCTGAGGCTGCCGTTGTTGGGCGTGCTGGTGGTGGTGAAGACGGGCAGCTTCTCGCCGATCAGCACCTTGGCCTTTTCGCGGTTGCGGGCGCGCAGGCGCGGGTTGGCCAGGGTGTTGCTGCTGCCGTAGGTTTCGCGCAGCGTGGCCACCAGGCCGGGGTTGGCGATGGTGGCGCGAAAGCCCTCGCGCTGGCTCCACAGCACATCCCCCGTCACGCCGGGCAGACCTTACTTCACCTGCTCGGGCCACTGGATGCCCAGCTCATCGAGCCGGTTACTGGCCAGTTCCATCACCTCCACTTCCAGCACCACCTCGGGGTCGGGCAGGTCAAGGCCGGCAATGAGGCGCTCCACCAGTTGCACGACGGCCGGGGTGTCGCGCACCACCAGCAGGTTCAGCCGTTCGTCGACAAAGATGTCGCGCGTCTTGGCAATGCTGCGCACCAGCGTCTGCGCCTGTTTCACATCGGCGTTGACGAGGTAGAAGTTGCGCGTGACCAGCTCTTCATGCTCGCGGGCCTTGGCCTGCGTGCCGGGGTAGATGAGCACGGTGCGTTCGTTGAGCAACTTGCGCTGCAGTTGCTGGGTGGCCAGGATCACCCGCAGCGCTTCGTCCACCGACACATCCTTCAGGTACACGCTCACCTTGGCCTCGGGGCGCACATCCTTGTCGAACACGAAGTTGACGCCGGTGGTGCGGCCCAGGCCTTCGATGACGCTGCGCAGCGGGGCATCGCGGAATTCCAGCGTGACGGGCTTGCGGTACTCGGCGCCCAGCGTGGTAAGCGGCGCTGGCGGCGCCGTGCGCTCGCGCAGGCGCAGCATGGCGCTGCGGGCTTCGGGGTGGCCAGGGGCTTCGGCCAGCACCTTGCCCAGCAGATCGCGCGCACCGTCGAGGCGGCCTTGTTGTTCGGCCTCGCGGGCCTGGGACAGCCATTGCTGGTGGCGCTGCTGGCGCTCAAACTCAGTGCGCAGTGCGGCCACGCGCGGGTGCTGGCCGTCCATCGCCTCCAGCTTGGCGATCAGGGCGCCGGCCTGGTCAAGCCGGTTGCTGCTGAGTGCCAGCTGGGCCTGCGTGGCCAGGCGGTTGATGCTGAGCTCGCGCTGGCGCAGCAGGGCAGCGCGCAGGCGGCTGTCGTCGGGTTTCAGACGGGCCGCATCACTGAGCAGCTGGTAGGCCTGTTCGTACTGGCCGCTCTGGTGCAGGCGGTCGGCTTCCTGCGGCACGGTGCTGCAGCCGGTCAGCAGGGCAAACACGGCCACCAGCAGGAGGGTCAGGCCCAGCAGCCCGGTCGGGCTGCATCGCGAGGTGAGGAGCTTCATGGACAGGGGATGGGGCCGAGGTAGGAAGGCCACGGTAGGAGGACCGAGTTAAGAAGGCCGGGTGGGCAGGGTCACGGTCACGGTCTGGCCGCTGGGCAACCAGGTGAGGGTCACGCCGGTGGCGTCGACAGCGTCCACGCGCCATTGGCCGTCGATCACGTCCTTCGCTTTCACGCCCAGCGTGCGGCGCGGGCTGGACAGCATGGCCTGCGTGAGCGGGCCGTCTTCGAAGCGGCCGATG
>Ga0209066_10001180_pt1 | contig 35473 bp, 32 predicted proteins | sample All_14_2_FD_187198 | JGI IMG/M metagenome (GOLD analysis project Ga0209066, IMG submission 187198) | Freshwater microbial communities in response to fracking from Pennsylvania, USA - Allegheny Zone_MetaG_DW_15 (SPAdes) (version 2) ... | reverse complement strand
GGACGGCCGCGCGGGCCTCCTCCGCCCGGCGGCGCAGCTCGTTCTCGAGTCGCTCGATGGCCTCGAGAGTCGGGCTCGTCGATTCGACGGGCGGGGACGGCACGACCGGCGATGCGGCCTCGACGGGCGCGGATTCGGCGGGTGTCGAGGCCTGCGGGCGCGGCTCGACCGGGGTGCCTGCTGGCGGGGTGATCGGAATGGGCGCGGTGTACGACGCGACCTGCGCCGCGAGGGCGTCGGCGAGAGCGTCGTCGTCGAACGCGGGAGGCTCGGGGGCCGCGGGAGGCGGGGTGAAGGTCGAGCGACGCACCCCCGACGGCACGTAGCCGTCGGGGTCGTCCCCCGGCCGGCCGGTGCCCGGTGGTACGTCGGTCATGCTCGGATTCTAGGCCGGGGGGCTCACCCGGGCCGCGCGACGAGCCGTAACGAGCACGCTCAGTCCGACGATGACGAGCGCGAAACCCGACCATCCGACGAGGGTCAGCCGCTCTCCGACGACCAGGACGGCGAGCACCGTCGCGAAGACCGGCTCGAGCAGGGTGATGGTCGTCGCCGTCGAGCTGCGCACGGAACGCAGCCCGATCCCGAACAGCACGTAGGCGACGAGCATGGGCCCGAGCGCGAGGTACGCGGTGAGCCCCACGCTCGTCCAGGACTGCAGCAGCGGCCCGCCGATCACCGCGAGCAAGCCGAGGAGCGGAAGGGCGCCGATGCCGAACATGCCGCCCATGACACCGCGGGAGGGATGCCCCGCGCGGATCGCCCGGGATGACGCATAGGTGTAGAGCGCGTAGGCCAGGCCGGCGAGCAACCCGACGCCCACGCCGAGAGCAGAGGCCTCGGTCGACGCGGCCACCCCTCCCTCGCCGCGTCCGCTCGCGAGCAGGGCGATGCCGACGACGGCGAGCGCGGTCGACACGAGCCATCGTCCGGACAGCCGCTCACGCTCGATGAGCCACTCCAGGAGCGCGGCGAACACCGGGCCGGAGCCGAGCGCGACGACGTTGCCGACGGCGACCCCGACGAGATCCATCCCGGTGTAGAAGGCGAGCGGATAGACGACGACGCCGACCGCGCCGAGCAACGCCCAGCGCCGGGCGACCGGATCCGCGAGGACGCCGCGTGACAGGCGGGGCGCGGTGAGGAACAGCAGAGCCCCGCCGATCCCCATCGTCGCGGCTCCGATCGCGAGCGGGCTGACGTCGTCGGGCAGGAGGGTCGCGGTCGTGCCCGTCGTGCCCCACAGCAGACACGCGATCACGAGGGCCACGATCCCCGAGATGCGTGCGCCCGTCACGTGTCGACCCTACCGAGCGACGGACGCGACGATCGCGTGAGGGTTCCGCGTGAAAACGTCGAGGCGCCGTGAGGATTCCGTCAGGATCCCCGGGTCGATCCCGTGAGGGGCGTTCACTTCATCGAATCGTTCCTCTGATCGAAGGAGAACCCCGTGCTCGACATCGTGTTCGTCGCCGGCATCGTCGCGCTCGTCGCGCTCGTCGCCGCGGTCGGGAAGGGGGCGGAGCGACTGTGATGGTGTTCGAGATCATCGCGGCCGTGCTCGGTCTCGCCGCCGTGGCCTATCTGGTCGCCGCCCTGCTCAAGCCCGAGCGGTTCTGAGATGGGCTCCTCCTCCGTGGACTGGCTGTTCTTCGCCGCGCAGCTCGCGACGCTGCTCATCGCGCTCGCGATCGTTCACCGACCGCTCGGGGACTACCTGGCGCGCACGTACACGTCGACCAAGCACCTCCGGGTCGAACGCGGCGTCTACCGCGTCATCGGCGTCGACGGCGCTTCGGAGCAGAGTTGGTCCGCCTACCTGCGTTCGGTGCTCGTCTTCTCCCTGCTCGGCATCCTCGCCCTGTACGCGCTGCAGCGCGCGCAGGAGTTCCTGCCGTATTCGCTCGGGATGCCCGCCGCGAGCGAGCACCTCGCCTTCAACACCGCGATCTCGTTCGTGACCAACACCAACTGGCAGTCGTACTCCCCCGAACTCACCTTCGGATACGCGGTGCAGCTCGTCGGCCTCGCGGTGCAGAACTTCCTCTCGGCGGCCGTCGGGATCGCCGTCGCCGTCGCCCTCATCCGCGGGCTTGCGGCGCGCAGATCGGGCACGATCGGCAACTTCTGGGTCGACCTGACCCGCGGCATCGTGCGGGTGCTGCTGCCCCTGTCGGTGTTCGTCGCGATCGTGCTGCTCGCCGGAGGCGTCATCCAGAATCTCGCCGGTTTCCAGGAGGTGACGACGCTCTCTGGCGGAACTCAGACGCTGCCGGGCGGTCCCGTCGCGAGCCAGGAGGCGATCAAGCTGATCGGCACCAACGGCGGCGGCTTCTTCAACGCGAACTCCTCGCACCCGTTCGAGAACCCGACGGCGTGGACGAGCCTGTTCGAGATTCTCCTGTTCCTCGCGATCCCGTTCTCGCTCCCGGCAGCCTTCGGTCGCATGGTCGGCGATCTGCGCCAGGGCTACGCGGTCGTCGCGACGATGGCAATCCTCTACGTCGCACTCACGACCGCGATGACCGCGTTCGAGCTGCAGGGCGCCGGCACGGCTCCCGAGCTGGCCGGCGGAGCGATGGAGGGCAAGGAGGTGCGCTTCGGGATCCCCGGGTCGACCCTGTACGCGGCGTCGACGACGCTGACCTCCACCGGCTCGGTCAACTCGATGCACGACAGCTACACCGCCCTCGGCGGCGGCACGGCGCTCGTCGACATGATGCTCGGCGAGACGGCGCCCGGCGGCGTCGGCTCGGGCCTCTACGGGATGCTCGTGCTCGCCATCATCGCGGTGTTCGTCGCCGGGCTCATGGTCGGTCGCACGCCCGAGTACCTCGGGAAGAAGATCGGGCCGCGCGAGATCAAGCTCGTGAGCCTCTACATCCTCGCGACGCCCGTGCTCGTGCTTCTCGGCACCGCCCTGTCGTTCGCGATCCCCGCGGTGCGGGCGGATGTCGAGTCGACATCCATCTGGAACCCCGGGCTCCACGGGTTCGGCGAGGTGCTCTACGCCTTCACGTCGGCGGCGAACAACAACGGTTCCGCCTTCGCCGGTCTCACCGCGAACACCCCGTGGCTCAACACCGCGCTCGGCGTCGCGATGCTGCTCGGGCGGTTCCTGCCGATCGTCTTCGTGCTCGCTCTCGCCGGCTCCCTCGCCGCGCAGGACCGGCTCCCGGTCACCGCAGGAACGCTCCCGACCCACCGGCCGCAGTTCGTCGGCCTGCACCTCGGTGCGGTGCTCGTCGTCTCGGCGCTCACCTACTTCCCCGTCCTCGCACTGGGACCTCTCGCAGAAGGACTGTCATGACGACCCTGACGACCCCGAAGCCCGCGTCGGCCTTTTCGGCGCGGCAGCTGTTCGCCGCCCTTCCGGGCGCACTCCGCAAGCTCGATCCGCGGCAGATGTGGCGCAATCCCGTCATGCTGCTGGTCGAAGTCGGCGCCGCCCTCACCACCGCGATCGCGATCGCCGAGCCGTTCGTCGGCGGGGCGAGCAGCCTCGCCCCGAGTTTCACGGCGGGAATCGCGATCTGGCTCTGGATCACCGTGATCTTCGCCAACCTCGCGGAGTCGGTCGCCGAGGGTCGCGGCAAGGCCCAGGCGGCGAGCCTGCGCGCCACCCGCACGAGCACCCCTGCCCACCGGCTCGGCAGCTACGTCGACGGGACCGACGGGAGCACCGCATCCGCCGCGGAGATCTCCTCGGCCGACCTCAAGCTCGGGGACGTCGTCGTGGTGTCGGCGGGCGAGGTGATCCCCGGGGACGGCGACATCGTCTGGGGGATCGCCTCCGTCGACGAGTCCGCCATCACGGGCGAGTCGGCGCCGGTCGTGCGCGAGCACGGCGGGGACCGCAGCGCCGTCACCGGGGGCACCCGCGTGCTGTCGGACCGCATCGTCGTGCGCATCACCTCGAAACCCGGCGAGACCTTCGTCGACCGGATGATCCGGCTCGTCGAGGGTGCCGCGCGGCAGCGGACACCCAATGAGATCGCCCTCAGCATCCTGCTGTCGAGCCTCACGATCGTGTTCCTCGTCGTCGTCCTGACCCTCAACCCGATGTCCTCGTTCGCCGGAGAGGCGACGAGCGTCCCGGTGCTCGTCGCCTTGCTGGTCTGCCTCATCCCGACAACGATCGGCGCGCTGCTCTCGGCGATCGGCATCGCCGGGATGGACCGGCTCGTACAGCGCAACGTGCTCGCAATGTCGGGCCGCGCGGTCGAAGCGGCGGGCGACGTGACGACGCTGCTGCTGGACAAGACCGGCACGATCACCTACGGCAACCGTCAGGCGAGCGCATTCCTGCCCCTTCCCGGCGTCGATCCTGCCGAGCTCCGGGACGTGGCACGGCTGGCGTCGCTCGGCGACCCCACGCCCGAAGGGGCGTCGGTCGTCGCGCTCGCGGGAGGAGGAGTCGACGCCCCCGACGACTCGGTCGTCGTGCCGTTCACCGCGCAGACTCGGATGTCGGGTCTCGATCTCGCCGACGGTCGTCAGATCCGCAAGGGCGCCGGGTCGATGATCGCCGCGTGGACGGGGGCGTCTCCCCGCGGGCTCGACGAGATCGTGACGCGCGTCTCGGAGTCGGGCGGCACCCCCCTCGTCGTGGCGGAGAAGTCGGGAGGGGCCGCCCGGGTGCTCGGCGTGATCCACCTCAAGGACGTCGTCAAGCAGGGCCTCCCCGCGCGCTTCGCGGAACTGCGGGCGATGGGCATCCGCACCGTCATGATCACGGGCGACAACCCGCTCACCGCGAAGGCGATCGCCGCCGAGGCGGGAGTGGACGACTTCCTCGCCGAGGCGACGCCCGAAGACAAGATGGATCTCATCCGGCGCGAGCAGGCCGGCGGTCGACTGGTCGCGATGACCGGGGACGGCACGAACGACGCTCCGGCGCTCGCCCAGGCGGATGTCGGGGTCGCGATGAACACGGGGACGGCGGCCGCGAAAGAAGCCGGCAACATGGTCGACCTCGACTCGGATCCGACGAAGTTGATCGACATCGTGCGTATCGGCAAGCAGTTGCTCATCACGCGCGGATCGCTCACGACGTTCTCGATCGCGAACGACCTCGCGAAGTACTTCGCGATCATCCCCGCGATGTTCGCCGGCGTCTTCCCCGGGCTCGCGGTGCTCAACGTCATGCAGCTGCACTCCCCCGCCTCGGCGATCCTCAGCGCGATCATCTTCAACGCGCTCGTGATCGTCGCGCTCATCCCGCTCGCCCTGCGCGGGGTGCGCTACCGCGCGGTCTCGGCGTCGAAGATCCTCAGCCGCAATCTGCTGGTCTACGGCCTCGGGGGGATCATCGCCCCGTTCGTCGGCATCAAGCTCATCGACCTCGTCGTGAGCCTCATCCCGGGCTTCTAGGAGAAACCATGTCCCGCTCGACTCCCCGCTTCCGTCAGACCTGGACCGCGCTGCGCGCGCTCCTGGTGTTCACCGTCGTCCTCGGACTGGGTTACCCCCTCGTCGTTCTCGGCCTCGGGCAGTCGCTCTTCCCCGTGCAGGCGAACGGCTCGCTCGTGCGGGTCGACGGCGACGTCGTCGGCTCGTCGCTGCTCGGTCAGTCGTTCCGCGATGCCGACGGCGATCCGCTGCCCGAATGGTTCCAGCCCCGCCCGTCGGCGGCGGGCGACGGCTACGACGGCGGCGCCTCCGGCGGGTCGAACCAGGGCCCCGAGAACCCCGACCTGATCGCCGCGATCGAGGAACGTCGCGCCGCGATCGCGGCGTTCGAGGGGGTCGACCCCGCGTCGATCCCCGCCGACGCGCTGACGGCATCCGCGTCGGGGCTCGACCCGCACATCTCGCCCGCCTACGCCCTCCTGCAGGTCGACCGGGTGGCCGCGGCCCGAGCCCTCCCCGAGTCGGCGGTGCACGACCTCGTCGAGCGGCACATCCGCGATCGTGACCTGGGTTTCGTGGGCGAACCGACGGTCAATGTGCTCGAGCTCAACGTCGCCCTCGCGCAGCTCGACGAGGCAGACTGAACGTATGGCGAGAGGCCGGTTGCGCGTGCTGCTGGGCGCGGCTCCGGGCGTCGGCAAGACCTTCACGATGCTCGAGGAGGGCCGGCGCCTGCAGGCCGAAGGGCGCGACGTCGTCGTCGCCGTCGTGGAGCACCACGGCCGCGCGGCGACCTCGGCGTTGCTCGACGGGCTCGAGGTCCTTCCGCGGCGCGTCGTCCGCCACCGCGGGGTGACCCTCGACGACCTCGACCTCGACGCCGTGCTCGCGCGTCATCCCGAGGTGGCCCTCGTCGACGAACTCGCGCACACCAACGCTCCCGGATCGGCCCATGCGAAGCGGTGGGAGGACATCGCGGCGATCCTCGACGCGGGCATCGACGTCATCTCGACCGTCAACATCCAGCACATCGAGTCCCTCAACGACGTCGTCGAGGGCATCACGGGCATCACGCAGCGCGAGACGATTCCCGACGCCGTCCTGCGCGACGCCGATCAGGTGGAGCTCGTCGACCTCGCGCCCCAGTCGCTGCGGGATCGACTGACGGGAGGCCTGGTCTATCCGGCGGCACGTGTGGATGCCGCGCTCAGCAACTACTTCCGGCTCGGCAACCTCACGGCACTCCGCGAACTCGCGCTGCTCTGGCTCGCCGACGAGGTCGATTCGGCCCTCAAGAAGTACCGCGCCGAACAGGGGATCTCGGCTCCCTGGGAGGCTCGCGAGCGCATCGTCGTGGCACTCACCGGCGGACCGGAAGGCGAGACGCTTCTGCGACGCGGGGCACGCATCGCGGCCCGATCGAGCGGCGGCCAACTCTTCGCGGTGCACGTGACGAATCCCGATGGTCTCGCCGACCGCGATCCCGAGACTCTCGCGGCGCAGCGGGTGCTCGTCGAGACGCTCGGGGGCACCTTCCACCACGTCGTCTCCGACCGCATCCCGGAAGCGCTCGTCGAGTTCGCACGGAGCGTCGACGCGACGCAACTGGTGATCGGGGTGAGTCGCCGCGGTCGCCTCGAGGCGCTCCTCGGCGGGGCGGGGACGTCGGGAACCGTGATCCGGCTCTCCGGTGACATCGACGTGCACATCGTCTCCCACTCGCAGGCCGGCCGCCGCCGACTGCCGTCCCTCGGGGCGGCTCTGTCGTGGCGGCGACGGCTCGCGGGCTTCGCGTCGGCGCTCGTCGGGCTCCCGCTCCTCACCGCCGTGCTGCACGCCTTCCGCAGCGAGGAGTCGATCACGAGCGACGTGCTCGCCTTCCAGCTGCTCGTCGTCGTCGTCGCGCTCATCGGCGGCATCTGGCCCGCCCTCCTCGCGGCGATCGCGGCCGGTCTGCTGCTGGACTTCTTCTTCGTCGACCCGCTCTACACGATCACGATCGCCGAGCCGCTCCACCTGCTCGCGCTCGTCATCTTCGTCGTCGTCGCGGCGCTCGTGAGCTTCGTCGTCGACCAGGCGGCACGGCGACTCCGGGCCGCGACGCGTTCGGCGGCCGAAGCGGAAGTGCTCGTCGCCGTCGCCGGCGGCGTGCTGGGCGGCGAAGACGCGGTTCACGCCCTCGTGACGCGGCTGCGCGAGGCCTTCGGCATGACGAGCGTGCTGCTACGCGAGGCCGGCGACATCGTCGCGGCGGCCCGCGATCCCGATCTCGCCGCCAACGACGACCAGGAGACGACGATCCCACTCGGCCCGGCGTCGAACGTGTATCTGCGCGGCCGTCCGCTCACCCCGTCCGACCGCCGCATCCTCGCGGCGTTCGTCTCCCAACTGGCGACCGCGCTCGAACAGCGTCGGCTGCGCGAGGAAGCCGCCGGGGCGCGTCCGCTCGCCGAGGCCGACAAGCTGCGCAGCGCCCTGCTCGCGGCGGTCGGACACGACCTCCGGCGTCCGCTCGCGTCGGCGACCGCCGCGGTCACCGCGCTCCGCAGCGACGACGTCGCGCTGCCGGACGCCGACCGCGCCGAACTCCTCGCGACGGCCGAGGAGAGCCTCACCGCGCTCGGCACCCTCGTGACCGACCTGCTCGACGTCAGTCGACTGCAGGCCGGCGTGCTCGGGGTCACCCTCGACGACGTTGCGCTCGACGACGTCGTGGGCGGCGCGATCGACGAGCTCGCGCTCCCGCCCGGTCGGATCACGCTCGACCTGAAGCCGGTGCGCGAGGTGCGCGCGGATGCCGTGCTCCTGCAGCGCGCGGTCGTGAACCTCGTCGCGAACGCCTTGCGGTTCTCTCCCCCGGACTCCCCTCCGCTCGTCACGACGAGCGAGCTCGGAGACCGCGTGCAGTTGCGCGTCGTCGACACCGGACCCGGCATCCCGCCGGAACGGCGCGAGGATGTCTTCGTGCCCTTCCAGCGTCTCGGCGACACCGACAACACCGCGGGCATCGGACTCGGACTCGCCCTGTCGAAGGGGTTCACCGAGGCGATGGGCGGGCGACTCGAGGCCGAGGACACCCCGGGCGGCGGTCTCACGATGGTCATCGAGCTGCCCGCCGTCGAGGCGACGACGTGAGGGTTCTCCTCGCCGACGACGATCCGCAGATCCTGCGGGCGCTGCGCATCCTGCTCGGCGCGCGCGGCTACGAGGTGACGACGGCCTCCGACGGGCGCTCGGCGATCGAGGCCGCGAGTCGCACGCATCCCGAACTGGTCGTGCTGGACCTCGGCCTGCCGGGGCTCTCCGGCGTCGAGGTCATCCAGGCGCTGCGGGGTTGGACGACGGTGCCGATCCTCGTCGTCTCCGGGCGCTCCGAATCGTGGGACAAGGTCGAGGCGCTCGACGCGGGCGCCGACGACTACGTCACGAAGCCGTTCGCGGCCGACGAACTGCTCGCCCGCATCCGCGCCCTCTCCCGGCGCACCCCGGCGGCGACGGACGAGCCCGTCGTCGCCTTCGGGGATGTCGTCGTCGATCTGGGCGCGCACGTCGTCACGAGGGCCGGTTCGCCCGTGCGTCTGACGCCGACCGAGTGGCGGCTGCTCGAGGTGCTCGTGCGCCACCCGGGGCGTCTCGTGACCCGCGAGACCCTGCTCACCGAGGTCTGGGGACCCCAGTACACCTCCGACACGGGCTACCTGCGGCTCTACCTGTCCCAGCTGCGCAAGAAGCTCGAACTCGAGCCGTCGGCGCCACGCCACCTCGTCACCGAGGCCGGAATGGGCTACCGCTTCGTTCCCGACGGAGGGGGCGCCGACGCGGGCCACGCGGGAGTGGGCCCTGAGGGACTCGAACCCCCGGCATCCTCGGTGTAAACGAGGCGCTCTACCAACTGAGCTAAGAGCCCGCGACTGGGATGCTATCGCGCGCCCTAAAGTGGCGGCATGAGAGTCGCTCGCGAGCGCGTCCGCTCCCTCGTCGAATCGACGCCGTTCCAGCGTTCGATCATCATCCTCATCGTGCTCAACGCCGTCATCCTCGGGCTCGAGACCTATCCGGTCGTCGTCGATGCGGTGGGGCCGCTGCTCGAGATCGCCAACACCGTGATCATCGGCGTCTTCGTCGTCGAGATCGCCCTGCGGCTGTTCGCGCATGGCTGGCGATTCTTCCTCAACGGCTGGAACCTGTTCGACCTCTTCGTCGTCGTCGTCGCGCTCATCCCCGCGGGAAGCGGCGCGGGAGTGCTGCGGGTGCTGCGGCTGCTGCGTGTGCTGCGCCTGCTCTCCGCCGTGCGCTCGATGCGCCTCGTCGTCGCGGCGCTCGGGGCGTCGATCCCGGGCATCGCCTCGATCGGCGGGCTGTTGCTCATGCTCACCTACGTGTTCGCGGTCGCCGCGACGACGCTGTTCGGCGCCCAGAACCCTGACCACTTCGGCGACCTGTGGGTCTCGGGGGTGTCGCTGTTCCGCATCATGTTCGGCGACGGCTGGCCCGACTTCGTGGCGCCGATGGCCTTCGACGCTCCGTGGATCTGGGGCTTCTTCGTGCTCTACACGATCGCGTCCTCGCTCATCGTGCTCAACCTGCTCATCGCGGTCGTCGTCGAGGCGATGGATCGCATGAAGGTCGCCGAGCTCGATCAGGCGATCGACGCGGATCGCGCCCTCGACGAGCGCATCCTCGAGGAGCTGCGGGCCCTCCGTGAACAGGTGTCCCGACTCGAGGATTCCGCGGCGCGGCGCGATCCGGAGTGACCAGTATCCTCACAGCAGTGCCCCGCACGGGGCGGAGTGGAAGAGGCGACGGATGGCGCGGTCACGGTTCACGAGGAGCCTGGCGACTCTCGGTGCGGGAGTGCTCGCCGCCGGCGCCCTGACGGCGTGCGTCGGCACGCCCGGCGGCATCCAGGCCCCCGACAGCTGGACGGTGCTCAGCTACCAGATCGCCGACACCAACCTCGAGCCGTTCATGATGGAGGACGTCGAGGAGATGGGCCAGGTCGGCTCGCAACCGGGCTTCAACCTCGTCGCCCTCGTCGACCGCGCCGAGGGGTACACCGACACCTCGGTACTCGGCATCCCGGACTGGACGGGCGCGAAACTGCTCGAGATCGAGAAGGGCGGCGCGACCGAGCTCTACGACTACGGCGACGTCAACACGGGAGATCCGGCGGTGCTCGCCGCGTTCATCCGCGAGAGCATCCGCGCCTATCCGGCGGCCAACTACGCGCTCATCATCTCCGACCACGGCGCGTCCTGGCCGGGCGTCGGCGGCGACGAGTCGCACGACCACGACTCGCTCACGCTCTCCGAGCTGGACGAGGCGATCGGGCAGGGGCTCGCCGACGCGGGCGTCGACAAGCTCAGTCTCCTCGGCTTCGACGCGTGCCTCATGGCGACCTACGAGGTCGCGTCGACCCTCGCGCCGCACGCCGATCGGTTGCTCGCGTCGCAAGAGCTCGAACCCGGTCACGGGTGGGACTACCGCGCCCTCGATGCCGCCTACCGCGGCGCCGACGTCGACGAGCTGGGCTCGGCGCTCATCGAGGGCTTCCGCACCCAAGCGCTCGCCTCGGGGACCGAGAACGACATCACGCTCTCGCTCGTCGACCTGGAGAACTTCGGCGCCGTCGACGAGGCCGTCGCGACCTTCGCCGCGGCCCTCACCGACCGCGTGGCCGACGTCGCCCCGACCGTCGGGCGCACGCTCGCCCAGACCCTCGGGTTCGGCAGCAATCCCGATCCGCGCTACGACACCCACATGAAGGATCTCGGCATCCTCGCCGGTGAGATCAGCGTCGACGCGCTCGACGTGGCCGACGAGGCGGATGCCGTGGTGCGCGCCGTCAACGACGTCGTGCTCGAACGCGTCGCCGGGCAGGCGACCCGCGGGGCGACGGGCCTGTCGATCTACTTCCCCCCGAACGACGGGTACTACGACCCCGACTACGCCGCGGTCGCCGAACGCACCGGCTGGGCGGAGTTCCTGACGACCTACTACGACGCGGGCACGCAGATCGATCCGGGCGACGTGCCCTCGTTCATCACGAACGACGCGATCGTCGAGTTCGTCGACGGCGGTCTCGCCGTCTCGGGGGCGTTCGGGCCCGACGCCGAGACGAACATCTCGAGCGCCTTCCTCTACTACGGGCTTCTCAACGACGACGGCACGATCAGCTACATCGGCGAACAGCCGGCCGACGTCTCGACCGACGGCACCGGTGTCGCGAGCGCCTTCTACGACCTCGGCTACCTGTCGCTCACCGACGGGGAAGACACCTCGCTCGCCTACCTCGCCTTCGCGCAGGACGAGAACGCCGGCACGGCGACCGTGAGCGTGCCCCTCGACTACTACGCACCCGGCGCGAGCGACCCGACGAACGGCCTGCTCGAGCTCGGCCTCGACGCGGCGACCGGGTCGATCGTCTCGGAGACCTACTACGCGTACAACCCCGATTCGGGATCCTACGGCGAGCTCTCGGTGGAGCCGGAGGGTCTCATCCTGCCGCTCGTGCAGGACTACGACCCGGAGACCGGCGAGTACACCTGGGTGCCGACCTCCGAGGTCGGGCTCTACGCCGAACTCGCGAACCTGCAGTACTCCGTCGAGCCGCTGCCGTCGGGCACGCGCCTCGTCGTCGAACTGTGGGTCGTCGACTTCGGCGGCAACACCGACTTCGTCAACGCGGTGGTGACGGTCCCCTAAGCGGTGGCGGGGGCCGGGCGGAGCGCGTCGAGCGCCGCCCGGTACTCCTCGACCGAGCGCGGCTCGCCGGGGGCCGTGATGAACGACCCGCGGATGACGCCCTTGACGTCGATGAGGAAGGTCGCGCGGTTCGCGAACCCCTTCTCCTCGAGGAAGACGCCGTACTCCTTCGCGACGGCTCCGTGCGGCCAGAAGTCGGCGAGCAGCTGGAAGTCGAAGCCCTCCTGCTCGGCCCACGCCCGCAGCGACGCCTTCGAGTCGACCGAGATGCCGAGCAGTTCGACGTCGTGGTCGACGAAGAGGTCGATGTTGTCGCGCAGCGCGCACAGCTCGCCCGTGCACACTCCCGAGAACGCGAGCGGGAAGAACACGAGCGCGACGGGCTTGACGCCGCGGAAGTCGCTCAACCGCACGTGCTCGCCGAACTGGTTGGCGAGATCGAAGTCGGGTGCCTGGGTGTCGTTCTCCAGTGCCATGACGGTAGGTCGTCCTTTCGCGCCGAGCGGGTGCCCGGGAGTCCAGCGCATGATCATACGCCTCCCGCGCGGACGCGGCCGGGCAGTAGGGGGCGGGCCGGACAACTAGAGTGGTTGGGCGCCTTGCGCGGCGGTCCACAAGACCGCACCCACCAAGCCACCCGACGCCGACACGGCTGAACGCCGCCGCGGCTGACAACAAGTGAGGTCACCGGTGCCCGTAAACGACCAGGACCCGTACTCGGTGAACAGCACCGACCAGGACCCGGACGAGACCGCCGAATGGCAGGAGTCGCTCGACGCCCTCGTCGCCGCCAAGGGGCGGGGTCGCGGCCGCGACGTCATGCTGAGCCTGCTCAAGCGGTCGAAAGACCTCCAGCTCGGCGTGCCGATGGTGCCGACGACCGACTACATCAACACGATCGCCCCCGAGAACGAGCCCGCGTTCCCCGGGGATGAGGAGATCGAGCGCCGGTACCGTGCCTGGATCCGGTGGAACGCCGCGATCACCGTGCACCGTGCCCAGCGCCCCGGCATCGCCGTCGGCGGCCACATCTCGACCTACGCGTCGTCGGCCGCGCTCTACGAGGTCGGTCACAACTGGTTCTTCCGCGGGAAGGACCACCCCGGCGGCGGCGACCAGATCTTCTACCAGGGTCACGCCTCCCCCGGCATGTACGCCCGCGCCTACCTCGAGGGCCGGCTCTCCGACGATCAGCTGTCGGGCTTCCGGCAGGAGAAGTCGCACCCCACGGGCGGCCTGTCGTCGTACCCGCACCCGCGGCTCATGCCCGAGTTCTGGGAGTTCCCGACGGTCTCGATGGGCCTCGGGCCGATCAACGCCATCCATCAGGCGCAGGTCAACCGGTATCTCACCAACCGCGGCATCCGGGACGCCTCCGACCAGCACGTCTGGGCGTTCCTCGGCGACGGCGAGATGGACGAGGTCGAGAGCCGCGGCGCGCTGCAGTGGGCCGCGAACGACAAGCTCGACAACCTGACCTTCGTCATCAACTGCAACCTGCAGCGGCTCGACGGCCCGGTGCGCGGCAACGGCAAGATCATCCAGGAGCTGGAGTCGTTCTTCCGCGGCGCCGGCTGGAACGTCATCAAGGTCGTCTGGGGCCGCGAGTGGGACGACCTGCTCGCGAAGGACACGACGGGCGCGCTCGTCAACCTCATGAACGTCACCCCCGACGGCGACTACCAGACCTACAAGGCCGAGTCGGGCGCCTACGTGCGCGAGAACTTCTTCGGTCGCGACCCGGTGACGGCCGACCTGGTCAAGGACCTCACCGACGACCAGATCTGGAACCTCAAGCGCGGCGGCCACGACTATCGCAAGGTCTACGCCGCGTTCAAGGCCGCGACCGAGCACAAGGGCCAGCCGACCGTCATCCTCGCGAAGACCGTCAAGGGCTACGGCCTCGGCCCGTCGTTCGAGGGTCGCAACGCGACCCACCAGATGAAGAAGCTCACGCTCGACAACCTCAAGCAGTTCCGTGACGAGATGCGCATCCCGATCACCGACGCCCAGCTCGAGGCCGACCCGTACCAGCCGCCGTACTACCACCCCGGCGCCGACGACCCCGCGATCCAGTACCTGCAGGAACGCCGCCGCGAACTCGGCGGCTACGTGCCGGAACGCCGGTCGAAGTACACGCAGATCGATCTCCCGGGCGACGACGTCTACGCGGACATGGTCAAGGGCTCGGGCAAGCAGCCCGTCGCCACGACCATGGCCTTCGCGCGCCTGCTGAAAGACCTGCTGCGCGACAAGGGGCTCGGTCAGCGGGTCGTGCCGATCATCCCGGATGAGGCCCGCACGTTCGGCATGGACGCGTACTTCCCGTCGGCGAAGATCTACAACCCCAACGGTCAGCACTACACGTCGGTCGACCGCGAACTGCTGCTCGCCTACAAGGAGAGCCCGCAGGGCCAGATCCTGCACACGGGCATCAACGAGGCGGGTGCGTTCGCGGCGTTCACCGCGGTCGGCACGTCGTACGCCACCCAGGGCGAGCCCCTCATCCCGGTCTACGTCTTCTACTCGATGTTCGGCTTCCAGCGCACCGGCGACGCGATGTGGGCAGCGGGCGACCAGATGGCGCGCGGCTTCATCATGGGCGCCACGGCCGGGCGCACGACGCTCACCGGGGAAGGCCTGCAGCACGCCGACGGGCACTCGCACCTGCTGTCGTCGACGAACCCCGCGGTAGTCTCCTACGACCCGGCGTACGGCTACGAGCTGGGGCACATCGTGCGCGCCGGTCTCGAGCGGATGTACGGCGGCGCCCACGAGGATCCCAACGTCATGTACTACCTGACGCTCTACAACGAGCCGATGGTGCAGCCCGCCGAGCCCGAGAACATCGACGTCGAGGGCATCCTCAAGGGCATCTACCGGCTCAAAGCGTCGGAGGGCTTCGGGCCGAAGGCGCAGATCCTCGCGTCGGGCGTCGGCGTGCCGTGGGCGCTCGAGGCGCAAGAGCTTCTCGCCCGCGACTGGAACGTCGCGGCGGACGTCTGGAGCGTCACCTCCTGGACCGAGCTGCGCCGCGACGGCCTCGCCGCCGATGAGCACAACTTCCTCCACCCCGAGCAGCCGCCTCAGGTGCCGTACCTGTGGCAGAAGCTGCAGGGGGCCGAGGGTCCGTTCGTCGGCGTGAGCGACTTCATGCACGCCGTGCAGGACCAGATCCGGCCGTTCGTGCCGGGCGAGTACCTCACGCTCGGCGCCGACGGCTTCGGCTTCAGCGACACCCGCCCCGCGGCGCGCCGGTTCTTCAAGATCGACGGGCCGTCGATCGTCGTGCGCGTGCTGCAGTCGCTCGCGCGGCGCGGCGACGTCGCGGCGGACGCCCCGGCGCAAGCGATCGAGCGGTACCGCCTGCACGACGTCACCGCGGGAACCTCCGGATCGGCGGGCGGCGAGAGCTAGCCGATGGCTCCCGCGCGCACCAAGCAGCAGACCCTCGCCTGGCTGCGGACGCTGTCGGGCGAGCTCTCGACGGCGACCCTGAAGCGCCTCGAGGACACGCTGCCCTGGTACCGCGACATGCCTCCGGGCCGTCGCAGCGCGGTCGGGCTCGTCGCCCAAGCGGGCATCACGAGCTTCATCTCGTGGTACGACGACCCCAAGTCGATCCCGTGGATCGCGGCGGACGTCTTCGGCGCGGCTCCCCGCGAGCTGCTGCGCTCGGTGAGCCTGCAGCAGACGCTCCAACTCATCCGCGTCACCGTCGAGGTCGTCGAGGAGCGGGTCAAGGACAGCGACGAGAGCCTGCGCGAGGCGATCCTGCTCTACTCGCGCGAGATCGCGTTCGCCGCCGCCGACGTCTACGCGCGCGCCGCCGAGGCGCGGGGGCTGTGGGATGCGCGGCTCGAGGCCCTCGTCGTCGACTCGATCCTCACCGGCGAGTACGACTCCGAGCTGCCGAGCCGCATCGCGGCCCTGGGCTGGAACGGACACGGCGAGGTGAGCGTGCTCGTCGGCACCGCCCCGCGGATGCTCGATGTCGACATGCTGCGCCGCACCGCCCGCCACCTCGAGTCGGACGTGCTCATCGGCGTGCAGGGCAGCCGGCTCGTGATCGTCATCGGCCGCACCGAGCCGCTCGACGAGGACTCGACCGGCACGGCGCGGCCGTTCCTCGAGATCGCGGGAGAGCTCGAGCCGGGATTCGGGCCGGGCCACCTCGTGCTCGGGCATGCCGTGCCGTCGCTCCTCGAAGCCGCCCGCAGCGCGAAGGCCGCGCTCGCGGGGTTCGCGGTCGCGCGGGCCTGGCGCAACGCCCCCCGCCCGGCGCTCGCCGACGACCTGCTGCCCGAACGCGCGTTCGCGGGCGACCCGCTCGCCCGCTCGACCCTCATCAACCGCATCTATCGACCCTTGCAGGACCATTCGACCGAGCTGCTCACGACCCTCTGGTGCTACCTCGACAACGGCCGCTCGCTCGAAGCCACGGCGCGCGAACTGTTCGTGCACCCCAACACGGTGCGCTACCGCTTGAAGCGCATCTCGGAGGTCATCGGCTACGACGCGACGGGGGCCCGCGAGGCGCTCATCCTGCAGTCGGCCCTCATCGTCGGGGCGATCGCGGGCTCGCCCAAACCGGAGCGTTGAGGGCACTGCGGGGCGCCGTTTCGTAGGAATCGCCCAACGTCTCGCGCGGTTCTTGGTGCGATCGGGTCGACCGAGACGGCGCAGACGCGGCAGGATGGTCTTTCGTGAGTGTCGTCGTCGTCGCGCCCGGTCAGGGCTCGCAAACCCCCGGATTCCTCGAGCCGTGGCTCGCCGTGCCCCGCTTCGCCGAGCACCTCGGGGCGCTCGCCGACGCGGCGCGGCTCGATCTCGTCGCGCACGGCACCGTGTCGGATGCCGACACCATCCGCGACACGGCGGTCGCGCAGCCGCTCATCGTCGCGGCCTCCCTCCTCGCGTTCGGCGCCCTCACCGGGCACCGCGACCGCCTCGCGGGCGTCGCCGGCCATTCGGTGGGCGAATTCGCCGCGGCGGCTGCGGCCGGCATCCTCACCGAGTCGGATGCCGTCAGCCTCGTGCGCGAACGCGGTCGGGCGATGGCCGACGCCGCGGCCCTCGAACCCACCGGGATGAGCGCCGTGATCGGCGGCGACGAGACCGAGCTGCTCGCGCTGCTCGAGACCCTCGGCCTCTCCCCCGCGAACTACAACGGCGGCGGTCAGCTCGTCGTCGCGGGCGCCCTCCCGGCGCTCGCGCGACTCGCCGAGGCGCCCCCGGCGGGCGCCCGCGTCATCCCGCTGCAGGTCGCCGGCGCCTTCCACACCCGATTCATGCAGCCCGCCGTCGAGCACCTCCGCGCGGCCGCGTCGACCGTCGCCGTCGACGACCCGGCGACGACGATCTGGACGAACCGCGACGGCTCGACCGTCGCCTCCGGCGCCGCGTACGTCGACCTGCTCGTCGGTCAGGTGGCGAATCCGGTGCGCTGGGATCTCTGCATGGCCGCATTCGAGACGGCGGGGGTCACGGGCCTCGTCGAACTCGCCCCCGCGGGCGCACTCGTCGGCCTCGCCAAACGCGGCCTCAAGGGCCTCCCCACCGTCGCCGTCAAGACACCCGACGACCTCCCGGCGGCCATCGCCCTGATCGAGAGCCACGCATGACCACGCTGAAGCAGGCCGAAGGCCCGAAGTACACGCGCATCCTGTCGCTCGGCGCGGCGCGCGGCGACCTCGTCGTGCCCAACGACGACCTCGTCGGCCCGATCGATTCGAGCGACGAGTGGATCCGGCAGCGCACGGGCATCATCACCCGCAAGCGCGCGAGCAAGGGCGTGGATGCGATCGACCTCGCCGAGACCGCCGCGAACGAGGCGATCGCGAAGGCCGGCATCCGACCCGACCAGATCGGCGCCGTGCTCGTCTCGACGATCAGCAACGTCGCGGTGACCCCGTCGATGTCGTCGCTGCTCGCCGAAAGGATCGGTGCCGCTCCCGCGCCCGCGTACGACATCAGCGCCGCGTGCGCCGGATACACCTACGCGATCGCGCAGGCGGACGCGCTCATCCGCAGCGGAGCCGCCGAGTACGTGCTCGTCGTCGGCGCCGAAAAGCTCTCCCAGTACGTGCACCCCGAAGACCGGTCGATCTCGTTCCTGCTCGGGGACGGGGCCGGCGCGGCGGTCATCGGCCCGGCCGACGAGCCGGGCATCTCGGCGAGCGTGTGGGGTTCCGACGGCTCCAAGTGGGACGCCGTGGGCATGAACGCGACCTTCGAGGAGTACCTCGACAAGAAGAAGCCCTGGCCGACGATGCGGCAAGACGGCCAGACCGTCTTCCGCTGGGCCGTCTGGGAGATGGCGAAGGTCGCCAAGCAGGCGCTCGAGGCCGCCGGCGTCACCGTGGAGGACCTCGCCGCGTTCGTGCCGCACCAGGCCAACATGCGGATCATCGACGAGCTCGCGAAGCAGCTGAAGCTGCCCGAGACGGTGCTCATCGGGCGCGACATCGAGACCACGGGCAACACCTCGGCCGCCTCGATCCCGCTCGCCACCCACCGGCTGCTCGAGGAACACCCCGAGCTGAGCGGCGGGCTCGCCCTGCAGATCGGCTTCGGCGCGGGACTCGTGTACGGCGCTCAGGTCGTGAGACTGCCCTAATAGACTCGGAGACGGTCATTCGTAACGTCCGACTCCACACCACTGCGCACTCTGCACATCCAGCAAGGAGAATCACATGGCACTGTCCACCGAAGAGGTCCTCGCGGGCCTCGCCGAGCTCATCAACGACGAGACCGGCATCGCGACCGACAGCGTGGAGCTCGACAAGTCGTTCACCGACGACCTCGACATCGACTCCATCTCGATGATGACGATCGTCGTCAACGCCGAGGAGAAGTTCGACGTGAAGATCCCCGACGAAGAGGTCAAGAACCTCCTGACTGTCGGCGACGCCGTCAGCTTCATCGTCAAGGCCCAGGCTTAAGCCCCAGGTGGGGGCGCGAGCCCCCACCTCGCTTCACAGAACACGGGAATTCGAATGACCAAGCGAATCGTCGTCACCGGTATCGGTGCATCCACCCCGCTCGGCGGCACGGCCCAGGACACCTGGACGGCCCTCCTCGCCGGCGAATCCGGCGCCAACTCGCTCACCCACGAATGGGCGAGCATGTACGACCTCCCGGTCACGTTCGCCATGGAGGCGAAGGTGCGCCCGTCGGAGGTGCTCGAGCGCGTCGAGACCAAGCGGCTCGACCCGAGCGCCCAGTTCGCTCTCATCTCGGCCCGCGAGGCCTGGGCGGATGCTGGCGCGCCCGACATCGACAAGACCCGTATCGGCGTCGAGTACTCGACCGGCATCGGCGGCCTCTGGACCCTTCTCGACGCGTGGGACACCCTCCGCGAAAAGGGTTCGCGACGCGTGCTGCCGATGACCGTGCCGATGCTCATGCCGAACGCCGCATCCGCCGCCGTCTCGATGGACCTCGACGCGCGCGCCTTCGCCCGCACCGACGTCTCGGCGTGCGCGTCGAGTACCGAGGCCATCGCGAACGCCTACGACCACCTCCAGTTGGGCTACGCCGACATCATCCTCGCGGGTGGCACCGAGTCGTGCGTGCACCCGATCACCCTCGCGTCGTTCTCGTCGATGCAGGCCCTCTCGCGGCGCAACGACGAGCCGACGCGCGCCTCCCGCCCCTACGACGTCGACCGTGACGGCTTCGTCATGGGTGAAGGTGCGGCGACGCTCGTGCTCGAGACCGAGGAGCACGCCCTCGCGCGCGGCGCGAAGATCTACGCCGAGATCGCGGGCGGCGGCGTGACGAGCGACTCGTACCACATCACCGCTCCCGACCCGGAGGGCCGCGGCGCCGCCCGCGCGGTGTTCGCCGCGCTCGCCCAGGCGGGCGCGACCGTCGACGACGTCACCCACATCAACGCGCACGCGACGAGCACCCCGGTCGGCGACATCGCCGAGTACAAGGCCCTCCTCGCGGTGTTCGGCGACCGCGTGCGCGAGATCCCGGTGTCGGCGACGAAGGGCGCCCACGGACACCTGCTCGGCGGCACGGGAGCGCTCGAGGCGCTCATCACGGTGCTCGCGGTGCAGAACCGCACGGCCCCGCCGACGATCAACCTCGACAACCAGGACCCCGACATCCCGCTGTTCGTGCCGACGGCGCCGCACGCCCTCGGCGACGCTCCGCAACTCGCGATCAGCAACTCGTTCGGGTTCGGCGGTCACAACGCCGTCGTCGCGATCCGCTCCTACGAGGGCTAGCCGCCCCCAGCGAGGCTGCTCCGGCGCCAACTCTGGCTGAGCGTGTCCGGCATCTGCACTCCGTGGATGCCGGTGCGCCTCAGACAGAGTTGCGCGACGCGGTGTCGTGATCTCCGGGCGTAAGTTGGCGATGTGACGGCATCCGACTGGGACATGATCGACGACCTCGATGCGCTCATGGCGGTGATCGGGGAGCCGCTTCCCGCCGCGCGGGACAAGGGACGCCCCGCCCTGCTGCCGATCGACCGCGACTGGCTCGCGGCCTCGCCGTTTTGCGTGATGGCGACGACGGGAGCCGACGGGTCGTGCGACGCGTCGCCGAAGGGCGACCCTGCGGGCCAGCTCGTGCACGTGCTCGACGACACGACGATCGCGATCGCCGAGCGGCCCGGCAACCGTCGCGCCGACGGGTACCGCAACATCCTCGCCGACCCGCACGTCGGGCTCCTGTTCCTCATCCCCGGTCGCGGTGACACGCTGCGCGTCAACGGGCGTGCCCGGCTCGTGCGGGACGCGCCGTTCTTCGACGCGATGATCGTCAAGGGCCACCGTCCGCTGCTCGCCGTCGTCGTCGAGATCGACGAGATCTTCCACCACTGCGCGAAGGCGTTCCTGCGCTCCGGCCTGTGGGATGCCGCAACCTGGGACCCGGAGGGGCTCGTGCCCCGGCGCGCGGTCATCGCCCAGCAGTGCGAGCGCCCCGGAGAGGCCCTCGCGGATCTCGATGCCTACTACGAGGAGTCGAACTACTCCCGGGGCCTCTACGCCTGACTCGGCTGCCGGGCGATCGCCCGGCAGCCGTCGTGCTGTGCGCACTCCCCCTCGCCGTCGTCGCCGAGCGGCGCGAGCGCGGAGGTGTCGAGGATCGCGTCGGCGGTGAGGATCTCCGCGAGTTCGTCGTGGAGGATGTGGGTGATCATCGGGGTGCGCATGCCGGCCGCGTCGCGCATCGCTCAGCCGACCTTGTGGAGCCAGATGACGGGGGAATCCTCGGAGGCGAGGCGGAACGACTCGAGTTCGTCGTCCCACGCCTGGCCGAGGGCGAGCCGCAGTTCGCGGTGCAGCTCGAACGCGTCGGAGCCCGCCGTCTCCATCGCCGAGCGGATGCGATCCTCGGGGATGACCATGTTGCCGACCGTGTCGGTCTGCGCGTAGAAGATGCCGAGGTCGGGCGTGTGCATCCAGCGACCGCCGTCGGTGCCGAGTCCGGCATCCTCGGTGACCTCGTAGCGCAGGTGCTCCCAGCCGCGCAGGCCGGACGCCAGGGCGGCCCCGGTGCCCCGGTCGCCTTCCCAGAAGAACTCGGTGCGGAACGCGCCCCTGAGCACGGGCTGTTCGCGCCAATCGAAGTTGACGGCGCGTCCGAGAGCGCGACCCGCCGCCCACTCGACGTGGGGGCGCAACGCGCTGGGCGCGGAATGGATGTAGACCACTCCGCGTGCGATCTTCGATTGCACAGCAGCCACTTCTCTCTCCATTCGTCAGGATGCGACTTCCCCATCGACCTGAATGAACGGCGAGATATGACTCAGGGCCGATTATCGCGGCTGAGGCTGAGAATCACAAGAGTGTCATTTCGCATCGGAGTACCTCTCGACGATCGCGACCGACACCGCGAACTCGACCGGCATCCCGCCGAACAGCAGCCGCCCCGCCTCGGCCGCCGACTCGCGCAGGGCCGCCGCGACCTCGTCGGCGAGTGTCGCGGGGGTGTGCACGAGCAGTTCGTCGTGCACAAAGAACGCCAGATGCGGGCGCTGCGTGAGCGGTCCGGACCCCATCTGCCACAGCCGGCGCCGCAGCGACCCCATCCAGCACAGCGCCCACTCGGCGGCGGTGCCCTGCACGACGAAGTTGCGGGTGAATCGCCCCCACGCGGCGGCGCGCTGCTGGGTGCGGCGCTTCTGCACGTCGGTCGCGGTCTCGTCGTAGCCGAGGCCCTCACCCGGCGGTGAGGAGCGGCCGAGCCAGGTCGAGACCACATCGCCGCGCTCCCCCGCGCGGGCCGCCGCCTCGACGTACGCCATCGCGACGGGAAACGCGCGCTCGATGCGCGGCTTCATCCGACCGCTTTCGCCCGTCGTGCCGCCGTAGATCGCGCCGAGCATGCCGTACTTGGCCTGCTGGCGCGTCTCGACGGCCCCGGTGTCGACCATCCCCTGGTACATGTCGGTCGCCTGACCGGCGCGCGCCATCGCGCGGTCGCCCGACATCGCGGCGAGCACGCGCGGTTCGAGTTGGGACGCGTCGGCGACGACGAACCGCCAGCCGGGATCGGGCACGACCGCCGAGCGCACCTGCTTCGGCAATTGCAGGGCGCCCCCGCCGTCCGATGCCCACCGTCCGGTGACGACGCCGCCCGGCACGTAGACGGGACGGAATCGGCCCTCGCTCACCCACTCCTCGAGCCAGTGCCACCCGTTCGCGGTGAGCAGCCGGGAGAGGGTCTTGTACTCCAGCAGCGGTTCGACGACCGGGTGATCGAGCTCGCGCACCTCCCACTTGCTCGTCGACTCGACGCGCAGCCCCGCGTTCTGCAGCGCGCGCAGCAGGTCGGGCTGGGAGTCGGGGTTGAGGGCGGGAGCGTCGAGTGCCTCTCGCAGCCGCTCGGCGAGGGCTTCGAGTTTCGCGGGGCGTCCGTTCGGGATGCGCGGGCCGAGATGCTCGGTGAGCAGCCGATCGTGCTCCGCGACGCTCCAGGGCAGCCCGACGTGCCGCATCTCGGCCGCCACGAGCGCCCCGACGCTCTCCGCGGCGAGCAGCAGTCCGAGTCGACCCCCGTCGCCCGCGGCAGCGACCGCATCCCGTTGCCGTCGCCACTCCGCCACCGGGTCGTCGTCGTCGGGCGGCGGCTCCAGGTCGAAGAGCGCGTCGGATGCCGCGGCCGCTCGCACGGGAGCCGGGGCGTCCCATCCGTCCCGCTCGGCCGTCGCCAGCGCCGAGGAGGCCGACGCGATGGCGTTGCGCAGGATGGCATGGCACAACCGGAGGTCCACGCAGCGCTCGACCCGCACCCCGGCGGCGAGCAGTGGGGGGTACCAACGCGCGGTGTCGTTCCACACCCAGCGGGGCCGCGCACGTTCGCGCTCGGCGACCCAGGCCGGCAGATCGGACTCCGCGATCACCGTCTCGGCACGCTCCTCGCCTTCGTCGGAAATCTCCGTCGCGACGACGCCCCGGGCGGTCGCACGCAGAACAAGGAGCACACCCCCAGTCTGACCGGGGCGGGAGACATCGACTACAGCTTCACCGCCATCGCGATCTCGCGCCCGTCGGTGCCCGCGAACTCGCCGACGACCTCGAATCCCGCACGCCGGTAGGCGGCGATCGCGACGACGTTGCGTTCGTGCACGTCGAGGGTGAGTTCGGGATATCCGGCGCCGCGCGTCCAGTCCATGGCCGACCGGATGAGCGCATCGACGACGCCGCGGCCTCGCACCTCCGGGGACACGTAGACGCCGACGAGCGTGGCCGTGTCGACGGCCGGCACCCGCTGGAAATAGTCGGGCTCCCCCGCGCGCCGCGGGAAGACGGCCACCGACCCGACGTGCGCGTCGTCGAGGACGGCCACGAACCCCGCCTGATCGGGCGCCGACGCGTTGCGCTCGGCGCGCTCGCGCCACTCCGCGTCGTGGCGGGCGAGCGCCACCTCCGTCGTCTCGAGGAAGGCGATCGCGGCAACCGGATCGGCGAGCGCCTCCAGTCGGAGCCGCCGGATGAGCGGGCCTTCGTCGGCGCGGACACGGCGGATCTCGATTCCCGGGGGAAGGAGGCGAGTCATGGCGCCGACACTAGCCGTGCAGAAGCGAGCCGTCTTTCGCGAGCACGTTCTTCTCCCCGGCTTCGATCGGGATGCCGAAGCGGTTCTGCTTGGGCGGCAGCGGGCAGTTGAAGGCGTACGAGAACGCGCACGGCGGGAGGATCGCGCGATTGAAGTCGAGCGTGATCGTGCCGTCGGGGTTGGGGGCGACGAAGAGGAAGCGCCCGACGCTGTAGGTCGTGTCGCCGTTGGTGGCGTCGGCGAAGACGATCTGCAGCGCGCGCCCCGACTTGAAGGCGGCGAGGTCGTAGTCGACCCCGTCGCGGGTGAAGCGGATGCTGCCGGGGATGACCTCTTCGCGCGTCACCCCGTCGTCTTTGAGGTGCTCGAAGCCCATCGTCGTGCCGGCGGGGTTCTCCGACCAGTCGGCGGTGACGACCCACGCGGGGTCGTAGGGGTAGGTGTCGATGCCGCCGAAGTTCTCGATGCCCTCGGAGTGCGCATCCCACACCCGCAGGGCGTAGCCGCCGCCGGACTGGGCGATGACCGCGCCGCGCACGGTGTCGCTGAACACGATGTCGCCCGGTGCCGGGTCGTCCTTGCCGCGCACGATCGCCTCGCCGTCGACGAGCTCACCGTCGACGCGGATGCCGTCGGCCGCCGTCGCGATGACGCGCAGCCCCGACTCCCCTGCGGGGAGCGGCGCCCAGCGCCCGGGCACGCCCCAGATGGGCTGCTCGACGTCGACGAGCTGAGTGTTGGTGAGGGCGAGACTGCCGAGCGGTTGCACGACCGCGAGTTCCCGTCGTTCGTGGAAGTAGGCGAGCTGCTCCTCGGGCGTCTTCTCGGCGGGGTCGGTCGCGCTCAGCGTCATGCCGTCCATCCTCACTCAGGTCACTGACGTACAACCGCGCGGACACGGGCGAATTCCCCAACCGGGAAGGATGTCGGATTCGCCCGGGCAAGTGTCCCTAGACTCCGGCCATGGCGTGGAGCGATCAGGCGGCCAAGTATCTCCAGGGTTCGACGACGTGCCCGCGGTGCGAACGCGGGCCGGTGGGGGCGGAGCACTGCCCGTTCTGCGGGGCGATCCTCGTCGGTCCCGTGGCCGACGAACTGCGGGAGGTCTCGTCGGAAGCCGCCGACCTGCTCACCCGACGACAGGGCATCATCGACCGGCTCCCGACGAAAGCCGAGTTCGCCGCTCCGCCCACCGGGATGCCCTCCGCGGTCGACGTTCCCGCGGTCGACGCCCCCGCGGCCCGTGGGGCCGTCGCGCCGAGCACCGTCGCCGCCCCCGCCGCCACGACGTCGACCCGCAGTGCGCAGGTGAGCGTGCAGTCGGTGCTCGCCGTCGTGGGCGCGGTGCTCGTCGCCGTCGCGATCGTCGTGTTCCGCTTCTTCAACGTCGACGTCGACATCTCGGTGCGCCGCGGCGTGATCGCCGGGGTCACCGTGCTGTTCCTCGTCGTCGCCTGGTTGCTCGCGCGCATCCGGCTGACCTTCTCTGCCGAGGCGGTCGGCGCGCTCGCGATGGTGTTCGTCGCCCTCGACATCTGGGCGATCGCCGAACTCGTGCCCGCGGGGGTCGACCCGTGGGCGTTCGCGGGCATCTCGACGCTCGTCGCCTCGCTCCTGACCCTGCTCATCGCCGTGCTCGTGCGGTTGCGCACCTGGCTCTGGCTCGGCCTCGTCGGACTCATCTGGGTGCCCGCGTTCTTCGGCTATGCCGTCGACGGCCCGTGGTCGAACGTCGTCGGTCACCTCGGCGCGGTCGCCGTGGCGCTGACGTGCTTCGAGATCGCCCGGCGGATGACGCACCGCTTCTCGAGTCCGTTGCGCGCCGATCGGGTGACCGTCGTGATCGCGGCCGCCGGGTTCGGCGCGGCGACGGTGTTCGGACTGCCCTTCGTGGGGGTGGCGAACCCGATCGAGGGTCCGCTCGGATCGGCGCTCGTGCTGCTCGCGCTCGGCGTGCTCGCGGGTCTCGCGGCCCGCACGCTCGCCGCGGGCGCGTGGAGTGCGACAGCGGGAGTGCTCGGGGTCGCCGCGGCGGGCGTCGCCGCGACCGCGGGAACCCTCGACGACGAGTCGTGGCGCCTCGCCCTGGTTCCCGCCGCAGCGGCCGCCGCGCTCGTCGGGCTCGCGCTCGTCCGCTGGCCGCTCCCGCTCCGCCGCGACGCGCTGCGGATCGGCGCGCTCATCGTCGCGTTGTGCGCGGCGGTTCCGGCCGGCGCCGCCGGCGGCATCCAGCTGCTGTCGCCGCTCTTCCCGCGATTCGGCGGCGGTTTCGGCCCGGACGCCGTCCCGGCACCGTTCTGGTTCGAGCCGATGGCCCGCAGCGCCTCGCTCCTGCCCGAGACGGCGAGTCTCGCCGCGATCGTCGGGCTCGCCGCCGCGACCGCCGGAACGTTCGGCCTCGCCGTCGCGGTGCGGCGCGACGCACTCCCGTGGCGCCCGTGGCTCGCACTCACCGCGTGGCTCGGCGCGGCGACGCTGCTCGCCGCCCCCGGCTGGTCGGCGCTCTCCCGTCCGGGCCAGGTCGTCGCCGGCATCGCGATCGTGTTCGCCGTCGGAATCGCGCTGCTCGTCGTGCCCCGGCTTCGCCGAGCTGCCGCCTCGCTGCGCGTGCCGCCGCTGCTCGCGGCCCACGGCATCCTCGGCTATCTCGTCATCGTCTCGTGGGGCGACGACCGGCTCACGGTCGCCGCGGGCGTCGCGATCGTTGTCGGGTTCGGGGTGCTCGGCATGGTCGCCGCGCCGCGTTTCCGCCCGGTGTACGTCGTCGTCGGCTACGCCTACGCGCTCGCGCTGTTCGCCCGCGGTCTCGATCTGCTCGGCGTGGAGGCGATCCCGGTTCTCAGCTACACGACGACGATCGCCTCGGTGTTCGCGCTCGTCGTGACCCTCGTCCGTCGCGTGCGGGCACCGCTGTGGTACGCGGTGCTCGCCGTCACCGCGGTGCCGTTCCTGGTGGGCATCGCGACGGTCATCGCCGAACGCACCTGGGAGACGGCGCTCGCGAACACCGCGATCTTCGCCCTGTCGCTCACCCTCGCCCTCACGCGCCGCCCCGGACTCACCCGGTTCGTGCGCAGCGGCGCGGCGGCCCTCCTGCTGCCGTCGCTCGCCGTCGTGATCGTCAACGTCGTGCCGCGCATCATCGAGACGGATGTCGTGCCGGCGTGGAGCGGCGGCGGCGGTGCGCCCGTCACCCTCCCGCTCATCGCGACGATCGTCGCGCTCGTGCTGCCGACGACGCCGCTCGTCGCGGACTCGATGCGCCGCGGCGACCTCCCAGAGGCCGACTCGGCGTCGGTGCGGCTGTGGATCGAGATCTCGGCGCTCGTGACGGGCGGGATCGCCGCGATCCTGTCGCTCGTGCTCGAGACGCCCGACCTCGGCACGGCCCTGCTCGTGTTCCTCATCCTCGGCATCGGTGCGGCGGGGGCGAGCGTCTTCGCGAAACGTCGCTACGGCTGGTGGCTCGCGGCGGGCGCCTGGACGGCGGCGCTGTGGTGCGTGTGGGGTCTCGTCGGCATCTCCGACGTCGAACCCTACGTCTACCCGCCCGCCGTCGCGGCGGTCGTCATCGGCGTCGTGCTCGTGCTGCGCGGTCGCCGCGGCGCCGCCCTCGTGGCTCCGGGGCTTGCGATCGCGATCGTCACGTCGCTCGTCGTGCTCGCGATCACGGGATCGGGAGCGGATGCCGTGCTGCCGTGGCGGGCGCTCGCGCTGCTGGCGGCATCCCTCGCCCTGCTCGTCGTCGGGACCCTGCTCGCGCGCCGTCCGGAGGGATCACGGCTCGCGACACTGCGCGTCCCCGCTCTCGTCGCGGCGATCGGTGCGGCGTCGGCGGGAGCGATTCAGGCGGTGCGCTACGCGTGGGAGCTCGATGACCTCGGGTTGGGGCATCCCGACCTCGTGGTGTGGCCCGTGCTCGCGTTCAGCGTCGCCGCGGCGATCCTCGCCGGGGAGGGCGCTCGCGCGTTGCGGCCGACCCACCGGTGGCTGCTCGTGCCCGCGCTCGCGTTCCTGGTCGTCGGGCCCATCGCGGCAGTCGCGCCCGGCGTCGCCCCGATGTGGACGCTGTGGGCGCTCAGTCTCGTGCTGCTGCTCGGAATGCTCGGCACGGTCGCCCGGGCGCTGCGCGGGCCGACGATCCTGCCACCGGCGTGGCTCGTGTTCGCGGCGGCGTGGTGCGTGGCCGTCGCCGGCTGGAGCGTGCGCGACCTCAACGTGGAGTGGTTCTCGCTGCCGCTCGGTCTCGCCCTCACGGCGGCGGGGGTGCTCGCGCTGCGGCACGGTGCACCCGGCGCGCGCGGCACGGAATCCCGCGGCACCGTCGTGTCGTGGCCCGTCGGGTTCACCCGCTCCTGGTCGGTGCTCGCTCCCGGCATCGTCGTCACCGTGCTGCCGTCGGTGCTCGCGACGGGCACCAACCCGGCGACGTGGCGCGCGATCCTCGTCATCGCCCTCGCGCTCGTGGCGCTGCTCGTCGGCGCGATGGGCCGGTTCGCCGCCCCGTTCGTGCTGAGCCTCGTCGCCTTCGGGGTCGAACTCGTCGTGATCCTGTTCCAGTTGGCGTTCGGCCGCGAGATCGACCCGGTCGTGTTCTACATCGCCGCGGGCACGGCGGGGCTCATCCTCATCGTCGTCGGCATCTGGTTCGAGCGGCGCACTCGCGGGGACCGCGAGAACGGCGCCCGGATGCGCGACTTGCGCTGAGCGCGGAGCCTCGCCTGCCGCGCGACCGGTCGGTGTGAATTCCCTCCGAGTCGGCGCGAGAGCTGGAGATCGACGCGGATTCTCGGAACCGTAGCTGACTCCTGCGACAGCCAACGGAAGGATTTCCCGTGCTCACCATCACCGACAACGCCGAACTCGTCGTCACCGACATCGTGTCGCGCGCCGTGACGACCGACACCGGCGGACTGCGCATCGTCGAAGCACCCGATGAGAAGTTCGCCGTCTCGGTCGCCGACGCGCCCGCCGAGACCGAGGTCGTCGCCGAACACGGCACCGCTCGCGTCTTCATGGACCTGCCGGTCGCGTCCGCCCTCGACGACAAGGTGCTCGACGCCCGCGTCGGCGACGACGGCGCCGTGCAGTTCCTCATCACCGCTCGCCAGGGCTGACCCGGCGAACCCAGCTCCCGGGGTTCGCGGGCCTCAGCGTCCGCGGATCCCGGGGGAACCCGGTGTGCCTCGCCGAGCCGACCCGGTGAGGCGTCAGGCCGCCGCGATCGGGCAGCGCAGGCGACTCGAGGTCGTCCAGTCGTTCGCCCGGATGACGACGTGCTCGGTCATGGACGCCCCGCACAGCGGACACGGTCGGCCGACGCTCGACGGGGCGGGCGGCTCGTGGGGCGACCCCAGATCGGCGGGGCCGAAGTACGGGTAGAGCGCCCGGTTGAGCCGATCCCACCACCGGTCGCGATCATCCATATCGTTAGTGTACTCACTAAATACTTCGTGCACTCACGAAATGACGACTAGCCTCGGCAGGTGACCTCCACCGCCCCCGCTGATCCCCTCGCCCTCGACCGCCAGGTGTGCTTCGCGCTCGCGGCGGCATCCCGCAGCGTCATCGCGCTCTACCGCCCCGTGCTCGAACCGCTCGGGCTCACCCACCCGCAGTACCTCGTGATGCTCGCGCTGTGGGAGCGCAGCCCGCGGCGCTCCGTCGACCTGAGCGACGCGTTGCTGCTCGAACCGGCGACCCTGAGCCCGCTGCTGCGTCGGCTCGAGTCGGCGGGTCTGCTCAGGCGCGCGAAGGACCCGTCGGATGATCGCGCCCTCGCCGTCTCGCTCACGGATGCCGGAGTCGCGCTGCGCGAGAAGGCTCTCGCCGTGCCGGGCCAGGTGGTCGAGCGACTCGGCCTGCCGATCGCCGACCTCGAGCACGCGCGCGACGTGCTCACCGCCCTGCTCGACGCCTCACGCGCGGCGCGCTGACGATCATGTCGCTCGCCTTCATCGCCCCGCCCCGGCGGATCCCCTTCCCGTTCCGGTTCGCGCTGTGGATCGTGCGCCGCCGCACGGGCACCGACCTGCTGCCGCCGCGCCTGCTCACCTGGTACCCGAGAGCGGCGATCGGCGCGGGCGTCATGGAGGCGCTCATCGCCCACGACGACGGCCGGATCACCGAGCGGGTGCTCAAGATGGTGCGGATGACGGTGTCGTTCCGGCTGAGCTGTCCGTTCTGCGTGGGGATGAATTCCGAAGGCTGGGAGAAGCTGCTCTCGGACGACGAACTCGGCGTGGTGCAGGGTCGCACCGACGCCGAGTCCGTTGCGTCGCTGAGCGACGTCGAGCGGCTCGCGATCGAGTACGCGCGCCTCGGGTCGGACACCCCGCTCGCGTTCACCCCGGAGTTCGGGGCGCGGTTGCGCGCGACCTTCAGCGAGCGAGAGATCGTCGTGCTCGCGACCACGACGGCACAGGTGAACTACTGGGCGCGGCTCATCCAGTCGCTCGGCTGCCCGCCCCAGTAGCGCCACCCGGCCGCACCCGTCAGGCGCGTTCGACCGGCAGCCAGAGTTCGCACGTCGCGGTGCTGAAGTCGGCGGCACGGTCGAGCACGGCAACGATCGACGGTCCGGGGCGCAACCGCCATGGGTTCGACGGGAACCAGTCGGTCGCGGTCGCCGCCCACGCCGCCTGCAGCGCCTCCGGATGGGGCCCGCTCGTCGTGAAGACGGCCCACGTGCCGGCCGGCACCTCGATGACGTCGAGGTCGCCGGGCACGGGGGCCGTCTCGGCGACGGCGACGCCGTGCAGGTAGGTGAGTTCGCTCCCTTCGGTGTAGTCGGGGTCGACGTCGGCGCTCACCTGCAGCAGTCCGCCGGGTTCGGTGTCGCTGAGACCCTTGAGCCGCTCATGCTCGCTCGCCGGGAGCGACGCGATGTGCGCCTGGATGTCGGGGTTGACGCCCTGATGCACGAGCGGCACGCGCACGGCGTGGCCGACGAGCCGGAAGGCCGGGCGTTCGGTGATTCGGGTGGGCATGGCGGTGTTCCCTTCGACGGTCAGGCGGAACCTGAGCTGTGGTTGTGTGCGAAGGGGGCCGCCGTCGCGACGCACGTCGGCCGGGCCGGCGCCGTGCACGGATCGGAAGGCTCGTCCGAAGGCTTCGGTCGAGCCGTATCCGTAGCGCACCGCGACGTCGAGCAGCTCGGCTCCGTCGATGACCTCCGCCGCGGCGACGGTCATGCGCCGGCGCCGAAGGTACTCGGAGAGCGGCATGCCGGCGAGCGACGAGAACATGCGCCGCAGGTGGTACTCGGTCGTGCCGAGCCCGCTCGCCACGGCGGCGACGTCGAGGTCGTCGGTGAGACGGTGCTCGACGAGTTCGACGAGGCGGTTGAGCGTCGCGATCACGAGGCCCCCTTTCGGATTCCACCCTGCTCGTCGGCGATTAGACGGACCCGACTATCGTGGCCCGATTCGATCGGAACGGCTGTCAGAACGGGGGCGGATCGGCGGTGCGGATCGCGCCCGTCGGGCTCGTCCAGGTGATGGTGGTGTCGGGATGCTGCGCGACGCTCCACCGGGTGCGGTGCTTGAGGGTGTGATGTCGGCGGCAGAGGTGCGCGAGGTTGCGGGCCGCGGTCGGGCCGCCCTTCGCCCAGTCGACGGTGTGGTCGAGGTCGCAGTTCTTGGCGGAGCGCCCGCAGCCGGCGAATCGGCAGGTGCCGTCGCGCAGCGCGAGCCAGCGCTTGAGGTCGGCCGGCGGGCGGTAGCTGCCGCGATCGACGTCGAGCACGGTCGCCGAGACCGGGTCGGTGAGGATGCGGAAGAACGTTGGCGCGTGCGCGGTGAGTTCGCGGGCGGTGACGGCGTCGATCGGCCCGTAGCCCTCGAGCGTCGCGGGTGCGTCGGAGCGGCCGAGGAGCGTGAGCATCGGGATGAGCACCCCGACGGTGACGCGCGGCGTCGTGAGCGGGTCGATGCGGCCGGTGAGGATGTCGGCCGCGACGTCGGCCCGCACCTGGTCGATCGTGCGCGTCTCGCCGGGCTGCGCGCAGAGGTGCCGCGCGGTGCCGTCGATGCGCTGCCAGGCGGCGTCGGCATCCGCTGCCGTGAGGTGCACGCCGAGCCACGCCATGCCCTCGATGTCGGGCTCGCGCCACACCGAGCGGGCACGCGCCGCCTCGGCATGACGCTCGGTCGCGGAGCACGGGTGCAGCCGCTCGCGCAGGGTGTGCAGGCGCTGCCGGAAGCGCGCGGGCGCGAGGTGCGCGAGCTCGAGGGAAGCCGCGTCGAGGGCGGCGTCGCTCGTGACGTCGGCCGGGAGGGTTTCGAGCGTGTCGGCGACCCGGCGGGCGTTCGCGACCGCGATGTCGCCCTCGAGGAACGCCGCCCAGACACCGGGCGCCCGACCGCGCAGGAGGGCGCCCTGCGTGGCGAACGCGGCGACGGTGCCCTCGGCGAGCGAGAGCCGCACCGCGAGGTCGGCGATCGCGGCACGCTCGGCGAACTCGACATCCCGATCGGTGGGCTCGCCGCGCAGCACGACGAAGACCTCGGGATGCCGCCGCGCCTCGGCGACCACCGTCACGATCGCGCCCATCTGCTCGGCCGCGGAGCGGATCTGCTGCCGCGCGGCGAACTCGGCGACGGCGATCTGGAAGTCGATGCGCGTGTCGGGATCGGCCGGGTCGAACGGTCGGTCGCGCGCGTCGACGACGTCGAAGTCGTCGAACGGATCGGCCGTGCTGGTCATACCCTCACGGAACCGAGCACCTCCGACATCCGCCGCCGTTTCGAGGCCCGTCAGGGGCGGTCACGAGTGATCGTTACCATTCCGTGACCCAGTGTCATCAGAGCGCGGCGCGACCCTCGTTCTCGATCAGCTGCAGTTGCGTGCCGTCGAGATCCACGAGAAACCCGACGCGCTGCCCCCACGGCTGGCGCTCCACGGGATGCAGCCGCGGCGCCCCGACCGACGTCACGGAAACTCCCGCCGCCTCGATCTGCCGATACAGCTCGTCGACGTCATCGACGCGGAGGCTGCACCTGAACGAGCTCTGCGCGGGCACGAGGTCGGGAAACGGGAAGAACTCGAGCTGCAGCATCCCGCGGCGCAGGATGAGCCACCGCTCGTCGCGGAAGGCCGGCTCGAAGCCGAAGGACCCGTAGAACGCGACCGTCGCGCCGAAGTCCCGCGACGGCAGGTTCGGGGTCGCATGATCGGCCATGACGCCAGGCTAGCCACTCCCCGCCAGGCAGTCCCTCCGCGGTCGCTACCATGACCACATGATCGACCGGCGCGCCTCGCTCGAGACGGTGACCGCGGCGTACGCGACCGAGATCGACCGGCACGAGCCGACGGCATCCATCGCCTGGCCGCTGTGGCCCGACGCCGCGCGCCTCACCGACCACCTCGGCGGCAATCACCTCTGGGCGGCGCAGATCGTGCGCGAGGGCGTGCGGGTCGACCGCGCGACGATCCCCGCAGCCCCGCCGACCGAACTGCGGGCGTGGTACGAGGAGTGCCGCGCCGACCTGCTCGCCGCGCTCGACGACACCGCCCCCGACCGCGAGTGCTGGACCATCGGGCCGAACCTCGGCATCCCGTCGTTCTGGACCCGGCGGATGCTGTTCGAGACGACCAAGCACCTCATCGACCTGCGCGCGGCCGGCGGCGGCACCTGGAGCCCCGCCGACGAACTCACCCCCGAGCACTACGCCGACGGCATCGACGAGCTGCTCGAAGTGTTCCTCGCCCGGTCCGCGCCAACCCTCGAACCCCTGCCCGCGCCCCTCGCGCTGCGCGCCCTCGACACCGACCGCGCGTGGACTCTCTCGCCGACGTGGGAGGTCTCCCCCGGCATCGGTTCCGGCGCGACCACGCTCTCGGGGATGACGGCGCACCTCGCCCTCGCCGTCTGGGAACGCGCCGACCCGCTCGACGACTCCGGGCGGTTCACGATCGACGGGGATCGGGATGTCGTGGCCGCGTTCGCGCGGGCGCCGATCCATCCCTGAAGCGGGCTACTCGACGACTCCACCCCAGTCGAGACCCGACGTGAGCAGGAAGCCCGGTCCGACCGCGACGAGACCACCCGCGACGGGCACCGCGTTTCGCACGGCGCTCGGCATCTCGGCGTCCGCGCGCGTCCACTCGACACCGTCGGGCGACGTCCACACGGCGGTATCCATCGCGGCTTCGCCGACGACGAGGAAGCCGGCGTCGGTCGCGACGACCGTCTCGGGTGCGCCGTCCTCCTCGCCCCCCGGCAGCACCGTGCGCGTCCACTCCCGACCGTCGGCGCTGGCCCAGGCGACCCCCGTGCCGCGACCGAACGCGGACTCCACCCCGACGGCGACGATGCCGGCCGCCCCTGCGGTGACCGACGTGACGCGATACTCGGCCCCAGCGCCCTCGAACGTCGGCGCGACCGACTCCCACGCGACCCCATCGCTCGACAGCCACACCTCGAACGGGTAGAGACTCGACAACGGGTCGGTGACCACGACGAGGTGATCGCCGAGCGTCTCGATTGCGACCGGAGAAGCCAGATAGTCGGAACCGCCGAGCGGCGGGGTGTCGGTCGAGAACACGCTCCAGCCGGCATCCGTCTCGGTCGCGGCGAACGCGTCCACGCCGCCCGTCTTGAACGGCTGCCACCACTGCCCGTCCCCGATCGCGTAGCGCGTGTCGCCGAGCGAGGCGAAGCCGCGCAGCTCCCTCGTGCGGAAGTCCCACCCGCCTTCCGCGGCAGGCATCGCCTCGAGTCCGACATCCACGCCCGCCGTGACGGTCACCTCCTCGCCCGCGATGTCGACGAGCCACATGCGTTCCAGGAGCCCGGCCGGATGGTCGGCGGTGGCGCCCGAGCCGTAGACGAGCGTCACGGCATCCCCGCGGTCGTCGCGCACGAGGCCGTCGACGCTCGTCACCGCGAAGGCCTCCGCGGGGAGCCCGTGGTCGGCGAGATCCCACGTGGTCCACGCGGCACCGTCGGATGTCGTGTGCAGCACCGTGGGAGCCTCGGCGTCGTAGAGCCAGATCGCCCCGGCTGCGCCGAACACCTCGAAGTCGGCGGCGTCATCCTCGAGGGGACCGGTTCCGGCCACTCGCGCCCACTCGATGCCCCAGGTCTCGGGGTCGTGGGCCGGAGCGCCGGGTTCACTCGGGCCGGTCGGGGCCGCCCCACATCCGACGAGCACGAGCACGACGGTCGACGCGAGCAGGGCGGCAGGACGGCGATGCATGAGAACTCCTCGAGTGGGGGCCCTGTCAGTCTGACCCACACCGAGCGCGGCGTCGAGCACGTCGTGGTGGTAGGGCGGACGGGACTTGAACCCGTGACCGACGGATTATGAGTCCGCTGCTCTAACCGGCTGAGCTACCGCCCCGCGCCGACTCCGACGGCTGCCCGTTGGAGATCGGCTCGGTGACCGGGTCG
>Ga0209066_10001179_pt1 | contig 35475 bp, 36 predicted proteins | sample All_14_2_FD_187198 | JGI IMG/M metagenome (GOLD analysis project Ga0209066, IMG submission 187198) | Freshwater microbial communities in response to fracking from Pennsylvania, USA - Allegheny Zone_MetaG_DW_15 (SPAdes) (version 2) ... | reverse complement strand
TGTTATTTCGCTCTCCATATGCAGTATGCTATCCAGTGCTATGAAGGCAAGGGGCTAGCCCAGTAAATGATGGCCGTCACAGGGTCGCGTGGTGCAACATCACCATCGGCGCCGGACATGGCCGGGGGATGAGGGACGATGGCGACGGCACAGTCTGAAGCGGTACGCAAGGCGATCGGGCAGGGCGCGAAGAAGTCTTCGATCGGCATTCTGGTCACGGCGGCGGCGGTGCTCGTCGTGGCGGGCGTGGGCGTGGTCCTGGCGCTGAACTTCATCGAGTCGGAACGCCAACGCGAGCTGAACCAATGGCAGGCGCGGATGTCGATCATCGTCGACAGCCGGCAGAACGATGTGCGCCAATGGGTGGAAAGCCAGCTGGGCGAAATGCGCGGCCTGGCCGAAAACCAGTCCCTGCAGCTTTATATGACCCTGCTGCATCAGGAAGGCGTAACGGCGGAAAGTCCGAATGCCCCGCCGGAGCTGGGCTATCTGTCGAACCTGCTGACCGTGGTGGCGGACCGCACCGGCTTCCAGGCCGATATCGGCGGGCCGGAAGTGAACGCCAATGTCTCGCGAACCGGCTCGGCCGGGATCGCGCTGATCGACCAGGAAGGGCGCATCGTCGTTTCCAGCCCCGGCATGCCGCCGATTTCCGGCGCGTTGGGTGCCTTCGTCACCGGGACCCCGCGCGGTCAGGTGGCGGTGTCCGACCTGTTCGAAGGACCCGGCGGCAAGCCCGCCATGGCCTTCCTGGCGCCGGTCTTCGCCATCCAGGGCGATTCCTCCGCCGCGTCACAGGTCGCGACCGTCATCGGCGTGAAGGAGGTGGGCGCGGAGCTGTTCCCGCTTCTGGCCCAGCCGGGTGACACCAACCAGACGGCCGAGACCATGATCGTCCGGCAGGACGGGTCCACCGTGCTCTATCTGTCGCCGCTGCGCGACGGGGCCGGACCGTTGGAGCGCAAGATCGCCATGTCGGACGAGCTGGCGGCGGCCTGGGCCATTCGCACGCCCAACGGCTTTGCGATCAAGACCAATTACGCGAATGTGGAAGTGCTGACCGTCAGCCGGGCCTATCCGCGCACCAATTGGACGATCCTTTATACCGTCGCCACTTCGGAGGCGCTGGCGGAGGCGACGCGTCGTCAGAACCAGCTGCTCTGGGTTTTCGGCGGCCTGATCGCGCTGGTGATCGCGGGCGGGCTGGCGCTCTGGTATTACGGCTCCTCGCAGCGGGCGACCCAGGCGGCCGCGGATTTCGAGAAGCTGGCCACCCGCTTCCAGGGCCAGCGCGATTTCATGCATCTGGTCACCGACAGCCAGCCCAACATGATCGTCATCTTTGACGAGGGCGGGCATTACCGCTGGTTCAACAAAACGGCGCTGGAATTCCTGCGCGTACCGCGCCGCGACCTGTTCGACAAGCATGCCACCGCCATTCTGGGTCCGTCGGAAGGCAAGCGCATCGCCGGCTGGGTCAAGGAATGTCTGGCGAAGGGCGAAGCCTTTTCCTACACCCATGAGCTGGCGCTGGGTGATCAGTCGCAGGGCCGCATTTATCAATCCGGCCTGATTCCGCTGCCGGCGCGCGATGATCTGCCGCCCGGCGTGCTGATGGTCAGCCAGGACATCACCGAATCCGTGCGCGAGCGCCAGCGGCGCGAGGCCGCGATGCAACAGCTGGTCGGCACGCTGGTATCGGTGGTGGATCAGCGCGACCCCTACTCGGCGCATCATTCGGTGCGGGTGGGCGAGGTTGCCAGGGCGATCGCCGACGAAATGGGGCTGGAGCCCGGCCTTTCCGAGACGACGGCCATTGCCGGCTCGCTGATGAATCTGGGCAAGATCACTGTGCCGCCGGAAATCCTGACCAAGCAGGGCAAGCTGACGGACGAAGAGATGCGGCTGGTGCAGGATTCCGTTCAGGTTTCCGCCCGGCTGGTCGAAGGGGTGGATTTCGAAGGCCCGGTGGCCGAAACCATCCGCCAGCTTGGCGAGAACTGGGACGGTTCAGGCACGCCGCGCGGCTTGACCGGTGATCAGATCCTGGTCACGGCGCGCATCGCCGCCGTGTCCAACGCCTTTGTCGGGCTGGTATCGGCCCGCGCCTGGCGGGACGGCATGCCCTTCGACAAGGCGGTGGATATCCTGCTGTCGGATGCCGGCCGCAAATATGATCGCGGCGTAGTCATCGCGCTGGCCAACCGGCTGGACAATCGCGGCGGGCGTCAGGAATGGATGCATTTCGGCAAACGGCCGGAAGCCGCAGAGTAGAGATCAGGAAACGGGAATTCCGGCATGCCGCGTGAAGAGGCTCTGCTCGCCCCTCTGGTTGAGGCGCTGGCAGGCGCGAAGGTTGCGGTGCTGGGCGATGTCATGCTCGACCGCTATGTCGATGGCACGGTCGACCGCATCTCGCCCGAAGCGCCTATCCCCGTGCTGGCCATCAGCGGCGATTTCGCCGTACCGGGCGGGGCGGGCAATGTCGCGCGCAATCTGGCCGCGCTTGGCGCGGGGTGTCGGCTGATCGGGTTGGTCGGCCGCGATGCGGAGGCGGAGCTTCTGGCAGGCCTGCTGGCGCGCGAAGCCGGGGTGGATTGCGCCCTGATCGCGGCGGCGGATCGGCCGACGGCGGTCAAGACCCGCTTCATGGCCGGCGGGCACCAGTTGTTGCGAACCGACCGGGAAATCATCGCCCCGCCCGATGCGGCGGGCGAAACAGCCCTGCTGGCCGCGCTGGATGATGCCTTCACCGAAGGGGCCAGTGTGCTGGTGCTGTCCGATTACGGCAAAGGCGTGCTGGCGCCGGGGGTGATCGCAGCCGCCCTGGCCAGGGCGAAAGCGGCCGATGCGCGGGTGATCGTCGATCCCAAGGGCCGTGACTACAGCCGCTATGCCGGGGCGGATTTCGTCACGCCCAACCGCAAGGAAACTGCGCGAGGCGACGGATTTGCCGACCGATAGCGATGCGGCCGTGGTGGCCGCCTGTGTGAAGCTGATCGGCGAATCCGGCATCGGCGCGGTCCTGGCGACCCGGTCGGAACAGGGCATGACCCTGCTTACGGGGGTTGCCGTCGAACCCTGCCACCTGCCGGCCAAGGCGCGCGAAGTGTTCGACGTGGCCGGGGCGGGCGATACAGTCGTGGCGGCCCTGGCGGCGGGTTTGGCCGTGGGGGCGGAGCCTGAACTGGCCGCCCGTCTGGCCAATGTCGCGGCGGGCATCGTGGTTGGCAAGCGTGGCACGGCGGTGGCCCTGCCGGGCGAAATCCTGGCTGCACTGGAGGAGCCGGGCAGCGCGCGCGATGCCGGCAAGGTCATGGATCGCGAGGCGGCAAGGGGCCAGGCGATGCGCTGGCGGGCCCAGGGTCTGAAGGTGGGGTTCACCAATGGCTGCTTCGACATCGTGCATCCCGGCCATGTCTCGCTGCTGCGCCAGGCGCGCGCCGCCTGCGACCGGCTGGTCGTGGCGATCAACACCGATGCGTCCGTTTCCCGGCTGAAAGGGCCAAGCCGGCCGATCCAGTCGGAAACAAACCGCGCGGCCGTGCTGGCGGCGCTGGAAAGCGTCGATTGCGTCACCCTGTTCGGGGAAGACACGCCCCTGGAGCTGATCCGCGCCATCCAGCCCGATGTGCTGGTCAAGGGTGCGGATTACACGGTCGAGACCGTGGTCGGCGCGGAAGATGTGCAGTCCTGGGGTGGCAGGGTCGTGCTGGCAAAGCTGATCGAAGGCCAGTCCACCACCGCCATCGCCAGCAAAATGGCCCGGGGATAACCCGAGCCATTTGCCTGGTAGCGGACCCGGCGCAACGCCTATTCGTAGGTCGCGCTGGTCGTGCCGTTGTCGTAATGCAGCGTGATGCTGGAGAGGGTGCAGAGGTTGAAGCCGATCCATACGGCTTCCTCGCCATCATTATAGACCGCTTTCAGATCCCACATGCACTGCCCATCCGGCGCATCGAAGGTGATGTCGACGGCTTCGCCATCCGCCAGGGCGTCCCGGCCCATCACATCGTCTTCCCAGCTTGACTGGGTAGTCGGCGAGACGAAGATGCTGTCAATCTGGTAGCCCGTGGCGTTGGTAAGGGTGAAATCCTGCGTGCCGGCCTGCGCGGCGCCGGCCATGGCCAGGATTGCTCCGACCAGAAATATCCGACCGAAACGTATCATGATAGCGGCTCCCCAAAGAAAGAATGGATGCGTGTGCTTCACGCCCCGCCCCGGACCCAGGCGGCCAAGGGCGGCGGGAAGGTGCCACGACCTCGGAAATTTAGATAGGGAAATACCGTTCGCGGATGTCAGGCCTTCAGCCGCCAGCCGGTACGAAATGCATGCCAGCCCAGAGCGGCGAAGCCAAGGCCGATGACTGTGATGATCAGGAAGGACAGGGCCGGGTCCCCTGCCGCCTGGCCCGTAACGCCCCAGCGCAGCAGATCGGTCAGGTGGAACAGCGGGTTCAGCTGTACCGCCAGACGCATGCCTTCCGGCACGGCCGACAGCGCGAAGAAACCGCCTGACAGATAGACCAGCGGGGTCAGCACGAATGTGTCCTTGGCCTGCATCTGGTCCCATTTTTCGGAGGTGAGCCCCGTCAGCATGCCGCCCATGCCGACGGCAAAGCCGCCCAGCGCCACCGCAGCCAGCAGGCCCAGCGGGTTGGCCGGGAAGGGCGCACCCATCAGCATCAGGAAAGGATGCACCGTTACCAGCGTCAACAGCGCCACCAACATCGAATAGCCGGCATAGGCGGTGATGATCTCCAGCGCGGAGATCGGGCTGCCCAGCAGGTTCTCGATGATCCGCTCCATTTTGTCGAACAGGAGGGCGAAGGCCATGGATTCGAAACAGCGTGCGGAAATCGCGACCGATAGGATGCCAGGTGCCACGAAGCCGATCACCCCGCCCTGCACCGCCTCGAAGGCGGCACCGGTAAACCGCTCCGCCCCGGCCAGCAGAAACACCATCGCCAGCAGCAGCGCCTGCAGGGGCGGCCCCATCAGATTGGCCTGCCAGAAGCGCATGTCGCGCTTCAGCTCATGATGCAGCACCGACAGGGCGCCCGCCCAGTTTCCGTGCGGATAATGCCGGGGCGCAAGGCTGTGCTGGCGCATCCCCGTCAGGCCTTCAGCTTATAGCCGGTCTTCACCATGACCCAGGCCACGATCCACAGCGCGCCGTTCACACCGGCCAGCACCAGCGCGCCGATCCAGGGCGCGGTGTCGCTCTCGTCCAGGAAGGACCAGCGGAAACCGTCGATCATGTAGAAAAAGGGGTTCAGATGGGCCAGGGAATAGAAGAAGGGCGGCAGCCGGTCGATGGAATAGAAGGTGCCGGACAGGAAGGCGAAGGGGGTGATGATGAAATTGGTCACCGCCGCCATATGGTCGAATTTCTCCGACCAGATGCCGCCGATAATGCCCAGCAGCGCCAGCATCAGCGAGGCGCTGAAGCCGAAATACAGCGCGCCCAGCGGGTGGGGAATCTGCACCGTCACGAAAGGCAGCATGCCCAGCCCGGTGACGAAGCCCACGACAAGGCCGCGCGTCACCCCGGCCAGGGCATAGGCGGCCACGAATTCACCGGGCGCGATGGGCGGCATCAGCACATCGACGATATTGCCCTGCACCTTGGAAATGACGAGCGAGGAGGAGGTGTTGGCAAAGGCGTTCTGCACCATGGCCATCACGATCAGCCCGGGCGCCAGGAATTGCGAGAAGGGCACGCCATGCACGGTGCGCACCGCCCCGCCCAGGGCCAGCGTGAAGATCGCCAGGAACAAAAGCGTGGTCACCACGGGGGCGGCCACCGTCTGCGTCGCGACCTTCCGGAAACGGGTGACCTCTTTCCGGTAAAGCTCTGTAAAGCCTAGCCAGTTGATGATGCCATAGCGGCGCGGTTCGAAGCGGGGCGGATGGGTAATAGCCATGGGGCGCAGCATATAACCCGTTCCGCGCCTGGCGGAAACGGCTTTCCGTAGGCCAGTCGGGCACAGAAGAATTGCCGAAGGCCCATGCGCGGCCGGTTATGGGCGATTGACAGAGGCGGGTGGGGCCTGTTTCCAATCCACCCCATGTCGGATGATGCGCTGCAATCCCTGCTGACCGAGATCCGCGCCTGCCATGTCTGCGCGGCGGTTCTGCCCCTGGGGCCGCGCCCCGTCCTGCGAGCCAGCGTGACGGCGCGCATCGCCATCGTCGGCCAGGCGCCGGGCACCAAGGTGCATGAAACCGGCATTCCCTGGAACGACGCCTCCGGCCAGCGCCTGCGCCAGTGGATGGCGCTGGAGCCGGAGGTTTTCTATGACGACAGCCGGATCGCCATCCTGCCTACCGGTTTCTGCTATCCCGGCCGCGATCCGAAGGGCGGCGATGCCCCGCCCCGGCCGGAATGCGCCCCGCTCTGGCAGGGCAGGCTGTTCGCGCTGCTGCCCCGGGTCGAACTGGTGCTGCTGGTCGGCTCCTATGCCCAGGCGTATCATCTGGGCCGCGCGCGCGGCCGCACCATGACCGAAACCGTGCTGGGGTTCCGCGATTACCTGCCCCGCTTTCTTCCCACACCACATCCAAGCTGGCGCACAACCCATTGGCAGCAAAAGAATCCCTGGTTCGATACCGATCTGCTGCCCATCCTGCGCGAAAGGGTTCGGGCGCTGTTATGAATGCGCGTCGTTCCAGGGATCAATCACCGTCAGCCCGGCGGCAAGGAATGGGCCGGTGTCGCGCGTTGCGATCGTGAAGCTGTTGGCCAGGGCGATGGCGGCGATATAGGCATCGGCCATGCCGATGGACAGGCCGCGGCTCCGCAGCGCAGCCGCAAGCGCTGCATAGTGCCGTGTTGCGTTCAGGTCGAAGGCGGCGATCCGGCCGAAGAACAGCGGCAGAACGCGCTGCTCCAGCTGCGTATCCAGAAAGTCGCGGCGCTTTCCGTCTGGCATGGCCGCAACCCCGAAGCGAAGCTCCGCGACCGTCACGGCGGAAAGATGCAGGATTTCCAGCGGCTGTGCGTCCAGCCATGCGACTACACCCGGAGCCGGCGCTTTGCGCAGTGGTTCGGAAATCACATTTGTGTCGATCAGGATCATTCGAAAGGCAGCGGCCGCACCGGGTTGGCCTCGCGGGCCGTGAGGGCGGCATGCTCCTGCTCGGTCAATGCGATACCTTCCCCGATCCGCGCCAGCAGGCTGCCAAGGCGCAGGCCTTCCGGCGGTCTAATCGTCGCCTCCAGGATCGCCCGGACCTCCGCCTCCATGCTGCGTCCGTGATTTGTGGCCCTGGCACGCAGGGCAATGTGGAGTTCTTCCGGCAGGTTGCGAATGGTCAACATGGCCACGGGGTTCACTCCCGACAGGGACGATCTGCATGCATTATAGAATTTGCATGCGCATCGGCAAGCTCTCTTGCTGGCTGGAATGCGCCCACGCGCCGTGCTACGCAACAGGACAGGCGAAAACACAGGCATTCAGGGCATTTCCATGCGCGATCCGAGCCCGGGCTGGGCATTGGCGGGGGCGGCGGTCGGGCTGCTGGCGGTATCGCATGCGGTGGTTTTCATCCGCCTTGCCGCGCCGGCCGATCCGATCCTGATCGCGGCCGTGCGCATGGGGCTGGCGGCGCTGGTCTTCCTGCCGCTGGCGCTCAGGACCTCCATCCCGGAATGGCGCGCGGCGCCGCGCGCGGAAATCCTGCTGGCCTGTCTGGCCGGGCTGCTGCTGGCGGCGCATTTTGCGGCCTGGATCGCCTCGCTTTCCCTGACGACCATCGTCAATTCCACTGCGCTGGTGACGTTGAACCCGGTCTGGATCGCGCTCTATGGTCTGCTGTTCGGCAGCATGAAGCCGGGGCCGCTGGCCTGGGGGTCCATCGCGCTGGCCGTCGGCGGGGCGATGCTGATGGGCTATGGCAGTGCGCAGGCCGATGCTGCGGCTGACGGGTCTGGCGCCGGGCGGCTGACGGGCGATCTGCTGGCGCTGCTGGGCGGCGTGCTGATGGCGGCCTATCTGGTGATTGGCCAAAGGGTGCGCGCGCGGCTGACGCTGTTTGCCTATGTCGGGCTGTGTTACCCCGCCGCGGCGATCGCGCTCTGGCTGGCCGTGCCTGCCACCGGCGCCTGGTCGGCGGCGCTTCCGGCCGGGGTCTGGCTGGCGATGCTGGCGCTTGGTCTGGTCTCCCAGATCATCGGGCACACGGCCTATAACTGGACCCTGAAATCGCTCAGCCCCGGCTTCATCGCGCTTTGCCTGCTGGGCGAGCCGGTGCTGGGCGCCGTGTTCGGCATGGTCTATTTCCAGGAAATGCCGGGTCCCTGGACCTGGGCGGGCGGGGTTGCGATCCTGGGCGGCGTGGCGCTGGGGCTGAAGGCGGAACGGCGCGGCTGATCCGTCAGGCTTTTCCCGTATCCGCCCCGTCCACCATATCCGGGCGCCATTCCCGGGCCAGGGGGAAGCTGACCGTCACCTCCGTCCCCTTGCCCTTCTCGCTGTCCAGCGTCACATGCCCGCCATGCAGGCGGACCAGTGCATCGACGATCGACAGGCCCAGCCCCGTACCGCCGACGGTGCGTCCGTAATCCTCATCCTCCTGCTGGAAGGGTTGCAGCACGCGCTGGATCTGGCTGCGCGCGATGCCGACGCCCTGATCGGCGACGGTCAGATAATAGCGGCCATCTTCGCCCTTTTTGCCGATCACGCGGATGGCGGTGCCTTCATGGGCGAATTTGATGGCGTTGGAGAGCAGGTTCAGCATCACCTGGCGGAAGGCCAACTCGTCGGCGTCCAGCGCCACGGAATGCATCAGATCGATGTCCAGCCTTAGATTGCGGTTTTCCAGGCTGATGGATAGCAGGCGCTCCAACCCTTCGAGCACCGCCGCCGGCGAGAATCGGCTGGGCCGGAGCGGGCGCTGTCCCGATTCCAGCTTGGAGAAATCCAGCAGATCATTGATCAGCGACAGCAGATGCCGGCCGGAGGTGTTGATGTCGCGCGCATAGTCCATCACCCGGTCGGGCCGTGCTGCCCCGCTGGAGATCAGATCGGAAAATCCGATGATCGCATTCAGCGGGGTGCGCAGCTCATGGCTCATATTGGCCAGGAAATAGGATTTGGCACGGCTGGCCTGTTCGGCCTGGTCGGCCAGCATCAGCGCACGGTCTTTGGCCTGTGTCAGGCTCTGTTCGCGCTGGCTGATGGTTTCCACGAAATAGCGGGTGGCGCGCCCGATGGCGGCGATCTCGTCACGGCCATCGGCGGGGATTTCCACCGGATCCCCCTCGATCCGTCGCTGCATCGCCTGTTCCAGGGCGTCCAGCCTGGTCGACATGCGCGCGCGCAGATAGAGAACCAGAAGCACGGTACCCAGGGTCACCATCAAAATGGCGGCCAGGAACAGAAGCACGGTGTCGGCCGCCAGCCGGTCGATCTCGGAACGGGTTGTATCCGTCCGCTCGGCCAGCATATGGGCCAGATCGCCGGTCGATGCCAGAAAGCGGCTGGCCAGGGCCCGGTTCGCGGCCAGCAATCCGTCGATTTCCGCGCTGTGTCGCAGCGCATCCAATTGCAGGGCAAGCACGCCAAGCTGGGGGTGCAGCACCGCGTCCATTTCCGACCGCAGGGCGGCATGGTCCGGCAGGACGGTCGTCAGCCCCGGCAGGTTGTCCGGCAGGTTGCTCACGGCCAATGCGTCGATCACGGCGCGTTGGCGACGGACCAGCGCCGGGTTCTCCACGCCTCGCAGCAGCTCCATCATGGACAGCGCCAGCCGCACATCCTCCAGCCAGGCCAGGGCGGCCAGCGCGGTCCTGCCACGGGCGGATGCCGGGTTTTCCGCCCATTCCTGCGCCATCCGCCGCCGATGCACATCCAGGACGCCAGCCAGTCGGCTCATCCGGATCGTGATCTCGTTGCGCAGCTGAACCTGGGCGATGCGCCCGGTGACCGCATGGTCCAGCGCGCGCAGATTCTCCACCAACTCCGCCAGATTGCCGTTGATGGCGTCCAGCAATGCATCACTGCCATCGGAATAGTCCGCCGCCCGGGCCAGATGGCGCCGCAGCTCCGTCAGATAATCATCCAGCACATTGCCAATGGCGCGCCGTCCCGCTTCGCTGTTCAGCGCGGTCATGGCCGGCGCGGTGGACGCAATCCCCTGGGAAATCTGCCCGATGCGGGCGGCCAGCGTGATTTGGGGCAATGTCTCGCGGGCAAGGGAATCATAGCCTCTGCGCACCGACTGGAAGGCCCACAGCCCCATCACCAGGGCGCCGACCAGCACCAGACCCAGCGCCAGCACGCCCAGGATCAAGCGAACCGACAGAAACGACCAGCGTATCGATCTGGTGCCGCGTTGCGCCGGTTGGGTCCCGCCCGGCGCGACGGAAACGTCCATCATGTGCTTCATTGCATGGGAAGCGGGACAAGAAGCCCGCCCTGCGACCAGAGTGCGTTCATGCCGCGCGCGATGCCATGGCCCGAGGCATCGCCCAGATTGCGATCGAATATCTCGTCATAGGAACCCACGGCCGCGATGGTTCGGATGGCCCAGTCGCGGGGCAGGCCGAGCTTTTCCGCCAGTTCCGCCTGTGTCGCATACAAAAAAGCCAGCGAGTTCAGATTGCTCATCGCGCGCTGCGCAGAGGCCCGGTCGGTTCCCAGCGCTGCCGCCAGGATCGGCGCATTGGTGGTCCAGCGCACGATATCCTGCCAGTTTTCGTCGCCGGATCGGACCGCCGGTGACAGGGGTTCGATGGCCGGCCTGTCCTCCAGCAGGGTGAACTGCGTCGGGTCGGGTGCCCGGATGCTGAGCTGCGCCAGCAGGATCGATCGATCCTGGGTGATCGCATCGCAACTGCGCGCCAGGAAGGCGTCATAAGCTGCATCCAGGCTGGCAAAGGCACGCACGCCGATGCTCTGGCTGCTGCTCCGCGCCAATTCGCGCAGGCGCCGGATGGTGGTGGTGTTCTCAATAGCGCAGATCTGGCTGGCACCCAAATCCTGCAGCCGTCCGGCACCGCTGGACTTGCGCACCAGGAAAGCCTGCTCGTCGAAGAACAGCACATTGGTGAAGTTCAGGCCAAGCGTGACATCGCGCTCGGCGGTCCAGCTGCTATTGGCCATCAGCACATCGAAGGCACCGTCGGACAGGGCCTGGAAGCGATTGCCGCGCTCCGTCTCGACGAAGCTGACGGCATCCTGGTCATTGAAAATGGCCGCTGCGATGGCCCGACAGAAATCGGGGAAGAAGCCGCGCCAGTTTCCGCCGGCATCGGGTTCGGACAGGCCGGGTCCGCTGCGGGTCGTGCCGCACAGAAGATAGCCGCGCGCCTGCACCGCCTGCAGGGTTCCGGTGGAAGCCGCCCCAGCCAGGGCGGCCGATGCTGACGCGTATACAAGCGAAGCCGCCAGGAGGAATCCCAATAGCAGTACGGCGCGGGAATATGGTGTCCCGACGTTCTCCAATTCCACCCCGATCAAGCCCATCACCCCTCGCAGCCCCTCGCCACGCCGGTAGATTGTGGCGAAACGATATCGCCTGTATCGGGTCCTGCAAAGCGGGAACGGGTCGTGGATGGTAAAGGCGGAACGATTCAGATGGATCGAAGCCCGCTCTAATCCAGATCGGACTGAATCGCGGGCCAGTTCGCATCGGCCTTGGTGATATTGGCCGGAATGTCCTGTTCCCAATCTTTCTGTACGCTGCGCGAATAATTCAGATAGAGCTTGCCATCGACGATGCGCCAGCTCTCCGGCTCGGTAGAGGCGGTATAGCCCTGGCTGACCGCCCAGGCGCAATAGCCGCCATATTGCGGCGCGTAGCGCTCCGGATCGGCCAGAAACAGGGCGCGATGTTCCGCGCTGGCGAAGCGCCAGGTGGCTCCATTCCAATCGGCGCTGAATTCCCGCTTTCCTTCCACCGGCTTGCCTTCGGTGAAATAGGCGACCGGGTCGGCGCCGTCGATGGCCACACCCCAGCTTGTGTAGATCTTGCCATCGGCCAACGCCGGGCCGGCGGTCAGGGCCGTGCAGGACATGACAATGGCAAGGGCCATGTTGCGCAGGAATGGGAACGGGGTCATCAGGCGATCTCCTTCAAGTCAGGGCCGATCGGCCAGGACCGGCTGGCCTTTGGTGAAGACTGCCCCGCCAGCGCCCGTGCAGGCAAATCACCCTGTGTCACGGCATGGTGAGCCTGCGACACCGGTCAGGGAGTGAGAAATGCTGGACCGTCGCGCCCCGGAAACGCTGGTGATCCGGGCTCGTGCGCGGCCTGCTGCTGCTGTCCGGTGCGATTCTGATCGTCCAGTCGCTGGCACGATCCGCTTGACGGCGGGCGCGGGCCTGTTCATGACATCGCCATGGCGTGGTTCGAGGGCGAGGATCTGGCCTGTCTGCGCGGCGACCGGCTGGTCTTCGCGGCGCTGTCCCTTGCCCTGGAACAGGGCGGGGCGCTGCTGCTGGAAGGGCCGAACGGGTCGGGCAAGTCCAGCCTGCTGAAGCTGCTGGCGGGGTTGCTGCCCGCCTTTTCCGGCACAATCCGGCTTGCAGGTGCCGATCTGGCCAGGGAGCCCGAGGCGCTGCGCGAGACCATCGCCTATCTGGGCCATGCCGATGCGGTGAAGCCCGCTTTGTCCGTGCGCGAGAATCTGGAATTCTGGGCTGCGCTCTCGCCCCGCCCGGGCAGTCTGGCTGCGGCCCTGGCTGCGGTCGACCTTGGCGATATCGCCGGGCGGCCTGGACGGTTCCTGTCTTCCGGCCAGCGGCGCAGGCTGGCGCTCGCCCGGCTTTTGGCCGCGCCCGCATCGCTCTGGCTGGCGGATGAGCCGACGGTGGGGCTGGACCGCGCCTCGGTCGCGCGCTTCGAAGCCATGCTGGCCGCCCATCGCGCGGCAGGCGGCGCGGTGATCCTGTCCAGCCATCTGCCCATCGCGCTTCCGGGCGCGCAGACCTTGAATCTGGACGATTTCGCGCCGGATCTGGTCAATCCCTTCCTGGACGAGGAAGAGGAATGAGCCGCGCCTTCCTTGCCCTATACGCCCGCGATGTCCGGCTTGCCCTGCGCCAGGGTGCCGATGCCACCATGGCGCTGGCTTTCTTCCTGATTGCCGCCGCGCTGTTTCCGCTCGGCCTTGGCCCCTCGCTCGACACGTTGGGGCGGATCGCGCCCGGCGTGGTCTGGGTGCTGGCTTTGCTGTCGGTCATTCTGTCGCTCGACCGGCTGTTCCAGGCCGATCACGAGGATGGCACGCTGGAGCTGATCGCGCTCAATCCCCACCCGCTGTTTCTGCTGGTACTGGCCAAGGTGGCGGCGCATTGGACGACGACGGGGCTGCCGCTGATCCTGCTCAGCCCCGCCATTGCCCTGATGCTGAATCTGAACGAAGCGGGGTATCTGCCTTTGATCATTGGGCTTCTACTGGGAACACCCTCCCTCAGCCTGATCGGTGCCATTGGTGCGGCCCTCAGCCTGGGCGCGCGACGGGCGGGCGTGTTGACGGCGCTTTTGGTCCTGCCCCTGACCGTGCCGGTGCTGATCTTCGGTGTCGGCGCGGTGGAAGCCGCGATCCTGGGCTTGGCCGTGGCGCCGCATCTGGCCCTGCAGGGCGCGGTGCTGGCCGGCGCGCTGGTGCTGGCACCCTGGGCGGCGGGCGCGGCGATCCGACAGGCTGTACAATAAGGGCCAGACTGCCGATATTGTGGATGAGTTCCAGCCAAGAGAGACCGGATGCACCGCCTAGCCAATCCCGCCACCTTCCTGCGCTATGCCAATCTGCTGACGCCCTGGTTCCTGGCCGGGGCGGCGCTTCTTGGGCTGCTGGGTCTCTGGTTCGGGCTGCTGGATTCCCCGCCGGATTACCAGCAGGGCGATTCCGTGCGCATCATGTATGTGCATGTGCCGGCGGCCTATATGGGCCTTGCCGTCTACCTCGCCATGGCGGTGGCCTCGGCCATGTTCCTGATCTGGAAACATCCGCTGGCCGATGCCATGGCGCGGGCCGCTGCCCCGATCGGGGCGGGCTTCACCCTGGTCTGTCTGGTCACCGGCGGGCTGTGGGGCAAGCCGATGTGGGGCGCCTATTGGGTCTGGGATGCGCGCCTGACCTCCATGCTGGTGCTGTTCTTCCTGTATCTGGGCCATATCGCGCTCACCTCCGCCTTCGATGATCCGAACCGGGGATCGCGCGCCGGTGCCGTGCTGGCGCTGGTCGGCATCGTCAATCTGCCGATCATCAAATTCTCGGTCGATTGGTGGAACACGCTGCATCAGCCGGCCAGCATCCTGCGCTTCCAGGACGGGCAGATCGCTGCCCCGACCATTCCGGCTGAAATGCTGCTGCCCTTGTTCCTGATGCTGGGCTGCTTCAAGCTCCTGTTCCTGGCGCTGGCTGTCTGGCGGGTTCGCGGCGAGCTCGCCCAGGCGAAACTGCGCAATCTGGCGATGGATGGGCGATGAGCATGCCGAAACCGGCACTTTGGCTGGGGATCGCCGGGCTGATTCCCTTCGTCGTCGGTGCCATCGCCGTCTGGACCCTGGACCCCGGCCAGGGGGTGAAGGTGATGCAGGCACAGATGCTCTATGCCGCGATCATCCTTTCCTTCCTGGGCGGGTTGCATTGGGGACGCTTCCTGGCCGGCGGCGTTCCGGATCGCTGGCTGTACTGGTCCGTCACGCCATCGGTGCTGGCCTGGGCGGCGATGATCCTGCCGATCTTTTACGCGCTGCTGGCGCTGATCCTGCTGCTGGCCGCCTGCCTGTTCGTCGACCTCAAGGCCTTCCGCCAGGGCCTGTGGCCGCACTGGATGAAGCCCCTGCGCAAGGGGCTGTCCATGGTGGCGATCCTGTCGCTGGCGGCGTCCCTGTTCCGTATCCTGATCGAAGGCCTGGCCTGAGATGGCCGTCTGGCTGGCGCGATAAAACCCTCTCCTGCCTGCGGGAGAGGGTGGCGAGGGCTATGGATCGTGCGCATGAAATGTGCTGTCCCCCTGGCCGCAGCGATAGCGTAGAGCCGGGGTCTGTCGCCGGATGGGAAAAGGTCCCGGGTCTCGGAACCCGGTTCCTCGCCCGGGACGACAATAGCCGGTGTGTTGCGCGCATGAAATGTGCTGTCACCCCGGCCGCAGCGATAGCGTAGAGCCGGGGTCTGTCGCCGGATGGGAAAAGGTCCCGGGTCTCGGAACCCGGTTCCTCGCCCGGGACGACAATAGCTGGTGTGTTGCGCGCATGAAGTGTGCTGTCACCCCGGCCGCAGCGATAGCGTAGGGCCGGGGTCTGTCGCCGGATGGGGAAAGGTCCCGGGTCTCGGAACCCGGTTCCTCGCCCGGGACGACAGCGAGCGCAAATCCGGCTCGCTGTCGCTCGCGCTTGCGTGGGTCTTTTCATCGCGCGCAAATCCGGCTCGCTGTCGCTCGCGCTTGCGCGCTAGGCAAACAGCTTGTCGATATCGGCCTGATCCATCACCGGCGTCGGCGCGGTGTCCTGCGTATCGGTGGGCGGCACGGATACGCCGTTGATGATGCCGCTTGCCTTGTCCACGCCCTGTTGCAGCTTGCGCGAAGCGGTGCGAATGATCTGGTCCGCCATGCCCTGATTACCCGCCGCCAAGGCCGCGCTGACCCGCGTCACAGCCGCCGTCACATCCCGGTCCAGCCCCGCCACCGTTTCGTCGAAGGGAATGCGGTATTCCGGCGGGGCATGGTCGTAGGCTGCGATCGCCAGGGTCTTGTGCGAAAAAACGCTGTCACGGAAATGCTGCGCATAGGTCTTGGGCTGCCAGGCCTTCACCTCCTCGATCATCTCCGGCATGTCGGTGCAGAGATCGAGCAGCATGATCACTTCGTTGAAATGGTTCAAATAATCCGTCGACAGCAAAGTCGTGCTGTTGATCGTGGTGTTGGCCACGAGCCGACGATAGGTCCTGGTATGGGTCGGGGCGGGAATACCCATGATGGCTGCCTGATGGATTATCTCAGGATTTTAACCTAATGCATTCCAGGGGATCGCGGATACCTTTGTCTGCCATGTCATTCCGTCTGGTCTCCAGCTGCTTCCGGCGGGGCATGACGTTGCAATAGTGGTGCCTGGGCCAGGAAGAACAGGAAGGTCACGATCACCAGCCCGGGAAACTTGAACAGCACCCAGACATCGGTTGACTGGGTCCGCCAGACGATCTCATTGGCGATGGCGGCGGCGATGAAAAACCAGCCCAGCCGCCTGGTCAGCAGCGTCCAGCCGGCATCGGTCAGCTTCAGCGCATGACCCAGCACATAGCGCAGCGGCTGTTTGCCCAGCCAGGACCCGCCCAGCAGCAGCACCGCGAACAGTGCCTGCACGATGGTCGGCTTCAGCTTGATGAAGATGTCGTCATCCAGCCAGATGGTCAGCCCGCCGAAGATCAGCACGATCACCGCGGTCACCAGCGGCATCTTGGGGATCGTGCGGGTCTTCAGCCAGGACAGGGCAAGCGCGATGGCGGTCGCCCCCACCAGCACCTTGGTCGCGGCGATCAGCCCCCATAGCCAATAGGCGCCCAGAAACAGGGCCAGCGGCCCGTATTCCACCACGGGCCCCACCCAGCCCGCTGCGGGGCGCTTCCTGTCTTCGGTCGAATTAACTGCTGTCATGGCCCGTTCTATAGCGCAATCGGCTTGCCGAGGCGAGCGACCAAGGCTAACTTTTACGTTATGGCAATGGACCCGACCCGTCTTGGCGATTCCGCATCGCACCGCCTGCCCTCCGGGCCGGTGGGGCCGCGCCGTGCCGACCGCAGGGAAGTCCCCATGGCCGGCCGCAGGACACCGCGGCGCAGGCTTGCCTTGCCCTTCCTCGACCCGTTCGATCTGGACGCGGCGATGGAACGGCTGGAAGAGCTTCTGCTGTCGGATCGTTTCGATGGCGGATCGCGGGAAGATGTCCCGCCGCGTGGCTTCTATCTGAACATCCTCGTCTGAGATGGCCTCCCCGCCAGCGACATTCAGCTTCGTGGGGACGGTCCCCTGGGGCAGAAACCGGGCGGAATATACCGCATTTTTCGACCTCTATTCCGTGCCGGAGCAGGCGCGGGTGCTGGATGTGGGTGCCGGACCTTCTTCCTTCGCCGCCGAAATGGCATCGCTCGGGCGTGATGTGGTGGCGGTCGACCCGCTGTACCGCGACAATGCACTGACCATTGCCGAGCGGATCGCCGAGACCCGCGGCCAGATCATGGACGGGCTGGCCCGCCATGCGGACCGCTTTCTGTGGGATGTCTATCGCGATCCCGCGCATCTGGAGGAGGTGCGCCTGTCCGCCATGTCGCTGTTCCTGGAGGATCTGGCTGGTTCCAGGCAGGGGCGTTATGTCGCCGCCGCCCTGCCGAAACTGCCCTTCGCGGATGACAGCTTCGACCTGGTGCTGATCTCCCATCTGCTGTTCCTGTATTCCGGCGGGCTGGACCAAGCCTTCCATCAGGCGGCCGTGACGGAGGCACTTCGCCTGTCGCGCGAAGTGCGCATCTTCCCCCTGATCGACATCAACGGGCTGCCATCGCCGCATCTGCAGCCGGTTCGCGCTGCAGCAAACAGGATGGGGGCAAGCGCCGAAACGCGGATCGTGCCCTATCATTTCCAGCGTGGCGCCGATCGCATGCTTGTGCTGCGACGCAACTGACCTGCCCGGCGACGCGAATAATTTCCAGCACAATACCATCGGAATCGACGCCGCGGTTAAAGTCCCGTTAAGGATATCCGCATACCGTTCGATTTAAACATGCCCGTCCAGCGGGCAGCGCGTTCAGGGGGACGACATAATGCGGCTAATACCTTCGCGCATCGCCATGCGCATTCCCATCGGTTTTGGTCTGATGCTGGTCATCGCCCTGGTCATCGGGGCCGTGGGCTATGTCAATATCGTTCGGCTGGCGGATGGTTTCAGCCGCTATGAGACGGTGCGGGCCAGCACGGCCCTGGTGAACAATGCTTCCATCCTGTTCAGTGACCTGCGCGGTCAGGCGAAAGTCTATGTTGCCAGCGGGAAGCGGGACGATGCTGACCGCTTCAATGAACTGGCAGGGGAACTGCGCAACGAACTGGCGGTGATCGTCCAAAAGGTGGAGAGCGACAGCGCGCGCGAGGTCGTCTCCTCCCTGTTGATCGAGCTGGATAATTACGAAGGCAATTTCGCGATGATCACCAGCGCGGTGTCGATGCGCGACAACGCCCGCAGCCAGATGGATACCCAGGGCGGGCAGATGGCCAATACCCTGAATGCCGCGGTGACGCGCCTGATCAACGATGCGACCTATCAGGACGCAGCCCTGCTGGGCCGGCTTCTGGAAAAGCTGATGCGCGGCCAGGTGGAGGCGACGCGCATGCGCAGCGCCTATTCGCCCGAGACCAAGGCGGCCGCCGAACAGGCCTTTGCCGATCTGCAGAAAACCATCACCGAAACGGGGCGTCAGGTCAGCGACATCATCGCCTATGCCGCGATGAGCACCCTGTCCAAGGCCATGGAAGAATACGCTTCTGCCTTCGAACGGTCCCTGGTGCAGACGGCGCGGGTGGAAGAGGCGGGCAAGTCCGGCAGCGAGGAGATTGCTGATACCATTGCCGATCAGATGCAACGCCTCGTGGCGCTGCAGCGCGGCGCCATGGCGCAGGAACGTGACAGCGCCTTTGAAACAGTGCGGCTGTCCGAGCTGATCATCGCGGCGTCTTCCGGCACCGCTTTTCTGCTCGGTATCGTGCTGTCGATCCTGACCACAAGGACGCTGGTGCCGCCGCTGCGGGCGCTGACCCAGGCGTTGCGCCGGTTGGCGGAACGCGATTGGACGACCGAGGTGCCGGGCCTGACCCGCAGGGATGAGTTGGGCGAGATCGCCCAGACCGTGGCGGTATTCAAGGACAGCGGCATCGAAGCGGAACGTCTGGCCCAGGCCCAGAGCCGGGAGGCGCAGGCAAAGCAGGTCCGCCAGGAAAAGATGGAACAGGCCATCACCCAGTTCGAAGCGGCGGTGGGTGACGCGTTGGGGGCCCTGTCGGGATCGGCGGCGACGCTGAACCAGACGGCACAGGGCATGTCCGATCTGGCGGAAACAACCTCCGGCAGGGCGACTGCCGTGGCTGCCGCCGCCGAGCAGGCCTCCGCCAATGTGCAGACCGTCGCGGCTTCCTCGGAGGAATTATACGCCTCGGTCGAGGAGATCGGGCGTCAGGTGGCGTCCTCCACCGAAATCGCGGAACGGGCCAGCCTTCAGGCCGAAACAGCCGGCGGCAGGGTGCAGAGCCTGGCCGATGCGGCGGAACGCATCGGCGCGGTGGTGCAGCTGATCAGCGACATCGCCGGGCAGACCAATCTTCTGGCCCTGAACGCCACCATCGAATCCGCGCGCGCGGGGGAGGCGGGCAAGGGTTTCGCCGTGGTTGCCTCGGAGGTGAAGAATCTGGCCGGCCAGACCGGCAAGGCGACGGAGGAAATCGCCCAGCAGATCGGCGCGATCCAGGCGGAAACGCGCGAAACGGTGGCGGCCATTGCCGAGATCCGCAAGACCATTGTCTCGGTCAGCGAAATCACCACCTCCATAGCTTCGGCCGTTCAGGAACAGAGCGCTGCTACGGCGGAAATCTCCCGCAATGTGCAGCAGGCCTCCTCCGGTACGCAGGAGGTCACCACGAATATCGTGACGGTTTCGGAAGCCGCCGTGCAGACCGGTGATGGTGCGCGCAGCGTGCTGGATTCCTCCGGCATGCTGAGCGAGCAATCCTCGGTCCTGCGCCGGGAAGTGGACCGGTTTCTGGAGACGATCCGGGCTGCTTGATGACGAGGTTCCGCGGGGGCGGGCAGGGGCCGGCGGCGTCCATCCTTCCCGGGGGAGGATTAACGGCGCGCCGGCCCCACTCCCTGCCGATCAGCCCCGCAGGGGTTTCAGCGCGCCGGCCCAGCGGGCAAGTTCGTCCAGCATGGTCTTGGCCGAGACGTCCTGCTGCTCATTCGCGGCAAAGGCACCGTCCTTCACCTGACCGGCCACCATGGGGATCACGACCTGTTCGGGGATCGGCATCATTTTCAGCGTGGTCAGCAGCGTCTTGGCGGTCTGCACCGAACGCAGCCCGCCCGACACGCCGCCATAGCTGACGAAGCCGGCCGGTTTGTAACCCCATTCGGAATACAGATAGGTCACTGCGTTCAGCAGCGCCGGCGGCATGGTGAAATTATATTCCGGGGTGACGAAAACGAACGCATCCGCCCCGTCCACGATGGCGCTCCAGCGCTTGGTGTGGTCATGCTCGTATTTCTTCATCCGGGGATGATGCGCTTCGTCGTATAGCGGCAGGCCGACTTCCGCCAGATCGATCAGCTTGGCGTCGAAGCCGCCATGCGCCGTGGCCTGGGCCTGGAACCAGCTGGCGACGGTTGGCCCAATGCGGCCGGGGCGGGTCGAACAGATCACGGTGGCAAGGACAAGGCTCATCGAAAACTCCCTTGGATCAAAGAAACAGCTCAGTGGTTGCCGGTCAGAATCCCGGCATAGAGTTCGGGGTCGACATTCCCGCCGGAAATCACGACGGCAATGGCGCGTCCCTTGGTCGGCAGCTTGCCGGCCAGGACGGCCGCCAGCGCGACCGTGCCGCCCGGCTCGGTCACCAGCTTCAGATCGGTGAAGGCGGCGCGCATGCCTTCCGCCACCTCCGCATCGGTAACGGAAAAGGCGCCGTCCAGCAGCCGGCTGTTCAGCGAGAAGGTGATCTCACCGGGCATGGGTGACAACAGTGCGTCGCAGAAACTCTTCGCGCCTGGCGTCACCTTCTGGCGCGTTCCCGATTGCAGCGACCGCAGCGTATCGTCGAAACCGGCCGGTTCAACGGCATGGATCGGCAGATCGGGCCGTCGGGATTTGATCGCCAGGGCAAGGCCGGAAATCAGCCCGCCCCCGCCGCAGCAGCACAGCACCGCATCCAGCGTGACCCCGGCTGCCGCGGCATCCTCCAGAATTTCCAGGCCGATCGTGCCCTGGCCGGATATGACATCGGGATCGTCAAAGGGCGGCACCAGCACCGCACCCGTTTCCGCCGCCACGCGCCGTCCGATCGCCTCGCGATCCTCGCTGTCGCGGTCATAGAGCACCACATCCGCGCCATAGCCGCGCGTGTTGCGCACCTTGATGGCGGGGGCGTCGGCCGGCATCACGATGGTGGCGCGCAGGCCCAGAAGCTGGGCCGCCGCCGCCACGCCCTGGGCATGATTGCCCGAGGAGAAGGCCACCACCGCTTCGGCGGCGCCGGCATCCTTCAGCTTTTTCAGCTTGTTATAGGCGCCGCGAAATTTGAAGGACCCGGTGCGCTGCAGGCATTCCGGCTTGAAGAATACGCGCCCGCCGACCCGTTCATTGAACAGGGGTGATTCCAGCAGCGGGGTGCGTACCGCCTGACCCGCGATCCGCTGCCGCGCAGCCTCGATATCGGAAAAGCGCGGTTCATCGGGATGCGGCGCAGAGCTCATCAATGGCCTCCTGACAGGCGGGTTCGGACAGGGTCGGCGTATGGCCGGCCCAGGGAATGACTACGGATCGCAGGCGGGGATGCTCCCGCTCCATTCGCTGCACAAGATCGGCGGAGAGTATATCGGATTGCCCGCCGCGCACCACGGTTACGGGAATGTCCCGCAGGCTGCGGAACAGGGCCCAGAGATCGGGCAGCGCGTCCGCGCGGGCCAGCGCGTCGGCGACCCTGGGGTCCCAGTCGGCATGCAACAGCCCGTCCGGGCCGCTGCGGAAGCTGGCTTCCGCCAGGCTCTGCCATTCCGCCTCGCTCTGCAGGCCGAGCGTGGGCAGCATGGCCTTCAGACAGGCAACGGCCGAGGGCCAGTCCGGTTGCGGCCAATCCCGCCCGATATAGTTTCGGATGCGCGCCAACCCGCCCTGCGGCAGTTCCGGCCCAATATCGTTCAGCAGAACCCCGGCCAGTCCGGCCGGTTTCACAACCCCCAGCGCGCAGGCGATCAGCCCGCCCATGGAAGTGCCGATGGCGATGAAGCGCTCGACCCCCTCCAGCGCCAGAAGCTGCGCCAGGTCATCGATATAGCTCTGCGGGTTATAGCGCTCCGGCCTCGGGTCGCGGTCGGAATGGCCCCGGCCGCGCCAGTCGGGACACAGCACACGGTGACCTTGGGCCGACAGTCTCTCGGCCACCGCCAGAAAGTCGCGGGAATTGCGGGCCAGACCCGGCAGGCACAATACGGCCGGCCGGTGGTCATCGACCGGGCCGGAGCGGCGATAGGCGAGCCGCAGCCCGTCGCGCGAGCGATGGAAACACAGCCCCGGGTCAACGGTCACGGTTCCCCCGCCAGGCTGCGGTCCTGCATCAGGACCAGACCGCTCTGCGGTCCATACAGGCGCCAGCGATAGACGGTGGCATTTTCCAGCACGCGCTGCACATAGTTGCGGGTCTCGTAGAACGGAATCAGCTCGATCCAGTCCAGGGCCTTTTCCAGGGATTCGCGCGGGTCGCCCTGCTCCTGCACCCAGCGGCGCGCCCGGGTCGGGCCGGCATTGTAACCCGCCAGCGCCATCACCACCGACCCGTCGAAATTCTGGATCAGCCCGCCCAGATAGGCGCTGCCCAGCGCCATATTGTAATGCGGGTCGCGGGTCAGCGCGTCCGGGCGGTAGGGCAGGGACAGCTTGCCCGCCACCAGCTTGGCGGTTCCCGGCATCAGCTGCATCAGCCCCATGGCCCCGGCATGGGACCGGGCATCCAGATCGAAGGCGCTTTCCTGGCGGATCACCCCCAGCACCAGGGCCGGATCATCCACCGGACCGGGATTGAGTGCCAGCGCCGGAAAGCCGGTGACCGACAGGCTGACCCCGGCCTTGGATGCTTCGCGGGCGACATAGACGGCAAGGTCGGGCCGGTCGATTTCCATCGCCAGCCTTGCCGTCATCGTCCAGTTGACCTCGTTATCGATCAATCTGGTCATATGGCGGATGAAGGGGCCTGCCCGATCGGACTCGCCCAGCGCATGGTACAGGCGGATCAGTCGGACGAGGTCGAGCCCGTCGAAGGCAGCCTGCTGGCCGGCCTGCACCAGCGGTTCCAGCGGCGGTGTCGGCCGTTCCCGGGGCGGCAGTTTCAGCCAGGCGGTCTGGCCATAGAAGGTGTGCAAATGCCGGGTCGCCTCGCCATACCATTGCCGGGCGATATCGGGCTCGCCGGCCGCTTCCGCCGCGCGCCCGGCCCAATAGGCGCCGCGCGACAGCGATACGGGGTAGGAGACGGCCAGGAACAGCGCCTTGAAATGCTGGAAGGCGGTCTGCGGATCGTTCAGATAGCGCAGGGCGATGAAGCCCGACAGGAATTCCGCATCGGCCAGGGCAAAGCCTTCGATCTGTCCGTGATCGCTGGCCAGCGCATAGGCGTCCCGGGGGCGGCCCTCGCGCAGGGCACGGCGGGCATAGATCGAAATCTCGTCCCACCACGCATCCGGGCGACCCAGCTCCGCCGGCTTGTTGCGGATGATCTCCAGCGCGCCGGCATCCATGCCCGCGCGCCGACGCCAGCGCAGCCGGTCGAACATCAGGCCGGGATCATCCTGCAGGGATGGCGGCACGGCCCCGATCCTGCCATCGACATTGCCGCCGCGCCCCTGCAGGGCAAGCCGGGCCGCAGCCAGCCGGCGCCGGGATTCCGGCACGCGGCGCATCTGCTCTTCCGCCGGTGCCAGCTGACCATCCCATAACAGCCGTTCCAGCCGGGCGATGTGGTCCTGCTCACTCAACAGCCGGCCATAGCGCGCCAGGAAAGGGCCGGCCTCGTCGCTGGGGATCGGCATATCACGCCAGGCGGCACGGATCAGCGCCGGAACATCCGCACCACGGCCGGTTGCTTCCAGACCTTCGGCGAAAGCAGTCAGGCCGGGCGCGGTCAGGGGCCGGTGCCGCTGGAAGAAATCCATGGCCACGCGGTTGGGCACGCCAGCCAGCCTGCGTTCTGCTACGCGCTGGATGTCATCCAGATTGGGCCAGCCCGGATTCTCCTCGATAAACCGTGCCAGGGTGGCGAAGTCGGCGGGGCTCTCGGCGCTGCGATACCAGGCCCAGGTCACGGCCTTGGCCAGCAGGCGCAGATCCTGCGCGCGCGCCGCCGTCAGCGCATCGGCGAAACGGTTGCGGTCCAGATGGCTCAGCGCCTGCCGCCCGGCCTGCACCAGGCTGGCATCGGCCAGCTGCATGCCATTGGCCCGCGCGGAGAGGTCCGCCGCGTGGCCCCCGGCCGCGACACCGAATGTCAGCGCGACGCATCCTGCCAGAATCAGCGATCGCATGAAGTCTCCCGGGCCTCGTCCACTCGACGGGCATCCTTCGCAGATGCGAACCAGCCTACCCGTTTCGCCCGGTCAGGGCAACGCGGGCAATTGTGGCAATTCTCCGCGATTGGTTAGTTTTGCGGGGCGGCGAGGGAAAACACAGCGTCGAAATGGCGCATCAGCGCGTCGTCTAGGTCGCCCATGCTGACCGGCAGGCCCAGATCAACCAGCGAGGTCACGCCAAATTCCGGCTGGGCGATGCCGCAGGGCACGATTCCGGAAAAATGCGACAGATCGGGTTCGACATTGATCGAAATGCCATGGAAGGACACCCAGCGACGGATACGGATGCCAATGGCGGCGATCTTGTCTTCCCGACCCTGGCCCCGATCGACCCAGATACCGACCCGGCCTTCGCGGCGTTCGCCCTTGACGTTGAAATCGGCCAGGGCGCGGATCACCCATTCCTCCAGGCTCGATACCAGCCAGCGCACATCGGGCTTGCGGCGCTTCAGATCCAGCATGGTATAGGCCACCCGCTGGCCTGGCCCGTGATAGGTGTATTGCCCGCCCCGCCCGGCGGCATAGACCGGGAAGCGGCCCGGATCGGTCAGATCCTCGATATGGGCGGAGGTGCCTGCGGTATAAAGCGGGGGATGTTCCAGCAGCCAGATGCGCTCGCCCGCCTGACCCGCGATCATTTCGCCCACATGGGCCTCCATGCCGGCCAGCGCCTGGGCATAGTCAACCAACCCGTCGGCGACCACCCATTCGGGCGATGGCTGGATGACGGGTGCTTCGCTGAGCGGTGCGGCGGCGCTATCCATGATCGGTGCTATATGGCGCGTGGCCCGGCTTTTGGCAATCAGGGGCAGGCCCTATAGCCCTCGCCCCCCGCCCGGGGGGAGAGGGTTGGGTGAGGGGGATGTTTCCGCACGGGACCCTCACCCGCCTCGGCCCAAGGGCCTCGCCTCCCTCTCCCGCAAGCAGGAGAGGGTTGTGCTCCGGGCCACTCCGCATTACCTGCGGCCCTCGTTTCCTTGCAAAAAAAAGACCCCGGGCTTTGCCATGGCGGCACGGCCCGGGGTCTCGATGTCAGTGGAGCGCGGTGTCTGTGCCGGCTATCAATGCCTGCGGCGGCGCCGCACCCGTACGAAGCCGATCACCAGGGCCGCCACGGCGATCGCGGCTGGAACCGCCGCCACATTGATCACGGTCAGGCGGGTCTGCAGGGCTTCGATATCCTTGCGCAGGTTGAAGGTCACGTCGCGCAGCTGCTGGCGGGTGGTCAGCAATTCCTCGGTGAAGCGGGCGATGGTCTTGTCCTGCTCCTCCGCCGAAACGGCCTCGCCACCTTCCTTCGACTGCAATTCCTTCAGCTGTTTTTCAGCCTCTTCCATCTGGCCGCGCAGGCGCTGTTCCTCGCCGCGATACTCGGCCTCGGCCTGGCGCTGCAGGGTTTCGATCCGGGTGAAGGGCCGCTGACCCTGGCCGCGCGTGCGCAGGGACAGAAGCGCGTCGGAGCCGGAAAGGGCTTCCACCGCATTCACCGCCAGGGCGCCATTACCCGCGAAGGGGTTGGCGATGCGCTGCCCGAAGAAGGACTGCACCTGCACCCAGAACCGGTCTTCCAGCATGTCGGCATCCGCCACCAGGATGATCGACAATGGCGCTTCCGAGCGGGCCAGATGCGGTTGCACGGGCTCTTGCGGCTTGGCTTCCTCGGCCGGCTTGTCGGCCGCCGCAGCGTCCTCGCCCTCGGGCTTGGCTTCGCCTTCCGCCGGCTGGGCTGCATCGCCTTCGGGCTTGGCCTCTGCCTCCGGTTCGGGTTTCTTCGGCTTGCCGTCTGGGAAGGCCGACACGGTTTCGCCCGTGATCCGGGCCGCCAGCACGAAGGGCTTTCCTGTCGGTTGGAAATCCGCCGCCAGTTTCAGGATATCCGGATCGGCCAGGCCTTCCGCCTTGATCGCCATGGAATCGGCCGTGGTGCTGACCAGCGGGGTAAAGGTCAGGGTCGAGCCTTCCTTCGGCACCAGGAAACCCGAGGTGGGCATGATCAGCTGCGGCAGATCGGCCACGACCGGATCGTCATGGTTCATCTGTTCCGGCCCGGGCTGCAGCCACAGCACATAGGGGGCCGGAACCACCTTGTTCTGGCTGCCGGCATTGACCATGCGGCCCAGCGTGCGGTCGCCCGCCAGCTGATCGGTTGCCAGGGTGACACCCCAGCTGTCCAGCAGCGGCCCCAGATCGCTGGACGGGGCGCCCGGCATCGACATCGGGCTGGGCGGGGTCTGCGCGTCTGTCTCGTTATAGGGGTCGGCGAAGACCACCGCGCGCCCGCCGCGCATCATATACTGGTCGATGGCATATTGCAGATCGGCATCCATGCCATGGGGATGGATCAGCATCAGAAGATCGGGCTTTTCCCGGTCCAGATCGGCGGCCGACCAGATCTGGGCGGTGCTGAAGCTGTCCTGCAGCTGGGTCATCACCGTCCAGGGCTGCGGCTGCTGGCCCTGCTGATAGGCCATCATCGAGCCGAAGACTTCCTTATTGGTGACCACGCCCAGCTTCGGCTTTTCCGGCTTGTCCAGCCGACCGATCACCCGGGTCAGGTCATATTCCAGGAAGCGTTCCCGTTCGGGCTGCAGGAAGGCGATCACCTCCCGCCGCTCGCCGATCGAGGCGACCAGGCCGAAATAGACCGACTCTCCGCTTTGATCCAGCGGCACGCCCTGCACGCCGGCTTCCACCGCGTCATCTTCCGCGGGGGAGAAGGGCAGGGGGTCGACCTCGTTCAGCACGACCCGGTCGCCGCCGGTTGCATCCAGCTCGTCCAGCAGGTCACGCACGCGGTCGGCATAATTGCCGTATTGCGGCACTTCCTGGCCCAGCTTCCTGGAGTAGTAGAAGGTCAGGTTCACCGGCTCCTTCAACCCTTTCAGGGTCGAAACCGTGCCCTGCGACAGGGTGAAGAGCCTGTCCTGCGTCAGGTCCAGCCTGGCGCCGGACACATGGGAAAGCCCCACATTGATGGCAACGAATCCCGCAACCGCAAGGATGACGCCGCCTATCCAACCCGCTTCCTTACGAAAAGCCATGGTTCAAGCCCCCCGGAACCGCGCGACCGCCAGCATATTGGCGATCAGGAACAAGCCGATCAGCGACAGGAAATAGACCATGTCGCGCAGATCCAGCACGCCGCGCATGATGTCCTGGAAATTGACGATGAAGCTGAGCGATGCCACGAAATCCACCACCGCCTGCCCGGCCCAGCCGTCGAAGGCCGACAGCACCAGGGGCGAGCCCGAAACGGTCAGCAGGAAGCAGATCGTCACACCCAGCACGAAGGCGATCACCTGGTTCTTGGTCAGCGCCGACAGGAAGCCGCCGATGGCCAGATAGCCGCCGGCCATCAGGAAGCTGCCCAGATAGCCCGCCAGGATCGCGCCGTTATCGGGGTTGCCCAGATAGTTGACCGTGATCCACATCGGAAAGGTCAGGGCCAGGGCTATGCCGCAGAAGGCCCAGGCCGCCAGGAATTTCGCCAGCACGGCCTGCGGGATCGATACCGGCAGGGTCAGGAGCAGCTCCATCGTGCCCTGGCGGATTTCCTCCGCCCACAGGCGCATCGCGACCGCCGGAACCAGCACGACATAAAGCCAGGGGTGGAACTGGAAGAAGGGCGCCAGATCGGCCTGGCCGCGATCGAAGAAATTGCCCAGGAAGAAGGCCAGCGCCGAAGCAAAGCCCAGGAAGATGACGATGAAGATATAGGCCAGCGGCGTGGCGAAATAGCTCGCCATTTCGCGTTGGAACATCACCCGGACATTACGCATAGATTTGTTCCTCCCCGCGGGTCAGCGCCCGGAACACGTCATCCAGCCGGCCATGCTCGCGCCTGATCTCCTCGAAGATCACGCCCGCCGACACCAGGGCGGAGGCGACCTGCGGCCCGATGGCAAGGCCCGCCTTCGGCGTGACCAGAATGCGCTTGCCGATGATTTCGACCTTCTCCACCTCCGGAATGGCTTCCAGCGCCTTGCGCGCGCGTTCCGCATCGCTGACCACGACGATGGCCATCACATTATGCCCGGCGGTCTTGGCTTCCAGCGCCTGCGGCGTGGCGTCGGCCACCATCTTGCCCCGGGCGATCACCACCGCGCGGGAACAGATCGCCTCCACCTCCTCCAGGATATGGGTGGAGATGATGATGGCCTTGTCGGCGGAGATGTCGCGGATCAGGCGGCGGACCTCGTGCTTCTGGTTCGGGTCCAGACCGTCGGTCGGCTCGTCCAGGATCAGGATGTCCGGGTCATGCAGCAGCGCCTGGGCCAGGCCTACGCGGCGCTTGAACCCTTTCGACAGCGTATCGATGGGCTGATGCAGCACATCCTTCAAGGTGGTGCGGTCCACCGCCTTGGCGATGGCCGCTTGTGCCGCCTTGCCATCCAGACCGCGGATCGCGGCGCAGAAAGCCAGGAAACCCGCCGGCGACATATCCGGCCAGGCCGGCGCGCCTTCGGGCAGATAGCCCATATGCTTCTTGGCGGCGATGGGGTTCTTTTCCACATCGATTCCCGCCACCAGCGCGCGCCCGGCGCTGGGCTTCAGGAAGCCCGTCAGCATTTTCATGGTGGTGGATTTGCCCGCGCCGTTGGGGCCGAGGAATCCCAGCACCTCCCCGCGCGCGACGGTGAAACTCAAGCCGTCCACGACCGTCACCGGCCCGAACCGCTTCGTCAGCTTGTCGAGTTCGATCATTCCCAGACCCCTGCTTTCCCGGCCGGACAGCCCCAGGGTTTTTCCCGTGCGGCCGGGGTTCCGAACGGACGGCCGCAGATGTAGGGGCAGCAGGCCCGCCTTGCAAGTTAAAGCTCTGTCATGTTTCGTCGCGGGGTGCCTGCCAGGGGTTCAGCAGCGCCACCCCCGTCGGCTCAAAATCCAGCACATTGCGGGTGACGATGGTCATTCCATGCACGATGGCGGTGGCCGCGATCAGCGCATCGCGATCACTGCGCGGGTCCGGCACCTGCAGCCTGGCGCAGCATTGGGCGATGGCGGTATCCACGGGCAGGATGCGTCCGGCGAAGGCAGGAAGGACATGCCCGTCGAACCAGGTACGCAGCAGGCTGCCCTGGGCCGCATCCCTGCGTTCGACCCGCAGAATGCCGGTTTCGAGTTCCAATATCGTGATGGCGGACAGATACAGGCTGGCCGGCAACACGCCGGTGGCCCATGCCGTCACGCCCGGATGGGCCTTGCCGGACTTCGCCTTGCGCAGTTCGGACACCAGATGGGTGTCGAGCAGGACCATCAGTCGAAATCGGCCGGGCGGTGCAGATCACCGACGCGGCCCGGTTCGAACGCTATATCCTCCACCCCCGGCAAGGCCAGCATCTCGATAATGCCGGACTGGGGACCCAACATGGCCTGATAGGCCTCGATCGACAGCAGCACATGGGCGGGCCGGCCCCGGTCTGTAATGAACACCGGACCCTGCCGGGCCGCCTTCTTGGCGGCGCTGACATCCTGGTTGAATTCGCGGCTGCTGACCCTGGTGATCATCATGGCCTGCTCCCGTCCTGCATCCGGCCAAGGATAACGTCCGTACCGATCCATCGCCAGCGGATATGCGGGTATGTACCTACATTGCCCTGCCTGGAGGGAATCCGCACAAGCCCCCTCCCGCAGCAATAATTCTGGCGTATCATAGCGGCTTGGGCCAAGGGGGACGATCATGATACGGCGCATGCGCCTGACCAGCGGGTTGATCCTGCTCGGCTATATCCTGCTGCATTTTACCGGCCATGCTTCCGGCCTGATATCGCTGGAGGTGATGGAGGCGATGCGCGGGCGCGTGCAATGGATCGCCTATCAGCCCTGGGGGGCGGCGATCCTGTATGCGGCGCTTGGCACGCATTTCCTGCTGGCCTTCGAAGCGATCTATCGCAGGCGGCGGTTGCGCTTCATGACGGGCCGGGAAATCTGGCAGCTCTCGCTTGGCCTGCTGATCCCCTTCGCGCTGGTGGCCCATATCCTGGCGACGCGCGGGCTGTTCCAGCTGAACGGCGGGGATGCAAGCTATCCCTATCTGCTGTCCTATTATTGGCTCGATCATCCCTGGGACAATCTGCGCCAGCTGGCCCTGCTCGGCGTTGCCTGGGGTCATGCGATGATCGGGCTTTATGCCTGGCTGCGGCTGAAGTCCTTCTGGCCGCGCATCCGGCTGGCCGGTTTCATCGCCGCGCTGATGATCCCGACGCTGGCGCTGCTCGGCGTCTGGCAGGGCGCAAAGGCGGTGATGGCGCGCGCCGCCGCCGATCCCGCCTGGCTGGAGGGGGTGAACCGCGCCGCCCGCGCCATGGACGAGGCGGGGCTGGCCCGGCTGCGCGAGATCGAGCTGTGGACGCTGCTTGCCATCGCCGCCCTGCTGATCGCGGCCTTCCTGGCGCGCCTGCTGCGCGCCCTGGCGGAACGGCGCAGCGGTCAGGTCAGCCTTGGCTATGAAGGCGGTGGGAGGCTGCGCTTTGCCGCGGGAATGAGCGTGCTGGAAGCGGCCCGGGAGTTCCGCATTCCCCATGCCAGCATCTGTGGTGGGCGCGGGCGCTGTTCCACCTGTCGCATGCGGGTGGTCCAGGGGCTGGACGCCCTGCCCGCCATGGGGCGGGACGAAGCGCGCGTGCTGGCCCGGGTCGGGGCCGGGCCGGATGTACGGCTGGCCTGCCAGACCCGGCCGCCGCCGGGTGAATTCCTGATCCGGCCTTTGCTGGACGCGCAGGCGGCATCACCCATGGACGGCAGGCGCGGGGCCGCCACCTCCCATGCCCATGGCCAGGATATGGACATCGCCGTGCTGTTCGCCGATCTGCGCGGCTTCACCAGCCTGTCGGAAAGCAAGCTGCCCTATGATGTGGTCTTCGTGCTGAACCGCTATTTCGACTGCATGAGCCGGGCGGTGCGCGATGGCGGCGGCTATCTGGACAAGTTCATCGGCGACGGCGTGATGGCGCTGTTCGGCATCGACGGCACCAGCCGGGATGCCGCCCGCGGCGCGCTGGTCACGGCCATGCGCATGGCGGAAAACCTGGCGGAGCTGAACGCCAGCCTGGCCCATGACCTGAAAGAGCCGCTGAAGATCGGCATCGGCATCCATCTGGGTCCCGCGATTGTGGGCGAGATGGGGGCGGGCGACCATCGCCATCTGACCGCCATCGGCGATACGGTGAATACCGCCAGCCGGTTGGAGAGCATGACCAAGGATGCGGGCGTGCAGCTGATCCTGTCCCAGTCGGTGGCAGAGGCGGCGGGCGTTGATTTCAGCGGCTTCGTGATGACGGAGATGGCGGTGCGCGGCCGCAGGGAACCGATCTCGCTCTATCTGGTCAAGGACGCGCCCGCGCTGAAAAATCTTATCTGACCCGGCCGCTTTCCTTGGAAGATTTGTCCCCGCGCCGGGGGTTGCGGGATCAGTGCGGCGGGATCACCTTAAGAAAAGAAATAACAGCACAGGGGTGCGCCCCGATTGCCGCGCCCGAAAACAGCATGGGAAGGACCGAAACATGGCCGAGAGCAAGCCGGAATTCCGCGGCAGGATTTATGACAACATTCTGCAGACCATCGGGGCAACGCCGCTGGTGCGCATCACCAGACTGCCCGCGCTGGATGGCAGCAGGGCGGAGGTTCTGGCGAAGCTGGAATTCTTCAATCCGCTGGCCTCGGTCAAGGACCGTATCGGTAACGCAATGATCGAGGCGCTGGAACAGGCCGGCTCCATCACGCCCGGCAAATCCGTGCTGGTCGAACCCACCTCGGGCAATACCGGCATTGCGTTGGCCTTCGTGGCCGCCGCCAAGGGCTATCGGTTGATCCTGACCATGCCTGAATCCATGTCCATCGAACGGCGCAAGATGCTGCGCCTCCTGGGGGCAGAGCTGGTGCTGACCCCCGCCGCCAGCGGCATGAAGGGCGCCATCGCCAGGGCCGAGGAGCTGCTGAAGGAAATTCCCGACGCGGTGATGCCGCAGCAGTTCGAAAACCCGGCTAATCCGGCCATCCATCGCGCCACCACGGCGGAGGAGATCTGGAACGACACGGATGGCAAGGTCGATATCCTGATTTCCGGCGTGGGCACCGGCGGCACCCTGACCGGCGTCAGCCAGGTGCTGAAGTCGCGCAATCCGGAATTCAGGACCATCGCGGTGGAACCGACCGACAGCCCGGTCCTGTCGGGCGGCGCGCCCGGCCCGCATAAGATCCAGGGCATCGGCGCGGGCTTCGTGCCGGGTATTCTGGACACCACGCTGATCGACGAGGTGATCCAGGTTTCGAATGACGATGCCTTTGTGACCGCGCGCGCGGTTGCCAAATCCGAGGGGATTCCGGTCGGCATCTCCTCCGGGGCTGCGATCTGGGCGGCGGTTCAGGTGGCAAAGCGCCCGGAATCGGCCGGCAAGCGCATCGTGGTGATCTGCGCCTCCTTCGCGGAACGCTATCTCTCCACCCTGCTGTTCGAAGGGCTGGAATAGGCGCGCTATACTGGGGCCTTGGCCTGATGTTGCACCATCCCCTCATGGCTCGAGGAGCGGCGCAGCCGCGTCTCGAAGCATGGGGGGGGGTATCGTGCGAAAGATCACCGGGTCAAGCCCGGCGATGACCGTATCGTATTGATATTTCTACAAAACTCGTCTCCCGCGGACTTGAACCGAGGCCCTATTGCCCTGCCAGCCTGTGAATTCCCGCCCCGGCTTCCTACCGGCTGCGCCGGGTGATCGCCGCTTTTGGGGTCGGGGGCGGGCTTCTGCGCCGCTGGTCCTGCAACAATACCTGATCCAGAAAGCGGCCCTGGAACATGGAAATTCCCATTTCCTGGCCGGATTTGATCATCGTCTTGTTGTCGCAGCGCGTCAGGATCACCCGGGCGCGGCCACAGCGTTCGATTTCGCGCGCGACTTCCGCCTTCTTGGCGGAAGGACCGTCGCCTTCGAAGACGGGGCCGGAGGTCACCTTGATCAGATCGATCCCCATCTTCTGCCGGTCGATGAAGGGCAGCATGTCGTAATGCACCCCATCCAGGCAGACGCGGTAGCCCTTCTCCTTCACGAAATCACGCGCGAAGACGAAATTGGAGAAGTCGGAGAAGATGTCGACCATCTGTAGCTCGACCACCAGTGTCCCGCGCGATCCCATGCGCAGGGAGGCGTCGAATTCCAGGAATTCCGGGGCGAGCAGGGTCGCTACATTGACATTGATGGAGAAGGAGGTGTGCAGCGAGCTGTCATCGGCCTTCGCCAGCATGCGCAGCACGCGCCGGTCCAGCGTCTGCGTCAGATGCTGGAACAGCCAGCGATTGGCGGCCAGATTCACATTGGGCAGGACCTGACCGGCCAGCTCGACAATGGAAACGAACACCTCGTTGAAGATCGGCTTGGGCGGGCTGTCGCCGGCCACGGCGCAGATCGCCTGGCGGCGCAGCACGTTCGACAGATCGGCCTGCTGCAACACTTTTTCCAGCTGGCCCAGCTGTTCCGGGGTCAGCGCCTTGCGGGAATCGCCGTCATTCTCGCCCGATTGCTGGGCGATCTGGGTCAGGCGTTTGGCGCGCTGGCGTTCTTCCTCATGCAGCTGTTCCACCTCTTCATGGAAGCGCTCGAACTGCGTTTCCAGATTATAGAGCGTGGCAAACCGGCCATGGCCCATATCGTCGGCGGCGATCTGCGCCAGAGGGTCGTCGGTGAACAGATAGCGCAGCCGCATCACGGCTTCGTCCAGCTGGCCCAGCTCCGCGCCCTTGGTTACCAGCGCGATATCGCCATTGCCCAGCAGGAACATCTGGCCTTCGAAGGCGCGGGCGAAATCCTCCAGCGTGTTGGCGGCGATGCGGATATGGTGCTCGCGCCGGTTCTGCGGCTTCAGCCGGCTGAGATGGACATGCACCGCCCGCCGCCCCTCGCGCAGCCGCGTGAGGCGGTCCAGATAGTCCAGAAGCAGATATTCCTGGCTGGGGCGCGGCTCCTGGCGCATCCTCGTCCTTACCTTCCCATCGGGCCGACATGCCCGTCAGGCGTCACACTCGCACGAAGTGGGGCGCCATGCGAAGCGGGAATTTGCCGACGCGGCGGTCAGCGGGGCAGCTTGGTCAGGGTTTCCCGCAGCTTATCGGCGGCCGGATTGCGGTGATCGCCATTGAAGACGATGGCGCGCGCATTCACCCCTTCCCAGCCGTAATAGGCGCGATTGAGCGAATCCCGTTCCCAGATGGCCGCCCCATCAATGGCCGCCCCGATGAACGCGCCTTCATTCGTGCGATAGGACAGAATGTCGGCATCCAGATTGGAGGTGGTCTTGGCCTGATAGCCCTCGCCCATCGGACCGACGGCGGCGGAAATATCGCCGCCCACGGTGACGCGGTTGCTCATCACCGCTTCCAACCCCTTGGTGGTCATGAAGACGAGCATCAGTTCGGATTTCTGCCCGCCGATCTGCAGGCCGAAGGACCCGCCGCCCATGTTGAAGAAGGCGGGATAGCTCCATTCGCCGTTGGAGGCGCGCGCCAGGAGCACGCCCGACCCCCCCTCGCCGCCGAGGATCAGCCCGGCCTTCAGATAGGCGGGGAAGATCATCACGGCCTTGGCCTTGGCCAGATAGGGGTCGATCCGGCCCTTGAAATTCTGGTTGTTCAGGATGCGCTCTACGGTCCAGGTCGCTTCATCCACCAGCTCCTGGGCGGTGTCCGCGTCGGAGGCCCGCGCGACCTGCAGGGCCGGGGCACAGAGCCCGATCGCCAGCATCGCGGCGGCGGCCAGCCGGGCCAGTGGCAGGTGTGGGCGGGGCAGGGTCATGGTCATGCCTATCCTCGTTTCTGTCTGCTGATCGGGCCGGGGCCGGAACGGATTTCCGCGCGGATTGCTCGCAGATTCGATCCCGCCCGACCAGCTTTTTTGCCTTGTTGGCGGGCGGATCATGCCGAGGGTTTGCGGCGAAAGCACGGCGGCTTTGCCCTGGCGGGATGCAGGATCATGGATTAGGCTTCCGGCGTCGAAAAAGAGCGGTGCCGGTGTAGGTAAGCCCGGCCCCGACCCATCCTGGCGGTGGTTCGGATCTGTACCCGGCCAGCCCGACAGTGGGCCTGCCCGCGGACCCACGACGGGAAGATGGCGCGATCCCCGCGTCATCGGCCTGTCGGGGGCATGTGCGGGCCAATCCATCT
>Ga0209066_10001178_pt1 | contig 35477 bp, 39 predicted proteins | sample All_14_2_FD_187198 | JGI IMG/M metagenome (GOLD analysis project Ga0209066, IMG submission 187198) | Freshwater microbial communities in response to fracking from Pennsylvania, USA - Allegheny Zone_MetaG_DW_15 (SPAdes) (version 2) ... | reverse complement strand
ATTTTTAGGAGTTTGTAATTTTTACTCACCTCCTGAGAAGGTTCAAAATTGATAAATTACAAACTTTGTAATTTTTGTAATTACTGATAATCAGAATGTTAGAAAATCAATTACAAACCGGTTTGTAATTTTGTAATTACTGACAGTCAGTAAGTTACAAGGCTGAAAATGAAAAATTACAAAATTTTGTCATTTTTTCAAGGGTTTTATGGGGGTGCTTTTTTTTGGCAGTTTCTGACATGTCAGTAATATCAAGTATACATAACTTTTAATATTTGGTTTACGCTTGTATCTTTATTGCCATGCAAGCTACCAAGACCGACAGAATTATCCAGTTAAATCTGAAGAAACCTTACTTTGAGAACTACTTAAGGTTTGTTTTTGAGGTACCGGAAGGACCAATCATTATTAACCGTGACCATGAAATTGGGAAATACCTGTTTTCAAGGGTAAGGTACTCTAACAATAAAGCAAAGCTACCACCGGCCACCGGCTACCAGGTGGAACTTATTTTACCTGCAAATGGAAATGATTGTTCAAGGAGCAATTTCATTTATTATTCCCTGGATGATATGAGCCGGATCAATGACTTTATTGAATCATCAGCCTATCTGGATTTAAGGATGATGATTAATGTGGGTAACAATGACCTGAAGATGGATCGGAAGACCGTAATATCCATCTTCTCTGACACAGTCTATGGGGAGGATAAATACGAAATGTTGAAGAAAGATGAGTATAGAAAGAGGAAAAAAGTAGTGGAGTGGCTTAAAAAAAGTGCTAAACAAATGGGATACAATATATTATAAATTCTATCAGCCAAATGTCCCCTGTGGGGGGACAAATCACTGATTTCAAAAATATCTTCAATTATGGTCATTAGGAAAATCAGGTACCGGTTCAATGAATATGAACAACTCCATGAGTTATCGATACAGAACCAGTCAGGAGCATTTAAGGAAAATGAAAAGCCGGTAAGGCAAGGAACATTAGTTGCAACGGAAGTTACAGCCTACTCTCCTGATATGACTCCTGAATTGAATAAAGAATTATCAGCACTTGTATCCAAGGGCGCAATCTTTGAACTGGAGGATGCTACCGGCAACACTTATATAATAGGTAACAACAGTTGTAAAGCAGCTTTTGAATTTGATAAGAAAAATGATGGCAAGGCCGGGTCGAAATTCGGTTATGACCTCAAAATTACGTGGAATTCAGCGAATGGTGCTGAATTCAAGTCCTTTCAAGAGGGATGATATGAAAGTAATATTGTGGTTATAATCTACAATAATGCGTCCATATCAACCGCACCTGATTTCTGCTATACTTTCTGAGCCATGGGCGATCTATGAAAAATTCGTTCTTGACCAGGCAATAACCATTAATCACATTCTTAAAGGAGATGTGCTTTTTGAAAAAGGGAATCCAATTGAACCGGTAATCAAGGCAATTGGTGGCGATGGATCAGGAGCATCAGAAAAGGAGACCAGGAATGTTGCAATCATAACAATTGCAGGTACTTTAACTAAGAATAGTCAATTTTGTGGACCTGCCGGCATGAAAACCATAGGCCAGTGGATTCAGGATGCCGATAATGATTCTAATGTTTCAGGGATATTATTGGTTATTGATAGTCCTGGAGGAACTGTTAATGGTACTGAAGAACTTGGGAACATTATTAAAGACACAAAAAAGCCAATTATTGCTTTTGTGGATGATCTTGCAGCTTCGGCTGCTTATTGGCTGGCCAGTCAATGCGATGAGATCATTGCTAATAATTCAACTGCCCAAGTTGGATCAATTGGGGTACTTACATCCTTTGTAGATGCCCAACCGGCATTAGAACGTGAAGGCTATGTATTTCACACTGTTACAGCTCCTCAATCAACTGACAAAGTCAAGACCTGGAATCAGTTAAGAGCCAGCGATTATGAAGAGTACAAAGAAAACGTACTACGCCCTCTAGCAGATAAATTTATTACTGCAGTAAAAGCCGGTAGGGGAGATATTGATGAGAAGTACTTTACCGCAAACATCTATTTCGCAAAAGATGTTATCGGTTCCCTGGTGGATTCAATTGGAACCTTACAGTCAGCTATTGACAGAGTAGTTGAACTCAGTGCCGAAAATTCTAATTCCTCAAATACAAATACCAAAATGTCGAAACCTGAGTACAAGAGGCTTGCACAAGCTTCAGGTGTCGAGGCCTTTGAAACGGCTGACGGCTCCATCACTCTTCAGGCTGATCAGGCTGCTGCTGTTGAAAGTGCTCTTGAAGCACACGAAACTCAGGTTGCCGATCTTCTGAAGAAAGGAAATGACTCTTCCAATCAGCAGGCTCGCATTACTGAACTTGAAGGCCAACTTCAAACAGCTAATGACAAGATTGCTGAACTCTCCAAAAGTGCCGGCGCTGAGTCTGCATCTATTACGAAAGAAATTGACGGCAATGATGATTCAGATAATGATTCATTCTATGCCCGCTTTAACAAACTCAAAAAACAATAAGTCGTGGCTTTAGACATTGCTCAATCCCTTATTGATGCCGGCATAAAATACAGGAAAGACCTCCTGACGATGCCGGTTGCAGAATTAGCCGATATTCTGCAATACATGTTCCTGGAGACTGGTCTTCAGGGAAAAAGAATCGGTGGTCGTCTTGAAACAGATGCTCAGCTCCGTCCTTACCGTACAACTAAAGGTGCTTCTGATAACACAACTATCGAGGCATACGAGTTTGAGGTATTCCTTGGTGATGTGGTTAAAGAATTTGACCCTAATGCCATCCTTGGTACATTGTACACTGAATCAACACAGAAAAAGCCAACCGATCGCGAGGTTGCACGTCTCGTTGCACTCAGGATGGCAAAAAGAGTTGGTGAAGCTATTTACGATGCTATGTTCACTGCTGTGCGTAAAGCTGACGGTGAAACTACAGCTGATCTGTTTAACGGATTCTCAACTCAGGCTACTGCTGCAGTAACTGCAGGAACCTTGTCTGCTGAAAAGAAAAACTATCAGGATCTTACTTCTGAAGTAATCAGCGCTGCCAATGCCGGCGACATCCTGAAAGCTGCTTATCGCTCAATCAATCCTCTGCTGAAAAAGCAGAAGGTGAATATGTATCTGCCAACTTCCATCCTTGAGATGTATGAAGACTGGTATCAGGCAGAATTCGGTACAGCTCCATGGAATGATGGTTTTGACCAGAGTAAGAAAACCCTGGTTGGAAGCAGTGGCAAATGTTCATTTGTGCCACTTGACAACATGGAAGGTCAGGACTACATCTTCATCTCTGTTAAAGAGAATATGATTGTTGGCGTTGACCAGGAAAGTGACAAAGAGACAGTTAAGATTCGCGAGTGCGATAATCCTAAACTTGTTCAGTTCTTCATGATGGCCTTCTTTGGTGTCGGTTTTGACACTCTTGATTCTCGCTATCTCTGTGTTTTGAAATTCACCACTGAAGAGCCGGCACCACCGGTAGGAGGGTAATCAATGGCAGGCGTATTAGCAAGTTTACCATGGGCTGATGGGCAGGTTAATCCTTCAGGGATTAAAACAACCATCTACTTTGCACTGAAATCATGGATTAAAACATGGCCTAAAATAGTTGCAAACCCTGCAACTCCAAAGGATTTTGTGACCATGGCTGGTGATTTCGAAATGGTGGCAGGAAAATCATTCTTGAAACTTTACACCACTCAGGGCAAAGGAAAATTGAACTTCGAACCGATCGGTGAGAAAGATCACCAGATGGTAATGAATAAGGGTACCTTTTCATTTCCTGATATATCTGATTCAGCAAAAGCACTTGCTAAATCTTTACTGAACAGCAATGTTGTTGTTATCGTACCTCTACCTCATGAATCTGAAAAACGATATGTGATGTTAGGATCTGAAGACTATGACACTACTGTTTCTATTAAAGGTGACAGTGGTGACAAGCCCGGATCAGATAAGGGCCTGACATTCGATATCGAAGTTCCGGATACTACTCCTCTTCCAAACTATGCCGGTGCATTAGTTCTTGAAGATGGTACGTTAGACTGCGAGTTAGGTGTATTTACACCGGCTGCAGGATAATGGATAATAAGTAAATAACTAAAGCGAACCCTGTTCAATCGATTGAACAGGGTTTCTTTCTAGAAACAAACCATAATCGAGTCATGACATTATACGATAAAATAAAAAATTACCTCGAAAAAGAGGAAAAAGACTTTAACGAAGGCCTGGAGCTTTATTCCATGGCAAGTAACCACCGTTCCTTGATGCTATATCTTCAAAGAAAGAAAAATGCCCAGAAACTGGAGTATGAGTTAAGTAAACTGTTAAAGAACCTTCCTTCCAGGCTTCAGAAAATAGTTTTGCCTGAGGTGACACCAACCGTTAAGGAACCGGCTAATACAGATGAGGAGAGCAAGGAAGATAAAAAGGAAGATCAGGCTGGAGTAAAATCAGATACAACAGGCGACCACAAGATCATTGAGTTTAAAAAGATCAATCCTGGTGATTTGCCGGCAGAAATGAAGCCTCTTTATGATGAAATTTCGGAAGGTCATAAAGAAATGAGAAGTATTCATGAGAAAATGAAACTGGCTCAAACAGATGAAGAAAGGGCTGTATTACGTGAAAAGTTAATTTTTATCGAAGATAAGGTAACTGCGGGATGGAAGATGATTGATGAGTTTATGCTCTTAAAACTACAACCTAAAGTTGAAGAAAATAAGAAAGATATCCCTTCATCTGAAAACAATGATGCTTCAGCTTCAGATATCGCAAAAGAGATATCGGCGGCCAGGACTTTTTTAAGTCGTGGAATTGCTGAATACAAGAAAGCTGAAGAAAGTAAGAAGGCAGGCCTGAAGAAAAAGATTGAGAAAAGGATTAAGCTCCTGATCAATAACAAGGCTTCTGTTTCCAGGAAAACAAAAAAAGCGTTGATCGACCTGGCAATAATTTCTGAAAAATCTGAATTGCTTGCTGAATGACCTGAACTGGATTGACGAGAGTACTGGCATCTTCTTGTCAAACAACATCCAGGCCCATCATATTTTCGATTATATGCTTGAGGAGCTGACCGGTGATTTAAAAATAATCGTCAGCTCCTTTGCTATTACTGAGCCATGGGTACGCCGCCTGATCAGGAGTCGCGACCGGGTAACTCATATTACTTTATTCCTGGATTTTACTGTGGCCAGTCGTAAACCTAGAAATACAGATTACACTTCCAGGAATGTTGATGAGCTGTGGCTAACCAACAATCATTCAAAAACGATCTTCATGGATAACGGTAATGAAATGATCCTTGCAATGATGAGTAATAATGCAACCAATAACCGCCGATTTGAATCCGGAGTCCTTTTCAAAAATCATCCTTCTATCGAAATTTATCTTCACTACATAGAACTGATGAAACTTGAGTGTGTGCAATGGATGAAATAAAACTGATAGAAGAATATGCAGGCCTGTTTATGACCATAGAAGAGATTGCAGTGCTTATTGACGCGGAACCGGCAGAATTGAGACGGGACATCAGGGGAGGTAAAAGCGAGCGCTCACGGGCTTATAATAAGGGCAAAATGAATTCGATAATTGAGGTGCGAAGACAAACAGTAGCATTTGCGAAGAAGGGATCACCAGCGGCAGAGGAGCTGGTACAGCAATATATCATAAAACAAGCTAAAAATGAATAGGAAAAGCAAGCTGGAGAAGTATAAGGATTACTTGTTTGAGGATCTTGATGAGATATCAGTTCTCATGAAGATACCAAACCTTTCACTGGCCGAACGGAACCTCATTCTTCGATTCAGATTTGCTTTTACCCGATTGCTCGAAACCCCATCACTGCAGGATAAGAAACTCCGTGATGACCTGATGAATGAATTTGATATCAGCGAATCGCAGGCATACAGAGATATAGCCGATATCAAGATATTCCTTCCCAATTTTAAAGCTGCCGGCAAAGAGTGGATAAGGTATGTTGTAAATGAAGAACTGAAAGAAGCTATACAAGATGCAAAAGAAGACGGCAAATTAAGAGAGCGTATAGAGGCTATTAAGGCCCTTGGTAAATATAATAAGCTTGACCAGGATGATGGTGAAGAGCTTCCCTGGGATGCCATTGTACCTGTTGAGATTGAACCGACTACCGATCCATCGGTGCTAGGTATTAAAGCAATTCCAAATCTCGACAATGAGATTAAAAAGCTTTATGAAAAATACAAATCTGAGATTGAAATTGAGGATATTGATTTTACTGATGTAGAAGATGACGGACAAGAAAAAGATATACTTCAATAACCCCCAGTTGGAATTTCGATATGTGGCCGCGCACACTTCAGTTATTGTGGGTGGCCGTCGTATTGGAAAATCTCATGGCATTAATGCACCCTGGCTTTTACGCAACCTGCAGTTTATGCCCCGATCCGGAGGCGGTATCATAGGAGCAACCTTCCAGCAGCTACTAACCAGGACTCTTCCCGGGAGTTTAAAGGCTTTGGAAGATATGGGTTATCACCGCAATGTACATTATTTTATTGGCCGTAAACCTCCCAAAGCTGCAGGGTTTAAGGAACCGGTCATTAAGCCGGCCAGCTTTGATCACGTTGTTTCATGGTATAATGGTTCGATTCAATATTTAATATCTCAGGATATTCCAGGAAGCTCAAATTCACTTACTCTGCAGTATATTTTAGGTGATGAAGCTAAATACCTTGATTTTGATAAACTTAAGGATGAAACATTCCCCGCTAACGGCGGTTTTAAAGGACCCTGGAAAAACTGCCCGTGGCTTAATTCGATTCTCTTTACTTCAGACATGCCATCATCCAAGAAAGGATCATGGTTCCTGAACTTTAAAGATAAGATGGATGTGGAAGTAATCGACACCATCAAGATGCTTGTAAAGCGAATTTATGACCTTAAACAAGAAAAGCCTACTGAATGGAATAAGAGAAAAATAAAGGAATACAGTCTGCAGCTGGCACAGCTGAGGAGTATTGCTGTTTATTACCGGGAGTGGTCCACCATTGAAAATCTACAAATTCTTGGCAAGAAATATATCGCAACTCAGAAACGAGATCTTCCGCCACTCGTTTTCGCTACCTCAATCATGTGTATTAAGCCAGGGAAACTAAAGGATGGATTTTATCCAGGACTAAAGGATGATCATTTCTATACCGCTTTTGACAATAGTTATCTTCAGAACCTGGATTACAATCTTGATAAAGCGGGTGAGGAAACCTGCCTGCAGGATTCAGATGTTGACCTTTTTAGACCTATTTGTGTGGCTTTTGACTATAATGCAAATATTAACTGGCTGGTTGCCGGCCAGCAAAGAGGCAGTAAAGCAATGATCATCAAAAGTTTCTACGTTAAATACCAACGGAAGCTCAGGGAGCTGGTTGATGATTTTTGCGATTACTACCGTCACCATCACACCAGGGAAGTGGTTTATTATTATGACTCGACTGCACTTGGAAGTAACTATGCTGTGAGTAGTGAAGATTTTGCCTCGGTGATCTGCAGTCAATTTGAAAAGAATAACTGGTCAGTTATAAGGGTTTATATGGGAAATCCGGCAAGGCACAATGAAAAATACATGATCATTGACCAGGCGTTTAAGGGCCAGAAGTATTTAATGGTGAGAATAAATGAGCCTAACAATGAAGCTCTTAAAATTGCACTCGAGCATTGTGGTACTAAGATCGGGCCACTCGGTTTTCAAAAAGATAAATCAGGGGAAAAACTTGCAGAAACGGAAGAAGATCTTCTCGAGCATCGAACGGATGGAACTGATGGCTTCGATACTCTCTGTTTAGGGATGTTTCTTTACCCTCAGCAACAATACTCATCAGGTTCGAATTTCGGCACTGCTGCAGCCAGTATATAAAAAATCCATGCCGATTGGCATGGATTCTTAGGGTGAAATCCTTTTACTTAAATTGAGGGTAAGGGGGCTGTTTTTATTGCCTGCCTCATGTTTACTCTTTCCAAAACACTATGAAGTGTTTCTTCAGTTTTATAGCTGGAAATTGGAGATTTTATGTGTCTGGCAATTGATTTTCTGTCAAATTCAATGACAGTATACTTTTGATTAAGTTCTGTGTCAGTTTCTTCGTATACACAAGTTATATTTTTTGGATTTAGCAGGATATCTGAATACTCACGTTCTTTACCTGAAAAATCATGTGAAGAGAACACCTTAAATTTTAATAGTATGGCTTTCATGTCATTTGTTTTTGATGAGTTGTAAATTTAGGTTATTTCATCCATTGAATTTTTAATTTTTACCGGCATTTTTCCTGCCTTAAATACTGAGTAATTGAAAAATGCGGTAAAATGAGCCACAGCCGTGAAGAAAGCAAAAGTTAAATACACTGACCCTATTTCTGAACACCGATTTGGGGGAGGCTGCCGAGGAACGAGGCAGCCGGGGGGCTGGCGCCCCTCGACTCAATTTAAGGCCTTTTAACGACTTTATGCCCTCATGGGTACGTTTATACCATCATCAAGCTTTATCGTTATACAGCCGTTTTCTATGATAACATAGGCATGGTTTTCGGGGTTGAACCCTGCAGCCTGAAGCCAATTACCCTCAATCCTTAAGAAAGGGTAAACGGTTTTCTTATTGTGCTTGCGACATCTTATACCGGTGTGAACTTTCAAACGTCTTAAATTAACTCCGCTCATGCTGCCTGCCTTTCTTCTACTTGTGCGTTACTGAATAAAAAACAGATCGGGAAAAAATCTTCTTCCTTCTCTTCTTCCCTGGCTTGTGATGGTTCAATCTTTTTTAATGGCCTGGGTGATCCCCAGATGGCAAAAGCCCTGCTGCCTTTTTTGATTTTGAAACCGTTTTCAATCCAGTGGTTAAAAGTGTGAAACACCTTATTATCCGCATCCCTGTAGTAACACTCAATTAAAGCCTCATTAACAGAATCATAAGCTCCTTCTTTTACTAATGGCTTTACTGTTTGGCTTAATGCTTTCAATTCCTCGCGTCTCTCGTTAACTTTCTTCATGTCTCTAAAAATATGCCTGCAGGCAATTAACCTGCAGGCGGATTAATACTAAGCGACTAATTTACTTTCGAGTTGGTGAAGCTTCAGATTGACGTTATCAATACAGATAGAAATCAGGCTTTCGACTGCTGCAGGGTCATTAGAATAAAATGAACCTTCGGCATGGCCATTGTTAAGGGTTAAATTTGAATTGTTGTTGATCTTACTCCTGAAGTTGTGTAGTTTATTAAGCTGTGCTGTTAAATTTGCGTGCTGTTCTGCTAAATAATATTGCTCGTTAACTTTCTTAATAACTTCAGCAATGCTTACAGTCTTTGGCTCTGGCTTCGGCTGTTCTTCCTGCTTTTCTTCTTTTACCTCCTGTTTTGTTTCGTTTGTCTCTGGTTTTAGAACCTGCATAACTGCGGTCTGTGTTGCTGATTCTTCAGCGAGCTTTTTTACTGCATTTTTCATTTTGTTAAGATGTTAAATTGTGTGTAAATGAATTAATTACACAATAAATTTACGAATAGATATTGGATTATGCAAGAAAAAAATTGCATAAACACCTTAAAAACAGGCAGTTAAGCAACTGCTTATATAATAACATGGCTTTATAGAAGCAATATAAAGCCATACCAAATCGTAAAAAAATTTCCCGTTTTTTTTCATTTCAGGCATCAAAATAATGCCTCATAACACTCGCATGAATCAAAATTTAACTGCCTGAAAATGAGAAAAAAGGGGTATAAAAGGGGGAAGTTTTCCCCCTTTTACCGTCAGGAGACCCCGCACCGCGCTGAAACCGACCATGTAATTACAACCCTGCCCCCCACGTAATATGCTCAGGTGTTTTTGATAATGCTCAGGCTTTAAATCAGGCAGTTTATGCCCTGCGGGCGGGCCGTTAGGTGGGAATATTTAATACATTTACCGGACGTAAAACTAAATTTAATACCTATGGAAAAGTTATTTAAACTAAAGCCGTTAGAAAAACAATCCTTTATGCAAAAGATGTTTAACAGGCAACCGGCTGCCAACGCTATTATAGAAATGAATAACCTACTGGCGGAGAAAGCACTCAATGATCTTGCCATCCAAGATTATGAGAAAATAAAGTCAAAATATGGCTTTAACATTACCAGGGTATATAACACAGAGCTTTGTGAGATATACAGGACAGTACTCAAGCATTACAGTTCGGATAGTAAACTAACACCCACAGAAGTAAATGAGTTAAAGAATCTTCAACAGTTTCTGAACCTGTCAGATCAAGTAGTGGCAGAGATTCATAAAGAAATTACATCTAAAATATTCCATAAAGAAGTAGAATCATCAATTAAAGATGGGGTTCTAACGGATGCAGAAGATAAAGCTCTTGACGCCCTTGCGTCTGCACTGCAAATACCAGAAGAGATTGCTCAGCAAATATCAGCAGATACCAGGAGCCAACATGTTAATGAATTACTGAATAGAATAGTAAAAGATCAGAGAATATCTCCTGAAGAAGAGAATGAGTTGATGTCAACTTCAAAGTCATTAAATGTTGAGCTCATATATAAAGGTGAGTCAAAAGAGGTATTACAAAGGTATAAGCATTATTGGAGGCTAGAGAATGAAGATCTTCCAATTATAGATGTAGGATTAAACCTGGGAAAGAATGAAGTAGCCCATTATGAAACAGATGCTGAGTGGTTTGTTGGGTCATCTTACGATAAAGGGACTGTATACATCACAAATAAACGTGTGATATTCGATGGTGAAGAAAAAAATAGCAATATAAAGCATGAGAAGATCCTGACTGTCTTCCGTTATTCCAATGGTGTCTGTATTGAAAAGGATTCAGGAAAGAGCCCGGAAATAAAAACTGATTGCGATCCTGAGGAATTCTATATTATCATGAAAAGATTAACAAATCAATAACTAACTAACTAAATACTAAAGTCATGAAAAATGCAATTATTATCTGTTTAATGGCTCTTCTTTCTGTAAGTGCACTATCACAGACCACCAACGACGATCGTATTAACCTAAAGTCAGGAAAGGTCATTAAATGTAACATCATCTCAATTGACAGTGTGCAAATGAGTATTAATTATTATGTATCAGGTCAGCGCTCATCAGTACCATTATCACAGGTTGCTTCCTATTCATGGGATGGAGTAATTAATGCTAAATATCCATCATCTGTAAAAACGGAACAAAGTAAACCTGAATATATTACAAGCCCGATTGAAGACAAAAATTCAGCAGGACAGCAACTGATCAAATTTGCAAACAATGCACAAACAGGCTTAACACTAGAAATTATAGGTTCAGTTGTAACGTCTGCTTCAATATTGTCAAACAATGCAAAAACACAAAAAATAATGATTGCATCCGGGATTACATTATCAACAATAGGTTTTATTGTACATATAGCAAGTTATTCTAAGGCAAGAAAAGCTGGAGAGCTTTTGCAAATAAAAGAGAATATGGCATTAAAAATAAGTGATACTGGGCTTGGCCTAGCCTTAACCTTTTAATTGAGACAAAATAATCCTTGACATTTTATATTTTTAGTATAACTTTGCATCATCATTCAGCCTGACATCTGAATGTAGACTAAAAAACCGCCAAACCATGTCAAAGACAACATTTAAACTTAATAGGGAAAACCCCTACGTTATCTGGTCCGAAAGGACCGAAAGCCTTGGCGGGCTTTTAGTCGGATGCGTGGGGGTTTTTCCATTAGGAGAAAATGTAAAATGTTACAATCAGTAACCCAGAAGCTGCAAAATGAAAGCTTCATCAACCTCAATGATGTACTACTCTACATCAACAATGCCAATCAAACAGAGAAAAGATGTATCCAGATCGCGCTGAACAACAGGATGCATATCCATGCCGTTAACCCGGTACCGGTAAAAGCCACCGGTATGAAGAGTTCAGTATGGGACTTTAAATTTTACTTCCTGAACTCGTTCAGGATTACTTCCTTAAACAGGGCCAACAAAACCAAGGTTATAGAGCTTTGCGCCCTGGCTAATTATAGAGTACTGGATATCCAGTTCATCAGGAAGAGCTTCCATGAATTTGAGATGTACTATAAAGGTGAAACCACCTTTTATAGCTATGATCTGAGAACTAACGAAATTGACTAGGAGGTAAAGCCATGGAAAAAACAACAGCAATTGCAAAAGTGAATGACGTGGAGATCCTCGTCATCCAGTCGGAAAAATTGGTGCCGGTTAAACCAATTTGTGAGGCTTTGGGTATTGATCCTAAAGCGCAAAGGCAGCGCATCGAAAATGATCCAGTTTTAAATTCAACTAGGGTGCTTATCACCTCAGTTGGAGCTGACCAGAAGGAAAGAGAAATGGTATGCTTACCCTTTAAATATGCCTTCTGGTGGATCGCAAAGATTGATTCCAGGAATGTGAACGAAGAATCCAGGGAAAGGGTGCTCGAGGCACAGAATAAGGTTTATGACCTTTTGTGGGACTCCCTTAACGCTTACCAGGAATACGTGGAATACCGGAATCATCTTATTGAAGAGCAGAACGCTATTAAGGATGCCGCCCGGATAGAGTTCAATACAGCAAAAGACAGGATGATGGAGGCAGAGAAGGAAATGAAGCGCCGGCTGTCAATCACGTTCCAGGATTTTCTTGAGAGTAAAGGCCAATTAAGACTTGACTTCAATCCTGATAGCCATGAGTAAGGACCATCAGATTGCACACAAGATTGGTAATGCTGTAATTACGGAATCTGCTGTTGATCAATTGCAGTACTGGCAGGATCACGACAATGATTCACTCCAGGGAATGGTTTGTAATCTGTTAAAGGCCGTCAGTTTCATTGCATGTACAGCCTCATCTTACGCCTTTATTGATAAGGATAAAGCCGAGTCAATGAACCACATTATTAACCTTTCAGAAACGGCCAAAACCATTGAAGTATTCATGAAATGATGTAACTTTGTAGTCGTTAAGTTGTAAATGAATTCCCCCTGGTACCGTAACTGCATTCGGATATCAGGGGGTTTTTATTTTACCACCTTTCAGGATATGATTCTAATATTTTTTGTTGATAAGTTTCTTTTCTTGTTTACAAAATCGCTCAGTAGTATTCATAACTTGAAGTATCTTTGCAACAATACTTTGAATCGACAAATATGAAGTATAACATCGGCATAAAATACGCCCAAAAAAAATTTTCTTCAAATACTTGCATATGCAATCACGATTATTGTACTTTTGCAAAGTCGATTCATAGAAATTATACTTCTTTAATTAATCCAATTGGCGTAGGTTGTCTATGTACGTGGTTAATAAAGGGTAAAAATTTAAAGCCTGGTATTCCTGATGCCAGGCTTTTTGCTTTGCGGGTGTAAAGCGGGTCGTCGCCAAAATACCTATAGTAAAACGTTTGGCATAACGCATGCAATAGTAAAGGAGATAATTCCATGGATCGACAAAAAAATGGAAAAATCCTAGTGTTCTCTAAGTACGTTATTCGTAACGGAAAGAGAATTTATCCCAAAAATGGTAAAGTTTTTCGTTTTTGGGTGAATAAGGACAGAGATAGCGCTGCATAAGCATTCTCGTCAATTTCCATGAGAAGTACTTCAGGGGTACTTTTCATTAAAAAGGGGGCACTTCAGGGGTGCTCCCTTTTTTAATTGCATTAACAGCGAAAAGTAACTTTTGTTAAAGTGTCTTTTAATTGTCCTTTATGAATTTCTGAGTCATTGATAGTTTTGGGTATCATTTAACACCCAAAACAAAAATGAAAAAAGTAATTTTCTTACTGTTCGCATTGCTCTTTGGGGTTGGCATATCAGCGGTACTCGCCACCGATATGCAGCCTCCCGGAATGGAAATCACTATAACAGCTCCAGCTGCCGATGTGGTTTCAAATGAAATGCCGGTACCGGCTTTAATGGTGGTTTCGCCTGAAGTGGCAGCCACATGTCTCAACTTCTCATTTCTTCAGGTCTCACTTGATGTTGAATCCGGATCATCCGGCGGGATATCAGACCTATATCATAAAAGAGGGGAAGTGAAACTACAACCATGTCAATGGACTCTGAATGGTCATGAAGCAAAGCATTTATTGCTGTCAGATCGAACGCGGTGCACGCAAATTAAGTTCAGCAACATACCGGTATTTGCCATAAATTGTAATTTTAAGTTTCCACTATAGTTCATGATTGCTTGTATTGTGAAGCCCCGTCTTACCAGCGGGGCTTTTGCATTAGGGATTGAAGGCGGCATCCTTTTCCTCAAGAAAAGATATAGCCGGAAAGCCCGACCCTTCAGGGTAATGCCCACCTGTCCTTTATAACCTTATGTGCTGTATTTATTATTGCATTAAACATCAAATACATGATTCTACTATCAAACTTGCATAAGGTAATTGAGAAAGGAGTATTCGCAATAGCCTTTGTGAAAGAAAACGGTGAGATTGTCAAAGTTCAGAAAGCGATCTGTACCAGTTGGCACTCAAAAGGACGCATACTCAGGATAAAGATAATTTCATCCGGAGAGGTACGTGCGATCAGGCGCTGCACTATAATTTCATTTAACGATCAGGAGGTTTGTTTATGAGTATGTTTACGGATTTTGGAATGGAAATAATTCCGGGGACAAATGCCATAATTGCTGAAGTAGCCTCAAAGGACCTCTTTGAAGAACCTGATCAACCTATCACCGTTGGTGATAAAAGAATCGTTCCCTGGGGAGAATCAAATAATCTGCCGGCAGAAGTGATGGACATGATTGAAAAATCTGAAGTGGTTGGCACAAACAATCATTTCAATATCCTGATGGCATATGGTCAAGGCGTTAAGCCTATGATCAGGCAATATGATGCAAATGGGAAAAAGACTTACCGAGACTGTACTGATAAAAGGGTACTTGATTTCTTCGAAACTAATGACATACCAGGCTACTACCTTGAACAGTGCAGTGACATGTGCACTTTTTTAAACACATTCCCTGAAATAATTCTGACCAAAGACCTGCAGGAAGTTTATAGCCTGAGGCACAAAGAAGCCGTTTACTCAAGGTATGGTGTAGCTGATCCAAGAACCGGCAATATTATTTACCATTATTATTCAGCTAAATGGAAAGATGGAATTTCATCACCAGATGATATGGTATGCACTGATGTTCTTAATAAATACAATCCATTAAATGACCTTCAGAACAGGCTGGCAAAGAGAAGTAAACTCACCCCACGCTTCATTGTGCCTGTTAATTTCCCTACTCCAGGGAAAGTATATTACTCAAGGCCTCCATTCTGGTCCATCTTCAGATCAGGCTCATACGACTTCTCTACCATGATTTGGGAGTTTAAGAAAGCACTCCTCAAGAATGGATTAAAGATCAAGTACATAATATACGTTTCAGACAAGTACTGGGACCAGATCTTCAGAGAAGAAAAAATCGATACCAATAATCCTGAAGCAATAAAGGCCAGGAAAGAAGAGGAACTTAAGAAGTTCAAGGATTTTATTGCAGCTGACAAGTCATCCGGGAAAGGATTAATGGTCCTTAAAAAAATGGTTGCTTCAGGATCCAGTGCAATCGAAGAAAAATACATCACCATTGAGACAATCAAATCAGAGCTGAAAGGCGGTGAATTCCTGGAAGATTCTTCAGAAGTAAGCAACATGATTTCTTACGCGATGTCCGTACATCCTAATTTGATTGGGAGTGCACCGGGCAAATCAGGAGGTACAATGTCAGGCACTGACAAGCGTGAACTATTCATGATAAAATCAGCGCTTATGAAGCCTTACCGTGACAGGCTTCTTAAACCATTGTACCTGGTTAAACAATTCAATAAATGGCCTGCTGATCTTGAGTTTGTGGTACCAGATTTTGAATTCACCACACTTGATAAAAATAAGTCCGGCAAACAGGAAGTAATTCAAGACCCAAACCAGGAGGATAAATAATGATCATTAACGACATTGCAGCATTACGGAAGCATATACCAACAATTATAGCCGGTGATGAAGAATCCGGTGATCAGTTTAGTAAATACTTAACTTATCTGCATTCTGCAGAAAAATACCTGAGGCGTGAACTAATTGGCAGTGCCCTCTATGATTTACTTGATGAACCTAATGTTGACCTGGTAGAACATTGTGCAGCTGTTGTTGCACACAAAGCATACCTTGAGGCGATTCCATTTCTTGATCTGATTGAGACCGGTTCGGGATTTGCCGTTACCAGCAATCAAAACCTCACTCCGGCCAGTACTGCCCGTGTGGCTTCGCTCATTAAAGCAACTGAGGTAAGATTAAGTGAATGCATAGAAGATCTTCTCGAGTTCCTGGAAGAGAATGGTGACTACCATGATGAATGGAAACCATCTAAAACCTATTCCCTGCTAAGTGACAGTTATATTCACAGCCTGAGGGAATTCAGGAATTATGCGCCTTTTGAAGGGACCAGGTTAGATTTTATCAAACACCGGCCATTAATTCTGAAGGCAAGATTACTGGATATTGAATCGGTGATCAGCAAGGAGCTTTCAGGAGAGATCATTGAGCAGCTGCGTGATGATGACCTGAGCGTATCAAACGGTAAAATAATTGAAGACCTGAGGTATGCACTGGCCAACTTTTCAATAGGGGCAAATGTAATTGCTGATAGCTTTATAGCCAGGGTTAAAGCCGAGCTCATTGCCAATGTCGATTCATACCCTGCCTTTAAAGAAAGTAAGATTTACCAGGATTATATAAAACCTGCAACTGCAGGTGAAACACCATTTATGGCCTGTGGGATATGAAAGTAGAACTTACAGTGCCGGTTAAATGGAGTGAGCTCACTGTAAAGCAGGTTGAGTACTTCTCACGTATGATGCTTAAGGAGCTGACTGAGACTGAAGTAATGACACTCTGCTTTCTTAAGTTCTCAGGCCTGAAGCTTATAAAAAAAGCGATCCATTACAAAGCAGGCTATCTCTATATATTTAAGAAAAAAGGTTTTCCACGGTTTACCATGGATGCTGACCTGGCGACTACCTGTATTGCAAAGATGACATTTCTGATTAATGACATTAGCCTTTTTGCTTTGCCTGTAAGTATAAAAAAATATGAGGCCTATGACTACAGGATGTTTGATGTTAATCTCGAGCAATACCTTCTGCTTGATTCCTATTACCAGGCATTTCTTGCAGGCAAGGAAACACACTACCTTAATAAGATGCTTGCTGTAATGTATCATCTGCCTGGAGAAAAATGGGATAATGAGAAGCTGCCGGTATGGGAAAAAAGATTTAAAAGACAACCACTATTCAGGAAGTATATAATATTTCTGTGGTTTACCGGATTTAAGAAGTGGATAATGGAAAGATACTGGTATGTATTTAACCAGGGAAATGAGATCTCTTCTCAACCCACTCCGGATGAAATCGTACTGCAGTTGCTATCAGCCCTGAATGAGGGCGACATCACACATAATAAAGAAATACTGGCCACCAGTGTACATGAAGCCTTTTTTGAACTTAATCGTAAAATAGAACAATCAAAGAATGTTTAACCTGGCAGATTACTTTGATACAGCTTTACCGCAGGTGCCTGAGGTGAAGAAAAGTTACAAAACATCAGATATCACTCATATTGAGCAATTGTTAGGTGATATCAGGAATAATCCGGATGTTGCCGTTATAGTGCGTGAAACAGGTGATGGGTATTTGAACCTGAAGGACCGGCAGCTTGACGCCGGTTACCATAATTTCTTTGTGATGGTAAGATCATCTTCAGGTAAAAGTGAAAGCCGTCATGAAGCAAAGAAAAAAGCCTTTTCTATTGGTCTGAAGATACTTGGAATCATGAAATCCCAATCCCATGATTTTGGTGATCCTTGCTTTGGTGTTGATTTTTCAAAGATTGACTATATGGGGTATGGACCTATAGGACAAGATTACCATGGTTATTCATTTTACTTCTTAACTGAACAAGCGGTATAGTGCCTGAAAACACAAACATAACTCTTACTGTAGAAGCATGGGCTGAAATTGTCATCAAAGAATGGCTCAAAATGATACGCACTCTTAATATCAATAACACAGGAGTGCTTGCTGCTTCATTCCAGAAGTTTATCTTCAGTAACTCCGGAGGGGATCCCAACAAAGTAGTTTTCGCTTTTGAGTGGTACGGCAAGATGGTGGATTATGGCGTGGGTAAATATGTTAGCCTGGATATCAGGGACGCCCTGATAGCTGCCGGTGCTACCACTCGCCGGCCGAAGCCGTTCTTTACTGATACTTTCTATAAACAATTGGCTGTGCTTCGTCACCTACTGGAGGAAAAACATGCATTGAAAGCAGAATTATTTATTCAACAAAATATCAGCGACAACGCTGATTTAGGATACGACCAAATAAAGGTATGATATGGGAAAAGATGCTAATGTAAAAGTATATCTGAATAATGAAGAGGCTATAGCGCGCCTGAAGGAAATTGGGAATGAGCTGAAAAAGCTGAAGTCATTAAAAGAAAAATTCCTGGAAGAGGGACATGCTTCCGGCGTTGACACTGTCAATAAAGAAATGAAGAAGTTGAATGGTGAAATGAGGACTCTTCAAAAACAAACTATTGATGTTGATAATGTCCTGAAAAATCTCTCTTCAGCTTCTATCCAAGAAATACATGAAGCCCTGAGAAAAGCTAGCCGGGAAATGAATCAGATGAAACGCAGTGATCCCGGCTTTGGAGAGCAACAACAAAAGGTAGCAAACCTGAGGGCTGAATTAGATAACGCAACCGGCAAAGCTAAACAGCATCAAACAACAATGGGAAAGCTGGCAGATGGCTTTAATAAGTACTTCGGCATGGCCACAGCACTTGTAGCTTCTTTTACCGGTGTGATCCTTGGATTTCGTAAAGCCGCCGATGAAGCTGATAATTTTGAGAAAAGGCTTGACGTTCTTTCTTCATTAACCGGCCTGGTTGGAAGTGAGCTTGAGTATTTATCTGATCAGGCTAAAAAACTGAGTGTCTCAGTTCTTGAAGGAAACATCAGGATTACTGAGTCGGCTGATAAGATTGTAGATGCTTATACTAAAATGGGTTCAGCCAGGCCTGAACTTTTAAAAAACAAAGAAGATCTTAATGCAGTAACAAAAGAAGCTCTTATCCTGGCAGCTGCAGCTGATGGAGAAGTGCAGCCTGCAGTTGAGGCCCTTGCCGGTGTAATGAACCAATTCAACTATAATGCTTCTCAGGCAAGGAGAATCATCAACACTATTGCAGCCGGTTCAAAAGAAGGTGCCGGTGAAGTACCTTATTTGACTGTAGCTATCGAAAAAAGTGGAACCGTAGCCAAGGATGCTGGCGTAGAAATTGAAGAGTTGGTTGGTATAATTGAAACCCTGGCACCAAGAATTTCTTCTGCTGAAATTGCCGGCAGAAGTTTAAAAGGCGTTTTCCTTGATCTTCAGAAAGGATCAGATGATACTAATCCTGCTGTTGTAGGTTTTACAAAGGCAATTGAAAATCTTTCAGCAAAGCAGCTTAGCACCATCGAGCTTCAGAAAATGTTTGGTGATGAGAATATAACTACTGCAAAGATTCTTCTCAATAACATTGAGGAAATGAAGAATTATACAACTGCAGTTACCGGTACAAATATAGCTCTGGAGCAAGCAGCCATAAACACAGATAACGATGCCACAAAGAAGGCTCAGGCACTAAATCAACTGAAACTGATTACCATTGAATTGGGTGAAAAGCTTTCACCTGCCATAATAATGAGCACTAACGGTTTTACTTATCTCTTGAAGGGCTTGGTAGCTCTGCCTGAATTTGTTTCCCGATATCAGGTAGCTTTAATTGCTTTGACCGGCGCCGTGCTTGCTTATAATGTTGCCTTAATTAAAAGCAATACCTTAAAGGCAATTGACTTTTTATGGAATAAAAATCTGGTGGCCCAGTGGATCAGGAATACGGTTGTATTAAATGTAATGGTTGCTGCCGAGAGATTGAAGGCCGTTTGGACTGCCCAGGGAACTTTAGCAACGAAGGCTGCTACAACTGCTCAAATGCTTTGGAATGCTGCACTTGCTGCCAATCCTATAGGTTTGGTTATTGCCGGCATTACGGCTTTAATTGCTGCTGTAAAGCTTTATGACAAATACAATAAGGAGTCAATCAGGCTTGAAGAGGAAAAACAAAAAAGTATTAAAAAGGTTAAGGATGCAACCAATAGCTTAAATATTGGTAACGATATAAGACAGAAAACTCTTGAGAATCTCAATACCCTCACAAAAGAGCAGATTCAGTTACTCTCAGAACAGACAAGCAAGACTTTAAAATTAGCTGAAGCAGAGCTTGCGTCAGCTCAGGCAACACAGATAAAAGTTCAACAGGATAATACAAGAGCTTCATCGTGGCAAAAGCTGGGGAATGCTTTGACATCTTATGGAAGTATATATCTAATGAGGCAAAAAAATGAAAAAGATGCAATTGAAAACGGGAAAGAAGCTTCTAAAGAATTGCAAGAAGGAATTGATGCGCTGGCTGAAAGTGTTAAGAGGTTAAGAGAGCAAAATACGGAATTAAATAAGACACTAACTGCAGAAGCTGATGCTGATAAGATTCAGAACCGGACCATCGCCCAGATGGAAGAAAAAATGAGGCTTTACCAGGTTGCCCTCAAAGCTGCAACAATAGGCTCTGAAGAATATACCAGGGTTCAAAAAAAGATATCTGTCCTGAATAAGGAGATACAAAAGAACCAGGATAATTTCGTTAACAATACTGCAAATGAAACTGAAAAGCAGATAGGCGCTTATCAAAAATTAAAAGATGAGATCTCCCAGTTAGAAGAAAGCTTTAAAAATCTGGCCGCTGCAAATAAACCTGTACCCGATTCCCTCATTGAGCAGATTGCTTCAAAGAAACAAGCTTTAAAGGAAGTTGATGAAACAATCAAGGGTATAAGCAAGAAGATTGCTGAATTCTCAATGAAAAAGGCAGGGCTTATTCCTTCTCTAGGATATAGCCTTCCTGATGATACTGAACCACAAATTAGGTCAGGAAATTCTGAAATTGCAGACGCTCCCAAATTTTCCGAAGAAGAAAAGGAAGAAAGAAAACAAGCTGCTTTATCAATCGCTGACTCTACACAAAATGCCATTTTTGATATTGTTAGGAACAGGCAGCAAGCTGCTTTTGATCATAAAATGTCTCTCCTTGAAAAGCAAAGAGATGCTGAACTAAAGAATGAGAATCTCACAGAGGAACAACGTGACAAGATCAAGGAGAAGTACAGGAAGAAAGAAGCTAAATTAAAGCTTGAACAGTGGAAAAAACAGAAAGCTGCTGACATAGTTCAGGGTATAGTCAAGGGTGCTTTGGCGGTAATCACGGCAATGTCTCAATTGGGACCGTGGGGTGCTATTGCTGCGGGTGCAGCAGTAGCTGCAGAGATGGCCACCATTATTTCAGCTAAACCACCCGAATTCAAAGGCGGTGGTTTTACTGACCAGGATACTGATGATGATCAACCGGCAGGCACCGTACATGCAAATGAGTTTGTGGCCAACGCTCAGGCGACCAGAAACCCGTCTGTCCGGAAGGTACTTAACATAATTGACTATGCTCAAAAGACAGGTGCTATCAGGACTATTAACCTGCCTGCAGTTATTGCCGGTGCTATGTATGAAAAGAGGTTAAAAGCTGGTGGTTATGTTACCAGCAGTACTGCCTCTCAAATTATACCTGGTGCTAGTAACTCTGATCTCCTGCAGGCAGCATTTATGTTTAAAGATGCCGTAACCCAACTTCAGGAAAAAGGAATTAAGGTTGAAGCCGATGCCAAAGTAGTTTACCAGGATATTAAGGAAATACAAGATAAAGAACAATTAGCCATTAGTCTGACGTCATAAATGTCCTTTATTTTAATGGTGATCGTAAGTAAAATTGCACATAGCTAGAGCTTTATATCATGCAATACTTACAAATAGAATCACAGCCACCGGCTCTTTCTCTTTCAGGAATGCCAATATTATTCACTCTTTCCTCTGACAGGGTTGAAGATTTCTATAAAATCCTGGCACTTCCTTTCCCTGATGATCCTTCGGCCGGTGGCGATTTTCTATTCAGGAATTCTGAAAATAAAGTGACTTTTGATTTGCATGAGTACTTCAGCAGACATTCAGAATTTGTATTAGATGATATCTACGTTCACGAAAACCACTGTTGGCCTGCAACAATTGAATTCTCTGAATATTTTGGCAACCCCCCGGAAGCTTTAAATCCTCTTGAAGCAACAATCAACATTCTTGGCGGCTCAATACCCAGGTGGAAGGAGCATGAGTTTAAGAAAAACTATGTCTCATTCAATGCTTACCACCTGCAGGAAAAGCCATTTCTTACCTGGTACCCACGTTTGTTGAAAAAAGTCTTACCTGAACAGCCTGAAAGGGTTTACTTCCTGAACAGGATTACTCAGGCAATAAAATTGATCGTTGGAGTGTACTTTGATGATCTTTCATTCGCGTTGTATAATCCTGACAGGCAAATTCTTGCCTATGAGTATCAGGTTTACTCATTTGCATCAGGATTCAATAATTTGGGACTGGAGGCTTGGGCTGAAGTAAATCACCCGGGTAAGACTATTACTCATTACTATGTGGCTGTTACAGACGCTCAGGGAGTAGCCTTGAGTGAGTCGTTTCTATACCAGGTCAATAATGACGAGTACCGGAACCTGAGGTACATCATCTTCCAGAACTCACTGTATGGATTTGATATTTTACCCTGCACCGGTGAATATGATGAGAGTTCAGAAGTGGAGAGGATGACTGCTGAAAGAATTGCTGATGTTTATGATCCTGGCCGGTTGCATAAAATGGAATACGATCGTCGATATTCTGAAATCGTAAAAGTAAACACCGGCTGGCTTACTCAAAAAGAAAAAAAGTGGCTTGCCGACTTGATGATCAGTAAGGAAGTTTACGAGCTTAAGGATGGCATTATGCGCAGGATCCTGATCAGGACAAAGGCTATTGACACAACTGATAGGCAATTTTTGCCCGGTGATCTGGAGCTTGAGTATGAACCTTTATTTTCCGCTGAATAATGGGTTTCTGGAAAGCACTTTTAAGCAAGATTCCCGGACGTGCACCTGAAGTCTATCAGATGACTGAAGATACCCTGGTGTGGAACATCAAGGATGGAAAGTTATATGGCTTGAAAGTCAACGAAGATGGTACAAAAGAGGTAGTTCTTATCACCGGTACCGGTGGTCCTTCTCATGATCGTGCCCACCAGATCACCAGTGTACTTGATCATCCGGCAGTAGATGAAAGAGATCGTGGAAAGATGGTGGCCACAAACCCTCTAACCGGAGCCATAGAGCTTATCGATATACCGATATCATACAACCCGGTAAAGTTTAGGCAGACAGCAGATAAAACTATAACAAACACCACAGTTGAAACTACTCTCTTCGGTACCGGTGTTGGTTCATTAGTTATACCGGCTAATACATTTGTGGCTGGTTCGACCATCAGATTAAGAATGCAGGGAGTTATCTCATCTCCTAAAGACAGTGCTGAGGAAGTAACCTTTAAAGTTTACCTTGGTAACACTGTACTTACACAAATGACCGGTAATCTTTTCCAGGGAATGGAAGCGGCAGCTCTGATAATTGATCTACTTATCACCTGCAGGTCTATCGGTTCAAATGGTACTGTAATGCCTGCAGGTGCTGTAATTATTGAGATCAGATCGGTGGGATATCAGTCTTTAATTCGTCTAAACTCGTCTAATCCTATTTCAATTAATACAACAATAGACAACACATTGAATTTGACATTTAAGTGGACTGCTGCAAAAGTTGCAAATAGTATCACCACAAATGTATCACTTGTGGAAAGCATGTGACTATAACTGTCCTTTATAATAGCATTGTTTACGAGTTAATTTAGCATCATCAAAAACCAACAATAATGAACGTAAGCGTATCAAACAGGCATAAGAAAACGGCTGCTAATAAACCACAGCACAGCTTCTCAATTACTTTCTTTGGTAACCTCGTTGCCGGTCTCTTCTCAGAACCAAAAAACGGGTTCTACCTGAAGAACCTTGGTGATGTTCCTGTGACTGTATTGGCCAAAGCTTTTTATATGGAAGAAGCTGTTCAGACAGTTCTTTATCCTGGCTGGAATGTGGAATTATTCAAAGAGGTTACAATTGTTGAAGGGCAAAACATTCAATACGGATACTAAGATATGGCGCCTCTGACTTTAACGCTTGGCCATGGCCTGAGTGTCGGTGCACAGGAAATAAACCTGAAGCCGGACATCTCGAATATTGTAGTTTCTCAGATAACCGATAGTGGCTTCACAATAGCCGGTGATTTGAATACTCATGGCCGTGCGACCTCCATCACCTTGGAATGGGGAACAACCCCTGACAGTTTACTCAACCTTATAGAAATAGGCACCTACCAAAACGGTCCGTTCCAGGATGCTGTGGCCGGCATGCCTTATGATACAACTATTTATTACCGGTTAAGAGCAATCAATCAGGCAGGTATCCAGTATAAATCAGGTAACACAAAAACAGCCAAGCTGGCCGAGTTTACCCAGTACATGGACCGTGTACTTGCTGACTCAGGAATAGTAAGAAGTGAGAGCTTCACAGAGCAATACACCAACTTCCTGAAGGATCAGGGCAGACTTGCCAATGTGAAGCTGCTTATTGCACCGGAGATGGGAAGTAAAAGACGGACTTCAGGCGTGAATACTTATGTCAGTAAGATGTATGATGCCGCTAAGAAGGTAGTTGGAGTTGAGAAGATTACTGATGTTAGAGATAGGGATTTTTCAGCAGATACCGGATGGTGGACAAAAACAGGTGAATCTACAATTTCTAACGGTAAAGTCAATATAAAATCAACCGCAGGTGCAGCTTCTGATATTAACCGTCTTAACTTATTGACCATTGGCAGATGGTATAAATTGACTTATTCAGTTATTGCAAACAGAGGTGGTACCTTAGGCTGTGATGCTGTTGGAAGCGCAGCTTTAGGTCAGTTACCTTCAACGGTTGGTCAACAATCATTAATATTTAGTGCATTATCTACTTACTTTCATTTTAAGAGATATTCTGGCATAACAGATATTGAGATCGATAATGTTTCAATTCAGGAATTAAATATTAATGATGCCCTACAGACAACTGAGCTTAAGCAGCCTTTTTTAGCAGGGAATATTGCCCCAAATTCTAAATACGCCCTTCACGTTCCAAATGGTGCGGATAGGAGCGTATCAATACCAACTATAAGCTTTGGGCCAAATGATGGGTGGTCTGTCACAATAATTGCTAATTGGAATTATACTTCAGCCGGAACTGCCGTAATCATGGGTAATACAGGCTACTTGCAAAACATCTATTTTGATAACGCTTTTAGCTTTAATCTATTCTTTCACAACCTAACCGGTAATATTAGTTTTCAGGTTGGATCATCAAAAAAATTGATCGGTAAGAACTGCATTATCCATTTTGTTGCAAATGGAAACAATACTTTAAAAGCTTATATAAATGGCGTTGAGGTTCCAGTTAATGGCGTTTCCACGGTTGATACAAGCATTGTATTTGAGAAGATATTGAGTGGCCAAAGCTTTGGTAGATTTCACGGCTTCCTAATACAATCCGGGGCTCTAAGCGCCGCTCAGGTTAGTGCCGAAGCCTCCCTATTAAGGGGCTGGATACCAGAGGTGGAAAACGTAACTGTTGGGGCTCAGCAGTGGGCTTCATCAAACCTTGATATAGCATGTACGCCTCAAGGTAATTTAATTAATGAGGTTCAGATTAATGCCAATACTGAGCGTGTCGTTAATAGCGGATTTGACACTGATACATGGTGGGGTAAGACAGGTAACGCAACAATATCAGGCGGTAAGGCCACTATTGTAAGTCCTGATGGAGTAATATTATCTTACATTAATACGCCGCCTACTATTCTTACAATTGGCAAATGGTACAAATTTACGTACACCATAGTAGCTAATAGAGCGGGCTCACTCGCCGTAACCGATTTTAATGCGGCGGATATTGCGCTTAGCTCTGCCGTAGGCACTTATACAATTTATGTAAAGGCAAGGAGCACATCATTTGCTATAAAAAGAATTGGGATCACAGATATAGACATAGATAATGTCTCATGCCAGGAAATCGGCTGGGCGGGATCACAAGAATTATACGACTACATATATACCAATACTGCGGGCAGCGTAGAGCAAAAAACATATGCCGCAGTTAAATCCGCCGCAATGTGGAGCTATTTTAATAATGACTTGGCACTGGGCGCCGTTTATGGCAAGCTTTATAACTGGTTTGCGGCCAAGCTGCTTCAAATGGATATTGATTATTATAATACGGCGAACCCAACGGCTCCGTGGGATTGGAGGGTGCCTACAGAGCTTGATTATAATAATTTATCTACCTTCCTTGGCGGCGCCTCGATAGCCGGCAAAAAGCTAAAGCTTATTGGCAGTACTTATTGGACGGTGGGTAACACTGGCGATAACATAAGCGGATTTAGCGCAATAGGGGCCGGCAGGAGAAGAAATGATACTGGCGCTTTCACCCAAGCAACTTCTGAAACATTATACCATGTGGTTGACACAAATAATTGTTTCGCACTCACATCAAGTCAAGATTCTCTGAACAGGGCGGCTGGGCTAACGGGTGTGGGAAATAACATCGGAGCCTATATTCGCCTAATAAAAGCTTAAGCACCATGAAATACTTAAAACTTCAAACTATCGAAGATTACAACGCCCTAAACGACGCTATTAGCGCTTCCAGGGGCTATCCTAACAACATTACAGGCACCGAGCGTTATGCGCCCGATGATCCTGAAATCACTGAAGTAACAGAGCTGAATGAATCCGGTGAGGAAGTAGTAGTTGAAAGCTACTATAAGTTCCCTCTTGCCGAGGATATTTTCAGTGTGGTATCTCTCATGGCCGGCAAACCTCTGGTAATTGATGACACGGAAATGGTAATTCCAAACGGATACCAGGAACAGATTAATTAGGGTATGATGATCTACATAACAGCTTTTCAGGTATTGGTATTTGTAACCTACGTTTCCTTTATTTGGAAGCGTTTTGGCGTGCTTAATTCAATATCTGAAAGCTATTATGTGTTGTCGTCAGATAGCAAATTGTTGTCGTTAAATGGCATGTTTACTATCTTCTGCATCCTAATCTCTTTTCCATTTTTCTTCCATTCAAGAGAATTCCATCCAGAGCTCGCAACTGAGCAAGATTTAACTTTCCTGTTTTTCCTTCCAATGCTGCTAAGCTTCACTGGTGTTGCGGCTGATTTTAAAAGAGAAATTTCTAATGTTATCCATTTTGCGGCAGTGAGTGTTGCAGTGATTTCAGCATTTGCCGGATTATGGTTGCAGTATAGTATCAATTTTCCGGCTATAGCCTGTATTTTAGTTACTGTACTTATTCTTTTATTTGGGAAGCATAAGATATGGTGGATAGAGATTAACTGCTTTAGCTGGATAATGCTTGGCCTAATTTATTTATGCTTAATCTAACAACCATGATATTAGAGATATTGATTGTAATTAACCTGGTATTTTTTGCTATCTGGAACGGGCTTGTTATCAAATGGGGATTATGCCAGGATAAAAGCAAAGTTGCAAAAGTAAGCAAGTACTGGCACACAGTCGGCTTCCTGATCAGAGCTCTGCTTGTAGTTATCATTTTCCTGACTTCAGGAAATTGGTGGTGGACTGGTGCAGCTGCTTTTCTTTGTTGGTTGCCTTATAACATGATCATCAACTGGTGTAATGGATGGCCAACATTTTACTTTGGTAAAACAAGTTGGATTGACAGGTTAATCAATAAACTGCTCTAAGTTCATGGATGAATTAAAAAAAGAAGTAATAGTTGACCTTGGGGATAGTCAACTCTCCTTAGTTTTAACCTCACCATATCCACTTGTAGCTTCCGGAACAACTGGAGGAAACTTTTTGTTTAATTTCACTCTACCGGCAACTGAAGATCTTAAAAATCTATTTAAGCAATACCACAGGCCTCAATCAGCGATCGATATTGTTGAAATGCCTTTCCGACTGGAAACGGAAGGATTAATTTTTGAAGGTACAGCCTCTATTGCTGAAGCTTCGGTGAGCGCTTATGAGATTTTCTGCCCGGTTGGAAATGGAGACTTCAATAAAGCCATTAAAGAAACCAAGTTAAATGAGATAGATCTCGGCGGAGAGAGGCAGCTGATCACAGTTAGTGAAGCCGTAGACTCAAACTTAGCAGAAGCAATAACTTATATTATTTTGGCAAGCCCTGATTCGTTTGAAGAGATAATTGTTCCTGAATTCTCTTCTATAAATATTAACACCGGTGGCCTTAATTTAGCCGGTACACAGTTTATAAATACAGGACCTAAAAGTAATATAAGGGTTGTTTTCAACATCTTAGCGACCGTTTTATACGGTCATCTCCGTTTTAGAGTTTATTTGGATGGAAGCATTATAAGAGAAGCATATATTTCAGAGAATGTTGTAGTTGAAGTGGCAGCTATTTGTGACACTGATTCTGTAATAACCTGGGATCTTCTAATACAAAATGAGCTCTCTAACACTCCAGATCTCTTTGATTTGGATTTCACCATCAATTCCTCAAGTAAAGTTGAAATATTCTCTGCTGAAGCAATTTATCCAACACAGCGCTATCCTGATATGGATTACGCGTTATTTCCGATTGAAAATCCGGAAATATTCGCAAATTGGGATGATGATTTTTACGGTGTTGATAACCTTTCTATTAAAACACTCTACTCTCAGTTTTTCAAGGTATTAAATTACTTTAAAGGTGAAATGTTCCCTCTGATGCTGACCGGCACTTACCAGGGAGTAAATTATATAGCAGGTAATCTGCTAACACCTTTTCCATACATCGCATATTTGATAAAGAGGATTGCCTTTCATTTTAATCTGAAGGTCTTAAATAACCCTTTTGAGGATGAACTCAAGTATGTTGTGCTGATAAATCATTTTTGTGAAAATGAATTTCTTACAGATGACACAAAACTTGTTAACCCAAAATTTGGGTTTAATCTTCAGGATCATGTTCCGGATGGAATGACGATCTATGACTTTCTCAAGAACTTATGCAATCTGTTTGGTCTCGGTTATGAGGTTAATAATGTAAGGAAAGAATTAACCTTCAATTACCTTGAGGATATAATCAGTGACGAAAGTTACCAGGACATTTCCAGCCTGGTCGTTGATTCCCTTCAGGTGATCAGTAGAGAGACTAAAGGAGCTAGATTAGTTTTTAAAACACCACCTTCAGATAAATACTTTGAAAATGTTCATGATCTTGATGGCCTTAATTTTAAAGGCGTTCTTGCAACATACTTTGATTTGCCTGAACGAGGAAGCCTGAATGATTGCTATTTTGTGACTCTCTCTAATGCCTATTATGCCTGGAAGTATAATCCTGAAGAATATGTTTTTGGATGGGTTCTACATTCACATAATTACATCATAAATAAAGAAATCGGCATCGAACCCAAGGAAATTACTTCTGAGTTGGTGCCGGTAATGTTGAAGTACTCTAATGTCGATGATACGCTTTCTGCACCGGAAGGTCGTCAATGGCGAATTCCAGCTTCACACCAAAAAGGAAGATTCGAAGGAGCTCCAGAAATGTTTCAAACATCCTGGACCGGGATGCTTTCATATTACCATGGTATGTACCCATGCTATCCTGATGGAACTTACCCTTTTGGTTCCCCTGATATTATCGACTTGTGGGGTAACCCTATTCCAGGTGTTGACCTTGCACTCCGTCTAGATGGGGAAAACGGTCTCTATGAAATGAAATGGAGAAAATATCTTGAGTGGAGAATCCAGGCTAAAACTGTTAAAGTTAAGATACTACCTGACAGAAAATTCATGCAAAACATGAGCTTCTCAAAAAAACTAATGATCAATGGCGTAAAGTATCTACTCGTTGAATTCCGTGGGAATATCGATAAAGCAGGCCCTAAAATAGCAGAGCTCACTTTGCTTGTTCTTTAGTTTCTGTCCTTTAAAACCTACATGATCAGGCATTACTTTGAATAAAAAAAGTTATGCCTGATCGCATTTTATCTATTCTTCAGGACATCTGGTCCTTTCTAACTACTCTCTTCATGGCGGCTGTCATGTTTTTTCTTCCTATACACAGTTTTATTAACCTTGTGATTGCACTGATCACAATCGACCTTATAACAGGTATATGGGCATCACTAAAGAGAGGGGAGCCATTTACAGCCAGCAGGATGGCTAAAACTGTGTATAAGTTTATCCTTTATGCGCTGGCCATAATAGCTGCATATATACTTCAGCTAATTGGAAATGACGGAGTAGGCTTGCCTAGAATAGTTGCTCTTTTTGTCGGCTCAATCGAGTTGAAGAGCGCTTATGAGAATATAGGTAAGATATTGGGCCGGGATATTTTAATTGATTTATGGCAGATACTGAAGGGTAAAATTGAAGAAATGATTACCGGCATTTCAATTAATAAAAAGAGCCATGACACGACTGCAGATAATTAATGAACTAAAGAAATACTTCGACATCAGAGAGCTTGTATGTCCTCACACTTATAACAAGTTTGGAGATAAGTCATGGCAATTTTTGGACACTGAATTACTTGATGTCCTACTTGTGCTTCGAATGGATATCCTGAAGGTACCACTTACAATCAATAACTATCATAAAGGTTTGGACAAAACCCAACGTGGATTACGCTGTAACATCTGTCAGTTGGTTAAAGAAAAAACTCTTGACAATGAAATTTACCTTACCGCACATGGTAATGGTGCAGGCCTGGACATTATCCCTTCCGGAATGACTGCGGAGCAAGGAAGAAAAAAGATTAAAAGTCTTAAAGCCTTACTGCCTTATCCTGTGAGATTAGAAAAGGATGTGACGTGGATCCACATCGATATCTATGACTACTGTAATGGAAACAAAATAAACTACTTCTAATCATGAAAAGATTATTTTACATTTTTAGTATTGCATTGCTACTCTCAAGCTGCATGACAACAAAGCTCGAGAGGCAGGAAATGCGTCGTAAAGCTAAATGTGAGAAATTAGGTTGTTATTCGAGTGACAGTATGATGATCATCAGGGAAACTATCACTATCAAAAGAGACACTACTATTTACATCCACGTTCCTGGCATGACTGTACATGATACAATTGAAGTAGAGCAGGATCCTGTGACCGGTTTAATAAATTCCAAGAAATCTATTCTCCAGGTTCCATTCGCAACATCATACGCTTGGGTGCAAAATGGCAAATTGCATCATGATTTAATTCAAAAAGACAGTCTTATTACAGAGGTTGTTAAGGATGCTTTGTGGTTAATTAAGGAAAATGAAACCCTCAGGCAAAAACTTACTATTAAGGGCCCTCCGGAGAGGATAAATTATGTGACCGGTTGGCAGTGGTTTCAAATTTGGAGTGGAAGGATTTTGCTAATATTACTTTTCGGATGTACTATCTTCATAACTTTTCGAAAATTCATACCTTTATTCAGATAAAGTTATGAAAAATGAAGAGCAAAAGAGCCGCCAAAAGAGTGTATGAATACGTATACATTTGTGCATCATACGTTAATACGCGTGAAGGTACAGTATTAGTTTTGACAGCCAAAGAAGCGTTTAGTGATAATATATTTGAATCTGTATTTTCAAGCGATAAGGACATATCGCTTGAAATGATCAATAAATTGATGAAAAATATTCTTCAAGGTCATCGTCCACCTTTCCATCCAAAGAGCATCATTTTTGTTACGAACATCCCTGAAGAGTATCATGAAATGATGAAGTTGAGTAAAATCTCAGAACACAGGTTTGTATTCGATAGAAACGATACAATAGCAGCTCTTAAAGATTTTTTTGAGTACTCCAATATTGTTCATGAACCTATATAATTCCCTTGAGGAACTCAGGTCTTAGATTCATTACCTTCTCTGATCTCTCTCCAAAGTGCCTCCTTACATAGTGAATAGTTGACTCAAATCTTGTATGGCCTAATTGATTCATCAGTTCGGCCAATGTCGCTCCTGATTCCATCAGCTTGCCGGCACCGGTGTGTTTAAATGAGTAAAATTTGTAAGTATCTGGTAGCCCTAGCTTTATCCTGAATGCTCTGAAATGATTATTAAAGTAGTTCTTACCTACCGGTATTTCGCCTGGAACCCCTTCCTTAGTGAATAGATAAAAATGTCCTGGTGCTTTTAATAAATTGCAAGCTTCACAAATTTCAACTAATGCATTGGGCATCGCTATTCTCCTGGATTCGCTTTTTTTTGCTGAAACTGTATTAATGTAAACTGTTTGCCTCTGTATGTCGACATCCTGAATCTTGAGTAATCGAAGCTCCTGTCCTGGTCTACAAAGAAGAAAGAATTGAAACATACTGGCTAGGAATAACTGAGGATCCTCTTTGGATACACACTCGAGGTATTTCTTGATGTGCTTATCAAAAAATGGCCTGGCTGCCACATCCTTTCTTTTGATTGCTTTAGGCAGGTTATTCATAGGCAGTTCCTTTATTAGTTTTTTTGTCTGAAAATATGCAAACATTGCATAAAGAACCTGCCGGTATTTCTTGACTGTAGCCTTATCAAGTTGTCTGGTTTGTATCAGATAATTAAAGAATTTGATGATAATATCGTTTGTGATATCGGCTATCAATAAATCATCATACTTATTCTTCTCAAGCCATAAAGTGAATTGTCGAAGCTTTGAAGTGTAATCTTGAAAGGTCTTCTTGGCTACTTCACTTTTTTTGAAGTTGAGAAAATCTGAAATCCATCTTCGGAGATGGTTACTGTCATTTTTCTTGTTTCCGAATCCCTTTGCTACAGCGTTATATTCAATTTCATCCTGATAGATGACATTCTCGTCATCCCAGGGGCGCCATCCTGCCTGGAGCTTTTTGGAATAATAGGCAATAAGCTTTTTGGCATGATCCTGAAGCTGAACACCGGCAAGTTTAGTGAAGCCTTTATAAATCCTGAATCTCTCCAGCTTATTTGTGGCATGACAAAAACACCGGTATTCAACAAAGGATCCTGATGCAGAGGACACCAGGTAAGGTAATCTGACATCGATTTCTCTTTTTTTCATTCTGACTTGAAATGTGCGTCCCCACGCCAAAACAGTCATTCAGACAAAATAGACCGTGTCATTCTTAATCCAGACAGTTCCGAACACCCTGATTTCATTGAGTTTTCAGAAAAATCGTGGAGCTGGCGGGAGTCGAACCCGCGTCCAAACAAGCAGCAATAGTGCTTTCTACATGTTTAGCTTTTAGTTGATTGTCGGGCAACGGTTGGGAAAAAGCGGCCCTGCCGTTGCCTTATCTCTTTTGGTTTTCGTACAGGCACCAGAGCTTTACCTGTCTTATCGTGACATTTGCGATGCTCTTAGCGGGACGCGGTCACGCGAGGCTTCCCGGAGAGCAGTAGGCGGCTTAATCCTTGATTAAGCGGCGTACGCGTAATTGTAATCGTTGCCAGTTATTGGCTCTGTGAATTGGGTTTTACGGGTCACTCTCACAACACCCGACATGCTTACATTACCACTTCCTTGCTGTCAAAACCAGTCAGCCCCATAGTAATTTCATCTGCAAAGATACAAAAAACATGCCATGCAGCCTTTGTAATCCCTTCTAACTATACTTTACAACATCTTCTGCCGTAATGACATTATCACACAGGATAGCAAGCCTCTCAACCACATTCCTTAGTTGCCTGATATTGCCTGTCCATTGAATATTCTGCAAAGCAACGAGTGCATCATCAGTAAAAGTCATCGGTGGTTTACCGTTGCCTTCACAAATGTCAGCGATGAAGTGATTGGCTAACAATGGAATATCGTCCGGCCTTTCATTAAGGGTTGGCACATGGATAAGGATTACGCTTAACCGGTGGTAGAGGTCTTCCCTGAAATTCTTATTTTCGATCTCTGCCTTGAGGTCTTTATTGGTAGCAGCAATAACCCTTACGTCTACAGGAATATCTTTCTCCCCGCCAACACGCATAATCTTGTTTTCCTGTAAAGCCCTGAGCACTTTTGCCTGGGCTGCAAGACTCATATCGCCAATTTCATCAAGGAACAGGGTACCTCCGCTGGCTTGCTCAAAGTCGCCCTTTCTTTGTTTGATAGCCGATGTAAATGATCCTTTCTCATGGCCAAAAAGTACGCTTTCAATCAGTTCTCCAGGAATGGCAGCACAGTTAACTTCAACAAAAGGACCTGCCGACCGGTTGCTCAATTCATGAAGCCAGCGGGCAACCAGTTCTTTACCTGTACCATTGCTGCCGGTAATCATAACCCGGGCATCGGTTGGTGCCACCCTCTCTATCATGCTCTTGATTTGCTTCATTGGAGCAGACTCACCTACCATGTCGTAAGTCTTGCTAACCTTGCGCTTTAATACCCGGGTTTCCTTTACCAGGCTTGATTTCTCAAGGGCATTCCGAATAGTAATAAGCAGCCTGTTAAGGTCGAGGGGCTTGGAGATAAAGTCGTAAGCACCCCTTTTAATGGCATCAACGGCAGTTTCGATATTCCCATGGCCTGATATCATCACAATAGGTGTATCATTCATGGCAAGGAGTTTATCAAGTACCTCCATGCCATCCATCTGAGGCATCTTGATGTCGCACAATATCACATCATACTTTTCAGCCGATGCGAGGTTAAGTGCCGTTGGACCGTCAGGAGCTTCATCCATCTGGTACCCTTCATACTCGAGTATCTCGCGTAACGTGTTCCTGATACTCCGCTCATCATCAATCACCAACAGTTTTGCCATATACTAAATATTGTTCAGCGTTCAGCGTTGTCACCTCCCCCCGGCCCTCTCCTCAAGGAGAGGGAGACAGGTCGTTATAAACCGAGTTAGCTTGTTTACTAATTACTCACTACTCATTACTTTTTATTTTAGCCTTTAGCCTTTAGCCTACAGCCTTTAGCCTATAGCCTTTAGCCTTTTTTCTTTAGCCTTTAGCCTTTATAAAAAAGCCACTTCCACAACTCACCATAAGTAACCTTCTTACCATACATCAATATACCTGTGCGGTAAATCCTTCCGGCCATCCATACAGCACCAATGAAGGTTATTGTGAGCAGGGCCATTGAGATTGCCAGCTCATAATAAGGAACCCCGAACGGTATCCTTACCATCATAATAATCGGTGAAGTGAAAGGTATCATTGAGAACCAGAAGGCAACAGGGCCTTCAGGATTGGCTATTACAAACTGCGCTACCACGATAGATAGTATAAGTGGGACGGTAACAGGCAACATAAATTGCTGTGTGTCAGTTTCATTGTCCACAGCAGCACCTATGGCAGCAAACATTGCTCCATACAGAAGGTATCCGGCAAGGAAATAGAAAAGGAATGCAA
>Ga0209066_10001177_pt1 | contig 35497 bp, 31 predicted proteins | sample All_14_2_FD_187198 | JGI IMG/M metagenome (GOLD analysis project Ga0209066, IMG submission 187198) | Freshwater microbial communities in response to fracking from Pennsylvania, USA - Allegheny Zone_MetaG_DW_15 (SPAdes) (version 2) ... | reverse complement strand
GAAGAAACAGCGGCACTGGTCATGTGCGCATAGAGTGTTTGCACGCCATGTGCATGCGAAATTACAATGTAATTGCCGTATCCACCGTTCCATGCGCCGTTTGAGCGCGCGATGATAACAGTACCGGCGGCAGCTGCACGGATTGGAGTGCCTTTTGCCGCGCCAAGATCAACAGCATTCCATCCATGGATTCCCTGAGTAGTTATTGCTCCCGGTAGGGAGTTTACGAAAAATCCAGAGAGTGCGGGGCCGCTGCCGCCCAGGTAAGGTTCATCTGGCGCTGTTTTTATACTGCCTGACCTCGAATACGTTTTAGTGGGGACAGGAACCGCCAGCTCGCCACCGGGAACAATAATGGTTGACCCAATCGCAAGCGGGGCATCCGGCTCGAGACCATTGAATTCAGCGATTTCGGTAGCGTCCGAGCCGTATTTCTTTGCCAGCGTCTTGAGTGTGTCACCCTTTACAACAGTTCGCTCGACTCCTGAAACAGGAAGAATAATCAGTGTTTGACCTGGATGAATGGCTTTTGAGCTTCCAAGGTCGTTTGCCCACACAATAGTATTGATTGAAACATTAAACATTGAAGAAATTTCCGAGAGCGTATCGCCAGCACGTACGGTGTAGACGGAAATTTGATCCGCCGAAGGAGTTGTGTTTGAAACGTCCGCAATCGTCCCTGAAGGTCCTGAATACGAGATGAGCGCAGAACCACCGCTTACCCCAATATCGGCGCCAAGGCCTTTGTTTGGATTAGGGTCAAAGTTTGTTGCGGCTGCAAGCACCGGCGTACGAGTGCTTGGGATGACCGCACTCGCTTGAGCATCAGCTATGTTCGAAAAAAACCAAAAGGCGTTTGCCTGGTTTGGAAAGAGTACTGAAAAAGCGAGGAGCGAGGAAGCAAGTACGGGGATGATGACCGCAACCATGCCTACTGCTCCGTATTGATTGCCCTGCTTGTCTTGCGACAAGACATGAGAATTTTTTAAGTGTAAATCTATAAGGAAAGAGGGGATTCTGCGGGGCTTCCGTGTACAAAAATGGCGTACCTAAGCCATTTCTTTAATTCTTCCGTAACTGCCAGTTCGACCAGTCTACCAAGAGGGGGCGAGAGGTCAACTGGGTCAAAAACGGCCTGTGGAGAACGGAAAAATGCTACAGTTGGCAAGTGAAATACCTCGAAGGATTGAATGATGCTCAAAAACGAGCAGTACTTACAACGGCAGGACCGGTTTCAGTGCTTGCGGGTGCCGGTTCTGGCAAAACACGGGTACTTACAACCCGCATATATCATCTTATCCGTGAGGGAGTCCCGGGAAATGAGATTCTTGCCGTTACCTTCACTAACAAGGCCGCCCGTGAAATGCGTGAGCGCGTACGCACTCTGCTTGGCGAAAACGACCCCATGGCACCGAACACCCCTGACTTATCAGGACTGCCTTTTGTTGCTACGTTCCATGGACTTGGTCGCGAACTTCTTGAGTCATATGGTTCTTCCATGGGATTGCCACGCTACTTTTCAATTTTTGATCGTGATGACTCCGAAAAAGTAGTGTCTGAAGCGCTCAAGGCGCTCGATGTGTCAATAAAAGAGCTTTCGCCACGCGCCGTACTTGGGCGCATATCAAAAGCAAAAGGGGAGGGAATGACCGCTTCTGGTTTCCAGGAAAAGTTCGGTCGCGGGAGTTTTGGCGCGCGCATTACCTCGGAGGTGTGGGGACGCTATGAAGCAAAACTTAAAAAGGAAAAGGCGCTCGACTTTGACGACCTCATCGCACTTCCCGTACGTATGCTTGAAAAGCATGAGGACGTGCGCCACGCAGTGCAGGCGCGCTGGAAATATGTACACATAGACGAATATCAGGACACCAACGAGCTGCAGGGCAGGCTTGCAAAACTCCTCGTAGAAAAACACAACAACCTGTTTGTGGTGGGAGATGGCGATCAGGCGATTTATGGGTGGCGCGGTGCGAAGATGGAATACATTTTAAATTTTGAAAAAGAATATGCGGGGGCGAAGACTATTATTCTCGAACACAATTATCGTTCAACAAAAAATCTTGTCGACGCGGCAAATGGTGTCATTAAAGAAAATAAAAAGCGCAAGGAGCGTATCTCGGTCACCGATAATCCAAGCGGCGAGCCTATTCGCGTGTATGCAGGTTTCTCTGCTGAAGATGAGGCGCGGTTTATTGCCACACGCATCAAGCATTTTATGGAGGGGGGTGAACTTCCTGAGAACATTGCCATTCTTTTCCGCACCAACCCGCACCAACTTCCAGTCACGTGCGCTTGAAGAAGGGTTGCTCCGTGCAAATGTTCCCTACAAACTTCTCGGCACGAAATTCTTTGAGCGCAAAGAGGTGAAAGACACGCTTGCCTGGGTTCGCCTTGCACTTGAACCATCACGCGAGACTGACAAAATCCGCGCAGCACAGTTTCCGCCCCGCGGCGTAGGCAAAACAACACTCGGCAAGCTCGCGGAAGGAAAGCGCGACGAATTACGCGCCGGCGAACTAGCAAAAGTAGAAGCATTTGAAAAAATAATCGAGACACTTCATGAAGCCTCTGAAACACTCGCGCCGTCAGAATTTTTAAAACTGGTTGCAGAAAAAAGCGGCATGTACAAAGCCATGGTCGAGGAGGGAAGTGAGGAAGATCGGGAGCGTTTTGAAAACATTCAAGAGCTTGCGACACTTGCTGCGAGACACGATGGAATGCCGGGAAAGGAAGGAATTGCTGCGTTTTTGGCTGATGCTGCGCTCGCGGGCGACCAGGACGAAATGGATCGTGACGGAAAAAAGGGCGTCAACCTTATGACGGTGCATGCCGCAAAAGGACTTGAATTCGATACGGTATTTGTGGCCGGCATGGAAGAAGGCCTTTTTCCTCATCAGGGCATGGGCGACCGCGAACGCGACGACGAAGAGGAGCGTCGACTCTTCTACGTCGCCATGACGCGCGCGCGTACACGACTCATTCTCACCCTTGCGCGCATCCGAAAGATTTACGGCACGGATTTTCTTCAAGAGCCATCAGCCTTTCTTGCCGACATCGACAGTTCTCTTGTTGAGTACGAAGAAGGGGGAAGTGAGCGAACGGTGTTCATCACTTAGCCCTATGCGCGCAAAAAAATCACTCGGGCAAAACTTTCTTATGCACGCAAAGACCGCAGAGCGTATCGCGGATGCGGCAATGATTTCCGAAAATGACACAATCGTAGAGATTGGCCCCGGTACTGGCATGCTGACGCGTCCGCTGCTTGCGCGCGCGAAAAAAGTAATCGCCATTGAGGCAGACGCGGAACTCGTGGAAGAACTTCGGAACACCTTTGTAGAAGAGATTCTTGTAGGGAAGCTTGAGCTCGTCACGCATGATATCCGCACGTTTGATCTCTCATTACTTCCCAACAAGTACAAAGTTGTCGCAAACATTCCCTACTACATCACGGGAGAAATTATCCGTTCGTTTCTCGAAGCCGCTCCCCAACCGCAGAGCATGACCTTACTCGTACAAAAAGAAGTCGCGGAGCGGATTGCGCGCAGCAAAAAAGAGTCTTTGCTTTCACTTTCGGTTAAAGTGTTTGGTATCCCACAATATCTGTTCACGATTCCGCGCGGCGCATTTATTCCTTCTCCAAAGGTGGATTCTGCGGTACTCACTATTAAAGATATTTCTCGTGGTGTTTTCAAAGACAGCAAGGAAGAGGCGCTGTTTTTTTCACTTATTCATGCCGGTTTCGCTCACAAAAGAAAACTGCTTGTACGCAACCTTGAGGCAGTCTTTTCGCTTGAAAAAGCGCGCGCGGTGCTTCGCTCCTCAACCATTTCTGAAAAAGCCCGCGCGGAAGACTTGTCGCTTACACAGTGGCTAACGTTGGTTAAAAATACTGCGCACTAATGCACAGGTAATGAACCTGCGTACGCCAGAATATGTATGCTAACTGATATACTCAGTGTTGAATACTATGGGGGAGACTCTACACAACTGGCGCATAGTTGCCGCAACTATTTTTGCAGGGGCTGTTGTAGCCGGCGCATATGCGCTTGCCACTCAAACATTCTCTACGTCGGTGGCTCAAGCTTCTACTGAGACCGCTATCCTGCAGGCGATTGCAACAAAAGACTCCGACAATGACGGACTTCCTGACTGGGAAGAAGCCCTTTACGGAACTGATTCTCAAAAACCAGACACTCGCGGACTTGGCATGACTGATGGGGAAGCGGTTGCCAAAGGACTCATCGTACCTGCAGCCGTAGAACTTCAAACAGCAACCTCAACAAACGCAACCCCCGACCAGCTTGTAGACGGGATTGCTCCTCCTGCAGACGGCTCGCTCACCGATGCCTTCGCAAAAAACTTCTTTACACTCTACTTAACCGCTAAACAACAAAAAAACGGCGATCTCACTGAGCAAGAAACCTCCGCTATAGCGCAAAGGGCACTGTCTGGCCTCGCAGAGGCCATAAAACCAACGCCTGATTTTAAAACTAAAACTGATGTACATATTTCCGGTAGCGGACCAGACGCGCTTCGCGCATTTGCCATCTCCGTGGAAAGAATCATGAACGTAACAAAGGGTAACGCTTCTAAAAGTGAAATTTTGTATTTGAAAGATGCTGTAGAAAATGGAGACGCGAGCGCGCTCGCTCACCTAAATGCCATTTCAAAAAGTTACCGCGACTTCGCTAGTGGACTCGCAAAACTTCCTGTGCCGCAGGAACTGGCCTCTGTTGACCTTGCTCTTATAAACGCACTCATGCGCATAAGCCAAATTTCTTCTGATTTTGCAAAGGTGCAAGAAGACCCGCTCACGACTATTCTCGCTCTTCAGCAGTACCCGCAAGCAGTTCTTGATTTGGGGGGTTCTTTCATTGCGATAGATACAGTCTACAAAAAGGCGGGGCTGGTATTTACATCAGGCACCCCGGGATCAGATTTTGTAAATCTGATGAAAGAGATAGCTGATACGCAGGAAAAAACTAAACCATGAACACTCTCGTTAGAAAGAACGTGCCTGTTGCGATCGCCCTCATGCTTATGGGTTCGGCGGTTTTTCTTGTAAAAACCCCGCAAGCACACGCAGAACCGGTAGAGGTTACGTCTGATTCCTCAGTAACAGGTATACAAACCATGATTAAAAGTACCGTGTCAGCGGTTTCCGATGTAACCACGGCAGCGTCCACTTTTGCTCAAAAGATAAACGACTATGTACTCCAGCCAATTGCCTTTGTAACTTCTGGTAATCTTATAAAATCTTTGACGGCAGGAGTTCTCAAATTCATAGGTGGAGAAACAAATGGAACCGGCCAGCCACAATTTGTACAAAATCTTCTGGGGCACATGCAAGGGGTAGGGGATACCCAAGCTCGTACATTCTTTGACCAATTTTCCACACTCTCAAATTCACCATTTGCTCCCGCAATCACATCCTCACTTAAACGAAATTATTTACAGAATACCTCCCTTGCCGGATTTTTCGCTAAAAACCAGTGTACGCTAGACAATGTTTCTTCCGATATTGTCGCGTATGCACAAGGTGACTGGTCGAAAGGTGGATGGTCGGCTTGGTTTTCGCTTACAACCCAAACTCAAAACAATCCCTTTACTCTCTATCAAGATACACAATCTCAACTCTCTGCTACGGTAGCCGATGCTACTGCCGCACGCCTCTCAGAACTTAACTGGGGTCAAGGTTTCCTTTCTTGGTGTGGTAGCGATTCCACAGTAGCCGCTCAAAATGCATCTGACGGCGACACGTCAACAGGCGAATCCTCAAGTGTTGTGGGTTCGTATACTTATGATTCGAGTGTCGGTAATGCACCCGGCGATGCTTGCACAAACGCTGACGGGTCACCGGGAACCATTAAAAACCCTGGCTCATTCATAAAAGACAAGCTTGTTCAGATAACGGGACTTGAGGGACTAAAACTCACGGGTATGGGTAACGTTGGTCCTGAAATAAATACCATTATCCGCGATATTGGTGCAGTCATGAACACTATCAACCTCGGGACCGCACTGCTCGGGAGCGGAGCAGACGGTCTTGCAGGACTTGGCGGATCTTCTTCAATAAGTGATTATCAGGCACGCGCTGCATATCTTGGTGTTACAGAAAATTCCGTGGTTAACAATTCACTCACGGCAACCACGTGGCAAGAAGCGGCAAAAAATGTAGATGATTTCACTGCTGCATGGACATCAATTAGAGCCTCTGCAGACACTGCTACCGCGGCGCTTACCGAGGTTGTTTCTGCATGTGGCGCCGGCAATAACTTCTTGAAACCGAACTTTGCGCATATTGCTGCCGGGTACGCAACAGCTGCTCAGAATGCCCAAACAAATATTGTAAATCCTGTGTATGTCCAGGCGGAGCAAGCATCAAGCACCACCGCAGCAGACTATGCGCTCATCGCAAAAATCAAAGCAGAGCAGGCGTCCACAGCCGCCGGAGCTGGAGGTTCCTACGGAGCGGACGTTCAAGCACTTCAAGCGGCACCACCAAGCATCGATGATGTTATAGCCGCGCAAATGCAAGCAACGAGGTCCATACAAAATAACGTTACCGCATCCCCTCCAGGCTCACTCAATGTTTCTGGGGGCACGATATTTGATCGTATGACCCTCATCACTACCAATGCTAACGCCATGAAAACAGAGTGCGATACAGCCAAGCAGTACAATACTTACACCCCATGAAAAAGTTGATTCTCAGCGGATTTCTTGCGCTCACACTTCTTTCAAGTGTGAGTCTGGGTGCCCACACAGTATACGCAGTTTCGGTAGCTGATAGTGCTGCCAAAGCTCAACAAGCGGTGGAAGACAAACCTTCCACCTATAGTGGCAGTGATGGTTATTCTGGAATTAGCGGCTGGGTGATGACGCAGGTCATGAGTCTTGCGGCGTGGCTGCTTGGAATTGCAGCAATTACCCTCAACAGCACGATGTACTACACCGTGGTACACATGGGAGCCATTGTTGGGGGAGTAGATGGGCTCTCGGCCATTGGAGTTGTCTGGCGCATTCTTCGAGACATTGGAAATATTCTGCTTATCTTTGGCTTTGTTGCGCTTGGTATCACAACCATCCTGCAGGTTAACTGGTACGGTGGCGGCATGCAAATGCTTCCGAAGCTTCTACTTGCCGCTGTTTTTATAAACTTCTCTCTCTTCGTTTCTGAGGCAATAATTGATACGGGAAATATTTTTGCCACGCAGTTTTATACTCAAATAAATGGCGGTACTCAAGCTGGCTCAACTCTAGCGGGACTGAGTACTCTCGAGGCCATACAGCAAGAAGGCATTTCCAATAAAATCATGGGGCAACTTGGTCTTCAAACAATGTATGGAGATGTTCTCACAAACCCTGACATCCTCAAAGGACAAAACATTTGGTTAGTTGGGGCTTTCGGAACCATCCTCTTCCTCGTTGCCGCCTTCGTATTCTTCTCGCTTGCGTTTGTACTCATTGCTCGCTTTGTCATCCTGGTACTTCTTATTATGGTCGCACCCATTGGATTTGCAGGGCTTGCCGTTCCGAAACTCACCGGACTTGCCGAACGGTGGTGGAAAACACTGTTCGAGCAAGTCATCACGGCTCCCGTGCTCTTGTTAATGCTGTACGTTGCGCTAGCCGTTATTACCGATGCCCAGTTCCTGCGTGGATTTGGAGGTGCTGACACCAACCAATCTTCTGCTGGTTGGCTTGGGCTTATTGGTAATAGCGATGGCAACGTAAGTCTCGCTTCGACAGCTGGAATGACGCTTTCATTCCTTGTTGCGATGGGCCTCTTGCTGGCCGTAATCATGATGTCAAAACAACTTTCTGCTTTTGGTGCGGGTGTAGCCACGAAGTGGGGTGGCGCAGCGTCCTTTGGTCTCGTGGCCTTTGGTGCACGTAATAGTATTGGATTAGGATCTCAGCACCTTGGTCAAAGACTTCAAAAATCTAAATTGGGTCGAATTCCCGTCGTTGGACGAAGTTTGGCTGGGGCTTTAGCTTATGGCGCAAATGGAAGTTTTGATATTCGTGGAACCAACCTTCTTAAACCTACCGGCCTTGACGCAGGCACCGCACAAAAAGGTGGATTTGCGGCAGATGAAAAGAAGGGTATTGAGGCACGAGAAAAGTACGCCAAGTCCTTAGAGCGCACCAAAAAAGAGGAGGGACTTGTCAAGACTGAAGAGGGCAGAAATAAAAGCGCTGAGGAAATGGTTGGTCTCATTAAAGCTCAAAATGATGAGGAGAAGATAAACCTACAGAGCAAGCACGCAGATGATATGCGTCCATTTGTAAATGCAGTGAATCTGGCACAGCAAACTCTTCTTCAGGCCAAGAAGACGGGTACCAATAACGAGATTGCAGAGGCACAGAGGAATCTGGATGCCGCCACAGGTGAGCAGCAGGCACAGAGGAAGATTCACGCTCAAGAACAGGAGAAGCTGAAAGAGATCCACCGAGAGATGATTGACGTCCAACAGAAGGAAGTCGAGGAACGAAAAAAACAACTTCGGACAGCGCAGTCTGCCCCTCAGATAGGTTATGCACAGGGACTTACGTGGGGTCCAGGAAAGATCAATTATCGAAATACTAAGGCTGCTGCAAACATAATAAAAAATGCTACGAAAGATAAGGATCAAAAAAATGTTGACAGCCTCATGGACGTTCTCAAGAAGAACTCTGCAGGGGGTGAAAAATAGTAACTAGAAAAACGGTATGGAGACACACGACGAAACGTTGGAAGAAGACATAAAAAGCATCCTAAAGGAAGTTCCTCTTCCAATCCATAGACTGTTTTCGAGTGGAAAAGTTGAGTTGGTGGCAAAGAATCTTATGCAGAAATATCAGCTTCATATAGATCAAGGGGCCATCCTGGAACGAGAAATTATTTTCCTCCTTCTTGGACTTAAAGACCCTGATGAATTTACTAAATCTCTTCTGCAGGAAGCTCAGATACAAAAAGATTCCGTCGAGTCTATAACAAAAGACGTCAACGAACAGATTTTCATGCCACTACATGAAGAAATGCGTAATGGACCTACGCCAACTCAAAAAACACCAGCTCACACGGCAAACAGGGGGGTGTCTATGGCAAAGCCCCCGGTGCCGCAGACTGAGTTAACTCAGGACTCTGCAACCCTACCACCAAAATCTGCTCTACCACGGCAAACATCGACGCCGGCAACGGTTCCGGCAGCGGTACCGCCACGCCCAGTCTCTGCGCCTGCGTCTACTTCTGTGTCTATTCAACAGGCCCTTCCGGTTACGAAACCTTCCGTAAACAGACTCGCGGAATGGCGTTCCGATACACCAGGTGCGCCACAAACACCACTTGCAAGCACTCCGACGCCGACTCTGACACCGAGTGTGCCCGCCAAAACAGTCCCGGTGCCACGTACGGCACCACCTCCGCCAAACCTCCCGGGCGCGCCAATTCAGGCTCCCGCAACACAGTCGCCATCAGTGCCAATAGTTAAAGAGTACAGTTCCGATCCCTACCGCGAGCCAATAGACAGTGAAATATAACGTGGAGAACTGCCCCGCAAAGTGCGGCAATTCGGTATACTAAGAGTAAATGGAGTACCAAGTACCGCAATTTATTGAAGTTGAAGATAAAATCGTCGGACCACTCACGCTTCGACAATTTATCTACCTCGCGGGAGCGGCGGGTATGTGTATCGTATTCTTCTTTTATCTCCCGCTTGTCTTTGCGGTACTTCTCGGCGTGCCGGTCGCAGCACTCGGTGCTGCGCTCGCGTTCTATAAAATAAACGGTAAAACATTCATCGACATGGCCGAGGCCGCATTCAACTACTACATCGGCGCAAAACTCTTCCTCTGGAAACATGAGGATCAGAAAGAGAGTGCACGGGTTGAGGCCGCAGCAGATGCTGCCGCAAAAATTGCTCCCGCACGAGGCGCTCCACGACTCACGGGAGGGAAGCTCTCCGAGCTTGCGTGGTCACTTGATGTTCAGAAGCCTGACTCATCAGAAAAATAAGCATGGCCGTACAAAAATCAGGGGCAACCCAACAATTCGTTCCCATAAAAGAAATTCGTAACGGTGTCGTCATACTCAAAGATGGTGGATACCGTGGAATTCTTATCTGTTCGTCCATCAACTTTGCTCTCAAGGGCGCCGATGAGCAGCGCGCCATAATCGGTGGTTTCCAAAACTTCCTCAATACGCTCGACTTTTCAATCCAGATTATTTCAAATTCACGCCGCATGGACCTGCGTCCGTACCTCGCGCTTCTTGCGGAGAAAAGTGACTTTCAAAAAACTGAACTTCTGAAAATCCAGCTTCGCGAGTACATAGAATTCATTCGCTCATTTGCGGAGCAACAAAATATTATGACGAAATCCTTTTACATCGTTGTGCCCTATTCTCCAAAAATTTCTTTCCAAAGCGCCGCGAGTGTCTTCGGGGGGTCTAAACCTTCCGCTGCAACGCGAGCAACTTCGTTTGAAGAGGATCGCGCGCAGCTCGAGCAGCGTATGGCACTTGTTGCCGGCGGACTTGCCGGCACCGGCGTACGCGCCGTCCCTCTTGGCACCGAGGAGATTATTGAGCTCTACTATCGCGCGTTTAATCCAGGTGAGTTGGAAAACCCTATTCGTCTTGATTCCTAGTTATGGCATTCCTCGACTTCCTCAATCGCAAAAAAGAAGAAACACCGTCAATTACGCCGGTGCTCCCAAAAGACATTTACAACCAGGGCGCACTCAACCTAGTCGATACCATCGCACCGTCGGCACTCAAGCTTGGCTCGCGAGAAATCGAGCTCGGCGAGAAGTTTGCGCGCACCTTCTACACCATTTCCTACCCACGCTTCTTGGCTGATGGCTGGTTTGCGCCAATCATAAACCTCGACAAGGTGCTCGATGTCTCAATTTTTATTCACCCCATTGAAACTGAGGCTGCACTCCGTGGCTTTCAGAAAAAAGTTGCCGAGGTACAGAGTCAAATAAATGAGCGAGAAAGTCGCGGCCTCGTACGTGATCCAATGCTTGATACCGCCTACCAAGACCTCGAGACACTGCGTGACAATCTCCAGCAAGCACAGGAAAAACTTTTCGACGTGGGTCTCTACCTTACGCTCTATGGCGACTCAAAAGAGGAAATCGACAAGACGGAGGGGGATATTCGCGGCATTCTCGATTCAAAACTTGTCTACACCAAGCCGGCACTCTTCCAGCAGGAGCAAGGCTTCCGTTCAACGCTTCCGCTTGGCACTGACGAACTCTTGGTAAATTCAAAACTCAATTCATCGCCCCTGTCCTCAATCTTCCCGTTTGTATCGTTTGACCTTACCAGCGATCGAGGAATCCTGTACGGCATCAATCGCCACAACTCATCACTTATTCTTTTTGATCGTTTCTCGCTTGAAAACTACAACTCGGTAGTCTTTGCGAAATCAGGATCAGGAAAAAGTTACTCCACGAAACTTGAGATTCTTCGCTCGCTTATGTTTGGTACCGATGTCATTGTGATTGATCCGGAGCGCGAGTACGAGCAGCTTGCTGAGGCAACGGGTGGCCGTTCATTCCATATTTCACTTTCCTCAGACCACCACATCAATCCGTTTGATTTGCCTCCGGTCAAAGAGGACGAGGACCCACGCGACATTCTTCGCTCAAACATCATTACACTCGTGGGTCTCTTCCGCATCATGCTCGGCGGCCTCTCTCCGGAGGAAGACGCTATCATCGATCGGGCAATTACGGAGACCTATGCACTTAAAGACATTACCGGCGACTCCGACTTCACCGGCGCCGAGCCGCCGCTCCTCTCAGATTTTGAACAAGTGCTTGCCGGCATGGAAGGAAGCCAGTCTCTCGTCGAGCGACTGTCTAAGTATACCCGCGGCACCTGGTCGGGCTTCATGAACCAGCCGACCAACATCGACATCAAACAACAGTTTGTCGTCTTTTCGGTGCGCGATATGGAAGACGAGCTCAAGCCCGTAGCGATGTACATTGTCACCCACTACATTTGGAATGCAGTTCGCCACGAACTCAAGAAACGCCTCATGGTCATCGACGAGGCCTGGTGGATGATGAAAAGTGAAGACACGGCAAGTTTCCTCTACTCGCTCGCAAAGCGTGGCCGTAAATACTACCTCGGTGTCTGCACCATTACCCAAGACGTAGAGGACTTCTTGAAGAGCCCGTACGGCAGACCCATTCTCACCAACTCCTCACTCCAGCTTCTGCTCAAGCAATCGCCCACGACAATTGATGTGCTCCAACAAACGTTTAACCTCACCGATGAGGAGAAGTACTTGCTTCTTGAGGCCGGAGTAGGGGAGGGGCTCTTCTTTGCGGGCCTCAAACACGTCGCCATTAAAGTGGTTGCAAGTTATACCGAGGATCAAATCATCACTTCAGATCCTTCACAGCTCTTAGCGATTAAGCAGGAGAAGTCACGATTTGCAGCACAACAAGGCCAATAGCGTTTATACTTACACAATGACTGAACTCACGCGAGCGCAACGTATGCTCGGAAGAGGTGGGGGTAAGCGTCCCCTGCCGGGTACTCCCCCAAAAAACAAAGTTGGCGGCTTTGTCACCCCGCTTCTCCTTGGACTCGCGATTGTGTTTGATGTTATGAAAGCGTTTTTTGCCACGCTGCTCATCACAGGCTCGCTCGTTGTTGGTATCGCCACAGTTATCGCCCTTGACTCAAGCTCATGGACTGCATGGCTCCCCGGCCTTGTGAAAAGTGCGGCAGGTGCCCTAGCTTCCTTCGCCACCGCCGGCACTATTGGCCTCGCCCTTGAGGCGTTTGGAATAGTGGTTGCAATGATGATCGGCTTTGCAGGCTGGTTTATTCTCATCGTACTCATGGCAAGTCTTCAAATTAACTTCATGCACGCTGGTGGAAAGAAGTTTCTCACTATCTTTACGGGTTTTCTGTTAAGCGAGGTACCCATACTCGACATGTTTCCAACATTTACACCCTCTATGTGGCTTATCGTTCGAGAAGAAAAGAGAGCGTATAAAAAAGAGCTAGAGGCTTACAACGAGGAGCAGAGAATTCAGGAGGAAGAGGCACAGAGAAATCACGAAGCCCGTATCTGGCAACTCAGAGAGGTTGAGGCTTTTCGGTATGAACAAGAGCTTGCAGCCGGAAATGATAGCGGGGAAGAGCCGGAATCTCTTGCTGCATAAACTTTGTACACGCCGCTGTGGAATCGCACGGTGAGCACACCTTCTTACGAGGTATACTACGCTCATGCTTTTGCGTACGCGTACGATTCTCTTTTCCTGCATCTTTAGCGTATTTCTTTTGCCTATAAGTGCATGTGCACAGACTGTTCCGATAACATTTTCTCTCACCACAACGCCAGCCTACCCGCAACCGGGAAGCACCGTCACTCTGGTGGCGAATTCAGACACTATTGATTTGGTCACCTCAACAATGACAGTCACCGTAAACGGAACCACGGTCTATGAGGGCAATGTGTCGGGTGTTCCTATCACATTGGCTCAGACAGGGTCAACGGTTATAAAAGCAATTCTTTCCACCGACCTGGGTGACTACACCCAAACCCTTGTGATTAGTCCTCAGTCAGTTGCCCTTATTGCTGAACCTCTCTCTTCCGTACCACCCCTATACCCTGGGAAAGCGCTTATTCCTGCAGAAGGACGTGTTCGTTTTGTAGCTGTGGCAAGTTTCTATAATACAAAAGGAACCTTAATGGATCCGGCCAAGCTCTCATATACCTGGAAAATTGATGGGAAGACGTTCTCCGGACTTTCTGGGATAGGAAAATCTTCTATTGTGGCGGACTCGCCTCTCGAATACCGTTCCCGTACCGTAGACGTGACAGTCAAGAGTCAAGAGGGAAGTCTTTCGGGTGGAGATACATTCACTTTTTCATCTGACAAACCAACCGTGCGAATATATAAAAACGATCCTTTGCTCGGCATTCTTTTTGATCACGCGCTTTCCAGTAACCAAAAAATAACTGGCGCAGAGTTCGCTCTGTATGCGGCACCGTTTTCTTTTTCCACCACAAACGGGTCTGCCTCTGTAAATTGGTTCTTGAATACTGCTGCAGCTCAGTCAGGGAATACCATAACGCTGCGTCCTACCGGAAACGGGCAGGGAACAGCCTCTGTCTCTTGCACGGTGCGCAAGGGGGACTTTGCTGTTGCCTCTCAATCGCTTTCCGTGGAGTTTGGATCTACCGACAAATCTAACTTCTTTGGCCTATGAAAACAGCAGTCTTTCCTATATTCCTCATGCTCTTGGTGTTTTTATTTGTGCCTCTCATTCCTGTTGTCGCCGCACCTGATAATGCAGCCCCGTCGGCAACGGGAGAGGTACCAAACACACCCGTTACACAGTCCGCAACGACACCCACAGTTTCAACAGACAACGCTGGCTTTGTTCCCCTTGCTCCCATTCCGGGACTTACTGATGTGGGTTCTAACATTACCTCATCCACGCTTGTTGGCTTCCTTAACAACCTTTATCTGTATCTTATTGGTGCCGCAGCAACACTCGCCGTCATCATGATTATATGGGGTGGCCTTGAAATCTCTACACAGGACTCAATAAGCAAGCAAGGGGCAGGGAGACAAAAGATTCAGCAAGCAATCCTTGGTCTCGTCTTGGTTCTTTCGCCAGTCCTTGTCTTTTCCATAATAAATCCGAGCATCCTGAATTTTTCACTGACGTTACAGTCCTTAGACACAAAAACCTCAGAGGTTCCAAACCCTTCAGTCAATGGTCCAACCGCTTGTGCTGACGCGGTATACACAGGAAGCGGCGGGGCAGCTGCAAGTCCTCTAAATGCCGATAATTTCCAGATATTTTCAAAAGGATCTCCGCTTCCAGCAGCTGATGCAAATTATGAATGGAAAGAAGTAAATTTGGCAGGGTGCACATGTTCTGACATTACCGGTTCGGTATGTTATGCCCGATATCCGAAAAATGTTTCAACGGTAATCATAACGAGGTGCCCTGAAGGAGATCCTGCACAATGTAGCCGGCAAGCCGCACAGGATTGCCAAGAAAAACACGGCACGGTGTCGTACAAATGTGTAAATACCGTGGACGGGAAAACTATTGTAGGCAGCCCAGACAATCAAAAACCGTACTGTACTACCACAAGTATATATTCACTTGTGTGCACCCCGCCTGCTCAATAAAATATGGACCGCACCGTAGTTATTGTCGCCACCACAGCCGTCCTCCTTATTGGGGGAGCCGCAGGGGTGTATTTTTACTTCTTTACCGGAAACGACAATGTCACAGTAAGCCCAACGGGGAATGCAACACTGCCAGGGGCCGGGCAAGCGACTGATTCAGGCTCACCAGGTTCAAATACCATTTCTGGCGGAGCAGTTGGCGAACCGATAAAGGTATCCTCCCGACTGGTGCAAATTGATCAAGGACCTATCGTTCCGGGCGAGGCCATTTCTATCGTTCCCGCTGCAAACGCGAGTTCTTCTCCTGACCTGGGGGTTCACTATATAAAACGTGAAAACGGAAATGTTTTTTTGTACCGTATAAAAGCTGGTACCCTCACTCGAACAAGTAATAAAACCGTTCCCGGTATCCAACGCGCCGTGTGGCTTCCTGATGCGTCTGCCGCAATTGTGCAATTTCTCTCCGGTACCGACTTTAACACCATCAATACCTACCGACTATCTGCAGATGGTTCAAATGGAGCCATGATGGCAGGGAATATCGTTGAGGTGCAGACAGGTCCTTCAGGAATTCTTTCCCTTACCTCAAACGCAAACGGGTCAGTTGGAACGATTTCAAGCCTTGACGGCTCAAAATCTTCACGGGCATTTAGTACTCCTCTTGGATCCATTCGTACACAAATCGTAGGAGATACTTATCTCATAACCACCAAAGCATCTGGGACTTTACCTGGCAATGCCTTTGCGGTTAGCACTGACGGTACGGTACGTCATGTTTTCGGTCCTCAAAAGGGACTAAGTGCGCTCTCGAGCCCTTCAGGGAAGTGGCTGCTCGTAAGTCATGTTGACGGTCCTGCGCTTCGATTGGAGCTTCTAAATACAGCAACAGGCGCGATAACACAGCTTCCTCTCTCAACCCTTGCTGACAAGTGCGTCTGGACGGCAGACGAATCCTCTGCCTACTGTGGAGTGCCAGTCAGTATAAACACAACCTATCTCTACCCAGATGATTGGTATCAGGGTGCAGCCCACTTTGCAGATCGTATTTGGAAGATAGACGTAAAAGGTCGCTATGCTTCACTTGTTCTCGATTTTTCAAAGGAAACAAAATCAGACCTTGACGCCACGGCGCTTGCTGTCGATGTAAACGATCAAAATCTCGTATTCCTAAATAAAAATGATGGTTCGCTTTGGGCCTATCAACTTTAATTCTCTTCGAGAGGAGTAATCTTTCTGCGTACGTATAGCTCTTGGAGAATACCTGCGAGGTTTGTGGTTATGAAGTAAAGGGCAATCGCGCTTGAGGTGGTGTAAGCGATAATCGCAATGAGAAAAGGAAAGACGAACTTGAGTTGAAGTGCCATGACACGCGCAAAATCTGCCTGCATACCGGTACCACTTGGTTTCATTGTCCCGGAAAGAGCCACGTGCGCCTGAAAGAGTTGAGTAAGACCTGCAATAACTGCAAGAATCATGCTTTTACCGGTTACCGATATAAAGCCAAGAAACAACACAGAAATGGTCTGTGGTGTTGGAGTGAGTGCGTAGAGACGATCTGTATCTAGCGTTTGGAATGGTTCGTAACTAAAAACCCAAAAGAGCGCCAGAAGTACGGGCAGCTGCACCAACACCGTAAGAATGCTTGCAAAAGGATTAACCTTCTCCTCTTTATAAAGGGCAAGAGTAGCCACGGCTTCTTTTTCTTTATTTCCCTTGTGTTCTTCTTTAAGAGCTTTGAGCTTCGGCTCAAGAAGTTTCATGGAGCGCTGAGTGCGCGCTGCCGAGAGAGAGAAGGGAAGCAGAATAAGACGAATAACAATTGTTAAAAGAATCACCGCAATACCAATATCTCCTCCGGGAACAAGTGATATGAGCGCTACAAGAGCGTTATAAATAGGATTATAGAACGTGACGTAGAAGAACGTGGAGAGCATCGTCATCTCATCTTACGACCTTGAAGGCATATTGGAAAGGAGTTTTGTAAGTTCCTCTTTGAGGATTTCGGAAGGCAGAGTAAGAACGGTAGCTTTAGGAAAAAGTACTGCACCAGGAGGAAGAGAAGGGAGCGATCGTAAGGCGCTCAGCACTCGTCTTTTTGCACGGTGTCTGTCTACCGCCTTTTTAAGAGTTTTTTTGGATACAACTACTGCGAAACCTTCTCTATCCTGTAGGATAATGCCGGATAGGTTTGGCGTGGAAACGCGGTCGCCGCGTTTGTGCGCGGCTATAAATGCGTCCTTTTTTAGCCTGTGACGCCTAGGAAACACAGTAATTACACCGTGATGCTGGCTCGGCCCACGCGACGGCGCTTTTGGATGATTTTGCGCCCCCCAGGGGTAGAGGAACGCTCAAGGAACCCGTGAACGCGGGCGCGCTTTCTCTTTTTTGGCTGATAGGTTCGTTTTGTTGCCATGTCAAAAAGTTATACACATGATACTAACAGGTTCTCAACAAAACACCAGGTCTTTGCAGTCTCTGCAATACGCGTATACTGATGAACATCTATGGACAAAACTAATCCTCACGATCTTTGGGAACACGTACTTTCACAAGTTGAACTGTCCATTTCTCCCGCAAATTTCAATACATGGTTTCGTGACAGTCATATTCAGAAGATAGAAGATGGAATTATCTATGTAGGGGTGCCCAGTTTATTTTTTAAAGATATTTATATGAAGAAGTTTCATCTTCTTCTTCTTAAGATTTTCCGATCCGTTTCCTATGAATTTAGAAATATCGAATATCCGATTGTAAAAGATGAGCGCCGGAAGCCAACAAAAGAGATAAAGCACGAACGCCAAAGTATCGAGCTTCCCCTTAGTGAATTTTATATAAATAAAAACGATAATCTTAATCCTCGTTATACGTTTGATAGTTTTGTGGTTGGTTCGTTCAATCAGCTTGCCTATACCGCCGCAAAATCAATCCTCGATCGTCCCGGAATCGTCTACAATCCGCTATTTATTTATGGAGAAACTGGCCGTGGAAAGACACATCTCATTCAGTCAATAGGAAACCAGTACAAAAAACAACATCCTTCACAAAAAGTTTTCTATCTTACCTCAGAAAAATTTGCGGTTGATTTTACCGACGCACTCCAAGCAGGAACGGCAAACCGTTTCAAAGATAAATATCGTCAATATGATCTTCTTATTATGGATGATATTCAATTCCTTTCTAAAAAAGAAAAGTCTCAAGAGGAGCTCTTCCATCTCTTTAATACTCTCTACGATAATAATAAACAGATTATTTTTTCCTCTGACCGTTCTCCCGCGGCGATTTCTGATATAACCGAACGTCTAAAGGGTCGCCTTGCTAGTGGCATGACTATTGATATTGGTGAACCCGATACGGAATCAAGAATGGCAATTGCCCGAAAAAAAGCAGCTATGCATGGAGTTACACTTTCTGATGAGGTTATCGAGTATGTTGCAACAGCAATGAATGGTTCCATTCGTGAACTTGAGGGGATGGTTAATAACCTTGTGTGTCATGCACAAGTAAAGGGATCTGCGCCTGATATTGCTGAGGTTCGCCAATCACTTCGCTCTTTTACCCGCCCTCAAAAAACTGTGTCTGTTAAAAATATCGTTTCTAAGGTAGCTAATTTCTATGGTATTGAAGAAGATATTATTTATGAAAAGACTCGGAAAAGAGAGGTGGTACGTCCAAGGCAAGTAATTATGTACCTCCTTCGAGAAGATTTTAGTATTTCATACCCGACAATTGGAACAAAGTTGGGCGGTAGGGATCACACTACAGTTATTCATTCTTGTGAAAAAATAAAACGTGAAATTCTTATTGATCAAGACCTCGCTAAAGAGATACAAGATATTCGAACACTATTAGTATGAGCACCTATATAAATAATAAATCTGGTTATAACTCTGTGGATAGTTGTGGTATTTCTTTGTGTAAAACAATACTTACTGCTTGGGAGAATATTGTGATAACTAAAATTGAGTCGAAGTTGTTCTTTTGTTTTAAAAAGTTTTCAACAAGTTCCGCAAAAACTGTTCAGATTTTTACAGCACCATTACTGGCTTTTATAAGCTTTTCCACTTATCAACACCCCTAATAAGCATTACCTATGATTATTTCTATAGAAAAAAAGAAATTCTCTGAAGCAGTCCATACTGTCGCACGATTTGCAGAACGTAAGAGTGGAACACTTCCAATCCTTTCTTCAATTCTAATTATTGCAGGGGATGATGGAATAAAGCTTCGCGCTACAAATCTTGAGACAGGTATTGATTTAAAACTTACAGGAGATAAAAAACAAGACGGTGTTATTGCTATTCCTGCAACTATTTTACAACAAATAGCATCTTCCCTTTCAGGAGAGGGGATGGTTACTATTGAACAAAGTGGAGAAGTTGCAAGAATTACTTCAGGAACCTCAAAAAGCACTATTAAGACAGCTCCTTATGATGACTTTCCCTCAATTCCTTTTCCTGAAAATCCTACCAACCGAGTCATTGTTTCTGGAGTTATACTTAAAAATCTCCTTCTCTCAATAGCATCATGTGCTTCACCTTCAACCATTCGTCCAGAGCTAGCGAGTGTTCTTCTTTCTGTAGAAGGTGGAGTACTCACTACTGTTGCTACAGATTCTTTTAGACTTGCAGAGAAAAAAACATCCCTCACCAGTAAGGGATCACAAGGAAAGGTGCTTATTCCCGCTAAAAATGCCCTTGATGTGGCACAAGCCCTTCCAGATGAGGAAATCATCATTTCTTTTGATGAGCACCAGTGTGCTTTTGTTTCAGAGGAGGGAATGCTTGTAACAAGACTTACAAATGCAGCCTACCCGGACTATCGCCAAATAATTCCAAAAGAATCTGTTGTAGAAGCTGTAGTTCTTAAAAAAGATTTTGAGTCAGCACTTAAACGAACCACAGTTTTTTCAGATGCTTTTCAAAAAGTTCGACTCAGTATTGATCCAAAAACAAAAACTCTCTCTTTATTTGCACGAAATGCAGATATAGGAGAATCTGTCGAAACTATTAATGCTCAAATAAACGGAACCCCTATAGAGCTTTCTTTTAATCATCGGTATCTCTCCGCAGCACTTCCACTCACTCAAGCAGAAAGTATAAGTATTACGGCAAGCGGAATAGGGAGACCTATTCTTATAAAAGGAGTAGGAGATGCGACGCTTCTATATCTTGTTTCCCCAATGAATCAATAGTAATTACTGGGATGTTATATTTCCACCTCAGAATTTATAGAGCTTTCTATTGGTGTTGGATTTGTAAGTGGAGCGGAAAGTTGAATGCCGCCGGTAAAGAGTTCAGGATGAGATTGATACCACGCCTGAACGCCATATTCCCAATATGAGAATTGGGGATCTTGCTGAGGATAAAGAGGCGCAGGTCCTTGAGGATTGTTTTTATCGGTCCAATACAGTAAAGAATGGGGAATAATTCTTCCAGAAGTATCGGGAATGCGCCAGTTACCCTGAAGTATGGGAGGTACAGTTGTATAAATTGGTTGAGGTTCACCAAAATAGGCCTTTGGATATTTTGACAGCGCATAGGACATAACATCATGCCACAGAGGCGCTGCAATAAAACCAGCGACAGATTTAATCATTGGAGAGTTATCATTATTTCCCGTCCAAACGCCAATTGCTATTGAAGGAGAATACCCAACCACCCATGCATCACGGGTATCATTTGTTGTTCCCGTTTTAACTGCCACATCGTATCCGGGAAAAGAAAGGGGAGAGTTAAGCGGATATTCAGGGAAACGCGCCTCGGCACTTGAAAGCATAGCAGAAACATCACGAGCTACTCCCGCCGGAATAACACGGGTTTGGTCTACAGACGATTTTTCCAGCAGAGTACCGTTTGAATCAGTAACTTGTACTATACCGGTAATTGCATTTTTTACCCCATCATTTCCAAAGGCCGCGTACGCATTAGTAAGATCAAGAAGTCGAACCTCACCACCACCAAGTACAAGAGTAAGCCCATACTGTGCCGCACTCCCAAGAGAGGTAAGCCCGAAAGACTCAGCGAGGTTAATAGCGTTTTGGATTCCAACCAAGTAGAGTGCCTTAATTGCAGGAATGTTTATTGATTGAGCAAGTGCTGTTTCAAAGGTCATCGGTCCGCGGAATTTCCCATCATAGTCTTGAGGTGCGTAGCATGGAGGGGTGTTATTTGTTATATCTTCCGGCTTACAGGCAGTTGAAAACTGAGTTGGAACGTCAAATACAATAGTATTGCGGGTGTACCCTTTCTCTAGAGCAAGGCCATAAATGAAAGGTTTCATGGTTGACCCTGGCTGGCGTAATGCAATCGTAGCGTTGTACTGCCCATCTATAGTTTTATCGAAAAAGTTTCTAGAACCAACCATAGAAAGAATCTGCCCTGTTGAGGGATCAATAGCAACAAGTGCCGCGTTTGACGCCCCAAAGTTTTTTTCATTACTTTCAGCATAACTGGCAAGTATTGCCTCAGCCTTTGTTTCAAGGTCTGCATCAAGTGTCGTTGTAACAGTAAGCCCGTTTACAAGAGCTTGAGGACCATATTTACTTTCGAGGTAGTCAAGAATGTAAAATACAAAGTGGGGGGCACTAATGGAAGTACTTTTCTTTGGCGAAAAATAAACCAGCGTATCCTTTGCTTCGAGGTATTGCTGATCGGTAATAAAATTAAGTTCTTTCATACGCAGAAGTACCAGGTCTTTGCGTGCGTCGAGTGCGCCCTTGTGTTGCCCATACGGAGAGTAATAGGAAGGTGCCTGCACTATTGCAGCCAAGTACGCCGCTTCTGAAAGCGTCAAGTCTTTTGCAGAAACGCCAAAATACATCTCACTGGCAGTCTCGATCCCATATATCGTGCCACCATAGGGAATATTGTTGAAATATGCAGTAAGAATTTCGTCCTTACTGTAGTCCTGCTCCATTTTTATAGCAAGGACCCACTCGTGGATTTTTCGAGTGATGCTCTTTTCGTTTGTGAGAAGGGTATTTTTTACCACTTGTTGAGTAATGGTTGATCCTCCTTGGGAGAGTCCTCCGCCTAGAAGGTCGGCAAGAATTGCACGAAATATCGATGTAATACGGATACCACCATGATCGTAGAAGCTTGCGTCTTCAATCGCAATGGTTGCGTTAATGGCATTGGGAGAAATCCTCTCAAGAGGGATACTTTGGCGACGCGCATCACGGTTGTAGTCGTACAACAACACTTGTCCAGTGCGATCATAAATTTTTGTTGATTGATCGACCTGGCGATTTGCAAATGAGGAGATGTCCGGAACCGGGGTGAGTGCTATAAAAAGCACAAGACCGCCGGCGAGGAAAAATCCTGCGCCGACGATCACCAGTGCTGCGATGTGAAATCTAGTACGATTCCTCTTCTTCGTCATCTTCTACATCATCCACTGATTCGTCCACTTCATCAAGTTCTTCTTCATCAAGTAGAGCGGGATCAATCATTTCTTCGTCCATTATAGGGTACGGTTTTTATAGTAAATGCCGTTACGGCTAATCTATTTCATCAGAAAAGCGTTTTTCTGCAAGTGCCGCAATCCCCAGGGCTATAGCGTCAAGTTCATCATCCAGTCGCCTTGCTTTTTTGGGTAGCGATATGAGTCGGGGAACCATGCGTGCAATGGCCTCTTTGCTAGCTCCTCCGTGTCCAGTAACGGCAAGTTTTACGTGGGCTGGGGAGTACTCAGCAACCTCCAGATGTGCAACACCAGCGGCTGCGAGCACTGCTCCACGGGCTTCAGCAACACCAAGAGCGGTTTTTTTATTGACACTAAAAAAGAGGGTTTCGACTGCAATCACGGTAGGAGCGTAGGTCGAGATTGCTTTTTGTACCTCGTTAAAAACACTGGCAAGTCGTATAGAAGGAGAACCTTTTTTAGGAATGACGCACTCGCTCCACACGTGTGTCGGACGACCTGCATCCCCCTCGACGACAGCAAGTCCAAGACGGTCGTATCCAGGATCAATCGCGAGCACACGATTAGACCGCGTCGTCTTCATCACTGGTTGATTCATAGCCGCGAGCATTGGTGAAGATTCGCTGGACATCATCGTGCTCGTCAAGCAGGGAAAGGATGTTTTGGAGTTTTTCTTCTTCATCGTCAACAATATCAGTAAGTGGCTCGTTTGGAACAAAAGAACCATCAGGATATTTTGTAAATGCCCAGAGCGCAGAACCGGGTGCCGCGAGTTCGAAATCGTTTTTTGTGAGAATGAGTTTTATTTCTTGCGTCGTGCGGTTGCGTTTGTCGGTCAAGGCGTCGATGACGATGGCGACACTTCCGGGACCATAAAACTCATAAACTACTTGCTCGAGGTCATTTGCGTCTTTCGAGGTGCCCTTGGCAACGGCGCGCTCGATGTTATCTTTGGGCATGTTAGCTGCCTTAGCGCGCGCAATGGCAGCTGCGAGGGCGGGCGCACTCTGATTTCCAGAAGCTTTCTTCGACTCAAGCGCTATAAGTTGTGCGAAGCGTGAAAAAATACGAGAACGGGCAGAATCTGTTACCGCTTTTTGGCGTTTAATTTGTGACCATTTTGAGTGCCCTGACATGGAAGAATGATACCAAAAATGCCGAGGAACTACGATTCCAAATACTCCCGACCTTTTTGCGTGAGGATGCGACCACGTGAAGAGCGCTCAATAAATCCAAGGCGGAGAAGGTAGGGTTCGTAGACGTACTCAACCGTCTCCGGGTCCTCGTGCATAGCACTTGCAAGCGCTCGAATACCGGCGGGGCCACCCTTGAAACCCTCTTTAAGGGTTTCAAGGTAGCGGCGATCGTCCTTGGTAAGCCCAAACTCGTCGATGCCAAAAAGTTTGCACGCCTCGTCGGCAAGTTCGGCAGAGAGCGCTCGTTCATGTACCTCAGAGAAGTCACGGATACGCTTTAGAAGGGCATTTGCAACGCGCGGCGTTGCGCGGCTGCGGCTTGCAACGCGCTCGATTACCTCCTCAGGAGCGGTGAGCCCAAGCACTGTTGCAGAGCGGCGAATGATGTCGCGTAGCTCGCTGTCATCATAAAAATCGAGCTGGTAGACACCGCCGCCAAAACGCGAGCGTAATGGGGCAGAGAGTTGCGCGACACGCGTGGTGGCACCGACGAGAGTAAATTTTGGCAAAGCAAGTTCCACGGTGCGCGCTGAAGGACCCTTCCCAAGGACGATGTCGAGATGCCCGCTTTCAAGTGCGGGGTAAAGAAGCTCCTCAACTTTTCGGGGAAGTTGGTGAATTTCGTCGATAAAAAGTACGGTCCCCTCATCAAGATTGGTGAGAATGGCGGCAAGGTCGGCTGCACGCTCAACCGCCACACCTGAAGTGGATTTAAGGGGTGCCTCAAGAGCTCCGGCAATCAGATGTGCGAGGGTCGTTTTGCCAACGCCTGGAGGTCCGTAGAATAAAAGATGTTCCGGCATACTCCCTCGTTTCTTTGCTGCGTCGAGCACAATGCTCACGTTTGCTTTCACCTGTTTCTGGCCCACATAATCGTCCCAAACAGAAGGACGGAGCACAGCGTCGTAGGTATCGGGCGAGAGGGGGAGGGGGGTTGACATAAATTTCGACTATGCTAGGATTCTAGCACAAAAGATGCGGTTCGTTTAGAGAACAACTGCATCTTTGGAGCTTGGGTGAAACTAAGTTCAATTCTTTTTATCCTGCATATACTCCTCTAGGCAAGGCTTGACGGCTTCCGGGCTTTTCCCTAAGGATCTTTTGGTGCCACCCTTGTTGGTGGAGTGCTGGGGGTCTCCTCGAGTGATTTGTCCACCCCACATTTATGTGGGACTGCCTGGAGGAGTATGCGCGGGATAGAAGAAAAAACGCGGCGACTTGTGCCGCGTTTTAATTATAGGTAAGGGAGGTCAACTGTTTGGCCAACTTCCGCAAGGCTCGTAACTCCCTCGAGTGCCTTTATAACGCCATCTTGCGCCATGGTGAGATAGCCTTGGCCGGCGGCATGCTTGGCAACTTCATGAGAAGGGGGGTTATCACGAAGAAAGTTTGCAAGCTCGTCGTCCATAAAGATTGCTTCATAGAGTCCAATTCGACCATGGTACCCGGTTTCGTCACTGCTTGCAGGAGCAGGATCCCAGACAGTATCTATTTTTTCTGGAATGAGCGATTTGTCTACGATAGAGTCGAGTACTTTTGCAACCATTGCTCTCTCTTCTTCTGTCATGGGACGTTCTTTTTTCTTTTCGGGATCAAGGCGCCGTACAAGTCGTTGTGCCATGGCGACAGTAATGGCCGAACCAAATGACTTCGGATCAGCGCCGAGGTCTGCTAGGCGAGGAAAGGTGCCCGCAGCATCGTTGGTGTGAATGGTGGAGAACACGAAATGGCCGGTCAGGGCAGCTTGAATAGCAATGTCGGCAGTTTCGGCATCACGAATTTCGCCGACCATGATGATATCGGGGTCTTGGCGGACAATCGAGCGCAGCCCCTCGGCAAACGTATACTTTTCTCCCTCCACTTGTGTCTGCACAATGCCATCGAGGTGATACTCAATCGGGTCTTCAATAGTAATAATTTTAATTTCTGGCGTGTGCACCTCGCGCAAAAATGAGTAGAGCGTGGTCGTCTTACCAGAGCCCGTCGGACCGGTGGTGAGCAGCATACCGTTTGCACGGCGGATTTCAGTTTCAAGTCGCGCAAGAAGCTTTGGATGCATACCAAGATCGTGGAGAGAGACCTTGGTGGTTTCTGGATTCAAAATACGAAGCACCGCCGATTCCCCGTAATTTCCGGGAATAAAGGAGGTGCGAATTTCAACCTGCTTTCCGGCTTGCGTGATACTGAAGCGGCCATCTTGTGCACGGTCGTGCACATTGAGCTTCATGCCCGAAAGAATTTTTAGACGAGAGTTTATGAGATGGTAGGTTGCCGCATCAAAAGAAAACACATCGGTAAGAAGTCCATCGAGACGGAGACGCAAGCGGGCTGAGTACTCTTCCGTTTCGAGGTGAATGTCCGACGCGCGAAGGGCGAGCGAGCCGGTGAAGAGAATCTCAAGAATGCGCGACACGCGATCAAAACTTTTTCCTTCCGTGGCTTTCGCGAGGGCATCTTTGAGCGTGGTGAGACTTGCTGAAGCGGTGCCGTCAACCTGCTCTGATCCTGGCGTTACTGCAAACACTCCTGCGCGCGACTCAGTTGCGGCAGACAGGTCAGCATAGCGGCCAAGTACTCTCTCAAGACTCTTTTTCGAAACGAGAAACTTTTTTACGATATACCCCTTTGTCTCAAGGTCTTTAATGAGAGCAGGAAGGTAGGGGCTATTAGGATTATGAATGGCCAGCGATAGATGCTTCGCATTTCGTTCAAACGGTACCGCACCTGCCTTTTCGGCGTCTTCTTTTGGTACCGTGCGAAGCGACTCTGAGTCGATCTCTTTTATAGAGAGGTCGGCATACTCCATGCCGTATTTATCCGAAAGAATTTGTGCGACGTCTTCCTCTTCTCGTTCACGTACGCTCGCGAGTTTTGCGTCAGCTGCGTCTGAATCAAATTTCAATCCCATTGCTCATACTGTACCACCTGCAGGAGGGGAGGTGCGGACATTACTTGACAAATAGTGTTGAAAGGTTGTATACTATAAATAGGAAAAATAGCAAAGGTCTTTGCCATGAATATGTTTCTGAACAAGCTGATGCTTCGCGCGAGCCTTTTTGCGCTCGTGGGCCTTGCGCTCATGTGTGCAGGTTGCGCCTCAGCACCTCCACCGCAAGAGCAACTGCGGCAGGCAGTCATCCAGCGCTGTGCGGTGGTGGATGGCATAATGCCGTTCGACGCTCCTTTTGATCGCTGCGATGCGATCAAAGCAAGGCTCGCCGAGAAGGCCTCGACTGCTCCCGTGGGGCAACAAGAGGAGCTCGTTGCGTGCATATTGCCGGGTGGAGAACGGGCGACACTCTCTTATGGGGAGTGCCGTAAGAAAGCCGGCGTTTTCTTTAACAGCGAAGATGTGGCGGCTAAAAACCAAAACACTTCGTTTCAGGACAGGGCGGTGGTTGTTGCGCAGCAAATCCGACCAAGGGTCGTCGTTAGGAATAATGACTGCGATCCCTCGGGATGGTTTTGCGGGGCTCCGCCTCCAAGACCGTATATTGGCAGCCCTTTCTATTCCTCCGGTGCCTCGTCTGCGTATACCTATACGCGGGTCAATGTCGGGCACAGCGCTCGATATGGAACGTACTGGAATATTCACACTCAATCTTACCAGCGATGGTAAGGTCAACGCGCCCACTCATTTATTGAGGAGGGCGCGTTTCTACATTCAGCGGTACAATTAGCGCAATGGAAAAGACGGTGCACACACTCGAAGAATTTAATGCGGAGGCAGCACGATTTGCGGGAGCACTCACCCCGCAACCTTCTGGAGCTACTCTCGTTACGCTTTCGGGAGATTTGGGTGCAGGGAAGACGGCCTTCACAAAAGCGGTTGCCGCACTGTTTAGCGTCGAAGAAATCGTAACGAGCCCGACATTTGTGTTGGAAAAAATTTACGCACTTCCTGAAGGTTCTCGATTTAAACGGTTGGTGCACATTGACGCGTATCGTCTTCTGTCAGGCGCCGAGCTTCCACCACTTGGATTTGAAGAAATTATGAAAGATGCCAGAACGATTGTTTTCCTTGAGTGGCCAGAAAAAGTTAGAGACGCGCTTCCGAAACCTGCGGTCGCAATTTCCATTACCGTATCGGGCGATATTCGCACCATCACCTATGGCTCGTAGACTTAAAACACGTCCTCGTCTCGTACTGCTCGACACGCACGCGATAATTCACCGCGCATACCACGCGCTCCCGGATTTTACCGGCCCAGATGGCGCGCCAACAGGCGCGCTCTACGGACTTGTGAGTATGCTTTTGAAAATTGTGCAAGAACTTTCTCCCGACTATATCGCTGCCTGCTATGACCTCCCAAAACCAACGGTCCGCCATGAAGCGTATGCAGAGTATAAGGGTGCGCGCGCAAAAACAGATGACGCGCTCGTGTCGCAGATAATTCGTTCACGCGATCTCTTTGCTGCATTTTCAATACCCATGTACGAACGTGAAGGGTTTGAGGCGGACGACTTGCTCGGCACCATTGCTGAAAAAATGAAAAACGATGTTGACGTTATCATTGCCTCAGGCGACATGGACACTCTGCAACTGGTTGATGATTCACGGGTGCAGGTGTATACGCTCAAAAAGGGGATTAATGACACTATCCTTTATGACGAAGACGCTGTCCGTTTGCGGTTTGGATTTGTGCCAGAGCTTCTTCCAGACTGGAAAGGGCTTCGCGGGGACCCTTCAGACAACATAAAAGGAGTGCCGGGCATCGGAGAGAAAACAGCGACCGACCTCATTACCAAGTTTGGCTCTGTAGAAGACATATATACAACACTTGCAAAAGACGAGAGTAAATTTGTCGATGCGGGCATCAAGCCGCGCATGGTGCAACTTCTCAAAGACCATGAAGAAGACGCCCGTTTCTCAAAATCGCTTGCAACTATTCGTCTTGATGCGCCGATTGCATTTGCGCTTCCCAAAAGAGAGTGGCAGGAAAACATTGATTTCGTAAAAATTTTCGGACTTTTCGATGAGCTTGGGTTTAGGACGTTGAAGCAGAGAGTTAAAGATACATTCGTAGAGTCGGCCATGCTTGCGGTCGATGAGGACGAAGGCGAGGTGGTAGAAGTGCTTGATCCGACGCAGTTTGCGGAAGCGCAGGTCATGCTCTGGCTTATCTCTTCAGAATTTACTAACCCAACCCTGGAAGACATCTGTGCATTCACCAAGAAACATCTGTTCTCTGAGGCCTATGCTGAACTTTCAAAACAGATTAAAGAACTGGGTCGAGTACATGATGTGTATGAAAAGATTGAGCGCCCGCTCATTCCGGTTATCCGCGGCATGGAAGAGCGAGGGGTGCGTATTGATACAAAAGCGCTTTCAGCGCTCGCAAAGACCTACCGTAGCGATCTTGCGAAGATAGAAAAGAAAATACACAAGGAAGCTGGACGAGAATTCAATATTTCCTCGCCAAAACAGCTTGGGGAAGTGCTCTTTGATGAAATGGGAATGGTGCCAGAACGACAAAAGAAAACCATCGGAGGCGTGCGCTCCACGAAGGAAAGCGAGCTCGAAAAGATTCGAGAGATGCATCCGATCGTGGACCACATTCTGGAGTATCGAGAGCTAAAAAAACTACTTTCGACGTACATAGAAAATATTCCGCCGTTGCTCGACAAAGAGAGTCGATTGAAAGCTGAATTTCTTCAGACAGGAACGTCGACAGGGCGCATGGCGTCGCAAAATCCAAATCTCCAGAACATCCCAATGCGTTCCGAGCGTGGGCGTGCGATTCGTCATGCCTTTGTTGCGACGCCTGGATTTGTGCTGTTTTCACTCGACTACTCGCAGATTGAGTTGCGTATTGCGGCCATCCTCTCAGGAGACGAAAAGTTGTGCGCCATATTTAAAAGCGGACGCGATGTACATCGCGAAGTCGCAGCGCAGGTATTTCGTGTAGCACCCGAAAAGGTGGACTCTGAAATGCGTCGGCGTGCAAAAATCATCAACTTCGGCATCCTGTACGGGATGGGAGTGAACGCGCTCCGTGCACAGCTTGGTTCCACCACTGCGGAAGCGCACCAATTTCTTGAAGACTACTTCAGTACCTTTAAAACGCTCGCAGAGTATTTGGAGAAAACGAAAGGTTTTGCGCGCAAGAATGGTTACACCGAAACTCTTTTTGGTCGTCGTCGTCAGTTTCCTGAAATGAAGTCGCCGCTCCCATATGTGCGCGCACAAGCAGAGCGTATGGCGATTAACGCACCAATTCAGGGAACACAAGCGGACGTTATTAAGCTTGCAATGGTACAGGTAGACAAGATGCTACATGAACAAAAAGCGACAGCCGACGCGTACCTCTTGTTGCAGGTGCACGACGAACTTGTATATGAAATCAAAAAAGAGCGTGCCCGCGATTTGGGCGCGCGTATCAAGACAATTATGGAATCCGTGCTGACACCGCAAGAAACGAATGGTGTCCCGGTTCTTACCGATGGGAAGCAGGGCACTAACTGGGGTGACATGGAACCGCTTGGTTAGTATGCTGTACCTTTTTCACGGATCAGATGTGCACAAAGTGCGAACGAAAGCATTCGCGTGGATAGAGGCTGCGCGCGCCAAGGAGCCGAACCTCACCTACGTGCGCATCGCAAGAGAGGATCTTTCGGCGGCCGCTCTTGACGAGGTCTCAATGTCGGGAAATCTTTTTGCAAAACGTACTCTCACGCTTATTGATGACCCATTTCCTGCACCGCGAAAGTTAGATGATGATGAGCGGGAAGAAGAGGAAGATGTCGGGGGTTCCATTATTGAAGAGCGTCTAGCGATTCTTTCTGAATCGGAAAACGTGATTATTATCCTGGCGCCAAAACTTGCCACGACGAAAGTAAAAAAACTAGGTGCGGTGGCGAAGATGATATACGTGTTTGATGTTGGTTCCTCGCATACTCCGGTTCGAGGGTTTAACTCAAGCTTGGTGGATGCGCTTGGCTCCCGTGCGCCAGAAAAATTGTGGCTTGAGATAGTGCGTGCAGTGCGCGCGGGGGATCCGCCGGAAATGCTGCACGGGTTGCTTCATTGGAAAGTGCGCAGCATCTTAGAGAAGGGGAGTAGAGAATGGAGTGCCGAGGAGGCACGGGCGCTCTCTCTTCAGTTGATTGAACTTCTTCAAGAATCAAGGAGGGGCGGACAAGGACTTTCTGAATCCTTAGAACGATTTGCGCTTTCTATATAAAGAAAAACCGCACCTGCGTGCTGTTTTTCTATCAGGTGCGCCCGGATGGGCTCGAACCATCGACAAACGGCTTAAAAGGCCGCTGCTCTACCGACTGAGCTACGGGCGCGAAGCGAGAGGTCACCTTGAAAGGGCAGCTTGCTGACATTTCAAGGCGGGCCGAGCGAAGCGTTCGTATCAAGATTGCGCAGATACGGGCGCGAACACGGGCAACTCCTCGTGTTCTGAAATTACCATTTACGAACACTTTTTTCTAGTAGCTAAATGCGTCGACGGTTTTACCATCTCTGTCGAGCAATTTTACGACCTCGTTTTTGCTTCGGAAAAGGGGTGTCGTTCGGCCAAGATAGATACGCCATGTATCTCCCTGGAAGTCAGTATCGTTCTTGTGAGCGTCTACACAGCCATTGTAGTTAAGGTACGTAACAAGGAACTGTTGGCAGGCAGAGCTGGCACCAACGGGAGGCGTAAGCTGAGTTTGGCAGCGCGGGAGGTTGTTTACGTAACTGATACACGCTGCATCACGTATGTAGTTGTCCCCATACACTGAAATAATCTCATCTTCTGGCGCAGGACAATTAAGGGGAAGCGCCGGTGAGAATTTTTGGTATTGGTTGAAATAACCAATACATTTATTTTCTCTAAATGAAGCCCCGATAGGCGAGCGGCCAGAAGAGACGTCCGCACTTGTTCCAGGAGAGAGTACAATATCTTGAACCTCATTCACGACCCCTGACATAGGTGTCTCGGTCCCTTTTGGAATAATGGATGCATTTCCCGATGATTCGCTTTTAATTGTCCATCCAGTGAGATCGATTACCGTGCCCGCGTTCTGATTCACGCTAATGGTGATTGACTCATTATTTGGATCAGCTGAACCGGCGCCTGATACATAGTGGTAAAGCGAAACGCTGCCGCGGTAGGGGGAAGGAGAACCAAACGCAACACCGCTTACTGAAGTTTGGGTCTGAGTATTTGATGTTCCGCTTACAGAACCGTCCCCGTCAGAAGAGCCTGGTAAATGAATTTCAGAACCTGTTCCGAACCCAAAATTAGCACGCGGAAAGGAGAGATAGGTGCCACCTCCAAGCTCCTGAGGCTGCGCAAGTGTTGGTCCGGAAAATGAGATAGGGCGCGAAGGACCGCCGGTTGCAATCCAGATGAGAAAGATGAAAGCAAAAATTCCAACGAAAAACCAGGCGTCGTGCTGCATAGGTGAATAATACCAGGCTCTGGGAGTTAGGACACCAGGAGTCAGTGGCGTGCAGCGTAGATACTTACCTAGTGCCTAAGGAGTTGTTGCAGCTCTTCTCGCGCAACCTGCGCATCGCTCCATGGAGTTTTCTTTCCGTTTCTTTCCATGATGTATGGGTCAGTGCCTTTTCCGGTAATGAGCACGGCGTCACCGGGATGCGCCGCGCGTAGCGCCGCCCGAATTGCTTCACGACGATCCATGATTATTGTCGGGGCATGTTCCATGCCTTCTGTCATTGCTTGTATTATTGCGCCCGGATCTTCGTCATAAGGATCCTCATTTGTTAGGAATACTTTGTCACACATCCTATCAGCAATGCTTCCCATAAGCGGTCGCTTCCAGGTGTCGCGGCCACCACCGGTATTTCCAAGTACACAGATAGTGTGCCGTTTACGAAAGGTCTCATACAGCGCCTTGAGTGACTCAGGAGTATGGGCGTAGTCAACGATGACGGTAAACGTCTGCCCTTCGTCGATGCGCTCAGCACGCCCCGGGATGCGTTCAATTTTCGAAAGCGCTCCAGCGATGTTTGGAAGAGAGAGGCCAAGCCACTTTGCAGTTACAATGACTGCAAGCGCATTCATTACGCTGAATTTTCCTGGTTGCGGAATACGAAATACAAAATCATGATACGTAAAGGCTATATGGTCTTCGGCGATTTGTGCCTGGATAGCATCAGCAAAGGAGAAGGGAAGAGCCGTTTCGACGGGAATCTCAAGGAAGCGTTGCCCGTATTCAGAATCTTTGTTGGCAATAATGGCACGTGGTCGTTTTGAAGAACGCACAAGTGCGGTGCCGATGCGCATTTTTGCTCGGAAGTATTTTTCCATAGACCCGTGTGACTCAATATGTTCGGGTTCAAGATTGGTGAAAACGAGCGCATCGAGAAATAGAAAGGCGTGGCGATGCTGAATAGCCGCTTCACTCGTAATCTCAATCACTGCATGGGTGACACCTTCTTTGATTGCTTGAGCAAGGAACTTTTGTATAAAACCGCGACCAGGAAGGGTCATCTTGTAAAGATTTGGTTTTGACTCCTTGTCTAGAGCAAAGCGAATGGTGCTGGCGAGCGCGGTTTTGTGCTCAGATTGCAAGGTATAAAAAAGCATCTCTGCAACTGACGATTTCCCTTTGGTTCCCGTAACTCCTATGACAGTGAGTTTGCGTGCGGGGAAGCCGTACCAAGCAGCAGAGAGAAAAGCCCACGCGTAGTGGTAAGGAGAAAGAAGAATGCGCCGCAAGTGCTTCATGACTGAGAGAGCGCTGCTTTGAGGCGCGCTTCTTTTCCCTCAACGGTGCTAGCGATTCTTTGAACCACTTTGCGCGCCTCGCGTTCGGTATAGCCAAGTGCGACGAGAGTGTCGAGAACCTCGGCATCGGTGTCACCACTTGTTTCGCTTGTTGCTGTTATTTTTTCAGCAAGAAGCACAGAAAGTTTCTCTGCAGACTTTTTTCCAAGCCCTGCGACCTTGGTGAGGTAATTGATGTCGCGCCCCGCTATGGCCGATTCAAGCTGCTCGCGTGGTGCTCGTTGCAAAATTGAGAGGGCTGTTTTTGGTCCAACACCCGGAACCGTAATAAGGAGCTCAAAGAAAGAAAGGTCTTCTTGAAAGGTAAAGCCATAGAGGTCCATACCATCTTGCTTGACGGAAAGATGAGTCAAAAGTCGGATTTCGGCTCCCTGCGCGTGGGTCTCAGGGCTGCTTGTATGGACTTCAATCCCAAACCCGGCAACCTCGACCACTACTCCTCCGGGTGTGTGTCCGACGACGGTGCCTCGTATCTGTCGAATCATGCCTCTATCCTAGCCCCGTTACCGCTGAATTGAAAGCGTGCACTTACTACACTGGCTCAGTTTTTAGGTCGATCGGCTATTTTTGATTGCGTGATTTTTCTGGGGATAACGGGGACTAGCATTTGCGAAAATTCGCGCGATAGCGTACGATTCTGCGACATGGCAATTACATCTTCAGCGAAGAAAGCAATCCGCTCTGCATCCCGTAAGCGCGTGTTCAATTTGCGTCGCAAGGATGCTCTTCGTACTACCACCAAACTTGTTAAAAAGTCTCTAGCTGCGAAGGACGTAGCAGGAGCCGATAAGCTTATTCCTGCTGCTTTTTCAGCAATCGATAAAGCTGCAAAGCGCGGTATTATCAAGAAAAATACCGCTAATCGTAAGAAAGCTCGTTTGGCGGCCGCCATCAAGCGTGCGCAGGGCTAATTTCTCCAAAACAAAAACCGCGGGACATGCCCCGCGGTTTGTATCTCGAAAGTAAGCATATTGAGAACTGAACGGTTTGTTTTCAGGATTGCTGGTGTACTCGCCTGTGCGTGGGGTTTCAATACAGATTTGGTTTTACATGTTGTCTATGTAGAGTAAGGATCTGAGGAACAAGCCGCGAAGCGGAAAACAGAAAGGAAAGGAAATTTTTGGGTGCGTCCACCAGTGCGAGAGCAGAGGCGGGACCAAGGCGTTCTCTAATGCGTACGCAAGAGGTTTGCGTCACCACGCGCTCCACGGGTGCAAAGTGGGTTTGAGTAGATTTCAGTATTTCTGCACTTAATGGAAAATGGCGCGTACGCGCCATTTTCCATTACAGGTGCCCTCGGTAGGAATCGAACCTACATTACATCCTCCGCAAGGATGCGTCCTATCCATTGAACGACGAAGGCGATACGTAGACTTATATCAGAAACCGAGCCAGGCCGCTAGCAGGTCTGACCACGAGTGCTTGTGTTCGCCCTCATCGACATGATCATAGAGGAATACATACAGGGCATCCGCATCGATGTCATTGAGAGGGATAACAAGACGTGGTGAGAACAAACTTTCAGTATTGATTGAGAGAATCGGTGGCATTTCTCCCTCAATATCCTCAAGTATGGAAAAAGAAGTCATACGTGAAAATGGATGAAACTCGTCATCAATCCAAAGACCCTCTTCGGTGATGTAAAAAGTATGCATCTGCGGTTCTTTTGCGGTATGTACGCCAAGTGCAAATGCGGCAGAGAGTATAAGGAGCGCAATGAGGTAGTTTGCAAACAAGAGGGCTGCGACACTCGCAGCAAAGGCAATGATACCGAGAGCCCAGTACCAGTCGGCAGTTTTTTCAATCGGTTCGTATTCTTTTCCTTTCCATTCAAAAATTGCGCTATGCATACCCGTAACTATAACATCGGAGAATGCGTGCGCCGCTATATTTTTGTATTGCGTGGGAAATAGTTGTTGTCAAAATAATGAGGCCGGTGCATACGCACCGGCCTCATTATTTTTGCGG
>Ga0209066_10001176_pt1 | contig 35517 bp, 31 predicted proteins | sample All_14_2_FD_187198 | JGI IMG/M metagenome (GOLD analysis project Ga0209066, IMG submission 187198) | Freshwater microbial communities in response to fracking from Pennsylvania, USA - Allegheny Zone_MetaG_DW_15 (SPAdes) (version 2) ... | reverse complement strand
CAAAATCAGCCCCTCAAAAACAGGTAAAATCCACCTCGCTTTAAGCCCCGATTTAGCCCGTTTTTACCTCTTTAAACTGGCTCCATTACGCCGATCATCGGTGGCTCCATAATGCCGGTCAATGACAGCTAATGCAGGCGTTGCTGCGTTCGGATTGCTGCTGTGCTTTTTGAGAAGGTTGTAGCTAATCGTCGTCGAGTAATTGCCAAATACATGACGCATCAGATTTAGAAGCACTCCCTTCCCGTTGGAGCCACTGCCAATCAGCACGAACATGACTTGCTCGCGGACGTGGCCGAACATTGCATACCCGAAAGCAATTTGCAGCGCCTTTACCATTTCGGCATCGCCGTCACTGATCTCGTTAAGAAACGACATAAACCCCGGGCAAGTCGCCTGTGGTTCATATTGAACACCAGCGGTTTTGATGAGGTAATCACTCGGTAGGGAAGGGCGGACAGTACCGTCTACCAAATTGATCGTTCCAATTTCAGGATGCCCCATCGAGGCAGGGTAACGGAGTCCGATCAGTTCCGGGGCGGCATCAAAAATTTCTGGATTGATATGAAATTTCGGTTCTGTGCAGGCCAGTCGCAATAGCTCACTAATACCACCGGCGCTGGCACATTTGGCGACCAAGTGGTGTTTTGGCTGTTGGGAAATGAACCGTTGTAGAAACTCCCGGACAACACCTTCGGCATAATTGTTGGCCGTGTGCCAGATACCATTCACATAGGTGTACCAAGTCTTCGAGTAAGGCGCATATTTGATTTTTTCGCCAACCTGATCGAACAACAAACTGAGTAAATCGAAGAAAGTGGTCGGCCCTGAGGAGGGGGCTTTCTGATGTTGGGCGGCCAGAAAACGCACTGTTCCCAAGGTAATCCCATCAACACGTGATTTGTCGAAACTGTCCCACTGTCGATTTGCCTCGTTGAGGTCGAACTTCGGGGATGTGCTGGACCAGTCGAGGAACAGCGCGCGTCCATTCTCTCCCAACCCGGCATGAAGGCCCATGCCAACCTTAACCCACACGTCGCGGTCATCAGAAGGTATGGCTGCCAGCAGAAAACGAATTTCTTCGTCGTTGGGACGATGATGCCCCCCTTGCTCCGTAATATGATGCGTTGCAACTGCAGGCGTAGATTTAATAGGCTTGGCGCTAGGCTGTGGCTGAGTGCTGAGCGACAAGCCTTGAATCACCTCATTTTTGGTGTAACGAGCGAGCGTTTTGTCACAGTGAGGCATCATGACGCGAAACGGTTTTGCGCCTGATTTGTGGTTCAGCGTCCCTGGAAGGCGCATGACTCGGGCAGGGTTGCACACCTTGGTATCTGAATCGAATTTGGCGGCCAACGCCTGCTGTGTCGCCTTAAAATCAACCAGCGGAAAATCAGTGACCAGCCAATAAACATGGTAGTGACCAGGCGAGGAATTCACGATGATGTGCGGCTTCAAAGCGAATTTGTCCAGCAACTCATCTGTGGTCAGCTTGGCCCAATCATCACCATCATAGTCAATAAAAACGGCATTGACGGCAGTCACATTGGGATCCTTGGTGCCTTCGCCATCCGAGATGTTGACCATCATGAACGCAGCAAAACCTTGGCTGTTTAAGCCAAGCAAGGAGTTCAGGTGCGTTTTGACGGTGCCACGCAATTTATGTGGCACCTTATGACCCAAGGTTTTAGCTTCTGGCACCAAGAGGAAGTCGGCAGGACTCTTGCCTGTCAGTAAAAGCTTAAATTGTTGGACTACCAAGACAGTGGTGGGAGGAGAAACCTGTCCAAGTTTCATGCCTTTTCCTCCTCGCTATTACTAGCGTTTCCTTCCATGATGGAAGAAGTGGAAGGTCGATCAGTGTTTTCTTTTTTTAAAACACTTGAAAAAGAAATACTTGATGAAAGATCTTCCACTCCTTCCACTTTGTCGGGAGAGGGGAGTGGCGTACCGCTCAGCTTCAGTAACAAGGCTTCCACTTCCCGACGAGGCCAGAGCAAACGTCCCCCTTTATTACTTGTGAGCTTGATTGGTTTGATGCCCTTCACCGATCCGGTACGGCATAGCTCTGAACGCAGACTCTCCGGCTTCTGACACAGCGCGAATGCGAAGTCAGTAGTCGTTAAATTATCAAGAATGGAATATTGGCAACTGCCGTTACTGGAAACAGGCCAACTCGATTTTGGTGCTTTAAGGGATTTCATGTGCCTTCCTCGAAAAAGGTTAATCAGGGTCAGCAACAACTGACCGAGCTTTTCGGGAATGCAGTGACTTACTCGATTACGGCCAATGAATCAGCCGGGCTGAGCAAGAACTTGTCGTAAAAATACGACTGCATTCTTTAGGCTCTGCCCTGATTCAAGCCTATGTCTAGGCTCCCAGATTGGCTCCGAGTCAGGCCCACCGATAGTGGGCCAGTGAGTAGGCCATTCGACTAACCTCAACTCACATGAGTGGATACTAGACGATTTAAAATAATTTGCAAGCGTATGAATCTATTGCGTTAAGTCATGTTCAAATCAAGCATTGATTAGCATTGAATGACGTTGATTTGTGGTTGAATGTGAATGCTGGGTACTTTTATACCGGCTTGATTGAGCATCCAAGCCTCAATCTTTGTGTGCCACATGCGAAGGAGGTCTATGGGGCGCTGTCGATAATGCTTTTCGGCCAAGGCGCTTGGTTTGTGTCCCATGATCTGGGCGCTTATTCCGACCGGACACTCTACCCACTCAGCAAGTGTGCCAAAACTTCGGCGTAGCCCATGCAGTGTTAGATCGGGGAGTCCAGCCTCTGCTAGAGCGCGGTTATGGGCGATTCGTGGCTCGACAATTCTGCCAGTGGCTGATGTCTTGCTGCTAAACACCCATTCTGAGGGCTTCCAGTTTTCAATATCGTTCTGAATACGCTTACCGTGGAGAATGCGCTCGGCTGGGGGAGGTGTTTGATTGATGCGTTTAAGTTCCAGCAACAGACTTTCAAAATAGGGAGTCAGTGGTATGGTGCGCTCGCCTTCAACCTTATCCTTGATAATTATTGATTTCCATTTCAGGTCAACATTTTCCCAGCGCAGGGTCGCCAATTCCTCCCGTCGTGCGCCAGTGATAAGTAGGCCCTGAAGGTATGCCGATACAACTGGTGATGATAGCTTTAGCACTGAGGCAAACCAAGCGTTGAGTTGTTCCCTTTGCAGACAATCGGTCTTGGCTCGATTTTTTGGCAATTTGTTGCGTGAAACTTTTCGACTGCAAGCATCGGGTGTCACTAGGCTGGTGTAATCAGGCTGTTCGGAAGCCCAGTTGAGAAATGCTCGAAGTTTGCGAAAGGCAATGGCTGCGTAAGTAGGGCGTTTTTCTACCTCGGTGCCCAGCCAGTCTTTTACCTTTTCAGGGGTTAATTCGCTCAATCGAAGCCGTAAAAATTCCGCCAACGGACCGGGAGGCTTGCTTGTCTCTGAGGCTGCTTTCTGATGGTCAATGAAATGACGTGCGCTCCATTTGGTTTGATTTGAAGCGAGGTAGGCTTTCCAAGCGTCTCCAAAGGTCGTTTCTTGGCGCTCAGTGCTTTCGCGCTCCTCGACAATTTTGGCAAGGCGATCCGACTTTTCTTTCCTGGGGTCAAGGCCAATATCTATTTGCTTTTGGAAGGATCGAGCTTCTTCTCTAGCTTCTTCGATGCCCCAGTCACGGACATCACCGATGCCTACCCTAACTGACTTGCCCGCAATTCGACCTTGGAAGAAAAAGGTCTTTTTTCCACTAGGTGTAGCCCTGACCGCGAGACCCGATACATCACTGTCCCATAGGAAAATTTGGGATTCTTCGGTGGGGCAGGAGAGATCGCGTATTCGTCCTGCTGTTAGTTTTACTCTGCTCATGGAGGCCTGTTACTTGTAAGCAATCTGTAAGCAGAATTTAGAATGTCAGTCGATACAAGTCAATTGGTTTGTCGAGTTTTCTTGAATCGAAAGTGTTGGTAATGCACTGTATTTAAAGTAAAACTATATAGTTGTTGCATCTGGATCAAGATCAGTCAATACTACGCGTTCGCGCGGGTTTGCTTTCTTCTAAGCAGCAGGTCGGGGGTTCGAGTCCCTCCGGGCACGCCAAAAATACCAAGGTCTTAGGGGTTTTTGACTTGTTGCTTGGGGTTATTTTTCAAGCAACTGATAGTCAAAACAGATGGTTGTCACAACTCAAAACTATTGCTCTCGCCCGATGATGTCTTGGGCTGCATACTTCACGCCTTCCTCATGACGCAGCTCTGGATGCTGCTCGAATATTCTCAGGTGCGCGTTGGCGGCGTCGCGTAGTTTTGCTTTGGTGGTGAACGGGGGCGCGCTTTCCCGTTTCCTGCTTGAAGTCCGCATTAAGGCGTTCATCGGGATTGAGCGGGGGGTTATCGCTTGGCAAGTAGAACAACTCTATCCGATCGCTTCGCACAGTTGTGACGCCAATGCTGGGGTGGCCTACATACGTTGTTCGCGCAACAGCTTTTCTTGCAATTCCCGCCACAGGCGCACGTTAGATGCGCCCCCTTTGCGACTGGCTCCTGACGCCAGCCACAGGTCGTCGTCATTAAAGCTATAGACCGGTTCGAGGTCGGTACGTTGAGAAGCAGGGCGTAGTTCGGGAATCAGGTTGTCCAAAATTAGGGGTTCTGCATCCGGTTTGGGGTAATAAGCCAGCACCATGTGCGATTCACCAATATTTTTGGCGCGGACGTAGGTGATGCGCAAACGTTCGATGGGAATTCCCAATTCTTTTAGCGACAGGTATTTGGCGATTGAATAATCTTCGCAATCACCACCAAAGGTGCCCAGCATTTCGACGGGCGTTGCCCAGTAGTCTTCGACGCGCCAGTGGCGGATGTCGTTGAAATAAGGCACTTGGTTGAAGAAGGTGTTGACCTTGCGCAGGGTTAGTGATTCGGCACCGCGTTCGCTCTGGCGGGCACCGATGGCCTCGGCACCCCGCATGTCGTTCAATAGTTTTTGCCAGACCTGCAGGCGTTGCGGGGCGTCGGGAGAATATTCCCGGGCGACATAATTCAGCAGGTTGTTTGAAAAATTGACCAATCCAGCGAAGGCGACGGGCGTTGCCAGCAGCCAGAGGGTGCTGCACCAGGCAAGGTGAGTTTTTTTATTGACAGGCATTCGCTTGGGTGTGAAATGGTTGTCGCATTGTACACGCCCCCCGTGAGGTCGCGGGGCGAGCTGAATAGCCTGGCCGCGAATGTTTTTTGTTGCGCTGCGCAATTTATGCTGAGATCTTATTTATTTGCCTGGTATTAGCGGGTAGACTGATCTTTCCTGCAATTTTTATTCAATTTGCTAGATGCCATCATTCTCATTGTGCCGTATTGGCCAGTTGTGCATCGTTGCCATTTTTTCTGGCGTTCTGGGGGGGTGTTCGTCGACAATTTTCGATGCGCCCTACGAAGATCTGCCCGCGGTTGTTGCAACAGAGGGTGAGACGGAGTTGGCCGATGGTGGACTGGCGATCGAGCCAGGCGATTTGCACGAAATTCTGCATGGTCCGCATCAACCCCCCAAGGTTTACGCGGATTTGTGGGAGCGAATCAGGGACGGTTTGCAGGTCGCTGATCTGGACCGTGATCTGGCGGTGCAGCGGGCTACCCGGCGTTATCTCGCGGACAAGCTGTTTGAACGAATGGCGCAACGTTCGTCAGGTTTCCTGTATTACGTCGTTCAATCCGTCGAGCAGCGTAATTTGCCCATGGAACTGGTGCTGTTGCCCTTTGTTGAGTCTGGTTTTAGCCTGCAGGCGGCGTCGACCGCGGAAGCGCATGGTGCCTGGCAGTTCATCGAGAGTACGGCCAAAAACTACGAAATACGGATAGATCGCTTTCGTGATGACCGGCGTAATCTGGTGATTTCGACGCGGGCAGCACTTGACTATCTCAGCGCCCTGTATGCCCAGTTTGGTAGCTGGCCACTGGCCATGGCGGCCTACAACTGTGGAGAAAAGCGTGTTCAGGCCGAGGTCGACCGGGCGCGCCTGCGGGGTATCAAGAATCCACTGTTTCGTGATATTGCCGCCCGCCTGCCCGAGGAAACCCGGGATTACGTGCCGCGAATTCTCGCTTTGCGACAATTGGTTCGTTCGCCCGAGGTTTATCGCCTGAAGTTGCCTGAGATGAAAAATGCACCGGATTTTTCGGTGGTGGAAATTCAGCGAGATATGGACGTCGCCTTGGTCGCTCGTCTGGCCGGTCTCAAATTGGAGCAATTACAACGCCTCAATCCATCGCTGACGGCACCGGTGATTGTTGGCAGTCAGCATGCCTCGTTGTTGCTGCCGCATGCCGCAGCGCTGGCCTTGTCGAGCAACATGCTGACTCATCCCGGTCCTTGGTTGTCCTGGCGCATGGTGCGGATCAAGCGTTCGGCATCGCCGGTCGAGATTGCCCGGCGCAATCAGTTGCCGTTGCGTGTCGTGCTCCAGGCGAATCCCTTACCCGATGGCCATTATTACGCAGTCGGGTCGACCTTGATGTTGCCCGGACGGACTGCCGACAGCGGTGATCACATTAATCCGGAGATGGCGCGGCAGGCAGTGTTGTTGACGCGGGCAAGTTCGGAGTGCGTGGTTTTGCAAAGCTGCGGCAGCACAGACGAGGAGTCTGGGAAAAGTATTCCGATGGCGACCGAGAACGGTTTGCCACGTCGTTATTGATTGATCTGAGAGGGTAAAAAATGGCTAAAGGCATGATTTTGGCTGCAGGGCAGGGCACGCGGGTTAGACCACTGACCAAGGACACCCCCAAGCCGATGATCCCGATTCTTGACCGCCCGGTCATGGAGTATCTGATTGAGCATCTGGCGCGCCATGGGGTGACGGAAATCATGATCAACGTTGCTTACAACCATCGCAAGATTGAGGAGTATTTCCGTGATGGTAGTCGTTGGGGGGTCACCATCGGCTATTCCTACGAAGGCGCTTGCGATCATGGCGAGGTCTTGCCGCGCCCACTGGGTTCGGCGGGCGGGATGAGGCGGATTCAGGACTTCAGCGGTTTTTTTGATCAGACGACCCTGGTGATGTGTGGGGATGCGCTGATTGACCTCGACATCGGTGCCGCCATTTTCGAGCATAAGAACGAAGGGGCACTGGCCAGCGTCGTGGCCCTCGATGTGCCGCGTGAGGATGTGCACAATTACGGCATCGTGGTGGCTGACCTGGATGGTCAAATCCGTTCCTTTCAGGAAAAGCCGACGGCCGAGGAAGCAAAGTCAACGCTGGCCAGTACCGGGATTTATATTTTTGAGCCTTCTGTGATTGACCTGATACCGCAGGGCTGCGAGTTCGACATCGGCAGTCAGTTGTTTCCAATGCTGGTTGAGCGGGGTCTGCCGTTTTATGCGCAAAATCGCTTTTTCAACTGGATCGATATTGGCCGGGTCAGCGACTATTGGTCGGTTCTGCAGCGGGTTCTGCAGGGTGAGGTGGCTGAGATGCGCATGCCGGGCAGAGAAGTGCAGCCCGGGGTGTGGGTCGGTTTGAATACACGGGTCCACTGGGACAGTGTCAAAGTGGTCGGGCCGGTCTATATCGGCTCCAGTGTTTGTATCGAACCGGGGTGTTCGATCATTGGGCCGGCCTGGATTGGCCATGGCAGCCATTTGCGGGCCGGTGCCAAAGTCGTGCGCAGCGTGCTGTTTGAATATACCCGGCTGGGTGAAGGCATGGAATTCAAGGAAATGATCATTTCGCCCAATTATTGTGTCGATCGTCATGGCGCAACGACTTATGTCGGCGATGATCGTTGCTCTTTGCGCTGGGGGGATGCCCGTGGTTGAGGGCGAAACCGCTCATGCTTGAGTGCTTGTTCAGCGGTGAACTGCCGCGCCTGTTGATTGTCGAAAGCGATCCCGAAATTCACGCTTTTTTGCGGTCGACCCTGAGCGAAGATTACGCCCGGCTTGACTTCACCTGTACCACCGACGAGGCCATGCAGCGCTGGCACGTGGCGCAGCCTGACCTGATCCTGACTGAAATCAGCGCCCCGGCGATTGATGGCCTGGCGATGACCGAGTATCTGCGACAAATTGACCGCGATGCGGCTATCGTCGTTATTTCCGCTGCGGATGACAGCCGCTTGTTGCGGCGGGCGATCGAAATCGGGATTGATGGCTACGTAGCCAAACCGATTGATCCGCCGCTGCTGATTGACGCCATTAACCGGGCACTGCGCGACCGGCAACGCGTTCTCGACTTGCGGATGGCTCGAATGGTTTTCGAAGTGGCCAACGAAGGCATCTTGATCACCGATGACAAGACACGCATTCTTGCGGTCAACCCGGCGTTTTCCGAAATAACCGGCTATCGGCCTGATGAAGTGGTGGGGCGGCGGACCCACATGCTGTCGTCCGGGCTGCATGGTGCGGATTTTTATCGTGCGTTATGGGATAGCCTGCAAACACATGGCCGCTGGGCGGGCGAAGTGGTCAATCGGCGCAAGGATGGCAGTTTGTATTCCGAGTGGTTGTCGATTGCCGCCGTAGACGGTGGCATCGAGTCGGTGCCACGCCGCTTTGTTGGCCTGGTATCAGATATTTCCCAGCGCAAACTGGAAGAAGAACGTATTCGCCGCCTGGCGCACTTTGATAGCCTGACCGGCCTGCCTAACCGGGTTCTGTTCAACGACCGCCTGCTGCGCTCGCTGGCCCGGGCGCGCCGTCATGGAAGTCGCCTGGCGGTGCTTTATCTCGACCTTGATCACTTCAAGGAGATCAACGATCACTGGGGGCATGCGACTGGCGATGCGGTTTTGCAGGTGGCGGGGAGTCGGATGATCGATGTCTTGCGGCAGAGCGATACGGTGAGCCGGCGGGGTGGTGACGAATTTGTGGTGATTGTTGAACTGTCCGAAGAGGGCGAAGGGATTGCGGCGATTTGCCACAAGTTGATCACGGCGCTGGCCGAGCCGATTCAGACCGAACAGACTGCGTTGGTACTGGGGGTCAGCATTGGCGTGGCCATTTTTCCGGTCGATGCTGAAGATCCGGAATCCCTGCTGGCAGCGGCCGATTGTGCGCTATACCAAGCCAAGCACGAGGGGCGGGGACAGTTCTGCTTTTACCACCCGGAGATTCAGCAGGGCACTTGCCACCGCCGGGAGATGGAGCGGGCTTTGCGGGCCGGGGTCGGCGAGGGCCGCTATGTCCTGCGTTACTTGCCAGAAATCTCACTGATCGATGGTCGGGTTGAGTCGCTGGAGGCCTTGCTGCGTTTTGAGCATCCCCAACTGGGTTTGCTCGATGCCGGACATTTCCTGGCCCAGATCGAGGAGATCGGTTTGATGCCGGAACTCGGCGCCCTGGCATTGACCATGGCGGCCGGCGATCTGGCCTCGCTGGGCGAACTGGCGCCACGCCTGGTTGTCGATTTGTCGGCCAAGCAGTTGGCGGCCCCCGATGCGGCTGAGCAGTTGCTGGCGGCGTTGGAAAATGCCGCTTTGCCGCCGTCGACCGTGACTTTTGAATGTACCGAAGCCGCCCTGGCCGGTAACGATGCCGGTCTGCAGACGATCTATCAATTGGCCGCGGCGGGCTGTCAATTCACGCTCGATGACTTCGGTGCAGGTTTTTGTTCATTTAGCCTGATTAGTCAGTTGCCAATGAGTTCGATCAAGATCGACCGGTCTTTTACCAGCGAGATTGATCGCAATCCGCAAATTCGTGAATTGGTCGCCGCCCTGATTGCCTTTGCGCGCCGCTTGGGGCTGCGGGCCGTGGCCGAGGGCGTCGAAAATCCGGCACAACTGGTCTTGCTGCGTGAAATGGGCTGTCATGCCGTACAGGGCTACCATTTTGGTCGGCCGCAGGCATTTGATGACTGGGTTGCCTCGTTGTCAGGGCGTTTCGACGTGATCCACAAGGTGCCACCCGCCGCCGCTACCGACTGATTTTTACCCGCACTCGTGCCGGCTGCCCGACGACCTGCAGCGAATGCGGTATGATTGCCCCCTTTTGGCAGGCGCCGACTTGCTGGTTTGAACGCATTCGAAGGGTTTTTTGTCCATGTTTGACGCAGTCCGCAATAGCAAACGAATCGTCCAGGTATTTCTTGCCCTGATCATGTTGCCCTTCGCCTTTTTTGGCGTTGAGTCCTACGTCAACAACTCGGGGCAGGGGGGCGACGTGGCAAGCATTGGTGACATCAAGATTACGCAGCAGGAGTTTCAACAGGTATTGCGTGACCAACAAGAAAGACTGCGTGCCCAGACCGGGCAGTCTGATCCCAAGATGCTCGACAATCCGCAGATTCGCCAGGCCATCCTGGATGATCTGATCAACCAGCGTTTGCTGCTGCTTGAAGCCAATCGCTACGGCCTGTTAGTCAGCGACGATGCGGTGCGGCAATCGATTGCCGGGCTGGAGGCCTTCCAGGTTGATGGCAAGTTTTCCAACGAACGCTACGAGTCGCTACTTCGTGCCCAGGGCATGTCGCCGGCCGGATTTGAAGCCCGAATGCGCCACGACCTGACCCTGCAGCAACTGGCCGGCGGGATTGGCCAGTCCGGCTTGATGTCGCGTACGGTCAGCGAACGAATTCTGGCTATGCAAACAGAAAAGCGCCTGGTCGCCGAAGTGCGTTTGCCAGTCGAAACCTATCTGCCGCAGGTCAAGCTGGCGGCGGATGCGGTACAGAAGTTCTACGACGATAACGGCGAGCGTTTTGCCACGCCGGAACAAGCCAAGGTTGAATACTTGGTGCTGTCGATGGCGACGATGGCCGAGCAACTGACAGTCAGCCATGAGGAGATCAAGGCCTGGTACGACAGCCACAAGGATCGCTACCAGCAGGCTGAAGAGCGTCGGGCCAGCCACATCCTGATCGCCAGTGAGAAGTTGGGTGCCGATCAGGCCCGGGCCAAGGCGGAAGACGTGCTGGCCGAAGTACGCAAGAATCCCGCCGTCTTTGCTGACCTGGCCCGCAAGTATTCGAATGATCCGGGTTCGGCGACGCAAGGGGGGGATCTGGGTTTCTTTGGCCAGGGCATGATGGTCAAACCCTTTGAAGAGGCGACATTCGCCCTTAAAGTGGGTGAAATTTCCGGCGTGGTCGCTTCCGATTTCGGTTTTCACATCATCCGTCTGACCGATATTCACCCCGCCAAGGAAAAACCCTTGTCTGCCGTGCGCGACGACATTATCGCCGAGCTGAAAAATTCCGCGGCGTCCCGTAAGTTTGCCGAGGCTGCCGAAAGCTTCAGCAATCTGGTCTATGAGCAGTCAGACAGCTTGAAGCCCGCTGCCGAGCAATTCAAGCTGACTGTCAAGCACAGCGACTGGCTCGGCCGTCGTCCGAATCCGGCCTTGGCACCGCTGGATAACGAGAAATTGCTGGCCGCACTGTTTGCTGATGACGCGGTCAAGAACAAGCGCAATACCGAAGCTGTCGAAGTGGCGCCGAATACCCTGGTGGCGGCCCGTATCGTCGATTACAAGCCGTCTGCCCGCCAGCCCTTGGCTGAGGTCAAGTCGGCGATTGAAACCCTGTTGCAACGTCAGGAAGCGTTAGCGCTGGCGCGTCAAGAGGGCGAAACCCGTCTGGCCGCCTTGCGCCAGGGGGAGGATCGTCTGAGTTGGTCGGTCAGCAAGGCTGTCTCCCGGCTGGACGCTCGGGCCTTGCCTGCACCTGCCATCCAGCCGGTTTTTCGCATGGCCAGCGATAAACTGCCCGCCTACGCGGGGGTTGAAATTCCTGGTGCCGGGTACCTGTTACTCAAGCTCAGCAAGATCGAGCCCGGTGAGGCCATGGAAGCAGCCCGCAAGCAAGGGATTCTCAGTCAGTTGACCAATCTGAAGGCCCAGGAAGATGTGCAGAATTACCTGGCGGCCCTGCGTCAGCGCTATAAGGTGGCCGTTCATGCGGCTGCCCTGGAGCCGCAGCGCTGAGTGACGGTGAGTGTGAGCAGTGAAATGGCAGTGCGGGCCCTGGTGGCCCGCTTTTTTTCAGGTGCCCCCCGCAGCGTGCGCTACTGGCAAGTGTCGCTGTTTTCCCGGTTCGGCAAAAAGGCCTCGTAGGCGTCGTTGACCGCAAGAAAGACCTGGCCGCTTAACGCCGGCCAAAGTGGCGAGCGGCTCAGTCGGTCCTGGACTGGGCCTTTGACCTCGGCCAGGTGCAGGTGGATTTGGCGGTCTGCCAGTTCCCGGTTGAGGTCGGTGAGCACGGCCATGGCGGTGGTATCCACCCGGTTGACCGCACTCATGATCAGGACCACGTCGCGGATTGCTGGCTGGCGCTGCAGTTCGATGTCGAGTCGACTTTCGACCGCGCTCAGGTTGCCAAAAAACAGGTTCTCATCAATGCGCAGCAGCAGAACACCGGGAATGGTGTCGACCTCATGGCGATCGACATTGCGGAAATGCTCGCTATCCGGGATGCGGCCAATCACCGCAATGTGCGGCGTGCTGGCGCGAAAGAGCAAGGTGGCGAGCGATAGCAGGATGCCCAGGGCAATGCCTTGCTCCAGGCCGAGCAGCATGACGCCGCCTGCTGTGCCTAACCAGGCAAGGGCATCAGCCCGGTCGTAATGCCAGGCTTGGCGCAGGCTGTTGAGGTCCACCATGCTGGCTGCTGCGATGATGATGCTGGCGGCTAATACGGTTAAGGGCAGACGGGCGAACCATTCGGCGGCCCCGCTGATGATGACGATCATCAGCAGTGCGGCGACCACGCTGGCCAGCGGCGTTTGTGCGCCGGCGGTGACGTTGACCGCAGAACGCGATAAACCGGCACCGACCGGCATGCCGCCATAGAAAGCAGCGACGATATTGGCGGCCCCCAGACCGCGCAATTCGGCATTGGCGTCGATGCGCTCCTGACGTTTGATGGCCAGGGCCTGGGCGATGGAAATGCCTTGCACCATGCCGATCAAGGTCATCAATACGGCGGGCAGCCACAGTTGGCGCACGGTGTCGACCGTGGGCAGAAAGACGACAAAATCGGGAAGCCCTTCGGTGATTGGACCGACGACCGCCACGCCGTGCTGTCGGTCAAGATCAAGTGCGATGACCGTTGCGGTTGCCAGCAGGACGACCAGCAATGGCATCAGGCGGCCAATGAAGGCGGTCGCGCTGCTGGAGAGCCCCAGACGGCCGAGTAGTGCCGGCAGCAAACTGCGGTTGCTGCTGAGGATCAGCAGGGCCAGGCCGCCGATGCTGGCGGTCGCGATGGCAATGTCCGGCCATTGCGTCAGCAGGGCCCGGATGATTGTCGCGAGGTCGTTGCTGCTGGGCTGCAGGCCGAGCAGATATTTCAACTGGCTGAAAATGATCAGGATGGCGGCACCGGAAATGAAACCACTGATCACCGGTCGACTCAGCAACTGGGCCAAAAAGCCCAGACGCAGCATGCCGCAGGCCAGCAGCAACAAGCCTGACAACAGGGCCAGGCTGGCTGCTAGCAAGAGATAAGAGGCACTGCCCGGGGTGGCCAGTGGGCTGAGCACGGCAAAGGTCATGATCGAGGTAATCGCCACTGGCCCCAGCGCCTGAACGCGGCTGCTGCCGAGCAGCGCGTAGGCTATGACCGGGAAAATGCTGACATACAGCCCGGCCTGGGGCGGCAAGCCGGCCAGCAAGGCATAGGCCAAGCTTTGTGGAATGACCAGAATGCAGACGATGAGGCCAGCCGCCAAGTCTGCCGTCAGATGCTGGCGCGGGTAGTCGGTTAGCCAGGCGGGGGAAAAACGGGAGAAAGAAGACATCCGGATCATGGGCATAGAAACATGTGCTGATGTAGCGCTGGCATCTTAGCCGAAATTGCCACCCACTCGCGGTCGACCGCGAACGCGGGTCGGTTAACGACCAAACGCCGGCCTGTCAGAGACAGCGCCGGCGTTTTTCGCTAAGCGTGATAGCGCTTAAACCGGTAACGGATCGGCGTTACCCAGAGCGACGGTATTCATGCCGCCGTCGACATACATGATTTCACCGGTGATGCCGCTGGCCAGATCAGACAGCATGAAGGCTGCGGCATTGCCGACTTCGTCGATGGTCACATTGCGACGCAGCGGGGCATTGTGCGAGTTGTAGGCGAGCAGCTTACCGAAGTTGCCAATGCCGGAGGCGGCCAGGGTCTTGATCGGGCCGGCCGAAATGGCGTTGGCGCGGATGCCTTCAGGGCCGAGGCAGAAAGCCAGGTAGCGCGTGGCCGCTTCCAGGCTGGCCTTGGCCAGGCCCATGGTGTTGTAGTTGGGCATGGTGCGTTCGGCACCGAGGTAGGACAGCGCCAGTGCGGCACTCTTGCGGCCCTTCATCATCGGTCGGGCGCCTTTGACCAGCGCTGGATAGCTGTAGGACGAAATTTCGTGGGCAATACGGAAGGCATCGCGGGTGATGCCGTCGAGAAAATCGCCTTCGATGGATTCGGTTGGTGCGTAGGCAATCGAGTGGACCAGACCATCCAGACCATCCCAGCGCTTGCCGAGTTCGGCAAACAGTTGGGTGATTTGTTCGTCGCTAGCGACGTCCAGCGGGATGGTGATGTCGCTGCCGAATTCAGTAGCGAATTTCTTGATCCGGTCTTCAAAGCGCTCGTTCTGGTAGGTGAAGGCCAGTTCGGCACCTTCACGGTGGCAGGCCTTGGCAATGCCATAGGCGATGGAGTGTTTGGACAGCAGACCAGTAATCAGAATCTTTTTGTCGGCGAGAAAGCCCATGTTTTTTTCTCCCTAAGGGGTTAAGCCGCCGGATTATAAAGCATCACATGTTCGGATAGGTTGGTCCTTCGCCACCTTGCGGGCTGACCCAGTGGATGTTCTGGGTCGGATCCTTGATGTCGCAGGTCTTGCAATGCACGCAATTCTGGGCGTTGATCTGCAAGCGGGGCTGGCCTTGGTCATTGTCGATCATTTCGTACACCCCGGCCGGGCAGAAGCGCTGTTCCGGGGCATCGTAGATCGCCAGATTGATCTGAACCGGGACGCTGGCATCCTTGAGTTGCAGATGACAGGGCTGTTCTTCCTCGTGATTGGTTGACGACAGAAAAACCGACGACAGGCGGTCGAAGCTGAATACGCCATCCGGTTTGGGGTAGACAATTTTCGGGCAGTCGGCGGCGGGCTTGAGCTTGGCGTGGTCAGGCGTTGTGTGGTGCAGGGTCCACGGCGCCTTGCCGCCAAAAATCATCTGGTCGATACCGAACATCAGTGAGCCCAGCTTCAAGCCCTTGGCCATCCATGGTTTGAAATTGCGTGCGGTGTACAACTCGTCGTATAACCAGCTATTCCGGAATGCTTCGGGATAGGCGCTCAGTTCATCGCGCTGCCGTTCTGCCGCGAGCGCCGCAAAGCAGGCTTCGGCTGCTAGCGCGCCGGACTTGATGGCGCAATGCGAGCCCTTGATGCGGGCGGCGTTGAGGAAACCAGCGTCGTCGCCGAGCAGGGCGCCGCCCGGGAAAACGAATTGTGGTAATGATTGCAGGCCGCCGGCAGTCAGTGCACGGGCGCCGTAGGCGATGCGTTTGCCGCCCGTCAGGAATTTGCGGATTTCCGGATGCGTCTTGAAACGCTGGAATTCTTCGTAGGGTGACAGGTGCGGGTTTTCATAACCGAGGCCAACGACGAAGCCGATGGCGACCTGATTGTTTTCCAGGTGATAGAGAAATCCGCCGCCGTAGGTATCGGCGGTCATCGGCCAACCCGCGCTGTGAACGACCAAACCAAGTTGGTGTTGTTCAGCCGGGATTTCCCACAGTTCCTTGAGGCCAATGCCATAGGTTTGCGGATCGGCGTCACGGTTCAGGTCGAAATGTGCCATCAAGGTTTTGCCCAGATGACCGCGGCAACCTTCGGCAAAAAAGGTGTATTTACCGTGCAAGGCCATGCCGAGTTGGAAGTTGGGGCCTTCGCTACCATCGCGCAGGCGCCCCATGTCACCCGTGGCGACGCCTTTAACCGCCCCGGTGTCGTCAAACAGCACTTCAGCACCGGCAAACCCCGGGTAAATTTCGACCCCCAGCGCTTCGGCCTGTTCGCCCAGCCAGCGACAGACGTTGCCTAGCGAAATGACGTAGTTGCCTTCGTTATGAAAGCAGGTGGGCAGCAGACCATTCGGAATGCGGGTGGCGCCGGTTTCAGAAAAAATGAAAAAACGGTCTTCCGAAACCGGTGCGTTGAGCGGTGCCCCGTCAGCCTGCCAGTGGGGTAGCAATTCGGTCAGGGCACGCGGGTCCATGACCGCGCCGGACAAAATATGGGCGCCGATTTCGGCGCCTTTTTCAATCAGGCAGACAGAAACGTCGTTACCTTGTTCCGTCGCCAGTTGTTTCAGGCGAATGGCGGCGGCCAGTCCAGCCGGACCGCCGCCGACGATGACGACGTCGAATTCCATTGCTTCGCGTTCCATGGTGTCTCCTCGATTATCGGTGTAATTTGTGGCGCGATTCACAATACGGTACAGTATGGACCAGGCTAGATCAACCCCCTTTGAATTCAAGATCATGGAACATCGCAAGAAACTGATTCACGTCACCCGCATGCCCATTCGCTGGGGCGATATGGATGCCTATGGGCATGTTAACAATACGGTTTATTTTCGCTACATGGAGCAGGCCCGGGTCGAGTGGATCGAGGCCATGCAGGTGCCGGTGCGTTTGGGCGGCGATGGGCCGGTGATCATTAACGCCAGCTGCACCTTCCTGATCCCGATGACCTATCCGGGTGACGTCGAGGTGCGGACCTATGTGGGTGCCATCGGTCGTTCGAGTTGCCAGACCTACGTCGAGATGTGCATTGATGGCACCGTCTATGCAGAAGGGGCCGCCAAGGTGGTCTGGATGAATACACGGAGCGGAAAATCGGTGCCCTTGCCCGATCAGGTGCGAGCCTTGCTGGAAGCAGAGTAAACTCGCAACCCTTGGAGAATTGATTGGACACCCGCATGGGCAAGCACACCTGGGCGAAACTGCTATCGGCTGAACGCCTGGGCGCCGGCAAGGCCCCGGGCTCGCCGGAACGTACCGCTTTTCAGCAGGATTACGACCGTATCGTGTTCACCTCGGCGTTTCGCCGCATGAAGGACAAGACGCAGGTTTTTCCGCTGTCAAAAAGTGATTACGTTCGCACCCGTCTGACGCACAGCCTGGAAGCCAGTTGTGTCGGCCGCTCGCTGGGGGCGGTGGTTGGTCGTGAGATCATCGCCCGCCATGGTCTGCAACAGGTTGAGTCCGGCGATTTCGGCGCTATTGTTGCCGCCGCCTGCTTGGCACACGATATTGGTAACCCACCTTTCGGCCACGCCGGTGAGGATGCCATCCGCGAATGGTTTCTAACGTCCGGCCTACTAGAGCGGCATCCCTTTACGCCCGCCCAGCGCGCTGATTTTGCCCGCTATGAGGGCAATGCCCAAGGCTTTCGCATCGTGTCGCGCCTGCAAAGTCCGGCCAATCCGGGCGGCCTGCAATTGAGTAGTGCCGTGCTGGCCACCTTTACCAAATATCCACGTCCTTCCGCGGTCGACGGTGATCTGGATGGAAAAAGCGGCAAGAAATTTGGCTTTTTCCAGCAGGATGCCGACAATTTTGCCCGCGTTGCGCGGTCGACCGGCCTGGTCGAGCGAATTCCCGGTCAGGCCTGGCGGCGGCATCCGCTGGCTTTCCTGGTTGAAGTGGCCGACGATACCTGTTACCTCATTGTTGATCTGGAAGATGCTGCCCGCCTGGGGTTTGTTCCGTATCGCGATGCCGAATGCTTGCTCGCCGATCTGGCCGGTAATACGGTCAGTGGTCACCGACTGGAGCGGTTGCATGACCCCAAGGAGCGCCTGGAGTATCTGCGTGCCAAGGCCATTGGTCGGCTGCTGGAAAGTGCAGCCGCGGTGTTTCTCGAGAACGAGACGGCGATCCTGGCGGGGGATTTCGACGATGCCTTGCTTGATCGTTCGCCGATTGCTCATCCCTTGCAAGCCATCCTCAAGCTCGCCAAGGAAACGATTTACACCGCCCGGCCGGCGCTGGAAATTGAAACGGCCGGCTTTGAGGTCTTGGGGGCGTTGTTGAGTCTGTTTGCCCATGCGGTCGAAGCGGCAGCCGGTGTACCGGGCACGCGTTTTTCGACCCGCGAACGCATGTTGCTGGAACTGTTGCCGGCGCAGTTTCTGGGGCATGGCCGGGAACCGGATGCCGACCCCTATGTACGCTTGCTGCAGGTGGCCGATTTTGTTGCTGGGATGACCGATTCCTACGCTGTTGACATGTACCGCAAGCTTAAGGGTTTTGCGCTGCCCAACTGATCTCCCTTCTCGCTTTGCTGATTGCCGCCCATGTTCCGAACGCTGAATCGTCCCGATGTGCTGCTTGTCACGCTGGCCGCTGCCGGCATCCTGATGGTGACGATGGGAACTCGCCAGTCCTTGGGCCTGTTTGTCAGCCCCATGCATCTGTCGACTGGTTTGAGCATTGCCACGATCAGTTTTGCATTGGCTATCGGCCAGTTTGCTTGGGGCGCGATCCAGCCGCTGGCTGGGGCTTTTGCTGACCGTTATGGCCCCAAGCCGGTGCTGGTGGCTGGCCTGATTCTGCTGGCACTGGGCAGTGCTGTAACGCCCTTCATGGACTCCGGCTTTGGTTTGGTCGTTTCGTTGGGTCTGCTGGCCGCCATCGGTTCGGGTGCCGGGAGTTTCTCGGTGCTGATCGGTGCGGCTGCCCAGCGCTTGCCGATTGAGTCCCGTGCCACGGCCTCAGGTGTGATTAACGCCGGTGGCTCATTCGGCCAGTTTGTCTTCGCCCCTATCTTACAAAAACTGATCCAGAGTGTTGGCTGGATGGGGGCTTTGTGGGCGATGGCCATTGCCACGCTGGCTGCTTTGCTGTTGGTTGGCAAGTTGACGTCCAAAGACGCTTCGCCGCACGCCCAGGCTGGCAGTGCGGATGAGGCAGGCTTATTGAAAACGATCGGTTCAGCCATGCAGGACCGCAGCTACCTCCTGCTGCATGCCGGGTTTTTCACCTGTGGTTTTCACATTGCTTTTTTGGTCACCCATCTGCCGGGCGAGGTCAATCTGTGTGGGTTGCCACCGGCGGTGGCGAGTTGGTCGCTGGCCATCATTGGCCTGGCCAATATTTTTGGCAGTCTGTACGCCGGTTCCTGCATCGCACGCTACCGCAGCAAGTACGTTCTGGCGGCCATGTACGCTTCGCGCGCGGTGCTGGTCGCGGCCTATTTACTGGCGCCGCGTACGGAATGGACGTTCTATCTTTTTGCCGCCGGTCTCGGCTTTACCTGGCTGGCCACGGTGCCGCCTACGGCGGCCATTGTCGGCAAGTTGTTCGGTATCCGCTATCTGGCTACCCTGTTTGGCCTGACCTTGCTGTCACATCAGATTGGGGGATTCCTTGGGGCCTGGTTGGGGGGGCTGGCCATCACCCGTTTCGGTGATTTTAGTTGGATGTGGTACGCCGATATTGCCCTGGCTGCACTGGCGGCCATCGCCAATTTGCCAATCCGCGAGGCGGCCATCCCGCGACCCTCTGCGGCGGCCTGATCAGCCTGGTTCAGTGGTGAAATCTGGGTCGGGAAATTGCTTGAGTGCATATTGCAGCCGAGCTTTGCTACGGCCATAGCAGTCATACATGGCGGGACTGTGCAGATCCAGATTGAGCTGACTGAGGACTTGCATATTGACCCGATGCTTGTGTTTCCCATCGGAAGCTTGCGGGGAAAGCGTGTCCGACAGTGACTCAGCCAGGTTGACCACGGCGGCCAGCGGGCTGAGCGTCTTCAGCTGGGCATGGTGTTCACCGATCGCATGCACAATGGCATCGGGCAAATGCCACTGCTTGGCCAACAAGTGGCCGGCGACACAATGATCCATGCCGAAGTATTGTCTTTCCTGAGCAAGCGGGCAGAGGTCGCAGTCAGATGAAATCGGCAGATCCCCATGCTCATCGTGTGCTTCGGCCCATAGCATCAATTTGCCGATGTCGTGGAGAATTCCGGCCACGTAAGCCTCGATCGGTGACAAATTGGCAAGCGCAGCGATTTCCTGGGAGAGCAGGGCAACCGCCAGCAAATGTTCCAGCAGGCCACTCAGCCGAGTTCCCTTGAGAAATTCGTTCAAGCCGACCGTGATGATGATGTTCCTGATGCGGTTGAATCCGACAAACGAAATGGCTTGAAAAACATTCGACGAGTCATCGAGCCCATGTTGCCGGCGAATGATATTGGCTGTTGATAACACCGATCCCGTTAATACCGGGTCATTTTTCATCATGGCTCCGAGCAGGTCGAGCGATGCTTCCTCGTCATCAATCAAGGCCAGCAAGGGGGTGATGACCCCTGGGAAAGCGGGTAATTTTCGGGCCAGTTCTGGAACGCTGCGCGTCAGATGCAAGGCTCGTTGGCGCGCATCCTCCGGCAGGGAACGAGGCAAAGGGAGAGCGTCTGTGAGTCGTGACTGGCGAAGGTTCAACTGCTGCTCGTAGCCGCTGTGTTCGGCTTGATATAACTCGTCGCTGACCTGAACGGCCAAACATTCAACGTGATGAATGTGAATTTGTGTGAGGAGGGGTGAGGTTAGTTCGGAACCGGCGGCGATTTTCAGGGCAACCCGATTATGACTGGCGCAGGTCAGTGTTCTGGCAAGAACCATCCCAGGTTCGATCTCATGGATGGGCTTCCATTGACGGGCGATAGCATTGTTTTCGAAGCCTATTATTTCATTCATCTTCAATATCCTTGGGGGAGGTGGGCCTGTCAGGCGCGTTATCGACTTGTCGCCTTAAGGTCACCCATTGCCTTGAGATGTGCTTCGAAGTATTGGGCAGGCCTTATTTTAAGGCGCCGCGAGAGTTCGAGTAAGCGGGGAAAGTCGTCGTCCTCATAAGCAATGACCGATTGCAAAATAGGCCATAACGGGTTTGCCGGGTCGGTATAGGCCTGCTGGATGTGCTCGGCAAGCGGCAGGTCGGCCTGCTGCAATTTGGGGAAATGGGCGATGGGCGCCAACAGCCCGGCCAAGTAGCCTTGTTCGAGTAGGGCAGCCTGCCCCGTTTGCCAGAGAAGATGGTGGACCATGTTGGCCCGTCGGAGCGCCGCCCAGACCACCGGGTTTGCAGCAATGTTCTGATCAGCGCAATAGAGAGCCAGTATCAGCCAACGTCGTAATTCACAGGACCCGGCCAACCGGGCCAGGGTTTCCAGCGAACACTGCTCGGCGTGTCGGGTCACGGTCAACTGTTGTCCTAGCGCTAAAACCACCTGTTTTAAATCAGGCGTTTTATCCAGCATTCTGACCAGATCCAGCAGACGCACTGGTTCGGCAGCTAACTGGCAGAGTGCTGCCAGAGCCTGATTTTGCATGACGGCCGTCACTGGGCGCATGTCTGTGTAGGGCTCAGGATGCAGTGGGGCCAAGCGATAAAACTTGCCGGGGTGACCCTGGTCGCGATCGTTTTTTTCAACAGCTTTGCTGTTTTTCTCCGGCGATGAGAAAAGCAACTGACCATCGGCCGCTTCGCTGATTACAAAATCAACATACTGAAGTTTCTCGGGCGGGATCGGCCACGGATAACGACTGCGCAAGGCGATTCGAAAGCCCTGGTTAGTCAGGTGGGCCAAATCCGCGGGTTCGCTGCCGAACTCGACAGCGCCTTCAGTGAGAATTAGCACGCAGCGCTCGGGCAGGAGAAATTGCTCGGGTTGATGACGTGCGACATCGTAGGTGATTTCAATAAACAGCCGTTGATCTTCAGTCAGTAGCTGATGGATACAGGATGCGGTGAGGTAGGACTGCAGATCAGCGGCCGCTAGGGGGATTCCTGAGTCCTCCGGGGTGGCTTCGACCGAGTGCAACGAAAAATAAACGCCCAGGCAAACCGCCGCTGGGTCGACCACGCGCCGCAGGCGAGGTAGGCCATTCAGGGGGGGGCAGGCGTCGATCAATGTGTTTGCTGATCGTTTGTCGGTCAGCGCTGTGCGTGTTCTATCTCTGATCAGAAAGTCTACCGACTCCCAACTGATGCGGCGATGTCCGCCTGCCGTTCGCCATGCGCGGAGTAATCCCGCATCCACCCAGTTCTGGATGGTGCCAATTGAGACGCCGAGTTGTTGAGCGACTTGTCGTGTTGTCCCGCAGTGAGAGGGGAGGGCGCTTTGACTAAGCATCGTGAAATTATTTATCGAATCTATCATGATTGCTATTTTAAAAAACAAAAGTGTCAAATACAATCAAAATATAACAAAGATGTTTGATTTATTTTTGTGCTGATTTCTGCTCATGAAGTTTCGAAAGGAAGCGTAGGAAAAATGAAAAGCGTATTGCTGGTTGATGATTTGGCCGATGTCTTTTGTCGTCGCTCACCGGTTGTTCAGGAGGTGCTTGAACGACGGGCTCGCGAAGAACGTGATTATGCGAAACGGTTGGCGGTGCCATCGCAGGAAAAGCGGGTTGAACTGTTCTGATGGTCCCAGGAAAGCCTGCTCGGCAAAATTCCCTTGTAAAAAACCAATGACTGTACAAAAATACAGTCATTGGTTTTTAGCGGAGTCCACTCATGAAACTCACCCCTCGTCAGCAGGAAATTCTCGACTTCATCAAAAACACGGTTGAAGTGCTGGGGGCGCCGCCGACGCGGGCCGAAATTGCCACGGCTTTTGGATTTGCCTCGCCGAATGCGGCGGAGGATCACCTCAAGGCGCTGGCGAAAAAAGGGGCGATCAATCTCGAGCCGGGCTCGGCACGCGGTATTCGCCTGGTCGAACAACTGGGGCTGCCGCTCATTGGCAGCGTGGCGGCTGGTTCGCCAATTCTGGCGGTGGAAAACGTGCAAGGCCGTTACGCGCTCGACGCAGGCTTGTTCAGTCCACGCGCTGATTTTTTGCTCAAGGTCCGCGGCTTGTCGATGATCGACGCCGGTATTCTCGATGGCGACCTGCTCGCCGTGCATAAAACAGAACAGGCGCGGGATGGTCAGATTGTCGTCGCCCGTCTGGACGACGAGGTCACGGTCAAGCGCTTGGAACGGGCCAACGGCCAAATCCGGCTGATTGCCGAGAATCCGGATTTCAAGCCCATTGTGATCAATTCCGGTGAGGTCGAGTTTGCCATCGAAGGCATCGCTGTCGGCCTGATTCGCGGCGCTGCTGCCCGGCTTTAAAACGCGACACCCATGCCGCAAGGTCGCGCTGCATGCCAGGGAGACGCTGATTCATTCGATAGCGTGATCATTGCGAGCGCAGCGCGGCAATCCAGCGCATTGATCAAGAAAGGATTCCTGGGTCGTCGGGTCGCTTCGCGTTGATGAATCAGTCAGCATTTCCCCTGAGGGGCGCCCTGGGTTGGTGGGGGCAGGGTCGGCTGCGCTAAAAGGATTGTGCTGCTCGCTGGCCACTGCGGACGGCGCCTTCGAGCGTTGCTGGATATTCGTGCCAGCTTGCATCACCTGCCAGGCGGATGGCGGGTGAGGTGGTTTGCCAGCGTGGGCGAGGCGTTTGCGGTCGACAGGAAAAGGTGGCCCTTTTTTCCCGAATGCAGCGCTGCCAGTGCACGGGGCCGGTCAGACCCATTTCAGCCTGCAGAGTGGTGGCGAGTTGGTCATCGGTGAGCTTTTCCCAGTCGCCATGACCGCTGAGGACACAGGCCAGTAGACCGTTACCACGGTCGACGACCCACTGGCCGACTTTTCCTGAGGCGTTGTAGAGCGGGTAAGGCAAGGTGGTTTTGGCCGAAAACTGCAGGTAGACCGTGGCAATCGGTTCGTAAGCCGTGGGCAACTCGGTGTCGGGCCATAGGCGTGCCAGGTGCTGTGGTGCGACGGCCAGAATGGCACCATCGAAGGCCTGTCCATCAATCTGCACGCCGCTGGAATCGCTGCTCAGATGCTGGACGCGGTGGCTAAAATGCAATGTCGCGCCATGGGCTAGCAGCCAACGACAGGCGGGATCAGGGAGTAGTTCGCTGAGCGTGTCACGCGGTAGCAACAGATCCGTGTCGCTGGCGCGTGTGCTGCCCAGGCTGTCACGCAGGACATGGGCAAAAAGTTGCGCCGAGGCGTGTTCGGCCGGGGTGTTCAGCGCCGCGAGGCAGAGCGGCTCCCACAGGTGATGACGCAGTTGGCCGGTCTGGCCTGCGGCATCCAGCCAGGCACTGACCGTCAATTGCGGATCTACCTTGAAACGCCGCCATTTCAGCCCCTGCATCCAGCGGGCTGTCTTGATTTTTTCCCGTGCCTTAACCGGGTGGGCGCGCAGCAAGCCCCAGGCGACATGCCAGGGGGCCGGCCACTGTGGCAGGGTCAGTTTAAATCCGGTGCTGTCGCTGATCTGCAAGGGGTGGCGAATGAGCAACTGGTCCGGGTCGGCACCGACTTGGCGCATCAGGGCCAGTGTATTGTGGTAAGCGCCAAGCAGGATGTGCTGGCCGTTATCAAGCCGCCGGCCATCGATCTCTACCGCCCGCGCCCGACCACCGGCAACGCGCCCGGCCTCGAATAGCGTGACGCTTGAGCCGCGCCGAATGAGTTCAACGGCCGCGGCCAGTCCGGCCCAGCCGGCGCCAACCACCGCGATCCGCATCGCTCAGCCCTTGATCCAGGTTTTGGCGGCGAGCCAGAGCTTGCGGACCGGGGTGAGCGAAATGCGTTGATGTAGAACCTGGAAATTCTCGGCCTTGATTTCTTCAAGCAGGGTGCGATAAATCGCTGCCATGATCAGGCCGGGGCGCTGGCTCTTGCGGTCGACGGCCGGCAGCTGGGCAAATGCCTGTTCGTAGTAACGCTGTGCACGTTCGTACTGGAATTGCATCAGCGCCGTGAAATTGTCCGAATACCTGGCGTTGAGGATGTCGACCGCTGGAACGTTGAATTGCTTCAGTTCGTCCATCGGAATATAGATTCGGCCGCGCCGGGCATCCTCACCGACATCACGGATGATGTTGGTGAGTTGGAAAGCCATGCCGAGGTCGTGCGCGTATTTCTGGGTTTGCCGGTCTTGGGTACCAAAAATTTCGGCGGCGAGCAGGCCGACGACGCTGGCGACCCGGTAGCAATACAGCGAGAGTCCCTTGAAGTCGAGGTAGCGCGACTGTTGCAGGTCCATCTCCATGCCGTCGATGATCTCGAGTAACTGTTCGCGTGGCAAGCTGATGTTACGGGTAACCCGCATCAGGGCCTGTCCAACCGGGTGCTGCGCTTCCCCTTGCGCTACACGGTCCACTTCCTGGCGCCACCAGGCCAGTTTGGTCGAGGCGAGGGCGATATCCTCACACTCGTCGACCACGTCATCGACTTCGCGGCAGAAGGCATACAGGGCCATGATGGCCTGCCGGCGTTCCGGTGGCAGGAAAAGGAAGCTGTAATAGAACGAGGAGCCGCTGGCGGCGCACTTCTCCTGGCAGTATTGGTCTGGATTCATGGGGTCACATTGTAAGCGAGCGACCGGCCAGCCGCAGCCAGTCCCACGTGCCCAAGGTCGGGCGATGCCGGAAAACATCGCCGCGGGCGAGGCGGATACGTTCGAGAATGCGCAGCCCGCCTTGTACGGTCAGGCGAATTTCCCAGCCAATACGGCCGGGCAGGGTATGCACCAGCGGGCTGCCCAGCTGGATCAGTGAGCGTGCCCGATCGGTCTGAAAATCCATCAGCGCCGCCCATTGGGCCGACCAGCGGCTGCTAGCGATGTCATCCTCGCCGATGCGAAAGCGGGCCAGGTCAGTTTGCGGCAGATAAATTCGGGCTTTTTGCCAGTCGACCGCAACATCCTGCCAAAAATTGATCAATTGCAAGGCGCTGCAGATGGCATCGGATTGTGCCAGCTGGCTTGCGCTGGTTTGCCCGCACAGGTGCAAAACGAGGCGACCGACCGGGTTGGCCGAACGCCGGCAGTAGTCGAGTAGCTGAGGATAATCAGCATAGCGGGTCTGCACTACATCCTGGGCAAAGGCATCGAGCAGATCGTGAAACAGCGCGAGCGGTAAATGATGTTCGGCGATGACGGCTGCCAGATCAACGAACAGCGCCGTTTGTGGCGGCATGCCAGCGGCAATGCGCTCAAGTTCAGCCTGATAGGCGGCCAGCTCGGCCAGGCGCATCGCCGGATCGGCATCGCCCTCATCGGCGATATCGTCAGCTCTCCGCGCAAAGCGGTAAATCACCTCGATGGGGTGGCGTAGTCGGGCTGGCAAAAGCAGCGAAGCGACCGGAAAATTTTCATAATGATCGACAGGCATGGGGCGGCAAGTATAGGGGGGAAGCAAGGAGAGTGGTAGAATTCACGCCGCTTGCCCAGGTGGCGAAATTGGTAGACGCAGCAGGTTTAGGTCCTGCCGCCGCAAGGTGTGGGGGTTCGAGTCCCTTCCTGGGCACCACCGCAAGGTGATGCAAGTATGGTCTGGCTACCGCAGTCTTTGGGACTGGGCGGCTTTTCTTTTGGGCGCCCGGCAGCGTGTTTAACGCAAGCCCAGCACTTCGCGCATGAATTGCGCTTGTGGCAGCCGAAATCCTGCGGCGTTGCGGTGACCGCCGCCGCCGTAGCGCTGGGCGATGGCGGCCACATCGAAAGGGCCGTTCGAACGGAGCGAGACTTTGATGTCGCCATCTGCGGTCAACTGCCAAATCAGGCCAAAAGTCGCCGAGCGCTGTGCTAGTTGATGACCGAGCTCAGACGCAAATAAGGCAGTGGCGTTGACGGCCAGGCCGTGGATTGCGTGCCATTGCAATGCTTCCTGGACGATGTAGTCCTGACCGTGGCGGCGGGCTTGCAGCATATCCAGCGGCTCGCCGCGCAGACGGGCCAACATCGGCAAGGCGCCGTCGACCATACGGTCGACCTCACATTGCAGGAAATTTTCAATCGCCTGGCCGCCGAGGATCATCTGGCGGTAGCTGGGCAAGGCGGGGTCGGCTGTCTCGGTGAGTAAAAGATCCCAGCGGGCAAAATCGAATGCCTGCAGGCGCAATGCCCGGCAAAAGGGCCGAGTGTCTGCCCGGGAGAAGTGCCACAGATCCTGATCTTCAATATGTGCCAGCAGCAAAGGCAGCGGGAGGAGTGGATGAAAATATTCCCAAGCCAGGCGAGCGCCGGATTTCTGTAGGTTGAAAATCAGGGTCAGCCGCTGTTCGTGGTCAACCAGTTGCTCAAGGCCGTTGCCATCACATTGCAAACGATCAGCCCACGGCGCGCGGGCGGTGACGTGGTGGTCGATCAGGATGATTTGCCGGGCAATCGCACTCAGTGCCAGCAGGATGGGCGGTGGAAAAGAGAAATCGAGGATGAAGACTTGGTGGCCGCGAAGTCGGGTGGTGTCCCAGTACTTGCCATGATGAAGTGGCAGGTAGCTTGCGTTGTCGCCAAATCGCTTCCAAGCAGCAAAAGCGGCGCCGAAGCCATCAAGGCAATCGGCGTGGTAGATCACCGTGATAGGCGAGGGGCTGGGCATCAGTAGTGCGGCGGAATGTCATCACGCAGACTGCGTACTTCGCCAGGTTCGGCGTTGCGAGCCTGCTCGCGCAGAGCGCAGATTTCTTTGGTCAGCAGGTCAATTTGCTGCTGTTGGCGATAAACCGTCCGGTTGAGATCATCCAGCAGGTCCTCGCTATAGCTGATCTTGATCTCGAGTTCGGTGAGGCGTTCTTCCAGGCGCATCGTGTGAAGCTTTCAAATAAGAGGGTGTTGATCTTACCGCCAGCGGCTGCAGCGGATGGCGATAATGAATGAATACAAAATTTTTCACAAAAAGCTTGACGATTTCACCGAGTGGTCTATAATGCGGCCTTCTTCAGGCGGTTAGCTCAGTTGGTTAGAGCGCCACGTTGACATCGTGGAGGTCGTTGGTTCGATTCCAATACCGCCTACCAAATACCTGATAAGGCTGATCATGTTGTTCCGAACTTGCACCGCAGTTCAGAGACACTAAGCGAGTCAGCCTTGTTGTTGAAAAAAGTGCGGCTCGCCCCGCACTTTTTTTTCGTCCAGATTTTTGTCGTGAGAGTTCGCCATGCCTGATATCAAACTGCCTGATGGTTCCATTCGCTCATTTGCGCAGCCAGTGACCATTACAGAGATCGCCGCCAGCATTGGTGCCGGTCTGGCGCGTGCCGCGCTGGCTGGTAAAGTGAATGGCAATTTGGTTGATACCTCGTATCTGATCGAGAAGGATGTCGATCTAGCTATTGTGACCGACAAGGATGCTGATGGTCTGGAGGTCATTCGTCACTCAACGGCGCATTTGCTGGCATTTGCCGTCAAGTCGCTGTTTCCGGAGGCGCAGGTCACTATTGGTCCTGTCATCGAAAACGGCTTTTACTACGATTTTGCCTACAAACGGCCGTTTACCCCGGAAGATTTGCTGGCTATCGAGAAGCGCATGGCCGAGTTGGCCAAAAAAGATATTCCGGTCAGTCGCGAAGTCTGGAATCGTGATGAAGCTGTCAAGTTCTTCCTCGCTCAAGGCGAGAAATATAAGGCCGAGTTGATTGAGGCCATTCCGTCCGACCAGCAGGTCTCGCTCTATCGCGAAGGTGATTTTATCGATTTGTGCCGTGGACCGCACGTGCCGACCACAGCCAAACTCAAGGTCTTTAAACTGATGAAGGTGGCCGGTGCCTACTGGCGTGGTGATCACCGCAACGAGCAGTTGCAACGCATCTACGGTACGGCATGGGCCAAGAAGGAAGATCTGGATGCCTACTTGCATATGCTGGAAGAGGCAGAGAAGCGCGATCACCGTCGTCTTGGCAAGCAGTTCGACCTGTTTCACATGCAGGACGAAGCGCCAGGTCTCGTGTTTTGGCACCCTAAGGGCTGGGCGGTGTGGCAGGAAATCGAGCAATACATGCGCGCCGTTTATCGTGACAATGGCTATCAGGAAGTGCGCTGCCCGCAGATCCTCGACAAGAGCCTGTGGGAAAAATCCGGTCACTGGGAGCATTACAAAGACAATATGTTCACAACAGCATCGGAAAACCGTGATTACGCGGTTAAGCCGATGAATTGTCCGGGTCATGTCCAGGTGTTCAATGCCGGCCTGCGTTCTTATCGCGAATTGCCGCTGCGTTATGGTGAGTTCGGCTCGTGTCACAGGAATGAGCCGGCTGGCGCTTTGCATGGTTTGATGCGCGTCCGCGGCTTTGTGCAAGATGATGGTCATATTTTCTGCACTGAAGATCAGATCGAAGCGGAAGTTACCGCCTTCAATGCTTTGGTCAAGAAGGTCTACGCCGACTTTGGCTTCAATGATGTGGCTGTTAAGCTGGCCTTGCGCCCGGAAGGTCGGGTTGGGTCAGACGAAGTGTGGGACAAGGCTGAGGATGCTTTGCGCTGTGGCTTGCGCGCTTCTGGCCTGGAGTGGACCGAGTTGCCGGGCGAAGGGGCATTCTACGGCCCGAAAATCGAATTTCACATCAAGGATGCCATTGGCCGCTCCTGGCAGTGCGGCACGATGCAGGTTGATTTTTCGATGCCGGGCCGCCTGGGTGCTGAATACGTGGCTGCTGACGATACGCGCAAGACCCCGGTGATGTTGCATCGTGCCATCCTGGGTTCGTTGGAGCGCTTCATTGGCATTCTGATCGAGAACTTTGCCGGTGCCTTGCCGCTATGGTTGGCACCAGTTCAGCTGGTTGTTTTGAATATTTCGGAGAAGCAGGCTGATTATGCTGCCCAAGTGACGCAAAAGCTTCACCAGGCTGGCTTTAGGGCCGAGTCGGATTTGCGTAATGAGAAAATTACCTATAAAATCCGCGAACATAGCTTGAACCGGCTGCCTTACCAGCTCGTTGTTGGCGACAAAGAAAAGGCAGACGGATTGGTAGCCGTGCGTACACGCGGTGGTCAGGATCTCGGACAAATGACGGTCGAGGCACTGATTGATCGACTCCAAGGGGAAGTCGAAGCGCGTAGTGGCACGGCTTAATTATTGATATTTCGGGGGTTTTACCATCGCTCAGAATAAGGCGCATCGTTTAAACGATGAAATCACGGTTTCGGAGATTCGTCTCCAGGGTGTAGAAGGCGAGCAGCTGGGTATTGTCAATATTCGCGCTGCACTGCAAATGGCTGAGGAAGCAGGCGTCGATCTGGTTGAGATCGCGCCAACCGCCAAGCCGCCTGTTTGCCGCATCATGGATTACGGTAAGTTCAAGTACCAGGAGCAGAAGCGCGCTCACGAGGCTAAGCTGAAGCAGAAGCAGGTGCAGGTCAAGGAAATCAAGCTGCGCCCCGGTACCGACGAAAACGATTACCAGATCAAGCTTAGAAATATGACGCGCTTCCTGGAAGAAGGTGACAAGGTCAAAGTGACCCTGCGCTTCCGGGGCCGCGAAATGGCGCACCAGGAATTCGGGATGCGTCAGCTGGAACGAATCAAGGCCGATGTCGACGCCATTGGTGCAGTCGAGCAGATGCCGAAAATGGAAGGGCGTCAGATGATCATGATCATCGCGCCAGCCAAAAAGAAATAGTCGTTTCGGTCCTGGTGTCAGGATCTAGTCAGCAGTACTGCTCGTGGCGAATAACTCGCTGCGGGCAGCGAAAAGAAGTGCTTTCAGGTAGTAGAAGCGTTCCCGCCGGGAGCCACCTGACGGCAGTCATTAGGAGCAGTCAATGCCCAAAATGAAGACCAAGAGCAGCGCCAAGAAGCGCTTCTCCGTTCGCGCGGGTGGTTCCATCAAGCGCGGCCAAGCCTTCAAACGTCACATCCTGACCAAGAAGACCACCAAAGTGAAGCGTCACCTGCGCGGTGCTGTTTCGGTGAACGAGCGTGATGTCGCATCCGTTCGCGCCATGATGCCCTACGCGTAAGGAGAGATAGAATATGTCCCGAGTTAAACGTGGTGTAACAGCGCGCGCGCGTCACAAAAAGGTTCTTGCCCAGGCCAAGGGTTATCGCGGTCGCCGCAAGAACGTTTATCGGATCGCCAAGCAGGCGGTGATGAAGGCTGGTCAATACCAGTATCGTGACCGTCGTCAGCGGAAGCGTCAGTTCCGTTCCCTGTGGATCGCTCGTATCAATGCGGCAGCTCGTGAGCTGGGTATGAAGTACAGCACCTTCATGAACGGTCTGAAAAAGGCCAACATCGAAGTTGACCGTAAGGTTCTGGCCGATCTGGCCGTCTTCGATCAGCCGGCATTTGCCGCGCTGGCCGCCCAGGCCAAGGCACAGCTCGACGCCTGAGCTTAAGCTCTTGACTAAAAAGGAGGCGTAAGCCTCCTTTTTTGTTGGTGGTTTTTTGATGTTTTGTCGGTAGTTTTGTTGGTACAAGTCCATGGACAATCTCGATCAGATCGTTAGCGAGGCGCAAGCCGCATTCGCTGCCCTTTCCGACCCGGACGCGCTGGAGCAGGCCAAGGCCCGCTTTCTTGGCAAGAGCGGCCAGATTACCGAACTCCTGAAGGGTTTGGGCAAGTTGCCTCCCGAGGAGAAAAAAACTGCAGGGGCAGCGATCAACGTCGCCAAAAATGCGGTTGAAGCGGCGCTGAATGGGCGTCGCGAAGCCATCCGACAGGCCGCGCTGGCGGCTCGTCTGGCGGAAGAGGCGCTGGATGTCACGCTGCCCGGTCGCGCCGAAGCGCGCGGCGGCCTGCACCCGGTGACGCGGACGCTGGAGCGGATCGAATCGCTGTTTGCCTCGATCGGCTTCGAAGTCGCCGACGGCCCGGAAATCGAAGAGGATTTCCACAATTTCACGGCCTTGAACACACCCGAGGATCACCCGGCACGTTCGATGCATGACACCTTCTACCTGCAGAATCCGAACGGTACGCTGGCCGACAAGGTGCTGCTGCGCACCCATACCAGCCCGATTCAGGCCCGTTACATGCAGGCGCATGTCGCCAAATACGGTCAACTGGAAAAAATGCCCGAAATCCGCATCATTGCGCCGGGCCGCGTTTATCGCGTCGACTCGGATGCGACGCATTCGCCCATGTTTCATCAGGTCGAAGGCCTGTGGGTGGGTGAGAATGTCTCGTTTGCTGATTTGAAGGGTGTTATTGCCGATTTTCTGAAGAGTTTTTTCGAAACAGATGCGTTGACCGTGCGCTTTCGGCCATCCTTCTTCCCGTTTACCGAGCCCTCGGCAGAAATTGACGTCGCCTTCATGAGTGGCTCGCTGAAGGGCCGCTGGCTGGAGATTGCCGGTTGCGGCATGGTCCATCCGAATGTGTTGAAAATTGCGGGTATCGATCCTGAGAAATACGTCGGTTTTGCCTTCGGTTTTGGTCCGGATCGTCTGACCATGCTGCGCTATGGCGTTAATGACCTGCGCCTGTTCTTCGAAGGCGACTTACGTTTCCTGCGTCAGTTCGCCTGATCCCCTTTTCGAGACAAGCCCATGAAATTTTCTGAATCCTGGTTGCGTACCCTCGTCGATCCCAAGCTGACGAGCGAGGAACTCTCTCATTTGCTGACCATGGCCGGCCTCGAAGTCGAGGATTTGTCGCCGGTTGCTCCCCCGTTCAATCAGGTCGTTGTTGCGCAGGTGCTCGAAGTCGTCAAGCATCCGGATGCCGACCGCCTCAATGTCTGCCAGGTCGACATCGGCCATGGGGTGGTGCAACAGATCGTTTGCGGGGCGCCGAATGTGGCTGCCGGCCTTAAAGTGCCGTGTGCCTTGCCTGGTGCTGAATTACCGGGCGATTTCAAGATCAAGATTGCCAAGGTGCGGGGGATTGAGTCCTCTGGCATGTTGTGTTCCGCCAAGGAGCTCGGCATTGCCGAGGAGGCGGCCGGCCTTCTGGTTCTGCCGGCTGATGCGCCGGTGGGGCAGTCGATTCGACACTACCTCGAACTCGACGACCATGTGTTCGAAATCAAGCTGACGCCGAATCGTGCCGACTGCCTGTCATTGCAGGGAATTGCCCGCGAAGTCGGTGCCATTACCGGCAGTTCGACCTGTTTGCCGCTGATTGGCGAGGTGTTGCCAACGACTACCGAGCGTCGGACGGTGCTGCTGGACGCTCCTGAGGCTTGCCCCTTGTATTGTGGTCGCGTCATTCAGGGCGTCGATGCCAAGGCCGTAACGCCGGAATGGCTGAGGCGGCGTCTTGAGCGCAGCGGCATTCGTTCGATTTCGGCACTGGTCGACATTACGAATTATGTGATGCTCGAGCTGGGTCAGCCGCTGCATGTTTTTGACAACGCCAAATTGGACGGTGCGGTGCATGCGCGCCTGGCGCGGCCAGATGAGCAACTGCTGTTGCTGAATGCGCAGACGGTTGCGGTCGACCGCGATATTTTGCTGATTTCCGACGACGTCAAGGCGCTGGCCATGGCCGGCATCATGGGCGGCGAGGAGAGTGCCGTGACGCTGGAAACGACAGAGCTCTTCCTGGAGTCGGCCTTCTTCGCACCGAAAGCCATTGCTGGCCGAGCCCGTCGTCATGGGTTTTCATCGGACGCCTCGCATCGCTTCGAACGCGGTGTTGATTTTGGCAGCACCCGCCGCGCGATTGAGCGGGCGACGCAACTGATCGTCGATCTGTGCGGTGGTCAGGTCGGCCCTGTGGTTCAAGCACAGGCTGATTTACCGAGCCGCCCCGCTGTTCGTTTGCGCACGGCGCGCGCTGAAAAAGTGCTCGGTCTGACGCTTGGCTCAAAGCGCATTGCCGAGTTGTTCACTGGCCTGGACTTGGCCTTCGAGCAGCAGGGCGACGATTTCCTGGTGACGCCGCCCAGCTGGCGTTTCGATATGGAAATCGAAGAGGACCTGATCGAGGAAATCGCCCGTCTGTACGGTTACGACAATATTCCTTCGCAGGCACCGCAAGGTCGTCTGGCCATGATGCGCCAGCCGGAGGCACAGCGCCCGGTGTACCGCATTCGTCAGATGCTGGCGGATCGCGGCTATCAAGAGGTTGTTAATTTCGCTTTTGTCGAAACCGATTGGGAAGCCGACTTTGCCGGTAAAACGACCGAAAATGACCTCATTCGACTGGCTAATCCCATTGCCAGCCAGATGGCTGTCATGCGGTCGACCTTGTTTGGTGGGCTGATTGCCAATCTAGTCACCAACTTGAAGCGCAAGCAGAATCGTGTCCGACTCTTTGAAGTAGGCCGCACTTTCCATCGTGATACGGGGGATCAAGCCTTGGCTGGCTTCCGTCAGCCGTGGCGCCTGGCTGGGCTGGCTTTTGGTGGTGCCTTGCCCGAAAGCTGGGGCAGTGGCGCGCGCAAGGTCGATTTTTACGACCTCAAGGGCGAGATCGAAGCACTCTTGGCGCCCGCCATCTTGCGCTTTGAAGCCTGTTCGCATCCAGCGCTGCACCCGGGGCGTGCGGCCCGCATCCTGCTAGATGGGCGGGAGATTGGTTGCCTGGGCGAATTGCATCCGGAATGGGTGCAAAAATACGAGTTGACCGCGGCACCCTTGTTGTTTGAACTTGAATTAGAGGCCCTGAAGGCAGCGGTCGTGCCCGCTTATATTGAAGTTTCGAGGTTTCCGGCTGTCGTGCGCGATCTGGCCGTTGTGGTCGACCGTGACCTGACGCTGCAAGCCCTTTTCGACGGCCTGAAAGAGGGCTTGCACCCCTTGGTCAAGGACTTGCAATTGTTCGATGTTTACGCCGGAAAAGGCGTTCCTGAAAACAAAAAAAGTCTTGCGCTACGGATAGTTATGCAAGATACTCAACGCACTTTGCTAGATTCGGAAGTCGATGCTGCCGTGCAGCAATTGATCGCCAATCTTGAGCAGCAGTTCAGTGCTCAATTGCGAGCCTGAGGAAAGAAAAATCACAATGACGCTGACCAAAGCCGAACTCGCTGACCTGCTGTTTGAAAAGGTTGGTTTGAACAAAAGAGAAGCCAAGGACATGGTCGAAGCCTTCTTCGAGGAAATCCGCAACTCGCTGGAAACCGGTGATGGCGTCAAGCTGTCCGGTTTTGGTAATTTTCAGTTGCGTGACAAGCCGCAACGTCCTGGAAGAAACCCAAAAACAGGTGAAGAGATTCCGATCACGGCCCGGCGTGTGGTGACTTTTCACGCCAGTCAGAAGCTGAAGACAGATGTCGAACTCGCATTCGATGGACGCACGGCCTAAAGCACAGGGCAGTGAAGAACTGCCCCCGATCCCGGCCAAGCGCTATTTCACCATTGGTGAAGTCAGCGAATTATGCGGCGTTAAGCCGCATGTTTTGCGCTACTGGGAACAGGAATTCAACCAGTTGAAACCGGTCAAGCGGCGGGGCAACCGGCGTTATTACCAGCATCACGAAGTGCTGCTGGTGCGGCGAATTCGCGAGCTTCTTTACAATCAGGGTTTTACCATCAGTGGCGCGCGTAATCGTCTAGACGAAGGTGGGGTTCAGGCACCGGCGCTGCCGCAGGAAATCGAAGTGGTTTCGCATGCCCCGAATCTACGCAAGGAATTGTTGTCCATTATTGAGATGTTGAGGGGTTGAGCAGACGGTTTTTTGGGTATAATAGTCGGCTTGTCGGGGCGTAGCGCAGCCTGGTAGCGCACTTGCATGGGGTGCAAGGGGTCGCGAGTTCGAATCCCGCCGCCCCGACCAAGAGAATCAATGACTTAGGCCAATCATCGGATTGGCCTAAG